>Ga0209636_10000064_pt1 | contig 79116 bp, 80 predicted proteins | sample DeeMarSWOR152_54_FD_187464 | JGI IMG/M metagenome (GOLD analysis project Ga0209636, IMG submission 187464) | Marine sediment microbial communities from White Oak River estuary, North Carolina - WOR-1-52-54 (SPAdes) (version 2) | ecosystem: Environmental > Aquatic > Marine > Intertidal zone >...
TTCAAGCGTTGCCAGTAGCGGGTAGATGGTGCTTGGGCCGAAGTAGACGCCGAAGGTTTTGCGGATTTTGGTTATGACTTGGTAGCCGTGCATGGGCTGCGAACTTAGAAATTGTAGGACTATGAGGTCTAGTAAGCCTTTCATTAATTTAACTTGGACCTCTTTCTGGGGATTTACCATTTTTTTCCCTTCTGTATTTGTGTCTAACAGTTTTTCTGTTAGACTTGTGTGCAATATGTCCACTATGGGACATATCGTATGTCTCTATAAAGACTAAACGCAAATATAAATGTTCATGCTCACCACAAGCATACAAAAACATAACGCAGCAATATTAAAATCCACATTCTAACATAAATTAAATAAACCAAAACATAGACAAGTCCAAGATAGAACCCACGACAAGAGGAAGACCCATGGTGGAAACCTACCGAAAAGAAATTGTTCAACGCATAATCAAAAATCTGCTAGATATCCAACTATTACGGATGGTTCAAGCCCAACCCCTATGGGGATACAAGATCAAAAAAAAGGTAGAAACAAACTTCCAAATAAAACTTAGACACGGCGCTCTTTACCCCACGCTCAACTTCCTAGAAAGAAAAGGTTTTCTCACAAGCCAAAAACAAACCACAGGAGGAAGAGCAAGAAAAGTATACACCATAACAAAAAACGGCGAAGAGTACATTCAAAGCTATTACGACATACTCAAGGAGCAAATTGAAGGCGCAGACCTCAACTAGTTCCCTCGCTTTATCCAACTTATGCAAATTCACAAGCAAATAATGTACCAACCGCGTTTCTGTATACAAAAGCATCAACAAAACCTTACGACTCTGCACTTTTAAAAAATACTTTAAGCATCCTTGGGCAGAGTAACTAAAAGAGGCCAAGTGGCATGGTGGAGATTGTGAAAGCCTACGTTGTCGCCACTGTGAAACGGGGAACTGAACACCACGCGGCTCAGAAAATCAGGAAAATAAAGGAAGTTACAGAAGCCCTCGTTACTTATAGCCTTTACGACATCGTTGTCCGCATCGAAGCCAAAAGCCTAGGGCGTCTGGACAAGATTGTCACGGACATACGGCAAATGGCAGAGATTAAACAGACCAGCACGCTTGTTGGCGCCCAGTAAACCAGCTACTATACTGGGTGGAAAAAGCTTTTATCCTTAAAGGTTCGAGTGGAAAACAGGGAGGAAAAAGCTTGAACTTGGAAACAAGCAAATACTTGGGGGGAATCGGCGCGATACTGATGTTCATCGGCGTTCTACCATTATTCGCTTACTCGGGAATAATATCTCTCGTTGGTCTAATACTAGTGTTGATAGCTTTAAAGGGGCTCGCAGATTACTATAAGGAAGGTGGTATTTTCAACAACGCCCTTTATGGGGTAATCACAGCCATCGTAGGCGGAGTAGTTTTCGTGGGTGTAGCATTCTTTGCGCTTGTTGACTTTTTGGATGCGCTTGGTTTTTCAATCGGAAACGTGGCAGACTGGTCGGCAGGATTGTCGGGAATGGACTGGACAACCATAGATTTTAGCATTATAGGGAATTTCGCTGCGTACATATTCTTAGGTTTGATAGTGCTCTTCGTCTTTGTTATAATCACAGCTGTCTTACTTAGGAAATCGCTGGGGCTCCTGTCCACAAAAACAGGCGTAGGCCTGTTCGGTACCACAGGTCTACTAATACTGATAGGTGCGGTGCTAACCATAATCGTTGTCGGCCTTCTTCTCATATGGATCGCAATGTTAATTCTTGCAATAGCCTTCTTCTCAATAAGAGCACAACAGGCACAACCTACAACATCAGCATAAGCACCAACCCAAGTCTAAAAAGCAAACAGCAACTCCTATTTTTTTCTACTAACCTAACTCAGTGAACATAACAGTTTTTCTCCTGTCTGTTGATTTCAATTTTTTCATCGACGTTTAAGGTAACTATCGTGCTCTCTGAGAGCTACCCCTTTTCTTAAATAAGGATTGAAACGTACAGTGAAACGAAAATTCAATAGTTGCGGATTCTGTTTTCTCTATCGTTTGGAATAACTGTTATCTGCTTGATTGTGTATTGGCTTGTTTCGATGTCGAGCGAGTGATTATTTTCTTTCTGAATGTTCTGTTGGAATCTTGTATGTGACGAAAGGTTCTTAAGCGATTGGGCATTCTTCTAAACGGCAAGAAAACGCCATAGGCAACGCCTAGGTTTAAGTATTAGCTTATCCCCTTTAAGGAGAAAGGGCTGTATCAACCAGAAAAAGTTAAAATAGTTGAATGAAGAGGTGAAAAAGCATGGAATACGTTTACGCTGCGATGCTCCTTCACAAGGCTGGAAAAGAAATAAACGAAGAAAGTGTATCGAATGTTTTGACAGCGGCAGGGCTAAAAGTTGATTCTGTTAGAGTAAAAGCCCTAATAGCTTCTTTAAGCGAAGTTAACATTGACGAGGCGATCAAAGCTGCTCCGACAATGATGGTCGCCGCGCCAGCAGCATCAGCAGCTGCACCAGCCGAAGAGCAAAAGCCGAAAGAAGAAGACAAAAAGAAGAAAGCGGAAGAGGAAAAAGCTAAAGAAGACGCAGCGCTCGAAGGTTTAGGCGCCCTGTTCGGCTAAAATCAGCGCTCTATTTCCTTAATTTTGAATTACTACATTGTTTTTTGTTTTTCTTTCAGCAACCAGCTTCCAAGCCACAACAGGCAGCCAACCGCAAATGATACTCACTGTGGCGGGGAAAAACATTATTTCAAAGTATAATTGGACGACGTAGAATATTCCAAGAGAAATAGCCATAACTAATGCTGATATCACCGCAGTTTTTTCGCCGAATTTCTTGTAAGTCTGCGTGGCTAGTATTCCCGCAAAAAAGAAATCACCTAGACCCAACCCACCGAAACTAATAGCCCCTTGTATTGGGATACGAGGCAATACCACCGCAATTGGAAGACCCAAATCGAAAAGGGTTGCCGCGGCTGTCCCCATAGTCCCAGTTCCAAATACTAATATTATGTCCATTACAGTTAGAAGCCCAGCGAAAATGAATATAATTTTCCACGTAAACAAAGAAGCTAAGTAGAGGGTTATCAGAATGGCAAATACTATTGCAAAAATATTAAAAAAATACGGAAACCATAAAAGTGTACCTCTATAAAACAGGTAAAGCAGCAAAAACAAAGCTGGCGGCAAAACAGCCAAGTACAATCTTTCCCCCGAACTTTTCCTCATCTGCTCGTACAGAATGGCAAAGAAAGCGAAAGCAGCCAAACCGTAAGTTGCTAAACCTCCATAGAACATCCAGCTATCAGCTAACGGGTCCAATAAAGCAACAGTTCCAGCCATCAAAGCGGCTAACCCAAAGCCCAAACAAAAAAGCTGCGCTCTCCTCTTCCGTATGCCTGAAAAAATGTATGAAAACGTGAAGAGCAGCGTTGAATAAGAGAACAGGAACACCACTGTTATAGCCATCTGAGGAACAAAAACGATAACCGAAATTGCCACACTAATCATAACCACAAACAAGATCGCGTCGCGCATGCGAAATTCTCTCTCTTCAAAAGTCTTTTTCAACTTGCCTTCAATCCGCTTGCCCAACAGCATAGCCACGAGAGTTACAACGAACAGTGCTACGGGCATGGTGACGTCGAAAGACAGCATGAACAGCACATAACCCAAACGAACATTTAAACCTTAAACGCCAAATTGCACGTTTAAGATGGCTAGTGACGCGAGGAGCGCTTCTTCCGTTCTAACAGTCTCTGTTGCTTGCTCAGGAATCGTGTTCACCACAAAATCCACAATGTCATTAAGGTTTGCACCTTCGTCTCTGGCTATTTCGAATAATCCTCTCGTTGGCGCGCCGAAGCTTACGAGAATGCTGCTTGCCTTTTTCCATCTGTCGCCTATTTTTTCGGCAACATCTGTAACTCTGGTTCCGAACTTGGAGGTGGCAATTGTCAAGTCGAATTTACCGTTTTTCACCAATTTGCCAAAAGAGCGCTTTTCCGCCGAAACCGTGTATCCCCAATAATAGGGAATTTCATCTTTGTTTGCCGTTTGAACCTCAACTTGTTCACCCAGTTTCATTATTCTCAAAGTCAAGCGCTTGCCCATAGCGAACTGCCTTTCTCGCATAAGGGCAAGCCGTTCAACACCGATGTCCACAAGCGTATCCTCTTTGATTTTGGATACGACAATGCCTTCACGGTACTCGCCCACCTTCAGATTTCGGGCTTTCTTGTTCAGCGGATGATGTGGCGTTCGCAGCGGCGGCAGTATCCCCGCAAACTGCAAGCGCGGTTCCAGCTTGAAAAGTCTCTTTCGAAGATACTGTGGCGTTTCCATATACGCCAATAAAGTGGCAATTAAATCGATCTCTCTGCCCTGATTAATCTTAATGTTATCGGGGTAAACGATAATTTTGTCTACTCTGAAGATTGCAGCGGCTCTTCCAATTAAGCCTATTTTCGAGGTTTTTTCGCGTAAATGCGGCGTGTCCGAAATAACCGACGCAGGTATCGCTATTGCAAGCTTCTTTCTGCTCACCTCAGTGTTGCTCCTTTCACGGAAAATCGTTGCATGTTTACGTTCAGCTTAAAAGTTAAAAACTGAATATAAAAGTGCGGGTAATCAGGTGAGCGAAAGTTGGCAACGTCAGTCTTGGATGATATAGGCAAAATAAAGGAAATCGATAGAAGCAACATGCTTTCATTCTGCATTGAAGCTTCGAAGCACTATCGAGAAGCAGCAGAGACAGCTGAAAAAATCTCGTTAAGATATTCGAAACCTGAAAACATCATTGTTGCTGGCATGGGCGGCTCGGGAATAGGCGGCGAACTGCTAAAAGACTGGGCACGCGACAAGGCGCAGGTGCCTATAGAAGTTAGCAGAGACTATTCGTTGCCGGCTTATGCAAACGAGAAAAGCCTCGTGTTAATCGTGAGTTATTCAGGGGAAACAGAAGAATCCCTTAGCGCTTTCCTCGACGCTGCAAAAAGGAAGTGCATGATTCACTGCATAAGTTCAGGAGGAAGCTTGCTGGAATTTGCTGAAAAGCTGAATTTGCCGTACTTACGTGTTCCTTCTGGCATGCCGCCGCGTGCAGCACTTCCCTACCTGTTCACGCCTCTGCTCAAGTCACTGGAAAAAATGAAAATAGTTTCAAGCGTCTCTGAGGATCTTTCGGAAGCGATAAAACTTTTAGAGAGGATTAGCAGTGAAAATAAGCCTGAAAAACCTGCCCAGAACAATTTCTCTAAGCGCTTAGCTTTGGGAATTGATGATACTGTTCCTGTGGTTTACGGGTTTGGCATTTACTGCAGCGTGGCGCAGCGTTTCAAGCATCAGTTCAATGAAAACAGCAAGGTTCCTTCGAAGTGGGAGTTTTTCCCCGAACTCAACCACAATGAGATTGTAGGCTGGGAAAAGGCTGGGAAGCTCGCAAAATGCTTTTCCACAATATTCATCAGAGACAAAAACGAGTCCAATGAGATACGTGGTAGAATCGAAACAACAAAAACTCTTATGCGCCCTGATTCGAAGATGTTCGAAGTGTGGAGCCAAGGCAAAAGTGCACTGGCCAGAATGTTGTCAACAATATGCATCGGCGATTTCACAAGCGTTTATCTGGCAATTCTTCGCGAAGTGGATCCGACTCCTGTTAACACGATAGCGCTGTTAAAGGAGAAAATGAAACAGAGCGGAACAAAAGAGAAGATAATCCGTGAGCTGAAGAAAATTACGGCGAAATAGCCGCGCTTTCACGGTGAACCGTTTTCTTTTATGAACGTTTTGAACGTTTCTTCTGCGGTTTCAAGAGGTAGCATTTGGGGTGACCGTTTGAAGGCGTAGGCGCAGACTGGAATTATTGCGCCTTTCAGCTTCTTGTTCAGGGCTATTTTCATGGCTCTTACCACGTCGAAGAGGACGGAGCCTGCGTTTGGGGCGTCAACTGTGCTAAATTTTAGGTCTATCCGCATTGGTGCGTTGCAGAAGTAGACGCCGCTGATCCAGAAGTAGCTGTCGCGGTTGTTCTGCAGGAAATCTACGTAGTCCGTTGAGCCTGCTACGACTTCAGCTTTGTACGGCAGCGAAGAAGCTACGGACTGCGTTTTAATGGTGCGTTTGGTTTCGCGGCTTCGGTCTAGCGTGTCGAGTGATTCTGTTCCTCCGCCGACGTCTAGCTGGTAGGTTTCTGTTATTTTTACGCCGTTGTTTGAGAGCAGTTGGAGTAGTGTTTTGTGTAGTGTGGTTGAGCCGACTTGGTCGACTAGGTCGTCGCCTGCGAGTGGTAGCTTTGCGGTTTCGAATTTTTTTGCCCATGCTGCGTCGCTGGCTATGAAGGTTGGTGTTGCGTTTATGAGGGCGCAGTTGGCGGCTAAGGCTTGTTGGGCGTACCATTGTGATGCGTTTGTTGCTCCGCTTGGTAGCAGGTTAATCATTATTTCGGCGCTGGTTTCCTTCAGTATCTCGGCAACGTTTGAGTCTGGTGTGTTGCTGATTTGCACAAAGTTTTTGGTGCCTTTGCCGATGCCGTCTAGTAGTGGACCTTTATTGACGATGATGTTGGTTGATGGAACATCTGTGACTCTTGGTGCGTTGTTTGGTTTTGCGAAGATGGCTTCTGACAGGTCTTTTCCGACTTTTCGGTTGTCTATGTCGAAGGCTGCGACGACTTGGATGTCGCTGGGTGTTAAACCGCCTAGTTGCGGGTTGCGTAGTCCAACAGGGTCTTTTGTGAATAGGCTGTAGTAGTGTAAGCCTTGAACGAAGGCTGAGGCGCAGTTTCCCACGCCGACCAAAGCAACTTTTATTTTTGGCATTCTTGTCACCTTGTTTGGGCTTTTCTTATTTGTGATGTCCTTATAAAAACCATCGATGCGGTGCGGCTGGAACTGGCGTGAACTGTTGTGCTCTCGGTGACTATAGCCCCCTTATTTAAAGGCTGAAATGTAGATTGAAACCCTGCTTCGATGCTTAACCAATGAAGTGCTAAAAGAATAGCGGGTTCAAGAAGAACTATTCTGCATATATCACCTCCCTTGAAAACGAGTTGGAACGTGTTGTTCAGCATAGGCTTCTCAACAAGCTAGAAAAAGCCAGACAGGAGTATTTGAAGCTCAGCGAAATTCACAAATTCACCAATTAATTCACAAGCAACATTAATGCTAATACTATATCGTTTCGTAAAACTCCAATTCTCAGTACAGATTGGTCTTCACAATAATCTTGGATTACATTTTAATCCCGACGACGACGGTTCAGGTGAGTCGGGAAAATAAGGTGATTTCAGATAGAAAGCATGCCTTCAGGCTCGTGAAAATGCTTATGAAAGTTGAAAATGAGAAGGCATGCGGTAGGTCTGAAAGTGCCTGAGGGCTTGAAAGCGTATCTGAAGGTATGATATAGAGTGGGTGGATTTGATTATTGATTATTATTATTTTTCGCTAAATAGGTGTCCGAGGTAGCCGAGGTAGCCGATAGTTCGGATATACGAGGTGTCCGAGGTGTCCGACGTAGCCGATTTTAGGGCTAAAAAATAGGCGTGCAGAGCGTATGCGACGTTCCCGTAGGGAACAGAGGGGTGGAAAAAGGGGGTGTTTTAAGGGTAAAAACTTAATTTTTGGATGGCACATCATAAGTATAGTCCCTTAAGTAGCTCCTGATTAAGTAGTAACCAACTATAATCATCAAGACTGTTATAATCACAACAAAGACTATTGCAAACCATGGCATAGAAGTCACCTGAATGCAAATGGCTTATTTAAGTGATTGTTTTAATTGGTCGGTTTGGATTAAAATTTAATCAAAAAAAACACAGACGCTCTCTCAAAGAGAGAGCAAAAGCAGCGGTTTCCAATTCAAATGTTTATCAGTAAGTCACTGGATTAATCCTCTTTTGAGGAAACACCTTGTCGAAAAGTGTGATACAATCTGAAGAAAAAATAAAGCAGAGGATAATCGACTGTTTAAAAGATATTGAATGGGACATAATACAGGGAAAGATTGATGCTGTAATGACGAAACTGGAGGAAGCGCAGAAACTTGCTCAGGAATGGGGAGAAAAAAAGATTTAACAGTTCGTCACGCACGCCCTAACTGGCCTATTTCTTCAAGACTGCGCTTTCTCAAGAACGATTGTTTGCATTGGTGGACTAATAGAATAACTTAAAAACGCGGAGCAGATACTAATAATCGGGTTGTAGAGTATGGTTCGGTGCATATGCGGAACAGATAACATGGAGAAGAAATACTGCACGAATTGTGGCACGCAATTACTGTATGATTGCGAAAAATGCAAGAAACCTATAGACATAACGGAGAAATTCTGTGGAACCTGCGGGACTAAGAACCCCCATTATGATGCTAAAGCATATAACATACGCCCGCGCTAAGCAGATTCTTTCTCCTTACATTATTGCGACCCAAGTAGCGCGCGCTACGGCTAAAATGTCCTGTTACTGCTGATGGAAATCGTAACGTAGAAAGGCAAAGATTAAATTACTGAAATTCAGCTATGGTTTTATCGAGCACACATTAATATCTAAATATTAGGAAATAGATATAACGAAACTGGAAGTGTGGCAATTTAGAGAATTGTTAAACAGGGTGAGTTTTATGCCCAGAAAGTATTATGAGCGTGATGAAGATTGGATGGTTACCTGTCCTGAATGTCATGGTAGAGGTACGATAGGTACGGGGGATTTAAGAAAACGATGCTCAAAATGCGACGGAGCAGGAAGACTGAAACGATAGCGTACGCTTAGCAAGTAACAAATGAAATCTACTGATTAAGGTTTCGTGGAAATGGCATATATGGTAATTGTGCCTATAACTCAGGAAGGTGGAAAGTTATGCCAAAATGTCCGAATTGCACAGCGCACACACAAGGGCCCAATAAAGAATGGAACTTTGGACGATTCAGAATCAAGATGTACAAAGGCACTAAATGCAGAAACCAATTTAGAGAATATTTCAAGGAAAGCACCCTGCAATTTATGTTGAGCGCACACAACGGTGGTTTGGGAAAGATAAGAGTGAGCAAAGAAACAACGGACAGGCATAGGACACATCAATGACTCTTCTATCATGCGTTCTGGGAATTTTCCTGAAAAAAATGGATATAATAGGTTCTATCTTTGTTCTTTTTGCAATAACAATCTCTTCGCAGTTTCTTTAGAAATCTTTTCAAGACCTTCAGCTAACTCTGCACGGCTGACCTCATCTAACGGATACCATTTTCCATCCTTATCAATGAATACAAGCTGCAGCTTCCTAGCGCTTATTTTTTCACCTCCTTCCCTCAAAAGTCTATTTATTTTGGTATTTTTAATTTCGTGTATAAGCTAATTTCGCTCGCATAGATACGTCTAGGCAATATGCGATGTGGGTTTAGCGCTCTCTCTCTTTATATTGTGCAACGATCATTTGATTAGGTTGAGGGAGTACATGAGCACAACAAGAAGAAAGAAGAGACACATACGCACGGGCGAAGAAGAGACAGAAACCGAAGACATCTATGACGACAAACAGAGAGAAAAAATGCTGGATGAAGATGAAATCACTGCTGCCGAAAACGCGTTCATGCAAGGAAGAGAGATGCAGCCTGAAAAGAGAAAAAGTCGCGCACATAAAGACCCAGTGTCCGTTGAACTCGCTGGAGACGAATACGAAGAAGACTAAGTCAGGTGTGCTAAAATTCGCAAAAGAAATAGCATAAGAACGCGGAGCGCTTAAACCTTAAAGGGCGCATTTCCATAATAAATTCAGAAAGAGGAATGTTGTCTATGAGTTATGGTAGAAGACAAGGTGGTAGTTATGAGGGAAGGCGTGGTCATGGTAAGGGCTTTAAGCGTTGCCCGGTTGAGATGGGAAAGGAGTATGAAGTGGATGTAACGGAAATGAGCCGCCAAGAGGAAGGTATAGCCAGAATTCAGGGTTTCGTTATATTCGTTGCTAACGCAAAGCCTGGGGACCATTTGAGAATAAGAATTACGAGAATAGGCGGTATGACCGCAAACGCAGAAATAGTCAAATAGCCTTTTCATTCAAAAATCCGGGTTTTAGCAACCTTACGGCTCGCAGCTCTTTTTGTTGATTATTGGGAAATTCTACAAATTCTTTTGATGATGGGGAAATGTAAAATCATTAGAACACTGCTTACGTATTAAAAACAAGTTGGTATCCTGCATCCCATGTATCTAGCTTGAACGTCATTCTTTCCTATATCGTCTTGAGGGGGCACTCCACTTTACTTAACTCTCATCAGAGGGGACATCCCAGCTCTGGTTCCCCGTCATAAAACCCTTACTTGAGCAGTGTGGGGAAGGACTGGTTTTCCCTGACGCCTTTTTCGAATAAGGCTGCCTTAAAATGGAGTTATTTGGAAATGAAAGAGGTGCGCGGATTTATTCTTTGGCAATCCACGTTTTTACTGCTTCTTCGACGGCGCGGGTCAAGTCGCCCTTTTTTCCGCCGAATCTCTCAACGGTCTTGAACCTGAGCTGCTTTTCCAGCTGATCCGAGAGCGCCACACTTATTCGACCCATTTTAAATCGCCAATTTTAATCATTTTTTGTGCACGATTCGCACGTGTCACATGTTTTTCCAGTAAGCGAATTGCCAGACGCCAAGTTTCACGTTTATTTTTGTTATCACTTTTAATTCACCCTAATTCGCTTATCTACATAGTATACTATATGTGTACTCGCTTATAAAAGTATTGGTTTATTAGTTTAAGCGTTTAAGCGATAAAGATACGTGACATCTTTACTTTAGTCGGAGTTTCGTTTAGTCAGCTGAACAGCGTCCTTGCTTTCTCTTCGTTGAGAAAGTCATGCCAAGTCGAAAACAGGTCCAAGAAAGAAAATGAAGCCTGAACGTGACTTCAGCCTTTGCAAGAGTGTCCAGAGACCAGCAATCAGTTATTCTGTTATGATCTCATCAGATAAATCGGTTCGTCTGATGTAGAAGATAAGAGTTTTCGATAAGCCTTCATGGCTTCTTCTCGCCTTTCACCGACCAAGTTGAGTATTTCATTTTCCAGCATTCTCATTTCAAGTTTTCTTGCTTCATTTTCGAGTTTCATACATTTAGCCCCCTGGCTGAGCAGAATGGAGATAAAAGACAAACGGTTCAAGTGCGAATCCTTTATCAGGATTCTACCAAAATATACATTACCCTTAGTCACCTATAAAGGTGTGCTTTTGCACGTGTGCTGTTTTTTTATCTGCCGAAGTTGGCTGTTCAATCGAAAACAAATGTTCCGACAAGGAATAAGAATTGGAAACGTGTGTGCACGCACCAAGATATCTATCTAAGCCTTTCTGGACTGTTGTCTTTCAAGTCTGGCAACCTTTTTCTTCTTGCGCGCTTCTTCTCTTTCCTTTTTCTTCCGAGGCTGAGGTTTTGTCCGATCTTGTTCTGCTGTTTCTCCTTTCTTTGGCACGTACTTACCTCCTTCTCACAGATGAAATGAATCATTTTATGTTTTTATTACTTTTGGCTGTTCCAACGCAGTAGGCAGTTTGCGTAGTTATTGGAGTGTTCATGATTGTGTGTTATTCCTTGGTACGTTAAAAAGATGTGTTGGCAAACGAGTATCCCTCGACCTTAGCCTAGGTGTAATAATTCCAACAAAAGCATAGTGTATTGCAGCATCTATTATTTGTTCGATACTAGCCATTTTTTCTTCTTGCTTAGGAAAAAAACGCCTATGACGAATATTCCCAGCAATCCTAAGACTACTGGAAAAGTGTTGGCGCTCAAGTTTCCTATCAGCAAAACTGCCGCTGTCACTATCAGAATTATTCCTACCAATAGCGCAATTTTTTGGAACATTATGCTTCACATGTTGATTAGCCCGCGTACGCTATATAGGCTTTCTCTGGAACGTCTATCTCTATGCCGTAATTGGAGAGAATGGCAGGAAAATAGGCTTAACTTTTACTACTTCCGCACTTTAGTGGTATGAAAATCTTGGTTTGGTTTTGGATTAGAATTTAATCAAAAAAATGAATAATAGACTTACACATCTCTATAGTGCCATCCGCCTACTGCTCCTCTCCTGTAAAGCCTTCTCTCCCTGCTATACCGAGTAGGTCGTTTTGCCGTGGTTGTTTCAGTGCAGTGTTATGGCAATCTTTTAATCTTGTAGCGGCACTAACCTAAAAAACGAGTTGATCTGAATTGAACAATGAGGTTCTAAGAGGGTGAAGTGCGTGAAAGTTTTTGAAAAACTTGGACCTGCAAACACTGATGAAGTAGTGGAGATTTCCAAAGTTGCTTCTCCGAGGACAGATTACGTGGTTGTAGCGTCTATCACTGGCGCTAGCGCCTTAAAGATTGCTGAGAAAATAAAGAACCGAAAAATAGTATGCGTCACTTGTCCACAGGGCATGTACTGGCAAGTGAACGAAATGAAGGGCGGCTTGTTTGAAAAAATTCCTGAACTGAAAATGAGACGGGATGAATGGCTGAAGAAAGGACTTGAAAGAGTCCCAATGAACGTCACCGAAGAAAACAGACTTAAGCTAAATGAACTTGGCGTCGAAATTGTGCGGGGAACTATTCCACTCTTCGGACCCACTTTCTCCATGAGGCTACACCTACACAAAACCACCTCCCTCGACGTTATTGCAAAGACGCTGGAGCTAATTTCCACGGGAACGCTGGTGTGCATGGAAAGCGTTTTAATGGCTACCGACGCTGGAGCAATTCCCGAAGGAAAACGCGTTCTCGCTTGCGCGGGAACCGAGATGGGTCTCGACACTGCGTGGATTCTGCGAAGCTGTGCCTCTGCAAACCTGTTTCACCCATTCAAGGGTTTCAGGTTCATAGAATTGCTGGCAAAGCCTGGTGTCGCGCTGATTCCAAACCTAAACGTAAGATACATACGATAACGCCAACGGCGCTATTTCAGAATAAAACGAATCAGCTCTCAAGGCAACATTAATGCTAGTACCATATCGTTTCATAAAACTCCAATCCTTAGAAGATAGGGGTCTTTATAATAATCTTGGATTAAAATTTAATTCCCATATTTTTTGTAGCGGTCGAACTTGTTGTTATTATTGACATAACTCTTTTATTTATTCAGCGAATAAAGGGAATGCTGTGGTTTAGATGTCGATCAAGTACAGAGACATTCGCTGGAAGAAAGTTATTTGTGAAAACTTGACAGTAGGCGAGGTAAAAGAAGTTATAATCGACCCCTCCACCTGGAAGATTACCCATCTTGAGGTCGAACTTACTAACGACGCTGCTGAACTGGCTTTAGGCATTCGAAAAGGAGGAATACGAAACCTACTAGCTGTATCCGCCATAGGGAAAACGAACAAAACGATAAAGCTAAAGGCGAAAAAAGGACAACTCCATATCTACCTAAAAGCTCCAAAGCCTAAATAATAGAAGTCTAACATCAAGTAGGTCTTGTTAGAAAACGCTCAGCCTTTCCCTCTTTTTTTATGATTTCAAATAATACATAGCTAGCAAAAGAGCCTCTTCACTTATCAAGGTGTCGACAGTCTGTGTTTTGCCGTGCGTGATTCAGTGCAGTGTTATGGCAACCTTTTAATCTCGTAGCGGCACTAACCTAAAAAAAGAGTTGACAGAATTGAACAACGAAGCTAAAAGTGACAAGTTCACCGCGATTAACGAGTTAGCCCGCCGCAGAGGCTTTTTTTGGCAGTCGTACGAGATTTACGGCGGCGTAGGCGGCTTCGTAACCTACGGTCCCTTAGGCGCAAGATTAAAACAAAACATCGAAACCAAACTCCGAGAACTCTTCGTCAACAAATTAGGCATTCTCGAAATAGAATCCTCCGTAATCGCACCTGGCAAGGTTTTCGAGGCATCAGGACACGTAAATCACTTCAAAGAGCCAATGGTCGAATGCTCCAAATGCAACAAACGTTTCCGCGCAGACCACTTACTTGAAGAATACGCGAAAATAAGTTCCACTGAAGCTGAAAAAATGAGCTTAGACGAAATCAAAGCAGCAATCGAGAAAAACGCGATTACCTGCCCCGAGTGCGGCGGCACTTTTAACGCACCGCAGCAGTTCTTAGCCATGTTTGAAACTACTATAGGACCTTATTCTGGCGCCACTGGCTACGGCAGACCCGAAGCCGCACAGGGCATATTCGTGGAATTCAACCGCCTATACACAATGGCACGAGAAAAACTTCCTTTCGGCGTCATCCAGATAGGACACGCCTTAAGAAACGAGATTTCACCCAGACAAGGCCTCATAAGGCTCAGAGAGTTCACCATAGCAGATTTAGAGTTCTTCTTTGACCCTGAAGCGCCATGCTGCCACCTGCTGAAAGACGTAGAAAACGAAACTTTGCCTCTTCTCCTAGCAGAGAAACGAGCAAAAGGCTCAGAGAAAACCCTCAAAGTAACAGTTAAAGAAGCTTTGGAAAAGAAAATGGTCCGCTCCGAGTGGCAAGCCTTCTTTATGGCTATGGCTAAAAAACTATTAATCGAAATCGGCGTTCCAGCTGAAAAACAGCGTTTCATCGAAAAACTCCCATGGGAAAAAGCGCATTACGCAAGTCAAAGCTTTGATCAAGAAGTCTACGTAGACCGCTGGGGCTGGATCGAGGTTTCAGGCCACGCCTACCGCACAGACTACGACCTCAGCAGACACATGAAAACCAGCGGCGCCGACCTCCGCGTCTACAAAGAATACGAAACACCCGTAGAGCAAGAACAACTCGTCCTGAAACCCATAATGCCCAAGCTTGGCCCAGCCTTCAAGGTGGAAGCAGCAAAAGTTGCAGAGCTACTTTCAAAAGCCCCTGCGGAAGAAGTTGCAACCTCACTGGAAAAAAAAGGTTATTACACGGTTGAAAACTACAAGATTCTGCCCGAACACGTGGACGTTAACCGTGAAAAAACCGTTGTGCGAGGCAAACGTTTCATCCCGCACGTTGTCGAACCTAGCTTTGGCTCTGACAGACTCTTTTACGTAGCGCTGGAATACGCTTACCGCGTAAAAGACGACCGCGTCCTCATGAGCTTCCCAAGGAGCATTGCACCCACGCACGGCGGCGTTTACCCTCTGGTAAGCAAGGACGGCCTCGTAGAAAAAGCGCAGGAAGTACACAAACTACTCGTAAACGAAGGTTTCACGGTTGAATTCGACGAAACAGGCTCTATAGGCAGACGATACGCACGCGCTGACGAAGCAGGCGTTCCCCTAGGCATAACCATAGACTACGACACACTGAGCGACAGCACAGTTACGATTCGCGACCGAGACTCATGGCAGCAAGTCAGAAGCCCAATCAAAGATTTACCCGAACTCTTACACAAATATTTCCAAGGAAAAATAAACTTCGAAGATCTGGGTACTCTGCTTCAAATTAAGTAGTTAGCTTTTTTAATACACCTGCACTACTAAATGTTGGAAAAAATCAGCGATATTATGGGCGGGAAACAAGATTGGTACTTCCAGCGGAAACAGAACAACGCGTGAAACGCAGAGCCCTAAACGCTTGTCAAGACAACCTACGTAAGGTGGTAGACGTCACCAGAAAAATCCCTCAAATGGTTGAGCACTTCTCGAAAAACGACAAGGAATCAGCTAGGCAACTTTTCAGCGAAATCAGAAAAGGAGAAGAAGAAGTTGTCAAGGCGAGGCGCATGGTTTCGCAAGAGCTAGCCGAAATAGGCGCGATTCTGATCAGCAGGGAGGATTTTCTGAGATTTACAAACTTGTCAAGCGAAATCGCGGATTTTTCCGAAGGAATCGCTAATTATCTCGTCGAAATAATGGAGCACAACTGGAACGTACCAGGCGACATAAAGAAGGATTTACTGCAGCTTTCCGAGGCAGTCCTTGACGCCGTGCTTAAGCTAAGAGAGACAATGATGGTTCTAAGCTACGGATCAGCCAAAACTCTGGAAAAGGCCAAAGACGTTGAAATTGCCGAAAGGATTGTAGACGACCTCTACCGCGCGTTAGCAATAAAAGTCCTCAGCAGCAAACTTGACCTTCCAGTGTTGCTACTTTTAAAGGATGTTCTTCAACTTCTAGAAAACTCTGCTGACAAGGCTGAAGATGCAGCGGACACCGCTCGCATGCTTTCCTTCATAATGTAACAGAGAGCGCGAAAACATCCATGGCTAAAATCAAAGTCGAATTAATCGAAAATTTCCTAGTAGTCTGGAACTCCACAGAAGGTTCGCAGCTATACAAAACAGATTTTTACGGGAAACCGCTTGGAATCCCAAAGCCGAAAATTCCCGAGTTCAACGTTCCCCTGCTCTTGGATTTGATGGAAGGCCTATACTTAGCTGAGAAGGGTATGATAACAATTTACGAAGGTTCAGGAAAGCGCAAGGTCGGACTTAGAAAGCTTAAGCAGAAAGCTAGACAGCTATACGAGGAGTTTGACGAGAAATACGCAGTTTACCGGGATCTGCGGGACAGCGGATTGATTGTAACGCCAGGCATAAAGTTTGGCTGCGATTTCGCTGTTTACAAATACGGTCCAGGCGTTGAACACGCGCCTTACATGGTTTCCGTTAAGAAGACAGGCTCTGACATTTCAGCCACGGAAATCGTCAAGGCTGGAAGACTGGCAACAACTGTGAGGAAACGGTTTATAATTGCCGTGCCAGACTTGGACACGGAAAAAACGAAATATTTGATTTTCAAGTGGTTTAAGGCTTAGCTTGGCATTAAGGTTTGGTTTTGGAATTCTCCTCTCACATACTGGTGCGGATAAATTTTTGTCGCTGTTAGGATGCATCCTTCCTCTATGGTAACATCGTCGGCAACGACTGAAACCGTATTTATTTTCGTTTGTTTTCGTCCACTTGAAAGGATTGTTGCGTGCCTGCCTATAATACTGTCCAATATCTCGGCTTTTTCTCCGATTATGGTTCTGTCCAATATCGCCGAGTTTTCTATCGTGACGCCTTTACCGATTCTCGTGTAGTTGTCGATGCAAGAGTTCACTATTCTTGCTCCGTCGTCTATTTGGCAGTGTCTTCCGATGAGAACTGCGCCTTCAATCTCTATTCGTCCCTTTTTGATTTTATGAATAATCTCTTGTCTCCTTTTTTCTGAGTCGCTGCTTTCTCCCTGAACCCATATTTGATGTTTTTCACCGATCTTTCCACCGAACTCCCTCAACATGGTGAAACCTCCGCGGAGCAGCTTCTTCATGGCTTCCAAATAGTTCTTAGGAGTGCCCACGTCAAACCAGTTTCCCTTCAATGTGTAACCGTACACGGGGCGCCCTGTTTGTGTCAAGTAAGGTATGAAGTCATAACCGAAGTCTAACCGGTTTTTCTCCTTGATTATTTGTTTGACTCCTTTTTCCTTGAAGATCTTTTTTATTTCGGGTGAAATCACGTATAAACCCGTGTTGGCAAGGTTACTGGGCGCGTCTTTAGGCAGTGGCTTCTCGACGAAGCATCGTATGCGACTGTTCTTGTCAATGTCAGCGATGCCTAAGCCTTCAACATTTTGCACTTCCCTGAGCACTATAGTCATCACCGCACCTTTTTGCCGGTGAAATTGTATGAGGTCTTTCACGCTGAGTTGAAAAATGTTGTCGCCTTGCACTGCGAAGACAGGGCTGTTAATCTCGTAATATTCCATGTTTATTCTTGCAGAGTCCGCGCTTCCAAGGTCATCGACGTTAGGCTGGTATTTTATGTGAATCCGCGGTTTAATATTGTACCGCACGGAGAAGCCGTAGCCTGACTCGAAATAATCGTAGAGGTCCCTGTAGTTCGTGTAGCCTTTCACTCCGAAAATGAAGTGACGTATGCCTTGGCTGGCGAGCGACAGAAGCGAGAATTCCACCACTGGCCTGTTTAGCAGTCTGAGGGCGGCTTTGCTTGTTTCTGCTGTGAGCGGCAGAAGCCGCGTTGCTTTTCCGCCTACTGGAATTATTACTCGTAGCCTTTCTGGAGCGTAGTTGTCGCCCAATAGGGGGGCATAGTTGGTGCTCAAAAGATTTCACCCATAAATATTTTTGCTAACTATGAGTTTTGGGGTGTATTAAACTTTTCAAACTATCTCTTTTACGGGTTACAAGTTCAAGCATTTTTGCCATTCCTCCGTATGGTAACTGTCTTTGCTGAAATATCTTTTCCTTTTATGTGAAAACTATGCTTTTTTGAAGGTGGGTAGCCTTATGATGTGTGTGCTTACCGCGATTGCTATGACTAAGAGGATTAGTTGCACCGCAAGGATGTCTATCATGAAAAATGCTGAGAAACCTATTGTTATCCACAATATGATTATGGCGGTGATTTTGGCTTTCAGCGTGAGTCCTCTGCCTTCTTTATAGTTCTTAATGTACTCTCCGAACCATCTGTTGTTTAGCAGCCACTTGTGCATCCTCGGCGAGCTTTTGTAATAGCACGCTGCGGCAGCCAAAAGAAAGGGCGTGGTTGGCAAGACGGGCAACACTATTCCAATGGCGCCTAACACTAGGCAAATCGTGCCTGCAATAAACCATAACGCTCTTACAAGCTTCTGTCCTTTCTTTTTGAAAGCTGATCGCCGAGAAGCCTTTTTCTCTTCCATGACTAACTTCCTTGCTTAATACCCACTTGCACCATCTTAAAAATCATGCGCTATCAGCAAAAAACTGCCATTTTTTAGGATTCTAAAGGAGAATTTTATAACTTAGTCAAAACTTAAAGAGTCACCAAGCAAGGTTCGAACGCCATGGATAAAGTAAGCGGCTTGGTAAGGCTAATGCGGCCAATCAACTGCGCAATGATGGGCTTCGCGGTCTTTGTTGGCGCGGTTCTGGCAAATCCCCAGTTCTTCAGCGTTGACTGGTTGGACATCTTGTATGGCTTTGTCACAGGTTTTACGCTAACGGCCGCGTCAATGACCATTAACGATTATTACGATCGGGCGATTGATGCCATAAACGAGCCGTCTCGTCCCATTCCAAGCGGTTCGGTTAGCACGAGGGAAGCTTTAGCTTTCGTTTCGGTTCTTTCAGCCATAGGTTTTGTCTTCGCGTATATTACAAGTGTTCTATGTTTGGTGGTTGCACTACTCTCTTGGATAGTCGCCGTGACTTACGTTACATTTGGAAAAAGTAGCGGTTTGCCTGGCAACTTTCTCGTCAGTACGTGCGTAGCTATTCCCTTTATCTACGGTAGCGTTGTCCTGAACCAGCTTCCATTGAGTATTCTGCTTTTTGCGCTTATGGCTTTTCTTTCTAACACGGGTCGGGAAATCACTAAAGGAATTGTCGATGTGAAAGGCGATAAGACTGAGGGCGTGAAAACATTGGCTGTGCGTTATGGCGAGAAAAACGCCGCCGTTGTCGCTTCTCTATTTTACGTCTCAGCGGTTTCTTTAACCCCTGTTCCTTGGATTCTGAGCTTGGTTTCTTTCTGGTTCATTCCCCTCGTTTTAGTGACCGATATCGGGCTTGTTGCGTCTTCCGCTCTTTTGATAAGTGATTATTCTCGAGAAAGTGCCAGAAAAATCACGAAACTGGTCCTTCTATGGTTTGTTATAGGTTTGTTGGCGTACGTGGTTGGCGTTCTCAAATAAACCCGCGACTGATGCGCCAAATCCTCAAATATCTGTTTATTCAAGCCCACTTCAGCACCGCAATCTTCGATGGTAAAGTGTAGCTTACGCATGCCCAGTAGCTCTACGTATATACGTGCATGTTTCGCGCATGTTAAAAATCCATAAGTACGCTCTACGCGCTTTTTGCATGTGAGGATATTAACATGTCTGAACGTTTTGCTAAAAAATGGGAAAGCAGAAGAGACGAAACATCATTTGTCGATACCATACGCGCAACAGTTACTCCACCACCACCGCTGAAGCCACGCATGGACCACGCCATAAGACGCTTGGACCTGCAGATTAACAGGTTGGATCAGGCTGCTGACAGATTCAGCCAAAAAGACAAGGCGCTTTTCGGGAAGATAGTTGATGCTTACGGGAAACATGACACAGCACACGCTAACATTTACGCTAATGAGCTGGCTGAAGTTCGCAAAATGGAAAAAGTAGTTATGAACGCGAAACTGGCGCTTGACCAAGTGCAATTGAGACTGCGAACAGTGACTGAATTCGGAGACATCGTGGCTACGCTGGGACCCGTAATAGGCGTTTTGCGCTCTGTTAGAGCAGGGCTTGTGGGTGTTCTACCTGAAGCTGAGAATGAACTCGGCGACATTAGCAATATGTTGAGCGGTTTATTATTCGATGTTGGCCAAAGCTCTGGATTCAGCCTCAACTTTAACTCGGTAAACGAGGACGCAGCTAAAATACTCACTGAGGCAGCAACCGTTGCGGAGCAGAAAATTAGCGCTAACCTTCCAGACTTACCGCCTGGGCTTTCAGCGAACTTGACAAAAGGAAAAGTACCAACTGAAAACACCTAAACGTTTTCATCTCTTAATTAACTCCCCCTTCATTTTTTGCAGCATTTTTTTAGATTTGAGTTTTAGAGAAAGGCATATTTCTATGTGCTAACCATAAAGTATAAACTCATGACAGTAAGTGCGTTAACAGAAGCCTTCTTTGGGCTCTTGAAAGGCGTAGTCTCTGGAACTGTTGCTTTTTTCGCAGTTATGCTGCTGTCAATCGTGTACAGGTATTTTACAAATGAGAAATTTCCCACGTTTCTTGGTATTGCGTTTGGGCTGGGCTTTTGGGGTTTTACAGGAGGATTGCTTGATATCTTTGAGCAGCCCTCTTTTGGAGGAGCTATCCAGATTATAGCCGTAACCATCTTCGTTGTTTGGGGCGTTAACACAGGAGACAAAATAGCCGGAAAAATTCCTAAAAAAGGGGTATCTATATTTGGTATCAGAGGTGGAAAAACCGCGTATACCACGGTTAAATTGCCTAATGCGCGGTTAATATATGACATGGCTGCTAAGCCGAGAGTTCCTGACTCTCTGAAAGCCGAGTTGTCAGAGAGAGAATTTACTTTGCCCGCTGACCTTCCAATTGAAGACCTAGCCAGCCGAGTTAAGAGGCGTTTGATTACAGATTGGGGCGTAGGTGACGTGGAACTTGAGTTGGATCAAGATGGCAAAGTTATTCACCTCGCGATATCAGCTAAAGAACAAGGTTTAAGCGGGGTGATACCTGAAGGAAGCGTAGCTATACCAATAGAATGCAGTGTTATCCCATCTAACTTGACCTCAGGTGATATTGTAAAAATTTTCTTAGACAATAACGAAGTCATCGAGAAAATTGAAGTGAAAGGCGTAAACGAAGACCGAAAAGTAATCACCATTGTCGCAGATTTGGGCCTACTTGAAAAAATCCGCGGCAACAAAGCATCTTTAGTGGTTGCTTTACCCTCTGACATACAGAGACACCCCGCTATCAGCGTAGAGCAAAAATCAGGCACCATTGAAGATTTCAAAATTCAAAAAATTGTGAATTCACTGAAAAAAGTCGGAGTCAACGACGACCTAGCAAATAAGATCGTGAAGCAAGTTCAAGCTAAACTGTGCAAAATGGACCCACCTGTTTCCACGAGATTAATAAAAGCTGCAGTTATCGAAGAATTAGAAAAGGAAAAACCAGAAGCAGCAAAAAAATTGAGAAACCGAAAACTATGGGAGCTAAAAACTTTCTAAAAGGACATCTGTTCCAATAATTGGACTTATAAGTTCTTGTTTGGCAATATTATCTGCGAGGCGCCTTGCCGATTGAACGTGGACGATGAGACAAAGCTTGAATACTCCCTTCGAGGCAAAGCTTGGAAAGTCTACTGGTTCCTGCTTAAGAACGGTAATCCTGTGAGCGTGCGGGAAGTCCAGCGTGCTTTGCACTTTAGCAGCCCAAGCGTGGCGCACCACCATCTTGAACAGCTACGCGACTTGGGCTTGGTTCAGAAACAGGAAATCGGCGGACACTATGTACTGGTCAGCGAAGTCAAAATAGGCGTGCTCCGCCACTACGTGAAACTGGGCAAACTGCTCTTCCCAAGATACTTTTTCTACGCCCTTTTCTCAACCGTTTTCTACGTAGCTTTTCTGCTGTTTCTGGTGCAGGATTGGTTTATGCGCGAGAACCTGTTCATCACCGTGTTCGGTGCCATCGTCTGTGCAATTTTCTGGTACGAAGCGTATCGCGTGTGGTCTATGCGACCGTTCTAAAAGTTGGAACAGGGTGTTCTATAGCTTAGGATAAAATAAGATGGCTCCTTATGCTTAGGCAGGTGAAAAAGAGTGGTTCAGAAAGAAGTCAGGAAAAAAACGCAAGTTTACGGAACCATCGCAATTCTCTCAGCTATAGTGCTAGTCGCGTTGATCTACGCGTTCGGAACAGCGCCGGTGATATTCCCGCCGACTGAGGCGCCTTTAGTTTCGGGCATGAAAACTTTCTCATCTTACGAAGAGCTCAAACACTTCTTAGCTGCTAATACCAAAGATGGCTCCACTTATGTTTATGGAGGTGGTCCTCTGGACGCCCAGTTTTTCGGGTCTGCACGTGATACCCTAGCCCCCGCTCCTGCCCCCCTAAGCGAATCAGGACAAGCATATTTCGTTAACTCCTATTCAACCACGAACATTCAGGTTGCAGGAGTCGACGAAGCAGACATCGTAAAAACAGACGGCAAATACATCTACGTCGCAACCACCAATAACTTCTATTTAACAAGCCAAAACAACGTGTACATCGTGAAAGCTGACCCGCAAGACCCGCGAGTTATCGCTGAAATAGCTCTTGGCAATGAAACGTACGTGGCAGGTCTTTTCTTAAGCCAAGACAGCAGCAAACTCGTGGTCCTCGGAAGCCAATATCAAGTGTTCGCCTATGACGAGCCACGACCCGAAATCGCAATCTATCCTTACTACAGCAGTGTTAACACGTTCATAACCGTCTACGACATTTCCGAAAAAACGCATCCTGTGCTAGCGCGGAACCTCACTCTTAGCGGTAGCTACTTCAACTCCAGAATGATTGGCAACTACGTGTACGCTGTTATCAGCCAACCTGCATACATATTAGAAGATGTAGTTATCCTCCCCCAAGTTTACCAGAATGCAAAAGCCTCCGAGATTGCACCAGAAAGAATTTACTACGCTGATACGGTGGACAATTACTTCACTTTCACCACGTTCGTTGGCTTGAACATCTTGGATGACACGCAACAGCCCACTAACATGACGATAATGATGGGCGGCACCAGCACCATGTACGTTTCCATGGACAACATCTATGTGACATACTCAACGTGGAACGAAGGACAGTACACGTCAATCTACAGAGTGCGCGTGAACGGAAGCGCATTGGATTTTGAAGCGGAAGGCAGCGTTCCAGGCTACGTTCTCAACCAGTACTCCATGGATGAGTACAACGGACATTTCAGGGTAGCCACGACTTGGCAGAAAACAACACAGATGAACAACGTTTACGTGCTGAACATGAACATGTCGCTGGTGGGAAAACTGGAAAACTTGGCCGAGGGCGAAAGAATATACTCTGTCAGGTTCATGGGCGACAAAGGCTACATCGTCACGTTCAGGCAGATAGACCCGTTCTTCGTAATTGACTTGAGCAATCCAGTCGAACCCAAGGTGGCAGGCGAACTGAAGATTCCAGGATACTCGAGCTACCTGCATCCCTTCGATGAGAACCACGTGATCGGCTTAGGCAAAGAGAACAATACGGTGAAGTTGTCATTCTTTGACGTCACAAACGTTAATGCGCCTACAGAAATAGCGAAATACATCGTTGAAGGTGACTGGACAGATTCGGAAGCATTGCAGGAGCCGAAGGCGTTTCTGTTCGACAAACAGAAAGAGCTGCTGGTTGTTCCGATTTCAATAACCAACTATGGAGTAATAGACACAAGAGAAACTGAAACCTTTGCGCAGCAGGACGGCTTCTGGCAAGGCGCATACGTTTTCAAACTGACCACCAGCGGCTTCACGCTAAGAGGCGGCATAACACACCAAGAAAACACAACCAGCTCAGAATACTATTACGGATATGACTACAGCAAGTGGGTACACAGGGCTCTCTACATCGACGATACGCTTTACACCGTGTCCAACGCGAAAGTTCTGCTCAACAATTTAGACACGTTGGCGTTGATAACAGAAGTGAACCTGCGTTAGCAACCCTTTTTTTCTTTAACTTTTTATTCGCATTCTGGTTCTATGTGAACCGTAACCACCGCGTCAGCAAAATACTCGGCTATTTCCTTCTCAATCTGCGATGCAATCTCATGAGCTTCCGTTAACGGAATATGCCTCGTAAAGCAGCAATCTATGTTTATGTACCGTTTTCCATCAGCCGCATAAGTCACTGTTCTCTTCAAGCGTAAACTGGTTTTAACCTTCTTTGCCAATTTATGAATTAATTTTTTCAGTTCATTCTCGTCTATCTCAGCCGCGCGCTTTTCAACGCTGTATGGCTCTACATGCACGGTTACGTTCTCAAGCTGCTTGATTCCCGCGTGCATTCCGTTCTCGATTTTCTCAGCGATTTCATGAGCCTCTTCCACCGACAGCTTCGGATCGACGTACGCGTGCAACGTGATGTAGAGTTTGCCGCGTGCATAAACAGTTACGATGTCATGTACCTCCTTTACACTTTCCACTGTTGCCAGCTTCTCAACAAGCTGCTCCACCTTTGTTTCTTCTTCAGCTGGCTCTATGTGAATTGTCGCATCAACACTCCCAAAAGCTCTCGTCAAGTTAGCCTCAATCTTGGAGACCAACGCGTGCGCCTGTTCTAAGCTCATGAGACTCGAAACTTGCACAGTGGCTTCAGCGAAGATTTTTGAGCCTACCTTCCGCACTTTCAGGTTCTCGCATTTCAGTATCCCTTCATGGGAGAGAATTTCTTTTCTGGTTTTTTGAACAAGCCCTTTCGATGCCGTGTCGCTTAGCTCCATTATGCTGCTTCTGACAAGTCTAATGCTCAAATAGCTGAGCAGCATGCCAAGTACAATAGATGCAAGTGAATCGCCTTGATTGAATCCGACGGTGGCCAATCCGAATCCAAGAAAAGCAATTCCTGTTGAGCACAAGTCGGCTAAAGCATGGTAAAAGCCCGCCTTAACCGTGGTGCTTTCGCTGGTCGTTGCTTTTCTAAAGATAAACATTCTGACGATGTCTATGCAGAAAGTATAGGCTATAGCTACGAATCCTACGAGTTCTAAGCCAGTGTTTACGCCTCCGCTCTGAATCAGCTTTGAAACAGCTTCATAGATTACTAGAATTCCAACTCCTATGAGCACTATGCCGCCTGTTAACCCGCCTATGGGTTCAAATTTTTCGTGCCCATAAGTGTGCTCCTCGTCTGGTGGTTTAAGCGCTGCTTTAGTCGCCACAAAAAGCATAACGCTTGTGATAACGTCAAGCGATGCGTGTAAGCCATCGCTTAGAATTGCCAGACTGTTAACGATTAGACCTAAGATGACTTCTACAATCACCACGCTTGCTATTGCAATAGCAGAAAATTTAAGCGCTCTAAGCTTGTAGGCACCTTCTGAAGAGTCTGACATCAGCAGTCAGAATATATGCTCGGAGCAAGGGCGATTTAAGAATTACGGGACAGCGCATGAACCATTCCCTTGGCAGTAGCGTCTTCTTAGCTCTCAATTTAAATAATGGATGGTCAAATTGCTTTGAATAATGAAGCTGTCTTCGCTTTTCCGCGGCGAATCTGTCTTCCTAAAAGGCAATTTCCTACTCTTAACCATCAGCTGGGCTGTAATGTATTTCGCCGGCCCCATTCCAGCAACTTACGCCAGCCTCTACTACCTCAGCTTAGGCGCCGACGAGTTTCTGTTGTCCGTGATTGGCTTTGCAGGGTCCATCGCCATTGCGCTCGTACAGTTCCCTGGCGGCTACTTAGCGGATAAACATGGCAGAAGATGGCTGGTTGCCACTATGACTTATGGTTTGGCAATGGGCACTTTCTTTTTCATTTTTGCCCCTTCATGGCATTTCATAATGATAGGCTGGATAGTGCAGAATGTGTGCGCGATTTACGCGCCGGCTTTGATGGCTATGCTTCTTGATTCTCTGCCGCCTGAAAACAGGGGGGCGGGGTATAGTTTCCAGTCGGTTGTCACAAGCCTTGTCGTTTTATCCGCTCCCCTTATTGCTCAATATTTGATTTTCGCGTTCAATTTTGACTTGGGCATGCGTGTTGCTTACACCATAGTTATGGTAGCTTACTTTGCAGCTGCAACGTTGAGGCTGAGACTCAAAGAAACCTTGCCGTCCAATAATGCTAATGATCGCCCAAAAATTATGGAAGCGATACGGGAGTATCCTAGATCAGTAAAGGAAGGCCTGAGTGTTTGGCGTAAAGTTTCCAAATCGGCGTTCTATCTTTTTCTGATAAGCATAGGCATAAACGGCATAGTGGTGAGTTGCCACACATATTTTGTTGTTTATGCCACTTCGGTTCTGAAAATTACTGAGTCACAGTGGGCCCTTGTTATGGCTTTTATGTACTTGAGTATTGCCCTTCCAGGAATCTTGGCTGGATTAAGCATGGATGTTATGGGCAGAAAACGTTTCTTAATCTTGGGTTATCTGTTGTATGTTCCAGGCATGATTCTCTTCGTGACTGCTGACTTCAACATGCTTCTGCTTGCTTTCTTCCTTTATGGCTTAGGCAACATGCTACAACTGAACAGTTATCAGGCTATGATGGGCGATATGATTCCCAGAAGCTTAAGAGGCACAACTACTGGTTGTATCCATTTCTTCATGTATTTTTCTCAGGCGTTGTTGCAGGTTTTATGCGGTTTTCTTTACGCGTTCGTTTCGCCTCAACTGCCTTTCCTTTTGCTGGCTGTTGCGGCTGCACCCTTCGCCATGCTCGTAATGTTCAAGGTTTACGAACCCACTGTTAAGGAAGTTTAAAATCCTAATCGATAGGCATTTAGGTTTGAAAACAATATTTAGAGGAAACAGTTGATGCGGAATGGCTTTGGTGAAAATTCGCGAAATCCTTGACGGGTGCTACGAAAATAAGAAAGTTGCCATTAGAGGCTGGGTTTACCGCAAACGAGAAGGAAAAGAGCTAATTTTCCTGTTGGTGCGAGACTCAACGGGATTCATCCAATGCACCATCAAAAAAGGCAGCCCCGCGTGGAGCGAAGCTGAACGCCTAACAATCGAATCTTCCTTAACGCTTGAGGGCACAGCTAAACCTGACAAACGTGCGCCCGGCGGCTACGAAATCTCTGCCGATTCAATCTCCATTATTGGCTTGGCTGAACTTTTCCCGATAACCAAAGACAAGAGCGAGCAGTTCATCCGTGACGTACGCCACCTCTGGCTACGTAGCCGACGGATGAATCTAGTGATGAAGATTCGCGCTGACGTTTTGGAATTCACCCGCAACTTCTTTAAGAGCCAAGATTTCATTGAGGTTTCTCCGCCTATGTTTATTTCCGCCGCTGTTGAGGGCGGTTCAACCCTTTTCGGCTTGAAGTATTTTGGTCAAGACCTTTATTTGACGCAGAGTTCCCAGCTTCACCTCGAAATTCTAATTTACGCTCTGGAGAAGGTCTACTGCATTGCGCCGTCTTTCCGCGCTGAGAAAAGCAGAACTATTCGGCATTTGACGGAGTACTGGCACATCGAAGGCGAATGGCCCTTTGCTGACATGCATGACCTGATGCGTTTCGAAGAGGAGCTTATGGCGCACATCTGCCAGCAAACCGCTGACAAATGCAAGAAGGAACTTGAAGAGTTAGGCGCCGACATCTCCAAGCTGTCCTTGGTTAAAACCCCGTTTCCAAAAATAACCTATACTGAAGCGGTTGAAAGACTCGGCAAGAAAGGCACGAAGCTCCAGTGGGGCGACGACTTTGGCTACGAGGATGAGAAGACATTGGCTGGCGAGTTCGGTAAGCCCTTCTTCGTATATGATTATCCAACAACCATCAAAGCGTTTTACTGCAAGACGCACAGAGACCGCCCAGACCTTGCCATGTCTGTGGATATGTTGGTTCCCAGAATAGGCGAGATATCTACGGGGGGCGCAAGAGAGGACGATGAGGAAGTGCTGATTAAGCGGATTAGAGAAATGGGCTTGAAGGAAGAGGATTACGATTGGTACTTGGATCTTCGGCGGTACGGTACTGTGCCGCATGTGGGTTTTGGCATGGGTTTGGAGAGGTTGTTGGCTTGGATGCTTGATTTGGAAAACGTTATTGACGCTATTCCGTTTCCGAGAACCACCAGAAGATTCTATCCTTAGACTGGTTATGTGTAACCTGTGAAGTACTCTCGATTCAGCTGTGTCTTAGGCAAGCCCACTTGTTCGATAAGCTTTTCCATTATTTTCACCATCGCTGGAGGACCACACGTGTAAAATACTGTTTCCTTGTAGTCTGGCATCTCTTTTTTTATCATTTCCATAGTGATTAATCCTGTGGCGCCTTTCCATCCGCTGCTCGCTTCGCTAAGTATGAACACGACTTTTAGATTCTTGTTTTGCTGCTGCATTGTTTCCAGTTCTTTTCTGAATGCTATGTCGTTTTCAGTGCGGTTACCGTAAAGCAGCGTAATCTTCGTGTTCAAACGCATGTCTGTGCAGTATTTGCATATGCTCTTGAATGGGGTTATCCCGATGCCTCCTGCAAGTAAGCCTATTTTTTCGTGCTCGCCCTCGAAGGTAAATTTTCCATACGGCGCGTCTATCCTTGCCCAGTCACCTTCTTTAAGTGCTTTCAGGGCGGTGGAGAAGTCACTGTCTGACAGTTTCTTAGTGAACTCTATGTGCGTTTTTTCTGTTGGGCTACTGGAGATGCTGAAGTGTTTGCTTAACTCTTTCCCATCAGCCTTTATCGTGACGAAAAGGAATTGTCCAGGCTTGTAGTTCAGCGCGGCGGGTCGTGGGAACCTGAAACTTGTCACGTTGTAGGTGCGCGGTATAATCTCCTTCACGTAAGTTTCAAACTTCATAAAAGCCCTCTCTTTTAAGGCAAGTTCTTTTGCAACAGTTCAGTGTGTTACGGATGCCCCTATAAAATCTTATCGTGGCTAGGCTACGCTGTTCGCCGCTTCTCTGATTTCGCCTAGCCGGCTTAGATTGCTCACGAAAACGTTCATGCGATACGAGCTTTTCAAAGTATTCGCAACCTGCTTCACTAAAAAGCTTGGGCGATATACATGCTGGAAAAAGGCGTTATGCATGATTTCCATAATTTCGTCACGGGACACCTTTGCATAAGGATACACTTCAGAAACGGCAACTCCCTTCTCCCACCATTTCTCTGGATCTAGAAAGCCTTTAGCCACAAACTCGTTCCAAATGTCATTTCCTGGGTGAGCGCCGAGTATGTTGAATTGTGGAAGGTCTATGGGAACCCGCTGAGCAAATTTTATTGTATTCCAAATCTCTTCTCGAGTTTCATCTGGGGCGCCAATTATGAAAGACCCGGCGATAACGTCCACTCCAGCTTTCTTGGCTGTCCTCACAGCGGTTTCTGACTGCTCAGGCGTAATCCTCTTGTTGTAGTAGTCCAAGATTCGCTGGTTGGCGTTTTCGATGCCCAAATAGAGAACTCTGCAGCCTGCCTGCACCATTTCACGCAGCATACCGTAGGAGCAAATGTCGACTCTTCCTTCACATATCCACTCTAAGTCAAGTTTCTCTTTTCTTATGCCCCTGCAAATCTCTATCACTCTTTTCGGATTCATAGTGAAGGCGTCATCCACGAAAATGAGTTGCTTGTACCCTTCACTGGCTAACAACTGCAGTTCCTCCAGAGTGTTTTTGGCTGATCTTGGTCTCCACCTTTTTTTGGCAAGTTCCGTGCAGCTACAGAAGCGGCAGCCGTAAACGCAGCCGCGGGAGGTGACGATGCTTGTGAATTTTTTTGGCGCGATGTTTGCTCCTGCAATTACGCAGTGATATTCTACGTCAATCAGTTTGCGGTCTGGGAAAGGCATAGCATCTAGATCCTTAATTAACGGCTGATCAGGAGTCGCGACTATTTTTCCTTCGTTTCTGAAGTTGATTCCCCGAACTTTCTTTAGGTCCTCTCCGTTTTTTAGGCAGTTTGCCAGTTCGACAACGGTTTTTTCGCCTTCTCCTCGGGCGACTATGTCAACAGACGGATACTTCCTAAGAATTCGCTCCGCGTTGAATGTAGCATGATGGTTGCCGAAAACTGTAGTGACATTTGGGTTTTTCTCTTTCACTTTGTTACTTATCAGTCCCGCGGTCTGGCCTGAGCTTGTGAGTGTTGAGAAGCCTAACACATCAGGATTTTCTTTCTCTACCCAGCGCAGGGTTTCTTCCACCGTTAAGCCTAGCGCGGGCTGGTCTAACACTGAAACTTCAACGTCCATTTCTTCGAGAACCGCAGCTAAGTATAGTATGCTTAATGGTGGAAACGCAGCGATAGATTTGTTTCCTTCCCTCTCATCAATGCCTTCGTTTGGGCTTGCGCTGATAAACGAGAATTTCATGTCAGCACTTCTTCATTGCTTATTCATCTGATTCTCCACATAAATTTTTAGATAATCTCTCAAAATGTGGTTAACTGGGCGTTTCAATATATATAAGGGCAGCGTAGATCACCACGGAGAGGCGGTAGCGCAACTACAAAACCGCATTGAACACATGAAACAAAAAGGGTGATGGTTAAAAGCTACAGGCCCAACATGCCCAGCAGATTATACTGGACAATCAACGCCGCAAACAATGAAGCCACAAGCGACATTACCGTGATCATTGTGTTCAACGAAGGCCCAGCCGTATCCTTGAACGGATCACCCACCGTGTCGCCGACCACAGCAGCCTTATGTGCGTCTGAACCTTTCCCGCCGTGAACGCCCGTTTCAATGTACTTCTTTGCGTTGTCCCATAAGCCGCCCGCGTTAGACATCAACAACGCCAACAGCAAGCCAGAGAATATGCTGCCAGCTAGGAAACCGCCTAGCGCTTGGATACCGCCTACGAAACCCACAAGCAAAGTCACGCCTATTGTCACAGTGCTCGCAGGCAAAAGTTCACGCAATGCACCCGTAGTGGCAATGTCAACGCACTTGGCATAGTCCGGCTTCACTCCCTCTTTTCCTTCTTTCAACCCGGGAATTTCTCTGAATTGCCTCCGAATTTCTACAATCATTCTCTCAGCATTTCGTCCAACACCAAGCATAACCATAGCCGAGAACAAAGCAGGCATAGCAATACCTACTAAAGCGCCAAGTATAACTTTGGGATTTAATAAATTGAAGTCCAGAAGTACAGCGATTTCACTCGATCTTCCCAAATCAATTAATGTTTGTGCAGCTTCACTTCGAAAGGTAGCCAATAATGCAATGACAGTTAATCCCGCTGCGCCAATAGCAAAACCCTTTGTTATTGCTTTAGCCGTGTTTCCAGCAGCGTCAAGCTCGTCAGTTATGCGTATTACCTCGTCGCCTAACCCCGCTTGCTCAGCAATTCCTCGTGAGTTGTCGACTATTGGACCGTAGGCATCGTTGGAAATTATAAGTCCTACGATTGAAAGCATGCCAATCGCGGCCATTCCTATGCCGACTACTCCGTATTCTGGTCCTAAAGGTTCACATAAGAAGTAAGCCGCTGCAGACGCAGCACCTATACCCAGCAACGGCGGAAAGACGCTCTGCAATCCATAAGAAAAACCAGTGATAATGTTTGTCGCTGTTCCAGTTTTTGAGGCCTCTGCAGTTTTCAGGACAGGTTTCTTGCTTTCCGACGTGAAATAGTCTGAGGTTGTACCGATGATGATTCCAGCCGTCAAGCCTACTATTGAAGCACCCCACAATCGCAGGTCATATTGAAGGTAGTAAGATACACCAAATGTCAGTATTGCGAATATTATGCAGGTAACATAGGTTCCCATGTTAAGTGCTTTTCCAGGATTGCCTTTTGCTCCGATTCTCAGCATTGCTGCGCCTATGACGGAGGCAAATATACCTAAACCCGCAAAAACCAATGCTATATCCACAAGATTTAACACTGCACCAAGCATCATTACGGCTACGATGCTTGCGATGTAAGAGTCAGCCAAGTCGGCACCCATGCCTGCGACATCACCGACGTTGTCGCCGACGTTGTCAGCTATTACAGCGGGATTTCTCGGGTCATCTTCAGGAATGCCAAGTTCCACTTTTCCGACAAGGTCTGCGCTTATGTCAGCTGTTTTCGTGTATATTCCGCCGCCTGCTTTGGCGAAAAGGGCTAGTGCGCTTGCTCCGAAACTGAAACCAAGGACTGCTGTGGGATCACGAGTTATGAAGTAGACTATGCTTATTCCTAGGAGAGAAAAGCCGACCACTGCAAGTCCCATGACTGCTCCACCACGGAAGCCTATTGGAAAAGCCTTGTTTAAACCGCCACGTGCAGCATAAGCCGCTTTAGTGTTTGCTTTTGTAGCGATGTCCATTCCAACGTAGCCTGCCAATGCTGAGAGAAAGGCGCCGAAGAAGTATGCTAAGGCTAAGCTCAGATTTAGAATTGGTTCAGGGTTTGTCCATACGGGTGAGGGCAGAAAGATTCCCACTAGGGTTCCTACAATGACCACGAAGATTGCTAGTATGGTGTATTCGCGTTTCAGAAAAGCCTTGGAGCCTTCTTTGATTGCTCCAGAGACTTCTTTCATTCGTTCTGTTCCAGAGTCTTGTTTGTCAACGTAATGGTAAAAGTACAATCCTGCTAATATCGAAATTAACGCGGCTATTGGTGCTATTAACCATGGTTCAAACATTTCAAGCATTTTTTAACCTTGCCGTTTTCAGTATTGTTTCTTCACTTTAAATTGAAGTGGGAAATTGTATGAACTTATTTATTAGCCTTTGTTTTTCTGCATAACAAAAGGAAAATATTAATAACCATTGTTCTTGAGATAAGGGAGCTATCATCAGCATATAGCTGAGGGGTAAAAACACCTCAAAGTCTTAGCACAAAGCTGAATTGATTAACAGGCGGTTGCTATGGCCTCTGCATGGCACAGTAAGAAAACCGAAGAAGTCTTGAGCGATTTACGGGCTGACCAAAACGGGTTAAGCAGCGAAGAAGCAGAGCGCAGACTAAAGGAGTTTGGGTACAACGAACTGAAAGAAAAGAAAAGAGTAACTCCGCTCCAGATTTTTCTCGGTCAATTTAAAGATGTTTTCGTGATTATGCTTTTGATAGCCACGGCAATTTCTTTTCTGATTGGTGAAACGGTTGATGCTCTTACCATCGCCGTCATCGTTATTCTCAACTCCGTTGTCGGTTTCATTCAGGAGTATCGATCAGAAAAAGCCATGGAAGCCATGAAAAAGCTGACGGCTCCCAAGGCACGTGTACTTAGAGACGGCACTGAAGAAGTAATACCTGCCCGAGAAATTGTGCCTGGAGAAATAGTGGTTCTTGAGGCGGGTGACCGTGTTCCCGCAGATGGGCGGCTCTTAGAAGTTGTGGATTTGAAGGCTGATGAAGCTGTTTTGACGGGTGAGTCGACACCTGTTAACAAGGACTTAGGTGTCGTTGGTGAGAAAACGCCCATTGCTGATAGAAAAAATTCTGTTTTTATGGCTACTCACCTGTCTTATGGTAGAGGCAAAGCCGTAATCACATCTACTGGCATGAACACGGAATTCGGAAAAATTGCGGAAATGGTTCAAACCATGGAGGAGGAGGAAACTCCTCTCAAGCAGAAGCTAGAGCGCTTCGCCAAAAAGCTAGGAATAATAATTGTTGCCCTATGCGCCGTTATTTTTGTACTTGAATTATACGAAATCTTTGTTCTCGGAATAGCTCACACACCTGATGCTTTGGGAAATATAATAGACGCTTTTGAAACGTCGGTTGCGCTTGCTGTTTCAGCTGTTCCAGAAGGCTTGCCCGCCGTTGTGACTGTATCGCTTGCTCTTGGCGCTCGAGAGCTTGCTAAACGTAAGGCGATTATAAGGAAACTTTCCTCAGCGGAAACCTTAGGAGCTACAACGGTTATTTGCTCAGACAAAACTGGAACCTTGACTAAGGGTGAAATGACTGTTCGCAAAATCTACGTCAACGGCAAGACGATTGATGTGAGAGGGGCTGGTTACGAATCCAAAGGTGAATTCTTAGAAAATGGCACGCCCGTTAACTTGAAAGAAAATGATGAACTTACATTATTACTGAAAGCGAGCACACTGTGTACGAACGCTCATTACGACGGCAAAAGTGTGATTGGAGACACCACAGAAGGCGCCCTCATAGTCGCAGCAGCTAAGGCAGGTATAACAAAGAAAGATATGGAAGACTTGTATCCTCGCGTTCACGAAGTGCCGTTCACATCTGAAAGAAAACTCATGACAACCGTCCACAAGACAATGGAGGGAGCGCTTACCGCTTACGTAAAAGGAGCTCCTGAAATCATCTTAGAACGCAGCACTCACATTTTCCAAGATGGTCAAGTTAAAAAGCTCTCAGCCAAAGAGAAAAACACCATTTTAGAAGCCAATGAAGGAATGGCAAATAATGCCCTTCGCGTGCTTGGTGTAGCCTATAAAGATTTGCCCAGTGGGGCCCTCGAAAAAGTTGATGAAGAAAACTATGAGAACAATTTGGTCTTTTTGGGCTTAACAGGCATGATTGACCCTCCAAGAGACGAAGCCAAAGAAGCCAACGCGAAATGCCGAGAAGCAGGCATAAAGACAGTAATGATAACTGGCGATCACAAGCTGACCGCTGTCGCTATAGCCAAAGAGTTGGAAATGCTCCACAGTGATAAAGTTCTGACAGCAGTCGAACTCGACAAACTAAGCGACGGGGAATTTGAAAATATTGTGGGCGAAGTGTCAGTTTATGCGAGAGTGTCGCCTGAACACAAACTTCGAATAGTCAAGGCGTTGAAAAAGAAGGGCGAAATAGTTGCCATGACAGGTGATGGTGTCAACGATGCGCCGGCACTTAAACAAGCAGATATTGGCGTGGCAATGGGAATAACGGGCACAGATGTGACAAGAGAAGCCGCTGACATGGTACTGGCAGACGACAACTTCGCAACCATAGTCAACGCCGTCGAAGGAGGTCGAAGCATATACGACAACATACGCAAGTTCTCATTTTTCTTATTGCGTTGCAATTTTGATGAGTTGGCGGTAATTGGAATTTTTGCCTTAATGGGGTTGGAGCTTCCACTTCTTCCGGGCATGATTCTTTGGTTAAACTTGGTTACTGATGGAGGACCTGCACTTGCTTTGACTATGGATCCTCCAGAAGAAGATGTGATGAAGCGTCCTCCACGTAACCCAAATGAAGGAGTATTGCATGGAAGGATAGCTTCGATAATTGTCACTTTCATTCTTCAATTTACTTTAACCGGCGGGATATTCTATTGGCAATTTTACATACTAGGGGAACCTATAGAGTATGCAAGGACTATGGCTTTTATGCGGGCAACCTTGCAGGAACTATTTGTTGTATGGAATTGCCGATCTGAAAGACGTAACGCTTTCAAGGTAGGGTTCTTATCAAACAAATTCTTATTATTTGCAGTGATTGCATCCGCGGCAATAACGGTAGCGATACCCTTCATAATATTGCCTGGAACTAACATGGGATTGTTCAACACCGTTCCTATTCTTGATCCAATGGATTGGGGAATAGTAATTGTAGCGTCTCTTTCAGGTTTACTCATACTGCCAGAAATTTTCTATGGTAGAAAAATCTGGAAATGGCGATAATCAAAAGAAAAGCTTAATATCCAAAGGCTTTGCAAAAAAGCACTTCTAACTGAAAAAAAGCGTGAGAGTATGAGTGAGAAATTGGCGAATCCGGCACCGCTTGGGCTGCTGGGTTTCGGAATGACAACTGTTCTGCTTAACTTGCACAATGCTGGCTTTTTCCCTCTTGATACGATGATTCTTGCAATGGGCTTAGCGTATGGTGGATTAGCGCAAGTTATTGCGGGGGTGATGGAGTTCAAGAAGGGCAACACTTTCGGCACCGTGGCGTTCACGTCGTACGGGCTTTTCTGGTGGTCTCTTGTACTTCTTCTTGTCCTGCCTAAAACATCACTCTTCACTGGATTGAGCGCCCCGACAGAAACTGCTATGGCTGCGTACTTCTTTATGTGGGGGCTGTTCACCTTTGTGATGTTCTTCGGAACTTTGAAGACAAACCGCGCGCTACAATTCGTGTTCATGAGTTTAGCCATTCTGTTCTTTCTTTTGACGGCAAGAGACTTAACGGGAAACGCGACGATAATTGGAGACTTGACAATAGGCACAATCGCTGGCTATGAAGGCATCATCTGCGGATTAAGCGCAGTCTACCTAGCCTTCGCGGAAGTGTTAAACGAAGCGCACCGAAAAACTGTGCTGCCCATCTGCCCTACAAGCTAAAATGCCTCAATTCTTTTTTTATTTTTTGATAAATGGCTGAAAAACTTTATATTCTCTGAATTTTACTCTTCCCGAACAAAACTCATGGAATGATAAAAAAATGTCTGAAACTAATTTACCGTTCAACGAAAAAATTTATCCAAATAACGCGCAAGTATCTTCTGGAGAAAAATTTCGACAAGAATGGGAAAAATCAATAAAGAATCCAGAAGAGTTCTGGGCTGAAAAGGCAAAGGCTATCGACTGGTTCAAAACATGGGACAAAGTGCTGGACGATTCAAACCCGCCATTCTACAAATGGTTCTCTGGCGGCGTCCTCAACATATCACACAACACCTTGGACAGGCATGTAAAGACACAGAGAAAAAACAAGCTCGCATATATCTGGGAAGGCGAACCCGGCGAAGTCAAAACTTACACTTACTATCAGCTTTACAGAGAAGTGAACAAACTCGCAAAAGTTTTCAAAGATTTCGGTCTCAAAAAAGGAGACCGCGTAGCCGTTTACTTGCCCGTAATTCCTGAACTGCCAATAACTCTGCTTGCAACAGCACGCGTAGGCGGAATCCACGCCGTAGTATTCTCAGGCTTCAGCTCCGAAGCACTGGCAGACAGAATAAACGACTGCGAAGCAAAAATCCTCGTAACAGCCGACGGCTCATACAGACGCGGAAAAATAATTAAAATAAAAGACAATGCAGACCGCGCCTTGCAGAATACGTCAACCGTGGAAAAAGTTATCGTCGTGAAAAGGACATGCCATGAAATCCAAATGAAAGATGTACGAGATGTTTGGTATCACGATGCTCTTGCACAAGCAGGAGCAAACGCTTATGTTCCGCCCGAACCGATGCAGGCAACAGACCCGCTCTTCATACTTTACACTTCGGGCACAACAGGCAAACCGAAAGGGGTCCAGCATGGAATAGGCGGCTACAACGTTTGGGCGCACTGGTCCTTCAAGTGGGGTTTCAACCCGAACGATGAGGATATATGGTGGTGCACCGCTGACATCGGCTGGATAACTGGGCACACTTACAACGTTTACGCGCCGCTATCGCTAGGAGTAACATCATTGCTGTTTGAGGGAACACCAGATTATCCAGCGCAAGACAGGTGGTGGGACATAATCGAGAGACACGGCGTAACAATACTTTACACGACCCCAACAGCCGTCCGAATGTTCATGAAGTTCGGCGAAGAATGGATAAACAAACACGACCTCAGCACTTTGCGGCTTCTGGGAACAGTAGGCGAATCAATAAACCCCGAAGCATGGAAATGGTACTACCGCGTAATCGGAAAAGAAAAACTCGCCATAATCGACACTTGGTGGCAGACAGAAACAGGCGGATACATGATTGCGCCACTACCAGGAATTGAGCTCGTGCCGCTTAAACCCGGCTCAGCAACATACCCGTTGCCAAGCGTTCAAGCAGAAGTCTACGACGAGAAGGGACAACCCGCACAAGCAGGAAACAAAGGTTTCCTCGTAGTGAAAACGCCATGGCCTGGAATGCTGCAAACCCTATGGAAAAACCCAGAAAGATTCAAGCAGACCTACTTCGGAAGATGGCCTAACGTCTACTACACAGGCGACTATGCAGTCAAAGACCCAGACGGTTACCTCTGGCTCCTCGGCAGAGCGGACGAAGTCCTAAAGGTAGCAGGCCACCGCATTGGCACTGTGGAGCTTGAAAGTGCTTTGGTTTCGCACCCAGCAGTTTCAGAGGCAGCAGTAATGGGCAAAGAAGACGCGGTGAAGGGCGAAGTGCCAGTAGCGTTCGTAGTGCTTCGTAGTGGCTTCTCAAAGTCAGAGGAACTGCGCGCAGAACTCGTAAAACACATCAGAACGACAATAGGCCCCATCGCCACGCCAGACGCCATCGTGATGGTCAGCAAACTGCCGAAAACACGCAGCGGAAAGATCATGCGTAGAATACTTAAAGCCGTACTGATTGGAGCGCCCATAGGCGACATTTCCACGATAGAAGATGAAGCTTCTGTTGAAGAAATAAAAGCAACGTACGAAGAGTTGCGCAAGCAACTATCAAAATAGCTCCCTTTTTTCATTTTTCTCCGATTTTATAGCTCAGATAACGTTTAGCAGTCTTTAACCGTTTTTCCTTACGGCGTAAAGTTGGTGTTTTTTTAATAAATCGCCATGACAAAGCTAAAAAGGGAAGAAGTTTAGATTATTTCACTCTTAAAAAGCTAAAGGTTTTGGAGGAAAAAGTGAGTGTTTGATGCCAAAAAGTTCGTTGAAAATTCGCTGAAAGATATCCGAAAGATTGTTGGTGAAAGCAGGGTAATTTCTGCCTGTTCTGGTGGTGTTGACAGCACGGTTACAACAGTCTTAGTTCACAAGGCTGTGGGCGACAAGTTGGTGGCGGTTTTCATAGATGATGGGCTTCGGAGAGAGGGTGAACCTGAGTTTGTAGTGAGAACGCTTAAGCGCTTGGGTATCAGAACCAAGTTTATCGATGCCAAAGAGGAGTTCTTTGCTGTTTTCAAGGGCAAGACAGACGCTGAAGAGAAGCGGAAGGCTTTCAGAGACAAATTCTACAAGACTTTGGGCAAAGCCGCCCGGGAAGAGCAGATTGAGTTCATCGCGCAAGGAACAATTAAGGCCGACGTTATAGAAACAGTGAAGGGGATAAAATCTCAACACAACGTTTTGGAACAGATCGGCATCAATCCTGAGATTTACGGTTACAAAATTCTCGAGCCATTAAAGGAGTTGTTCAAACCAGATGTTAGAAAGGTAGCTCGCGAATTAGGTTTGCCGAAGGAAATCTCTGAAAGAATGCCTTTTCCAGGTCCAGCTTTATCGCTGAGAGTTCTTGGCGAGGTTACACCCGAGAAAATTTCAATTGTGCGGAAAGCCACCGAAATTGTAGAAGAAGAAACCAAAAAACTGGGAACTTTCCAGAACTTCGCAGTGCTTCATAATGATAAGGCAACTGGAATCAAAAAGGGAAAAAGAGTCTACGGAAATATTGTCACTGTTAGAATTGTCGACTCAGAGGATGCGGTAACGGCTAAAGCCAGACAAGTCCCTTATGCGATACTGATGCGCATTTCTGAGAGAATAACGGCAGAAATACCCAGCGTTGCCAGGTGCCTCTATGATATAACGGATAAGCCGCCTGCAACAATAGAATTTGAATAAAGAAAAGTCAAGACTCCTTCAATTATTGCTTAAAAATCAAAAACACAAAAGAGAAACACAGGCATGACTATGAACACGAATCCAATAATAATCGATGTCAATGAGGAGAATATTTCTCAATACCCGCCTACCTGTTTTCTGAACCCAAAAAACATTGGCTACCAAATCAAATTAAAATGGCTTAAAAAGCGGTTTACAGAAGGATTGAAAATCAAATTATTGTACTTTGAAAATGACAAAAAATGCCATGGTTTTATTGAATACGTGTTGGGAGAATATGCTTGGCGGGCAGTGGAGGCAAAAGACTATCTTTTTATTCATTGTATATGGGTTTCTCCGAACAAATTCAAGAACAAAGGCTATGGATCGCTTCTGGTTGAAGAGTGCATTAAAGACGCGAAAGAACAAGGAAAAGCTGGAGTTGCCGTAATTGCAAGTGAAGGCCCATTCATGGCAAAAAAAGACTTGTTCCTAAAAAACGGATTCAAGGATGTTCAGAAATCAGGTATTTTCACGTTACTGGTTAGGCAATTAAGAAAAGCTCCAGAGCCGAAATTCAAGGATTGTGAAAACCAGCTTCGCAGTTATGAAGGATTGAACATTGCATACTCGAATCAGTGCCCATGGGTTGCTCGGTTCATGAGCGAGTTGGGCGAAACCATCGAGAAAAAGGGTTTGAAAATAGATGTTGTTGAGTTGAAAACGCCTGAGCAAGCGCAAGCAGCTCCGTCCATATACGCCGTTTTCAATTTGGTGAATGATGGGAAGCTTTTAGCAGACCATTACATTTCGAACACGAGATTTTTGAATATACTGAATAAAGAACTAAAGCAATGAGTGAAAACGCTCTCGCTGAAAACGTGGAAACAAACGAAAAACAAAGAAAAAAGAGGAGATCTTGCGCTTTCTAACTAAATGAAAAGTGAGCTGCCCGCTATTATAGCTAGTCCGAGTAGCACCAATATTGCAACAATTATTATGTAGATTATTATCGCTAATATCGCTATCACAAGGGCCTTTAACCATCCTGTATCGAAAAAGTGCTTCACCAACGCTAGCCAAATTATCAGCATTATTATCGAGCCGAGTAAACCTAGAATACCTTCGAGAAAGGCTTGAAAAACAGCGCCAATAATTGTTCCAAGAATAACGATCCAAAGGGCATCAGTGAATTTTGCTTTGTCTTTACCAGCCAATAGTCTTCCTGCAATCCATAGAACTGGCGACAGAACAATGACGTTAACGATTATATTCACAATTAACGCTATTAAATTAATTTCTGCCATGCAATTTCACTTCCTATACTATACTCTATATTCGCTTGTTATTCCATTTAAAATCTTTCTCTAAGTGGAAAACATAACGTGTTAGCACGGTTTGAATTTACGGCTAGAAACCGAATCTGCTTTTCTTATGCTTAACGTCCTGATTGAACTCTTCTGCCAGCTGCTCCAACAGCTCTCGCTGTTTGGATGTCAGCTTCTCTGGCACTGAAATTCCAACGCGCACCAAGAGGTCGCCTTTGCCGTAACCCCTAAAACGTGGCATGCCTTTCCCTTTCAACCGAATGGTCTCGCCTGCCTGCGTTCCCGGCTTAATCTTCACGTTTGTTGGTCCCTCCAACGTGGGCACGGAGACTTCTGCGCCGAGTGCTGCCTGAGGATAACCGATGATCAGCACGTGCCAAAGGTCGTCGCCTTCCCGCATGAAATGTTCATGCTGGGCTATGTGAACAAGAACGTAGAGGTCACCAGCTTCGCCTCCGTTGGGGGCCATTTCGCCTTCGCCTCTGAGCCTAAGCTGGTATCCCTCATCTATGCCCACGGGTATTTTCACGCTTATCTTCCGGCGCTTTTTAACCAGTCCTGTTCCACGACATTTCTTGCAGGGCGAATCTATTAGCGTGCCTTTCCCTCTGCAGGTAGCGCAGGGCGTTACGTGAACGTACATGGCGAAGCTGCTTTTTCTCATGTTCCTGACTTTGCCCGCGCCGTTGCATTTGGGGCATGTACGTGGTGAAGTGCCTGGGCTGGCGCCTGAACCGCCGCAGACTTCGCACTTCTCGGTTCGCGGCACCAAGATTTCCTTTTCGGTTCCTTTTGCCGCTTCTTCAAGGGTTAATTCAAGATCGTATACGAGGTCTTGGCCCCTGTTGATTCTTTCTCTGAAGCCGCCTCTGCCGAATCCGCCGCCAAAAAAAGTGCGGAAAAGGTCGCCAAAGCCGAAGCCTATGTCTCTGAATATTGATTCAAAATCCGCACCGCGAAAAATGTCTTCAGCCGTGTAGCGCTGGTCGAATCCCACGTGGCCTAGCAAGTCATATTGTTGTCTTTTCTCGTCGTCGGACAAAACGGCGTATGCCTCGGAGATTTCCTTGAACTTCTCTTCTGCGTCAGGAGACTTGTTCCTGTCTGGATGGTACTGCATCGCCAGTTTTCTGTAGGCGTCTTTGACTTCGTCTTTAGAAGCGTTTCTGGATACGCCGAGAACTTCGTAGTAATCTCGTTTTTCAGCCATACGCTTTACCGCTAAATTCGAAATGCAACTTCCTAATCAAAACTGTTTCGGCTGCTCACTTCACTTCGTAATCTTCCGAATCAACAACTTTTTCGTCGCCACTGCCTGGGGGAGCTGACGGCTCTTGGCTTGCTTGTGCTTTTTGTTTTGCCTGTTCAGCCGCTGCTTGCTGGTAAATCACCGTGCCAACTTCTTGCAGAACTTTCTGGAGCTCGTCAGTCTTTGCTTTGATTTGTACCATGTCGTTGCTGGCTAACGCGTCTTTCAGAGCGGAAACCGCCGTGTCTATCTTGCTGTTCTGTTCTTGATTCAGTTTGTCCGCAAGGTCTTTCTTAGTTCTCTCTGCAGTGTAGAGTAAGCTGTCGGCGTTGTTTCTCAGTTCAGCTTCTTCGCGTTTCTTCTTGTCCTGTTCAGCAAATTGCTCAGCTTCTTTGATCATGCGTTCTTTCTCTTCTTTTGACAGTTTCGTGGATGCCGTAATTGTTATTTTGGCTTGTTTTCCCGTGCCCAGGTCCTTTGCGGTTACGTTTAGTATGCCGTTGGCATCTATGTCGAAGGTGACTTCGATCTGCGGAACGCCTCTTGGCGCCGGCGGTAGATCTACGAGGTTGAACGTGCCGAGGGACACGTTGTCCGTGGCCATGGCGCGTTCTCCCTGAAGCACATGAATAGTAACTGCCGTCTGGAAGTCAGCCGCTGTCGTAAACACTTGGGTCCTTTTTGTGGGAATTGTCGTGTTCTTTTCAATTATTTTAGTGAAGACGCTGCCGAGAGTTTCCACGCCAAGCGATAACGGCGTAACATCGAGCAGGAGTAGGTCTGTCACTTCGCCTGTTATTACTGCTGCTTGTATAGCAGCGCCTATGGCGACGCACTCCATGGGGTCAACGCCGCGCTCTGGGACTTTTCCTATTGTTTGTTCCACAAATTTCTGCACAAGTGGCATTCGGGTCATGCCGCCGATGAGAATGATCTTGTCTATGTCGCTGGGCGTCAGCTTTGCGTCTTCGAGTGATTTTATGACGGTTTTCTTGGTTTTTTGAACGATGGGCTGCGCTAACGCTTCAAGTTTGGTTCTTGTTAAGGTAAGATGCAGATGCCGAGGTCCTGATTTGTCAGATGCTATGAAGGGCAAGTCGATGTCCGTGCTTATCAAAGTTGACAGTTCTATCTTTGCTTTTTCCGCTGCTTCCTTGAGTCTAGCCATGGCCTTTTTGTCGTTTGCGAGGTCTATGCTTGTTTGCCTTTTGAATTCGTCCACGATGTAGTCCATTACCGCCTTGTCCACGTCAGTGCCGCCTATCCGAGTATCGCCGCTTGTGGAGAGTACTTGAAAGACGCCTTTGCCGAAGTCCATTAGTGTAACGTCGTGGGTGCCGCCGCCGAAGCTGAACACCAAAATCTTCATTTCCTTTTCCAGCTTGTCTATGCCATAGGCAAGGCATGCGGCAGTGGGCTCGTTGACTATGCGCATGACTTCGAAACCCGCGATTTCGCCCGCGTCTTTCGTGGCTTGGCGCTGGTTATCGTCAAAATGCGCTGGAACGGTTATCACCGCTTTTCGTATTGTGCCGCCCAAGTAGGTTTCCGTGTCTTTCTTGATTTTCTGCAGGATAAACGCTGAAATCTGCTGCGGCGTGTACTCTTTTCCGAAAACGTTTGCTTTGTAGTTTGTTCCCATTTTTCGTTTTATTTCAAAAATTGTTCCTTCAGGGTTGGCCGTTGCTTGGCGTTTTGCTGGTTCCCCTATTAAAAGTTGGCCGTCTTTTGTGAAGGCGACAACTGAGGGGAACATTTTTCCCGCCATGGTTGGGCCTTCAGCACTTGGGATTACGGTGCCGCGTCCGCCTTCATAGATGGAGGCTGCGGAGTTCGTAGTTCCCAAGTCTATGCCTAAAACTTTTTCTCCTTTTTTTGCTTTACTCATTTCTTTCTTTCTCCTTTTGTGATTTTGATGATTTAACTGCTACTTTGACGATGCTGGGTCTAATCACTTTATCTTTCATGATATAGCCCTTTCTCACTTCTTCGACTACAACACATTCCTCAACATCGTCCCGCTCTGCGGCGGCAACAGCATGATGACATGAAGGATTAAAAGGTTTGCCCTCCTCGCACTCTATAGGAAAGACGCCCTCTTGCTCAAGAACTTTTCTGAGTTTTTGAAGGGTCATTTGAACGCCTTCGATGAGGGGTTGGGCTGAGTTGGCGGATTGGGCTGTTTTGAGTGCTATTTCTAACTCGTCCTGAACATCTAACAGCTGAATGACCAAGCGTTCAGTGCAGTACTTTTTGGCTTCTTCTATTTGGCGATCCGAACGCTTCTTCAAATTCTCGAAATCCGCCTGCAAGTACTTCAACCGCGTTAGGTAGTCCTCTGAACGCTTTTTCTCAGCATCTAAGAGTTTTTGAACATCAACTAGCTGTTCTTTTTGTTCCTCGCCCATCGAGGTGTCTCCCTTTTTAGATTACAAAAAATTAGCATGTACAAACAGAAATATATGTTTCGCCCTCAAGTCATGCTTGTTGGTGGCACTTGGACTGCTTTCTGGTTGAGACATGGACGCATCTATTTGTAAGACGAAGGCACTTTTGAAAGTACAAGTTTGTTATGTTTTTTAATATTTGTGTCTTTTGGAATATTTCTGAATAGGGAATATACTATTATATAGTAAGACGTAATATTCAATTTAATCGCACTGCACAAAACAGGAGACCGTCGCTTGAGAAAAAAAGGAATAGCAATCTGGCTCTTCACCACGCTGACCTTCATAGCCCTCATACACCTAATCGACGCAGCATCAGCCTTACTTTTCAACAACCCAATACAACTTCTTCAACTCTACCCCTTCATAAACCAACAACTACAACAAATACCAACAGACATTTACCTCTACGCGTCAGCCGCTTCAACCACCATCCTGTGGGCAATAGCCTGCCTAATCGCCTGCGACAACCCCGTAGAAGCCTTCCTAAACAAAGTCCTATCGGACGCAAAAACACAAACAGCAACAGAAGCACAAATTCTAGAAAGCAAAAGCGAAATCTTCGACCTAATGTATGAAACAGTAGAATCAGACAGCGAAACACTAGCACAAGTCAAAGATCTAATGCGAAACGTGCGCGCCGAAGTCAAAGACATACAACCAATAAAGGAAACAATTGAAAAAACAAGAACAGAACTAAAAAGCTTAAAAAAACAAATGACAACACTTGAAGAAAAACTTCTCTTCACAATAATCTGCCCAGCCTGTGGAAAGCTGTTGCGACCAGATTTCAAACTCTGCCCCTACTGCGGCGAAAACATACAACTTCAGCAAAAAATGATAGTGGTCAAGGATTACAAAAAGTAAATCCGGCCACTACTTTAACCGTTCCCTCAAAAGTTTGCTAACAAGTTCTGGATCAGCTTTTCCCCTGACTTCCTTCATCACAATTCCCATCAGCATTCCAAAAGCGTTCTTCCCCAACCGGTCAACCGATTGCCTGTTCGCCGAAATCACCTGATTAACAAGCGTTTCCAACTCTGCTTTCGAAAACATTTTCAAACCAAGACTATCCACCGCATCGCGCAAGCTCTTGTCCGCATTTTTTGAAAGCCAAACAAAAATGTCTGCCACAGCTTCCTTTGCGATTTCTCCCCAGCCGACACCCTTGAAAATTTCCATTACCTGATCTTCTGCAACCTTTTCCACCTGGACACCGTCACGTCTCAGCGCCTTCAAAGTCTCGGTCAGAAACACCGCGACCGTCGTGGCTACAACACCGCTTTCCTTAACAATAGACTCAAACAACACACCGTATTCTGAATCAACAATCTGCTTGGCTAACTTCTCGTTTAGGCTGTACTCCTTCATTAAACGTTCAAGTTTCCTTTCTACAGGTTCAGGCAAGTTTGAGCGGATTTTGTCCACGAAAGCGGTTGTTATCAGTGATGGAGGAATGTCCGTTTCAGGATACATCCTCGCAGCGCCAGGCCGAGGCCGCATATAACGCGTTGTTCCATCCGCGTTTGCCGCCCTAGTTTCTGCAGGCACCCCGCTTATCGCTTCTTGAGCTCGTTCAACCACTGCTCTCAAGGCGTCTGCCGCGTTTTCTGGAACGTCAGCAACAAAAACTACCGCGTCCTCTTCACTGGCATTTGCAGCTTTCTTCAACGCTTCAACCTCTTCAGCGGTTATGCCGTAGGCAGGCATCTCGTCCGTGTGGAATATTCCACCGACTCTTCCCCAGAACCGTGCCCTGTCCGCCATCTCTGTTCCAAGGCGGAAATTCGGTATAAGCTGCCGTTTCAATAAGCCCTTAAACTTGGGAAGTTTCACCGCTTTAACCCTCTGACTTTTTTCCAACGCCTTCAGAATGACTTTACATGTTGTTTGTTTGAAAACATCCGTAACGTCAACAAAATCTTCAGTTATGCAGTCTGCTTTCATTTCTCTCTTTTTCAGCTTATGACTTATGCTTACCAGGTTTAGTTGACGTTGAACCTCATACTCCACAACTCGCGAGATAAGCTCAAGTTCCTGAACCCCTTTAATCTCCACCAACGCGCCCTTCGTAATAGACACGTTTAGGTCTTGGCGTATTGTTCCCAAACCGCGCATGACTTTGCCTGTGTCTCTCAAAATCCTTCCAATAGCAAAGGCTACTTCCTGCGCTTCAGTTGGCGAGTGTATGACCGGCGCAGTTGCCACCTCTATGAGCGGTATGCCCAGCCTGTCTATACGATAATGTATCACTTTTCTTTTCTCTTCATCGCCTGTTTTCCGCGCGGCATCCTCCTCCAAACTCGCGTGTTGAATCGGAACGACTTTTTCTCCAACTTTAATCCAGCCATCCAACGCAATTACGCATGTTCGCTGAAACCCGGTGGTGTTAGACCCATCTATCACGGTTTTACGCATAACATGAACTTCGTCAACGGGTTCCGCGTTCATCATCAACGCTGCAGTCACCACGGTTTCCACGGCTTCCATGTTAAGAGGGTGCGGCGGCTCCTCATCCATCTCCACAAGACAGGAAGTCGCCCTGTTCGCTTCATAACGAATTTTAATGCCCTTCTGAAACTCAAAAAAAGCAGCAGGGTCCACTTGGCCCAGTTCGCTCTGAGTAGGTCTGAGCCTGCGCAAAAACGTAATTTCAGGCTCTTCCTTGAAGAGTTCTGGCTTGCAACTGCAGAACAGCTTCGTCTGAGTGTTGAGTTGCTGGTGGATTTCTAAGCCAACTTTTAACCCGACTTTGGCATAGTCAATTTCCAATGGCGGTTTCTCCTTCTTCAACGCCAATTTCTTCTGGTAGAGTTCGCGGTGAAAACTCTCCGGCAATATTAGCCTTCAAAAGCTTTTTCGCTTCCTCTGGATCGCTGGTTTGACCGAGAACCCACATGAGCTTAACAAGCGCGGTTTCGGGAAACATATCATCCAAAGGAATTACGCCCAAAGTCAGCAGGTCGCGGCCTGTGTCATACACGTTCATGTTCACGCGTCCCCAAATGCACTGGGAAGCCAACGCAACCACCACGCCGCGTTTAACCGCGTTTTGTATGGCGTTAAAGCAATATTTGCTTACGTGACCCAAGCCGCTGCCTTCAAGAAGTATGCCCTTGCAGCCTTTTTTAACATACCAATCAATCACCACAGGGTCAAGCCCTGGATAAAACTTCACCAGCGCAACCTCTTCGCTGAAAGTGGGCTTAAGAACGAGCTTTTTTGCTGTATCGCGCTTTTGGTATTCATCGGTTAGCATAATAATTTCTTGGTCTTTTACTCTGGCTATTGGCGTGGCGTTTACAGGTTTGAACGTGTCCCTTCGGCTGGTGTGGCATTTTCTAACTTTTGTTCCTCTGGTGATGGCTATGGCTGTGTCGGAAAGTGTTTCGTGCATGGCTATGGCGACTTCTGCGAATGGGGCTTTCGTTGCGGCTTGAACTGCGCCTATGAGGTTGGTTGCGGCGTCAGAGCTTGGGCGGTCTGACGAACGCTGGGCGCCAACGAGTATAACGGGGACTGGGAGGTTTTGCAGTGCGAAGCTTAGGGCTGCAGCCGTGTAAGCCATGGTGTCTGTGCCGTGGGCTATTACCACGCCGTCTGCGCCTTGCTTTATGTGCTCGGCGACTGTTTGGGCTAGTTGGCTCCAGTGCTTCTGCGTTATGTTTTCGCTGTAAAGGCTGAACACGATTTCCGTTTTTACCCGCGCAATGTCAGCAAGTTCTGGGACTACGCCGTAAAGGTCTTTTGCTGAGAGAGCGGATCTCACGGCGCCTGTGCGGTAGTCTACGCGGCTGGCTATGGTTCCGCCCGTGCTCAGGATGACCACTTTTGGCAGTTCAGGTTTTTGCTCTGGAAGTGGGGGCGAGGCGAATGAGGGCTTGGTGCCTTTGCCTATTTTTTCGATTTTAACGTTTGGCTTTATGCGCACGCCGACGTTGTAGCCGCTTTTCAACTTAACTACGACGTGCTTACCGTCGCCAGTTTCTGAGCGGGGAATAAGGATGCCCTCGTGCGCTTTTCCATCGCTGGTGACGCGTATGACGTCGCCAACTTGGCATCCTGCTTTTTTGAGAGCGCTTAACGCTTCGCCCTTGTAACCTGAACTTTCAGCCTTTTCACCCATTTCTGGTTCTCCAACATTTCATTGGAAAGAAGGCGGTTTAGGGCTTTAACTTTATCGCACAAATGTTTGGTCGGCTATACCTTTGAGAATTCGTTTTTTTTAAAAAAAAAGAAAAAGGTTTTGTGAAGTCACTACCACTTGACTAAAATTTTTGTCCATGTGAAATTTCGTCACTGAGCCTTATACTGTTCTAGAGACACACAGACGGCGGAGTTCTTTTGGAACGTATTCAGACATCTCGGGATATAGTCTAATCACTTCGCCATTCTCAGAGCATTGACCGATCAACACGTTTCCTCTTAGGTCTTTTTCATGTTTCAAAATCACTTTCAGTTTCTCAATCGCAATTCCCTTTGGAGAGATTGCAAAACTGAATCCAGCATTAAAAATGCTCTCGTATAACTTTGCTTGTAAGATATCTCTTATCTTAAGTGGGTTCTTTTTTACTTCCACAGTTATGAATTTGCGTGTGGTTTCATCCTTTTTATCTACATACCCCATTATATCGGGATGAAGGTTTTCGGCTTTCAAGGTTTGGAATAAATAGTAATCAAATTGACTGTGCAGTAACTCTGAGAATTTGCCGTTAGCGGTAATTTCTAGATGTGGGTTTGTAATGCCTGTTGTTGGTGCCCTTATAAGACCGTCGCTAGTATATACATAGCTTTCTGCCACATACAAACTATCAAAAATTTCTTTTAGCTTTTGAAGCAATGGGAAGTATAGCTTTTTCTCTTCCTTAATTTGTCCTAGTGCCATTTTGTCACCTATTCCTGATTGGTTTGACTACGATAATAAGCTCTCCGTCTTCAGAAGCTTGCGGGATAACCATCGAAGGAAAAGATAAGTGGAAAACTCTGATAGAGAACGCAAGCAAAAAATGACTTAACTAACTAAACTAGTGAACCAAACCAAGGTTCTCTTCTTGCTCTTTCAATCAATTCTTTAACAGCGTCAGGGTCAATACTTGGTGCTCTATTCACAAAGAAATACTTACTATTATCAGTTCCATGTGGCTTCTTATAATAAGCAAAGCGTATGGTTTCTGAATCGCCCCAGTTGATTCGCTGAATTAGAAATGCAAAGTCTCCATCTTGATATTCTCTTTCTACCATTACCTCATGTGTGACTTCTCCAAGATATTCACCCATTTTGACCCTTCGGGGAAGTGGTGAAATGCCCATTTTCTCGCCTTTAGTTCACTATAATTCTATATCAATAAAAAACTTGTGACCCATGTACTCTGTAACCTATCAACCGAAAAGTAACAGTCACTTGGAAAAGCTATATCAACCGTAGAGGTAACAGAATCAGGGGGTATAAGTCAAAAATCGCACAAAAAAGAACCAACCTCGCCAGAACCCGCTCAACCCCTCAATATTTTTGAAACGTACACGCCATCACGCCTGTAGCCGAACCGCATGTAATACTGCTTCGTGCCCAACGCGCTTATAACTAAAAGCTTTTTTAAATCATAATCCTCTTGTGCCACGTGTTCGGCTTCGCTTAGGAGGACGGTGCCGTAGCCTTTGTGCTGCCACGCTCGTGCTAAGTGCTTGCCAACGGGCACTAAGGGACCGTAAACGTGAAGTTCCCGCACTATGGCAGAAGGCGCTGCTTTGATTTCGGGTCTGTGGGCTTTCGCTGAAGGAATTCGCAAGCGCAAGTAGCCTATCAGCACATTGTTCTCAGAGTCTTCGGCTGAAATGAAAATTTCTTCACCTTCAGAAGCTTCATAGCAAGTGGTTAAAATTTGGATCTTGTCTAAATCGGGCGTTACATTGTCAACTGCCATGCGGTGACCTACTTCCCTGCAACGGATACACACGCATCTATCGCCGTGCTCGGCTAGTTTTTGCTGGACAAGCTGGCGCAGGTTGCTCTTTTTGACGCCTGCTGCTATCAGCCCTGCTGGAATGTCTCGCTGTACGCGCATCACGCGCACCCATGGCGGAAGACGCTTTTTGACTTCGGCTATCAGGTTTGCCGCTTCCTCGGTTGAGTAGGGCCTGTAAACTCCTTCACGGTACCAGTCGTACGCCTTTGTGCCCGCTATGACGAGGCAGGGATAAATTTTTAACATGTCTGGCTTGAAGGCTGAGTCTGTGAAAACTAGTTTGAAGGCTTCCAAATCCTTGGTTGGGTTCGAGCCAGGCATTCCAGGCATTAGGTGATAAACGATTTTCAAGCCTGCGTCCTTGGCAATGCGCGTGGCTTCGGTGACATCTGCAACTGTGTGTTTTCTGCCTGCTAAACGGTAGATTTCGTCGTCAGGGTTTTGGACGCCGATTTCCACGCGTGTTACACCCATGTCCAGCATAGCGTCAACGTGTGGTTTCTTTGACCAGTCGGGGCGGGTTTCCACGGTTATGCCCACGTTGCGGATTTTGCTTGTTTCCGCGTTAGTCTTTGCCTCTTCAATATTCGCTGATTCCTCGCCTGTTATCGCGTCCAGAGAGCGCTGAATGAACCACGTTTGGTATTCAGGCGGCGTGGCTGGGAAGGTTCCGCCCATGACTATAAGCTCTACTTTGTCCACGCGGTGCCCTATGGCTGTGAGCTGTTCGATGCGGCTCTTAACCTGCAGGTAAGGGTCATAACTGTTTTGGCTTCCGCGCATGGCTGCTGGCTCGTAGCCCGTGTAGCTTTGCGGAACACCCTGCGCGGGACCCCCTGGGCAGTAAGCGCACGGTTCAGGCTGCGGGCACGGCTGCGGCTTTGTCATAACGGCTATTACGGTGACGCCTGAAATGGTTCGCGTGGTTTTTCTGCGCAGAACCTGCAGAAGCCTGAGCCTTTCTTTTGGCTTCAAGGCGCTTATTATTTCAGCGTTAGAGGGTATGCGTTCAAGCTGGAGTTTGGCGGCAACTTGGGTTTTGACGCGGTTTACGTCGTCGTGAGTGGGTGATGGTAAAAGCATTAGGGCGTTTATGATTTCTCGTGCTGCGCTGTCTGCGTTCAAGATTAGGATACCGTATTAAGGTTTTAATAACTGGTAGATAAACTACGCTGACACGGCATAGAATTTTGGTCTAAAAAGAAGCGTTATCAAGCGTTTAGATCCAGTTTTGCCCAGGCTTTCTCTGCAGAACTACGCGTTTCTCGTAGTTTCGCCTGTTTCGGCTTTTTGGGCTGCGCTTGGCTTTTTGCTGGGCTGGGATTTTCGGCGTCTGCGATCTTACTTTTCCAGCTTTGGACAGTGAGCCGTGTGTTGGCATGCTTATACACCTAAAGCAAATAAAACATAAAAGTAACTCTTAAACCTTTACCCGTAAATTTTGCGGTACTAGTGCTCGGAAAAGACTATACCCCCCTTATATAAAGACTGAAACACAGGTTGAACCGCTTGTTCATTCCTAGAATCCTTCTGCTAATCGAATGAAACGCTAAATTTCCACAACGAAAAAGTCAATATAGCTGAAGATTAATCTGGAACAGCGAAAAGAAAAGGGGAAGATGCGGGAGACATCGCCACCCGTTAACCTTTAAATCTTTTCACGTATATTCTGCTAAAACGTTGCGGTGCGTGCGCGGGGGTCGCCGAGCCAGGTCAAAGGCGTAGGCTTCAGGAGCCTATCCCGCAGGGGTTCGTGGGTTCAAATCCCACCCCCCGCACTTGAATTCAGGCATAATTTAAGCGTATTTTAGCCAAAACGGCTTGATTTTGGCATTATAAGTGGGGGTAAAATTTTATTGAATGGGCTTCGGATGTAAGGTGTTAAAGGAAAAGTTGGGTTACAATTAGCACTATTATCACGGATACTATCAGCATGGGCAAGAGTCTGAGCGCTTTTTTGTTGAATATTGCCGCGTCTTCTGTTTGCTTCTTGTCCACGAGTCTCATAATGTAAACGGAAACTGAAAGGTTGTAGAGGAAAATCGCATAGATGGCGATCATCATCCTGTCTGCAAACGTCAGATAACCCGTTGGAGGAATCCCATTCACAAGAGACAGATGAAAGGCAGTGGCAGAAAGAAGTGTCGTTACGCCCAAGCCAATTCTTTGCGCAAAATTGTTTGGTGATATGAAGAAGGCAAGCAGGGCAATCGTGGTGATTACAGAAATGGGTAAGACACTTTTGATGAAAGCCGAAAGGGTAGGTCTCTGCAAAACTACGGTGGAGACAAAACGTGAATAAGCCTCCGAACCATACGAGTGCTCATCAATGCTGGTTTCGAAGCTGGCTATGTCCCATCCAGCCACGGTGGCCTCCGGGTCAATCGTCGAACTGGAATCTGAAACATAGATGAGCTGCGAGGCATCGAGACATTTATGTTCTAATTGGACAGAGAGCTCCTGATTCTCGAACGGGTATTGTGTGAAATCAAAGGCTTTGATGAAATCGCCTCTGACCCTATATTCCAAATAGCCTTCTCCTTCATCCGCTGCGATTTCATACTTAGTTGGCGCACCGTTGATAAACTCAAACTCTTCAACCGCGCTAAGGCTAATCTCAGAAGGGTCAAACCTGAACCATAAATAGAAATCCAGTTTGAAGCTGCTCGCCGCCAAGTCTACCTTCTCAACGTTTACAAGCCAAATCCCAACCTCAACATTTACCGCGCTTGTCGCGTTCGCAGTTTCCAAAGTTGCAGTTCCTACCAGCAAACAGGCAAAAAGCAATATGACAATAATTATCCAGCTAAACTTCATATTCCGACCACAAACTCATCCTGTTACGATTCAGCAAGCGTTTTTTAGAAAATAAAAAAATTTGAGAGTGAAAAATATGCTAAGTCACCTGGAACAGTAGTGCAAACCCGCCCGTTCCTAGTTGCTCTGTGTTCAAATCTATGTCCACGCCGTAGATGCCTTTCGCTGCGGTTGAGCTAACCGTTAAGGTCAGGGTCGATGACGCTTTTCCACCCGCCGTAAGGGTGACGCTTGCAGGGCTAAATGTTGCCGTTACACCCGAGGGCAACTGCATACAGTCCAGGGATACTTCGCCCACAACATCGTTCATCGAGGTTACGGTAACCGTGATGGTTTTGTTGCTTCCTTGCTTGATTATTACGGCATTTGGATTGGCAGATACGTATAAGGGCATTTCCTCTGGCATAGCCATCATGCTGATGGGGATGGTGGTCTTTCCTCCCATATATCCACGATTTATGGAAGTGGCCATCACGTGGTGCGATGTATAGCCCTCCTTTGTGGCGATTGCCTGATAATCGCCTTCGGGCAGGCCCGTGAAGGTTAACTCGCCGTTGTCTCCGATTACCCCGGTTTTAAGCGTCTCTTCAGGACCTAAAATCGCCACGTTCACGCCGGTCACATCTGACTGGAACACCATGGTTCCACTAAACTGAAACATGTCATCGTTAGCGGATAATGCGTAAATAGCAACAGTTCCAGCGATAGAAACAGCCAATATGACTATAATTGCAATCAATATTTTCTTGTTCAATTTTATTCCTCCTATAGACTTCTGATGTTTATTGAAATGCGCGCAGTATTTAACGCGCGCTCACGATAGGTGAGTTTAGTTTATAGAAAGAAAGATAAAGACTTGGCACGGAGATAGAAACATGGCCAATCTTGCCCTGATCTTAATGGAAGTGATTTCGGCAATACTCTGCTTCGTTCTATTGAGATTTATGATAAAACCCTATCGCACTACGGGTGAAGGACGATACCTAGGTTTGCCATTGGGATTTGGTTTTTTGGGTGTTTCTTACATTTTCATGGGGTTCGCCTTGTATTTTGAATCGTTTCTTTTTGTTGATGACCTTAAATGGCTTCAGCTTTTCACGCAGACCTATGCGTTTGCTTTTCTGGCTGCAACATACTATTTTTCGAAGAAACCTGCCAAAAACACACGTGTGTGGTGGGATATCACTTATGCAGGGTTAGTTTTCGCCGCAGTCGTTTCATACTTGCTCGTGTTCGAACCGCCAATGTTCGGCCTGCCCAGCTACAAAACAGTAGACGAATACTTCAGAATCTTCAATATTGTTTGTCTTGCATACATTTCTATTCATACGCTTAGAAGTCATGTGTCGCAACCTGATCCTAAGACTATTTGGATTCCCCTCAGCTATCTACTGCTTGGTTTCAGTCAGTACTCCTTTTTGATTTGGTCGATTGATTCAAGCTTCGCAGCATTTGTGGGTGCGCACATCCTTCGTATAGCAGGGTTGCTGGTGTTTGTGTTTGTGGTCTATCAATCTTTCTTCGGTTCAAGGCATGCGTTTCCAAAAGAAGGGATTCGGGATGAGGAAGCTCCCACGTAGAGATAAACTGAAGATTTACGGAGATTTGCTTTTCATTCTTTACACTGAATCGAAGAAAGAGAAGGTAGTTCTCACTCATGTTCAGCTGAAAACAAACGTTCCTTTTGACCGCCTAAAAACTTACATCGTTGAACTCAAGGAACTGGGCTTGGTTCTGGATGAGCCCTCACTGAAATTAACTGATAAGGGCAAGCAATACCTCAGAGAGTACGAGACAGTTCTTGATTTCATGAAGCGCATGGGCTTAACTTATGGATAGGGCAGTTGTTCTGGCAAATCAAACTCAAATATATAATAAACCGCAAATTACGTGATTTACGTAGATTCAACTCACATAAGCCTCAGCGCAAATTCGGATTGACAGAAATGGCTTTCATAATCTGTATCGTCTTTTGGCTATGTTTCTTTTCTACAAGGTATACTCACTTATCGTGAGCGTTGCTTAAGTAGGGCGCTCGCTTGTTCATCTAATTGCAGAAGAGTAATGCTGTAGAAAGAGTAAAAAGGAAAATGGGTTGGGGGTGAGTTTATGGAAGAGAAAACAATTAAGGCGATCCCTGCAGTTCCGTTAGGTCTGATGCTGGGCAGTATATCGGCAGTTATAGCCTTCATAGCTTCGATATTAATGGTTTTGCTGATGCTGCCTGCCTTAACATATGCCCCGGGATTTGAATGGGTTGGTGTTCTTGGGGCGTTGTGGGTTGTAGTAATTCCGATAGTAGTGTTCGTAGTCGGGTTCATTCAAGGTTTGATCGTTGCAGTGGTACATAATTTCCTTGCACCTAGAATCGGCGGAATTAAGCTGCGCTTTGAATAAACAATTGCAACACCATGAGTTCCCCAATTTTTTGATCAAATTTTCATCTAATAAAAACACACTTGACACTCAACCGTAATGAGCTGCCTAGAAGGGGCACTCACGATAAGTGAGTGCGCGTTAAATACTGGGCCCATTTCAAGAAATATTAAAGGTCTATTGGAAGATCTAAAAAATTGAACAAGAAAATATTGGTTGCTTTCAATCGCTGGAACTGCTGCTTGCTATTCGCTATGTAGTGTTAAAGGGAGGTGAAACATTGGGATTATTTGAAGGAGGCAAAAAAATCGCGCAAAAAGCCATGACAGGTCAATCAAAAGACGATGCAATCGCAGAAAAAGTATTTGATTTCTTTTCCAGTAGAGGTTTCCCATCTAAGAAGGGTTTAAGAGGAAGGGGGCCTGGAGACTACCACTACAGAAAATTCGAGTCTCAGGTTGCAGGGGTCAAGTCTCTTGAAATAAAGGTTTCAAGGATAGGTACAAGCGGGGGAATCGGAGGCACCATCGGCAACATCGCTAAAACCCTAGGTCCACAGAGGGTCAAGATAGAATTTGAACTGGTGTATAAGGAAGGCGGCTTTCTGGGTAAGGGTAAAGAATCTAAGAGGTTCGAATTTAACCTAAACGCGGACGAGCACATCGACGATGAGCTGAGGGTTAAGGATGAGGCAGCTTTGCAAAAGGTTCTAAATGGTTATTTGAAGACTTTCGGCTTTCCATCGGATTAAAGTCAGACCTGAACTATCGGATCTCGCCAAGCATAACCTGAGCATATTTTTGCCGGTAAAATAAGGCGGGGGTCCCACCCCCCGCACCTAGAGGGAACCTAAGAATTTTCTAGCGTTTCTTTTTATTCTAATCTAAAAACTATTGCACACTTCTTCTTGTTCAGATCGTCGACGATTTGAATCCATGCTCTAGGTATTTCTCTCTTTTCTTCTTCAGTCAGTTTTCTTACTGTTAAATCCTTGTTAACATAATAAGCATGTTCACATGATTCGCAGTTTTGATACGGAAAGAATCCTTCTAATGGTTTCGTTATTCTCTGTTTTACGCCACAATTAGGGCATGGCTGGATCGCGTATTTTTCTTTCTTTTCTGTTCTTTCTGTTTTAATTTCCACGTGTTGCTCTAACTCTTCCCATGAAGAATATATTCGGTGCAAAGGTGAATCTCCTTTCTGCCACATTTCTCTAAATATACTCAGCACTTCTTTTTTTTCGCGCTTTCCACACTTTGGACAATCGCTAAGATCGCCCATATTATTGCACCAAATCTACTCAAAAACAGAAGGGTAGTTCACGCTAATAATTTTTTGCTGCCTTAAAGCCTGGGGTTCAAATCCCACCCCCGCACCACTATGTTGGAAATTACGGGGTTTTTCTAGCGATGTTTCTTCATGCGCTCAGTGTTTTTTTCTTAAAGATTTTGTGTTCCATTGAATTTTCTAACCAATGTGACGATGCCCGGCTCTCCCAATGCAGCTCGAATTATTTAATCCGTCCGCCTGCGCCAGAAGAATACGCTAACAAACTGCAATATGAACGAAATGAATATCAATAGAAATAAGGTGTCGTATGCCTGTCCAATAGTGGTTTTCCACAAGAAGCATTGGAAAGGCGCTTTTGCATACGCTCCTGGACCATACCAAGTCCAACCCATGCCTTCAGGACTTGCCTCCCACCAAACAGGTCCTGTAAGTATAATATCAAGTTGCCAGATACTGAATAATAACAAACTCAGAGAGGCCATTACGCCTGCAATGTTATACAACGTGCGCGAGGTTACGAGATATTTCCAAAAACTCCGCGCGCGCTCCCCAAAACTTTTTTTCGGCTTGGCACCAAGCATGTCACTGGCGCGCTTGCTACTCACGTAAATATTCGCAGAGATTCTAGCCGTTTCGAATGCGCCTAAAACAAGAAAAGCTATTCCAGCTAGTTGCAACCCAAAGCCTGCATAATTCAGCATTGTCTCTTTCGCGTAGCAACTACCCACTATAGAGCCGATAATGAATAGAACTATCCCGACGCCGACCGCCCATATTCTTCTAATTAGCGCTCTTATGGTGTTTACTTTAATGCATGCGGGTGTTTTTTGGTCCAAGCGGACTTTCAGGGTTTTCGCGGCTGTTCCAAATATTCCAAAAACAAAGATCCCTATTCCGACGAGCACCATTCCAAAACCCACCCAATTTATCATTGTGTCTCTGGCCCAGTTGCTACTCATAACGGAACCGATAAGGGTCAGTATTAATCCAGTGGCGATTGCAGTCATGCTGCTAGGCAAAGGTTCCTGATTTTTTTCCTCAGTACTTGCTGGTGTGCTCACTTCTTCACCCACACGCATACTCTCCTCTGTGCCAATGAAGTATGCTCTTTAGGTATGTTGCTTCAAGCATATAATTTTTAATGTGTAGTTTTGCTTTACATTCTACAGATATTCTAAGCGTTTAGCAGAGTTCGGTAGACCCTTTTAGAAAAAGGCATAAGATAAGGCATGCTGGTAATTTACTCATGGCTTCGCGTTTTCTTTATTCAGCGCTGCAATAAAGCAGTTTTTGTGATATATTTTCCCATAGTTTTCAGGTTTAACGTAATAATTAGCTTCCGCCCATTTCCACATTTGCCCCCGCGTGGGATATTTACCAACTAAAATGAAATCTTCAAATTCTTTTACGGGTTTGCCGCAGTATTCACAGTTCATGCTTGAAACACTTCTCTGCTGTTGCTGGTAGGTTTCAGGATAAAAGTTTTTGTCTCTAATTCAGAGAAAATGACCATTGAACATTAAGCTCAAATCCGCTAGAACCTTACGCCCGCTTAGCTCCAGTAGAATTCGGGGAACATAGGCGCATAAAAGACGAAATGCACTATCAAGAACACAAAAAGCAGCATACTCAGCACTACTGCTTTCGTCTTGATAGACCTTGCCAGTCTATACGTCAACAGCCCCCAGAAAAACACGTACAAGTCATTCGCGATAACGTAAATTGGAATGGTGGCTGCCTGCCCGTTCTTGGTAAGATGTTCTGCGTCGTTCATGAATGGAATCAAGGCGCCAACAGCAAAGAATATGCCAAGCGCTAAAACCTGCAGAAACCGCCTGCCCTTTTTTTCGCCATAGTCATACAACTTGAACGTGAGAAACAGCCCAAGCGCCGCCATAGCACCGTTGAAGATGTGCCCCCATATTGTAAAACCCGGCGGCATGTGAGGACCGTAGGGTTGGAAGTTGAAACCGTAGATTATTGACAGCGCCCTGTCTAGGCCATGAAGGAAAAGTAGAAAATGCCAATTGTCAACAAGAGTGAAGCTACTGTTTCTTTTTTGAGAGCATGAACCATGAGCCATGTTAATGTGAACTTTTTATAAGTTTATTCGCGCTTAGCAAGCAGAGCACTTTGGCAAAAGTTCTTAAATAGGTAAGGCTTTCCAAGGAGGATTGCTGGGAAAAAAGTGGCTTATTTACGGAAAGAGAAGGAAACAGTCGAAATAGACTATCCGTTAGGCGAGATTTGGGCGGCTATTCCAAAGGCGCTCACCAGCCTAGAATGGACTGTGGAACAAGTTGATAATGTAGCATACCATGTTAAAGCCAAGACGAAAGCGGGTTTCATGTCATATGCCTCAGTGCTTCTAATCGACGCGGTGCCTGTGGACGAGAAAACTGCGAGAGTCACAGTTACAGCGGAAACGCCAGTTACTACAATTACCTCCATAGTTGATTTTGGACGAACACGGGACCGTATCGAATTATTCTTTGAGGCGTTGGCTAAACAATTAACTATCCATGAAAGTACTGGATAATCCGCATGTAATTCTGGTCTATTAAGCTTGGCAAGGAAAACGAGAGTTATGGAACCAAAGAATGTGCAGAAAATTAAGGTGAGCAAAAACGGTCCCTGCCTCGTTTCAGGCAGAATTTCCATACGAAAACAGGTAATCACCACGGTCTCCGGGGGGACTCTAATTGAATGACGCGCAGGCACCAAGTATCCGCAACAAGAAAATGTGCACTAGTGAACGCCAACATCCTGCGCTTACAGAATCTATTTGAAAGAGGCTTAGCATTTGCTAGAAGGAGCCTATGCTGACGTTGTTATGGCGTGTGCAATTTTTATCTGGCTACAACGAAAGCAATTTTGACGACGGCGCGGTACTCCACAAGCTTGTTCTCCTTCACTTTTGCGGTGCAACGCTTTACATGAACACTCTTGATGTTTCTAACGGTTTTAGCTGCTTCATCAATAGCGTTTTGGGTTGCCTCTTGCCAGCCCTCTGCTGAACTGCCGATTAACTCGATTATCTTCACAACCATAATCTCTACACCTCCACAAAGATAGAGGGCTCAAAACACTTCAGTCTTTCGGCAAGAGCAACAAAACGAAAAAAGAGTATGAAACTCTCGTTCTTTGAAGCTGATGTGCTATTCGAGTATTTGTGCCCATTTAAACGCAATCCACGCGATAAACAAGAAAACGATAGTGTAAACTACTGCTGTGGCAACAGACCTTGATGTTATTAGTGATATTGGTTCGGTGTAGGCAAATGTTTGAGTTATGATTGGCTGACCACCTTGTATCTCGATGCTTGTTCTGTTGAAATCAACGTTGGCTGAAGAGTAAAGCGCGTAGTTAATCAGGTTAGCGCCGATGTTGTCTGTTCCGGCTCCTATGTTTATTTGTCCTTGTGTGGTTATTATGGTTCCGGAGGCTCCGCTTCCAGGAATGTAATTCAGGGCTGGTGAGGGCCCAGCGAAGACGGATACTATTTGCACGGCGAAGAGTAAGCCGAAGAATAAGCCGAAAGCTACTAGGGTTGATATGATGGTGCTTTTTGAGAGCGCTCCTGCGGCTAGAATTATCGCTATCCAGATGAAAGTGCTCAGTATGTTTCCGAAGAGTTCGAGAGGTACAAGGTGGAGGTTATTTTGGGGACCGTATACGAATGCTCCGATGACTACGTACACGAAGAGTATCGTGTATGTCACAAGGATTATGATGAAAGTGGCCAGCAGCTTGCCCAGGAAAACCATGGTTCTTGAGACGGGTTTTGTAAGCAAGGGGACGACTGTGCCGCTTTCGAATTCGCTTGAGATACTGTTCATTGCAGTTATAAGTGCAAACAGGAAAATGCCAATCCCAGGGATAGTGAAGGTGACGGCGAAGTCTGGGTCTGCGTCTATGGGTTCGCCGGTGGCGGCGCTGGAGACTATAGGCAAAGCCCAGATTAACGTGGCTAGGGCAAACGCGACTATGACTAAGCCTAAGAATTTTTTCTTGCGTATGTTCCAGAGCATTTCGTATCTTACAACTGCCCAGAAGCGGGTGAACCAGCTGGGGTGTGGTCTTCCAGTGTTTGTTCTGGTTGTGGTCATTGCGGTTTTCCTCCTTGGTCTTTGCTGATGAGTTGTATGAAAACTTCTTCGAGGTTTGACGCTTTCTGGCTCATAGCGATAATGATTCCTCCTGACCGTGTTATTTCTTGAGACACTTGAGCGCGTGTATCTTCGTGTGTCATCATCTGAATTCTCAAAGTGTTGCCCGTCTGTATCACGCTTGAAACAAAGGGCAAACTCTTTACCGCGCTGACAACGGCTTTTGATATTTTGGCGACTTCCACATGCAGCATGGCTGGTCCTGAAAGCATCCCCGAAACGTTTTGAAGCGTGTCTGAAACCAATGCGGTGCCACGGTTAATTATTGTGACGTCTGTGCAGATTTGTTCGACCTCAAACAGCAGGTGGGAAGAGACGAAAACGGTTCTGCCTTCTTTAGCTATTTCCTTTACGATTTCTCTTACTTCCACCATGCCAACAGGGTCTAAACCGAGGCTTGGCTCGTCCAAAATGACCAGTTCAGGATTATTCAGAAGCGTCTGTGCGATGCCTATGCGTTGCTGCATGCCCTTGCTGTACTTGCCGATGTAGTCGTTTTCTCTGCCTCTAAGCCCAACCAACTCCACCAGTTTAGGTATTTGCTCTTTGCGCTCTTGCTCGGTCATGCCGTACATTCTACCATAAATGTCCAAGAGTTCCGAGCCCTTCAAGTGCTTGGGGAACTTCGGCAACTCGGGCATGTAGCCAATGCTTAACCGAGAGTCTGCTTGGTCATGGAACAGTTGGAAAAAGCGGGCATTACGGTCTCCATGCACTTCTTGTCCGAGAACCTTAACGGTGCCTTCATTAGGCCTTAACAATCCCACAAGAATTTTCATGGTTGTGGTCTTTCCAGCGCCGTTTGGGCCTAGAAAACCGTGGATTGTGTTTCGCTGTACCTTTAAGTTTAGCTTGTTAACTGCGGTTAGTGAACCATACCTTTTGGTTAAGCCATTGGTTTCAATAGCAAGTTCCATCTACAAAACGTCCCTTATGCTTATTCCCATCTAAGAGCATATAAGCGTTAAATATAGTTTCGTAAGAGGGGAATAGCACCCCACAGCCGAAAAGCCGTCAAGCCTCAGTTCTACGCTAAAATTCAATGTTCATATAAGAGAGAGGATAGGCGCCTCAAAGACGCTAAATTCAAACGCCTAGCCGCCAAAAACTGGTTCTAAACTGAAGTTCAGGCTATGTATAAGGGAGATAGCTCTATGCAGAGCACGAGGGTTCTGGAAAGGTTTATTTCTGCTCTGGTGTGGCGATGTCTCCCGCGCAACCTTCCCTTTTTTCTTTTTTGGTTTATGTGGGAAATAACAAGTTAAGTAGGGTTTGGTCAAGAAACCTTGACTAAAATCGGGGTGGTTGGTCAAGAAATCTTGAAGGCTAGAAAATGTTTGAAACATCATAGAAAAGGTTTATTTTTAAGCACTGCGCTAACATTCAAAATTGCAGGCGGACTACCAGAGTCCGCTGGGATGTAGCCCAAACCGGGCTGAACCGCAAACATAAGATGAGAGGTGAAAAAAGAAAGATGGCGTACAAGTACATAGCCGAAGCATGGTCTAAGCCAGAGGAATCCTACGTAGACGAGCTCATGCAACAGAGACTAATCGCATGGCGAAAGCAACCAACCATAATCCGCATAGAAAAACCTACACGCCTCGACCGCGCCAGAAAACTCGGCTACAAAGCCAAACAAGGCTTCGTCATAGCCCGCACCCGCGTCAGAAGAGGCGGTCGGCGAAAGCAACGCCCCAAAGCTGGACGACGCCCCAAACGTATGGGAGTCGCCAAATTCAAACCCGCCAAAAGCTTAAGGCTCATAGCCGAAGAACGCACCGCCAAAAAATTCCCAAACCTAGAAGTCTTAAACAGCTACTGGGTAGGCGAAGACGGACGCTCAAAATGGTTCGAAATAATAATGCTCGATCCTAACCACCCGGTGATAAAAACTGATAAAGACGTAAATTGGATAACCCAGAAACAGCATCGCCGCCGCGTTTTCCGAAGCCTAACAAGCGCAGGCAAAAAGGTCCGAAGCCTAAGAAGAAAAGGCAGAGGCGCAGAAAAAGTCAGACCCAGCAAACGCAGAGGTGCAAAAGGAGCCAAGTAAAATGCACCACATAAAACCCAAAATTCTTAAGCCGAATGGAAAACAACGCAGCGGCAGAGGCTTCAGCCCCGAAGAACTCAAAAAAGCAGGCTTAAACCCAGCAGAAACAAAAAGACTAGAAATACCCGTTGATAGGCGAAGAAAAACCGCTCACGACCAAAATGTCGAAGCCATAAAAGCCTACGCGAAAAAGAAAAGGGCTAAGACCAAACCCAAGCCTAAACCCAAACCGAAGCCGCAACCCAAGAAAAAAGCTAAAAAGCAGAAACCGCCCTAACAAAAACGCGGTGCTCTCGTGTCTTCTAAAACACCCATAGGATACATAGATGTGCGAGCATTCGCCCACGCCACCGAAGAACCAGAAAAAGTCCTAACCGCAATCCGCAACACCCTGCCAAAAGAACTCGGCGAAAACGCCGCTTTCAAGAAAACCAGTCTAACAGGGCATCATAAAAACCCAATTATCCTTTTCGAAATCAAACTCAAGGACAAGCAGCATCTTCCAACCGCTCTAGAGAAAATCGCCGCCGGTCTAAGCCCACTAGACAAGGAAACATTAGACAGCGAAATCAAACTGCACTTGGAAAAGCGAAACCTTTACCTCAGATTCAACAAGCAATCTGCCTACCAGGGCGAGTTAAGGTTTTCGTCAAACGACCCGATACACTTCAAAATTCACTTCAAGAATAAGACTCCTGAAGAGATAGTGGAGATCTGCAGAAATATAGGGGTGTTGCCATGAGAAGAGCCTTTGCGGATTTGCACCTGCGCCTGAACGTGAAAGACCCCGCGACAGCTTTGCGAGTGATAACTAAGGCAGCAGCACTTGGATATCGCTTGATTGCAGCTCCTTTTCCATCTGAAACGCGCAGAGATGAAATTGCAAAGCTGAAGGCAGTCTGCAGCGAAGCTAAAATAGACTTTGCCTCGCGAATAGACCTGCGACCTAGAACGCAGAAGGAACTTATGCAACAGCTGAGACGGCTGAGGAGAAAATTTGAAGTAATCTGCGTTGCTTGCGAGAACAAGCAGGTTGCGAGGCATGCAGCCAAGGACCGCCGCGTTGACCTGCTTAATTTTCCTTTACTAGATATTCGCAGAAGATTTTTTGACCGCGCAGAAGCTGAATTAGCCAGTAACAGCTTGGCAGCGTTGGAAATTGATGTAAAGCCCCTGCTTGTTTTAGAGGGACCTGCGAGAATCAGGTTTCTCTCCAGTTTGCGGCGAGAAGCCGCCATCGCCAAGGAATTTCACGTGCCGATTGTTGTCTCAAGCGGTGTCTCAGAGGAGAGGCTTCTGAGGAGGCCGCGGGAAATGGCCGCGCTAACGTTTCTCTTCGGTTTGGATGAGGCTTCCGTGTTGAAGGCGGTTTCGCAGAATCCCGTGGCAATTGTTAAGCGTAACAGAGAGAAGCTTAGTTCCAAGTTTGTGGCGCCGGGGATACGTGTGATCAAGGAAGGGAAGGACTGTTGAAACGAGTTAAACGACGATATTTGGCGCTGCAAGTGGACTCTGACGGAGTGCCCAGCCGGAAAGAGTTTATTGATGCTGTTTGGAGCGCTGTTGCCAAGCTTTATGGGGAGTATGGCGCGAGCCAGACGAGCCTCGCGTTAATTGATTATGATTTGGAGGAGAAGACGGCTGTGATTCGAACTTCGCTCGCCACGTTGGACCTAGTTAGAGCGTCGTTGGCTTCGATTACATGCGTGGCGAATAGGGAGGCGGCGGTGCATGTTTTGGCAGTTTCAGGCACAATAAAGGCGTTGTGCAAGAAGGTAAAACGGTAATCTATCACGCGTTCAAAAAGTAGATGCTTTCATTACAATAAGCAAAGACAAATTGCAGTAAAGTCTCATTCTCAGTTGGACAATCTATCAAATAATATACAGAAACCTTTATCAAAGACTACACTGCGTAATGTAGCATTAAAAATCCGCAAGGAGAAGGCATAACCAAGTAGAGTCGTGCAAAATGGAATTAGAAAACTTTTATTTCAAAATGGCATTGAAAACGGAGCCCATAATAGATGATACCACACTGCGAGACGGCATCCAGATGCCCGGCTTAGCCGTAGGACCCAAAGACGCCGCAAAAATAGCCCAGCTTCTCAGCAAGATAGGCGTGGAAAGGATAGAAATTTACCATTATCAGAAACCCGACAAGAAAGCGGCTGAACTCATCCAAAAGATGAATCTTGACCTTAGAGTGGCGGCGTGGTGCCGCGCTGTTAAAGAGGACATTGACAGCGCCGTCCAGTGCGGTTTCAGAGAAGTAGGCGTCTCGCATCCGGTTTCAGATATACACTTCAAGGCTAAATGGCCTGACAAGACTAAGGAGCAGATATTGGCTAACGTAGCTGAGGTGGTTGAGTACGCGTCTAAGACGCATGGACTGAGAACGTTTGTTCATGGTGAAGATAGCACGCGTGCGGATTGGGATTTTGAAAAGAAGTTTATCAACACCGTAGCTCAGGCAGGTGCAGAATGTTATCGTGTGTGCGACACGGTTGGAATAGGGCTTTCAGACGCGATCGCACAGCTGCCGAACGGTATTCCAGCCAAAGTGAAAGCCATCAAGAAAGAAACAGGAATTAGGGACATTGAGATTCACGCGCATGACGATTTCGGGAATGCTGTTGAAAACACTATGGCCGCCATAAGGGCAGCGTCAGGGTTGTGGGATAAAATTTATGCGAGCACGACGTTTCTCGGAATTGGCGAAAGGGCTGGGAACGCGGAAACTGAGAAGGTTCTTTTGAACTTGTACCTGCAGTATGGAGTCAAAAAGTTCAAGGGTAAAACTGAAAAGCTCAAGCAGATAGCGGATTTAATTGGCAAGGCAACGGGTTACGTGGTTCCGCCCAACAAGGCGATAGTGGGCGATTACGGCTTTGCTCATGAATCAGGAATCCACACTCATGGTGTTTTGAGTGATCCGTGGACTTACGAGCCTTACCCGCCTGAACTCGTAGGAAACAGGCGACGCTTAACCATAGGAAAACAGTCAGGAAAAGGCATAATCAAACATAAAATAACCGAGATCACGGGAAAAGCTCCAAATAACCAAACCTTAATGAGGGTAGTGGAGAAAGTCAAGGAAATCTACGCGAACGGTAGACGAGCTTCGCTGAAAGAAGAAGAATTCAAAAAACTACTCCAAGAATAACAACACACACTTCGGCTTAAATGGCCTCACTAAACCAGTTGTTGATTCTGCGTAGCCCTGTTTTTCATCCACCACAGAACATTCGCTAAGGCGAAATGTTCAAGTTTGGGGATGCTGTTTTATTTTCGGGGATGATGTCGCCGTCCCAGCCTTAGGGCAAAGTAATTTCTTTTGGTTTGTTTTTTTCTTCTTTCATTCTTTTGCTCTCCCCAATATGGGCTTAGTTTTAGTAGTTCTGTATGTGTAATTAGTTTTTTCTCGCGTCATTTTTTGGCTTTTCATTTTTAATCATTCCTTGTTGGGATTGATATGCGTCCCTTCTTGGGTGCCTGTTCCGAGAGAGTAAACTTTTAGCCTCAACGACTTTTTGGCTTGAACAAAAAGGAAAAGTTTACCTTGAGGACTGCGAAAGCAGAAGGCACTTTTCAATGTGGATTGGCAGAAAAGACGTGGTGTCGGCTGGCTGTCATTCGTGTGTTGGTCTTTGACTGCGTTGCCCTTCAGTCTAGAGAGGGCATAAGTAGTTGTCTTCCAGCGTGCAAGGGTACGTGTTTTTCTTGCGCTCTGGGCAATTCTTGGTAATTGCTGGGTTCTTTTGGTATCTTTTCTTCCCTAAAGAAAAGTACTTTGGTAAGCATTTTTGGCTATTTTCTTTTTATAAGGTAGACTAGCAATCCCAAGCCAGCAGCGATTACTGCCGCTGTGATAGCTGCACCTATTATTATTTCTTGTTCTGTTTGTTGAGTTTCTTGGTAGGGAGTTGGTGTGGGCGTTATTACAGGTGAAGGAGGTTGTGTCGGCGTTGTTGCAGGTGAAAGCGTTGGCGTCTGAATCTCGCCAAAAGTTATGGTTTGTGTTTCGCTCCAATCACTTGTTGTACCTGTAAAATGAAAATCGTATGTCGGTTCTAAAGGGAACAGATGTCCAAAAGGGTCTGCGTCAAAATCACCAAATAATGCTTGCACCTGAACGTCAACTTGACCGCCTTCAGGAACATCTTTGAAGAAATAAGAAGGCAATGCTGCTATAGTATAACTTGAATTTGAAGCTTTATAGGGGACGTAAAAGGCGTCTGGAAGGGTGTAGCCGCTGGAGCTAGGGCTGAATGGATAGTAATTCCATTTATCCGTATAGGTTCCTTTGTATCTGAAATTATAGTATGAGGCACCTATGTTATTATTAATTGTAGCTTGTATTGTCTTGTTTTCAACATGGTAGCCAGGAATCGTTGTAGTTATTGTTTCATTGGTGTAGGGGTCTGTGGTGGTAGTTGTTTTTGGCGGTACATCATACGAATAATCTACGTACTGTAACGTGAATTCTGGAACAGACGGCTTGGCATGAACTATTCCAAAAAGCACAGCACCAGCTAACGCCGAAAACAAAAGTGCCATTATGCAATATGCTCTTAGCATTTTCACCCCAAGCACCAAATAATAATACGTTAAACTATCCCATATCTTTTATGGAAAACTCGCGTGCTTCTTTTTACTCAGAAGGCTTTTTGCTATTAGGTCGCGGCCTCTTCAACCCTTTGAGCACCTGCGCTAAGTTAGTCACCCTTTTCAAATAGTAAGTAGTGCTTTACATCTGTACCAAACCCAGTAGCTTGATAGGTGTGAAGACGCCAACCTAGGTTCTGCATATCAGCAATTGCCTTGGGTACTTGGTTGTGGTGATTAACTTGTATGCAAGCATATTCTTTCAATTTTTCCTCTCACCTCCTTGTCCAACGTGGTGAGTGATATGAGCGCGATAGTATCATTGCTGTTGAGTGTTATCTGGTCGTGACCTCTTAAAACCTTTGAACAGACCTCTCAAGTAGGCTTTAGAACTTTTCTTATTAGCTTGTTGAATCAAGTTTCCTAGTTTCATCCACAGCATTACATTAACAATATTCATATCTGACTGGGGTGTTGTTATAATAGCGGGGGATGATGTCGCCGTCCCAGTCTGATCGGGAAAGATGAAGAATGACGATTGACAGACCCCTAAGACACGCTGCTCAATAGCGGTATCGTTTTTCTCGCTTTTTCTTCAGTGCCAGACCAAAGGCTAAGGCTAGTATCATGCCTGCGACGAAGCCGCCTATGTGCGCCCAAAAAGCGATGTTGCTGCCTATCTCGAAGAACGCGGAAAACCACTGCAAACCAAACCAGATTCCCAAGAAAATCACAGCGGGAATAGGCAGAAGGATCACCCAGCCGAAGAAAATCAAGGTTAAAATTCGGGCTTTGGGGAAAAGCACAAGATAAGCTCCTAACACGCCTGAAATAGCCCCCGACGCGCCAACCACAGCCTCCAACGGGCTTATATCCGGCAACGTCAGCAAGTAGGTAGCGCTGGCTGCTAATCCGCTGACAATGTAAAAAAGGAAGTATCGGGCGTGACCAAAAACGTCTTCAATGTTGTCGCCGAAAACGTAGAGGAAAAGCATGTTGCCGATAAGGTGGAACCAGTCGGCGTGGATAAACATGGACGTGAAAAACGTGTAAAGCTGCTTACCACGCACAATGTAGTAAGGGTACAACGCGAAGGTCGGACCTATGCTTGCAATGAAACTGCTCTGGATAACTCCAATATCCGACAGGAACATGAGAACGAAAACAGCTACGTTAACTATTATAAGCACTCGGTTAACGTGAGGCTTGGTTAAAGAACGCTGCAAATCCCTAAGCGGAATCAAAGACTAACCTAATACCAAAAACTGTAGACCAAATATTTTAGTTCTTAGGATCAACGGGTTGATTAGAAAAAACGGCAAAAGATTGTGGTTTAGTAGGACATGCAGTCGATCATCTTGTTGCACGTCAAGCATTCTTCGGGTATAGGCGTGTTTTTTGGGCGCCTCTTCAAGTACCCTAGATAATGTGTGCAAGCCACTGCTTCTTCCATCTTGTCCTCAACCTCTATCTCCAGAGGTTTCTCATCACCCTTCTCTTCAGCTTCATCAACTTCAACGGTTTTGTTGCGTTCAACACTTTCCACTTTGGAAAGGCACTTGGGACACGCGTAGTATTCCTCTATGAGATAGCCGGAAGAGACCACCGCGAAGAGCGGTGCTTTGAATTCTTCGCCGCATATGTTGCATCTGGAGTTTTTATGAGTTTCAGAGAGCATGCGGCTGTCAATTTCAAACTTTAATGAGCTGAGGTTTCTTTCCATTTTTTTATCCCTTGCAGGACATTCAAAATATCTTAAATAGTGATATTTAATAAACCTTTTTGAGCAAACGTACAACAAAAAGACGCCAGAAAATGGGCCGGGCCGGATTTGAACCAGCGATCTTCGCCGCGTGAGGGCGATGTCCCTTGGCCCCAAACGGGCTAACCAGCTAGACTACCGGCCCCATTGCACTTTCTGGATTCCAAATACTAATCCTCCCTTCATAAAACCTTTCCCACAAAAACCAAAACAAGAATCTAAGGTGTACAATGTTGCGTAATTCAGAAAAGAGCGAAAACGTGGAAAAAAGTCACAAGAACGAACGGTTCCTACTGTTTCTATGCTTCCTAACCAGCGCGTTAATAGGATACTTCCTAACAAACTACGTAGCCCTATTCGGCGCTTAATAATCCTGAACAACAACGCTCTTTACATCTTTAACCCAAGGCGCAGGCACCGCTTCATCCCTGAACCACTTGAGTAATTCTTCCGCAAGTGCGTCGTTTGATTTCTCGAGACTCTCATCAACTAACTTAACAGTAATAATTGCCGTTTTTCCCATTGTGACTCAACCTCCAAAATAGAAAAGAATAGGTGTTAATTATTAAGCGATGCTTCCTTTTCTAAATTATGAAAACTTCAGAATCCAAATACGACTAGGCAGTACCAAGCCAAACCCTGAACGCGCCACAAACCCTAATCAGAAAACTTTAAAACGCTTCACATCATCTTGAAAAGGTAACGCACACCGCCGAGGTAGCTCAGCCTGGGAGAGCGCTCGGCTGAAGACCGAGTTGTCGCCGGTTCAAACCCGGCCCTCGGCACCACAATGTTAAATTGGCACAAGCCCGCGCGCTAGTTTTTCAAAATCCATCGTTGGACTCCAATTTCAGAGATGTTATTGTAATGTTAGTTCCGCTTGAACAGGTTAGCCCTATTCTGCTGCAGAGGTAACTTGCTCTACCTCATCCTCTCCGTTAATTTGTGGAAAGTCTATCTGCCGAGATATTTTTGTAACCGCACATTCATCACCTGCCCACCACATGCATTTTTCAAGTTGGCATCCAATTGCATATCCATCTTTGAACATCAGCGGACACCTTCTCCTCTTTAGTTTTGCGTCATCAAAATAAATATCAAGCGTTTTCTTCAGTCGTTCTGAAACTCCGTTAAGGGCAAAGCCGTTGAGAGCCTCGATAACACCCTCACTGCGTAGAAGATCTGTTAATGTTACCAATCCCACGAGGCGGCCTTCTTCAACCACTGGCAGTTTCTTTATGTTCCACTGGAGCATGATTTTAGCAGCATCACCAGCCCGCATGTTGGGAGAAGCATTAACCAAAGGCTTTGACATAATATCGCTGACTCTTGCATTTTCTGGCGCTATTTTTTTGCATATAACTCGCTTTATCATGTCCCTTTCAGTTATTATGCCAACGGGTTTTTCGTCATCTACAATGATAACGCAGCCGATTTGATACCTATTCATAAGTATCGCTATATCTTGTACCGTATCTTCCAATCCTGCAGTTCGAACATTCTCAACCATTATCTTTCTGAGTTTTTGGGACAATCTAACCACTAATTCGTTTCAGACTATGGTTTGATGTTCATCTAAAGGTTGTGAATTTGAAATTGTATTTAGGAATCTATCGCAGCAGCTAGTGTGCTTTTAGTGATAAAGCCCAATGAAGCAACTTGGGTTTAGCGAAAAACTTTTCATGTTTCCCAAATTCCTTGCAATCTTCGGTGCTAACGAACGCAAAAGCGGAAGAAGGGAAAGGGGTGGGTGATGTCTCCATTTGTCGTTGGTTCAAACTTGGCACTTCTGTTTAGTCTTTCTGAAGAACTTTCGAGTTGCCTATGTTGCGGGCGCGAGTGGTATTTCGTTTTAAGCGTTGGTGTATAGTTTGTTAATAGAAAGCGTAGTATCGTAAAACTTAATACATAATATAGCGCTAATACGTTCAGGTGACCGCACTGGGAAAAGCGGCTTGGGCAACACCCATGTATATTTCCGTTGCTTGGACGCTAATGATCAGCTATCAACTATTCACACAAACCGCAGTTACAACCATCGTAACAAGCGTAAACACGCTCCTTCCATCAGTAGGATTCTGGTTATCTTCAAGAATGGACATAGTTATCTTCGTTTACAGTTTCGCTTGGGTTTTCGTTCTGTCATCCGCCATCCCCGGAGTCATCCTCGGAAAAGAACGAGGCGTGCTTGTTCAATTCTTTGTTTGCTTGACCTTGACCTTCTTAGCGCTTATAACAGTAGATATTCTGGAAGGTTACGGCGCAGCTTCATTGAACCAATTGCTCGGTTTATCTTTCATATTCAACAATCTAGTCATAGCATCACTTTATCTAGCATTGCCTTACATTTTGATGATAGCTCTTGACATAAGATCGAGAAACAATAATAAAAAGAAAGAAGACCTAGAATCGCTCACAGAAAACTATGTGGAAAATGCCACAAATGGACATAAAAGTCAAGAAGCAGAATAGACGTGTCAACTGAACATGCCCACCCATTCCAGAAAGGGGTTGTGGGTGGTTGCACCATTTATCGTTGGGTGCCAAGGACGTGGTTATGTCTTTTTGCGGAGATATGTCAATTTTCGGAATATGTCGGTTTATAAAATAAGCTATATATTAAATCTTGCGACGTAATATGTAGTTAAGTAATACACATCAACAGTTGTACACAACTACACAAGGTTGAAACAAATGACAAAAACAAGAAACCTAAATACAACATGCACACTGCAACTTCACAAAAAGAAACAGAAACCACGCGAAAACAGTTTTGAAGCCACCATAATAGAAGCAGTTGATGAGAGCTTCTCTCTTTTTGGGCACTCCAGCAAGCAAGCCATCTACTTCCAGTTAGAAAATGCTTTCAAAATTAAGAAACAGGAGATCCCTTGCAAAATCGAAGAATTCGCGGATGCAATTGAGCAAATCTTTGGGATAGGAGCAAAACTGATTGAAGTCAGAATAATTGAGGCGCTCCACGAGAGAATACAGGATTTCATGCACTTCCCAAAAAAGGGAGACTTGGTGTTCACAGAATACATAGCCAACCTGCGCGCTTTCTCAAAACTGCAAACTTTATGAGCTCAAGCGCCCGCTTTGTTGGTGGATATAAGTTTTTGGTATATGTGTTGAACAGTTGCTTTGTAGGCTGCTGTTGTTAAGCAAAACGTGTTTCCCATTAGCATAGTGCATGTTGGCACGTTCTTTTTTCATAGGCTGACGGGGTTCTGTTGTATGCGTGGATATGCTTGTTGTATGTATGAACCTTTATATCATTGTTTATGTTGTATAAAGACTTGCGACACAGGTCTCACCAAGGAACTGTTGAACACAAAAATGGAATTATAAAAACATGGGCAACATACAAAAAGAAGTACAAGCCAAACTGGCAAAAGGCCTCCTAGACCTGATAATTCTTCAGTTTCTAAGTTCGCAGCCCATGCACGGCTACCAAGTCATAACAAAAATACGCAAAACCTTCGGCGTCTACTTCGGCCCAAGCACCATCTACCCGCTACTGGCAACGCTTGAAAAGAAAGGCTTCGTCAACAGCGAATGGAACATGAAAAACGAACGCCCCAGAAAAGTCTACAAACTCACAAACGAAGGACAAAACATGCTAAACTTCACCGAAAACTCACTAAACCTGATTTGCCAGAAAATTGGGGCAAACGGCACATCCAAGATTGAAGCCGAAGCAGGTTCAGCGATGCCGTCCTTTACAAAGAAAACCAGCTTAATCTCGTCCCTTACAAAATGACGCATATTCCCTTTTTCATCGTTCTGCTACTCGTAACTTCACCTAATTTAAACTTCGTCAGATTCGCATGGAATTATTAGTTTCCAACACGTCTTTCAGCGTGTTTTTGAAAGTTGTCGTTATGTCTTCAAGATAGATAGCTCGGCTTTGGATTCGTTTCTGAACCGCGCCAGCCGCCAAGAAACATGCGCCTATGGTTTCGCTAATTGGGGTAGGTTCTGGTAACATTATTAAAGCTACTCCGATTTTTATTAGCCTTGAGTTGTTTCCTCCACGCCACAGTTTCTTAGTGGCTTTAGCAGTGTTGGCAGCGCCTTTTAGTGCGCCAAGTAGTTCAATGTAACTTTCATTTAGTTCTTTCAAAGCCTTAGCTGCGGTTTTAGCTTTTTCCGGCTTCATTGGCATCACATTGTTCTGGATATAGTAGTTTCAGAACAGAAAAGCTTTAGTGTGTCAAAGGACGCTGTCTCAGCGTTTTTCTGCTCTTGTAAGATGTTATTTTTTATTAAAGCACTTGAAATTCGATGCATCCGCTGTGAGCGTTTTTCAAGAAAACCGTCAATTCCGCGAACGATTCGAAACGCCGAGTTCGGCACACGATGGGCATTTTGAATCTGTTTATGGTTTAGCTGGCAAAAGGGTAATTGCCGCGGAACGCGCTGATTCTAATGCTTTGGCTATGGCAGGTTGATGTTTTCGAAGTAGGTCATTATCCACTTGTCGCCGCGTTTTTCTACGCGCACAGCAACGCTATTCGCTGGTGCTGTAGCCAATAGTTCGTTCCATTGCGTAGTTGTAAGGTCCTTCGGAGTTGCCTCTACCCATGGATAAGTAGCGTTATTAAGGTGCAACACCATGTGCGTTGTGCCGTCTTCCACGTAGTCATATTTGCCCAAGACCGTGGTGCTCAGTTCAAGATAGGTGGTTACGCCGAACAGTTCGATGAAGTCTAACCGCGTTTTTCGCACCAACTGCTCGCTTGTCATGCCTTCCTGATTAATTGTTAACGCTATTTTGTTTGTGTCTGAAGCATCCACGATTGCAAATCCAGCCAAGTAGACAGTTACGTCAACTTCACCGCTTAGTTCATACCAGTATATCGGCACGTACCACGCAAGCCTATAGTTGCCGGGGGAGGTTTCCACCGTGTAGAGCAAGGGCATCATGGCGTAATAGTTGCCTGTGGCGGGTTTTGGCAATCTACCTTCGACGAGGTCTTCAACGGTCATTCCAGAAATGTAGTTTGCCCTTGTGAAGTCGTAGAACAGGACGCCTTCGCGGGTGGCTTTGAAAACGCCTGATAGCGTACGCTGGTTCCCGACTGGATTAACGCAGACAAGAGCCACCACATCGCTTGTTTCCGGGTCAACGATGTACCGCGTGTCTTCGGTCATTTCAAAACGGTCGCGGCTTGGAGGAATTAGCCAGAGGAAGCCGCCTGCCCAGTAATCGAAGCCATCTGCTCTTCGGAAGCCACCCATCTCGTTTATCATGTTTTCCAGCCAATCTTCATCGTAGACTTGCGTCACCCATTCTGGAATGGCTTGGACGGTGGCGGGTTCGTACTGGGCGTTTCCTTGGGAGTCATAGGCGATTGGCGTTTCGTATCGCCTGACAAGGTCGAATCCGACGTTGTAACGTGTTACCACGTACACGGGATTGTTTGTGGTTAGGTCCCATGTCATGTACGACACGCCGTAAGTTTTTGACATGTCCTGCATATAGTTGCGGAAGGGAATGTTGTGGTCCCACCAGAGACCTTCTCCAATAGCGAATTCAGTGCGCATTATTGTTGGTGTGGCGGTGGGGTCGGTTGCGTCTACGATGACGAAGCCTTTGACGTAGTTTTCAGCTATGACGTTGGTTGAGCCGATGGCGGCTACCCAGACTAGGTTTCCGTCGGGCGATTTGGTTATGTGGCAGTCTAAGACCTGCGTGTTGCTTCCGAACTCGGACATGTGCCGCCTCGCGATTGATATGGCGAGTTCTCGCGTGACGAGGCGAACCATGCCGTCGGGGATGGTGCTGTTGAACGGCAAGCCCGAGGCTGTTTGGATGAAACTGTTGAAGTAGTCAGCGTTAGTTACACGCTGAAGCTGGCCATACACGATCAGTGCACCAGTAGAGAGCAAGAATATGCCTATTAGTAGAAGGACGACCATCTTTCTGTGGAGTTTGAAGGAGAGTCTTACTGGGATACGAGTGCCCACACGTGGGTACTGCGGAGATTCATCTAGTTTTATTGGCCTTAAGGAAACGGACCACTCGATAATTGCCACAAACAGCCTTGTGAGAATTAGCAGGTAAACAAAGAGGCTTAACGGCGTTTGCAAAGACTGGATAACAAAGAAAATCAACAACCCTAACATTAATGAGGCGAAACGCCAGCCGGATTTCAACTTGAATTTTCTGGGCGGCATCGGAATATACCACAAAACAGCCCATATGAATAGGAACACGAATAGATTCAAGCTCTCCCCCCAAAACATAATATTCTATTTCAAGTATTTAAAAAAAGTGAATAGAATTTCACAAGTGCTCAGCTACACGGGTGGTTATCCGTTGGTGGTGTTGCATTGGATTATTGAAAATACTTCGTATTTGTCTCCGATGGCTTTTCTGCCTTCAAGATAGCCGAGTTCTATCAGGAAGCCTATGCCAACGATTTTGCCGCCCAGCTTTTCAACCAATTCAATGTTAGCCTTAATGGTGCCGCCTGTCGCCAGCAAATCATCAATTAGCAAAACCTTATCGCCCCGCTCAATGGCGTCTTCGTGAATTTCAATCGTGTCGCATTCGTACTCCTTCTCGTAGGTGAAGTCCACACACTTGAAAGGCAACTTCCCCTTCTTTCTTACGGGAATAAAGCCGACTCCAAGCTCATAGGCTAACGCGGCGCCTACTATGAAGCCTCTAGCCTCATTCGACACTATAACGTCTATGTCCTTACCCCTATAATGATCAGCCAATAATCTGATGCATTCCCTGAAGCAACGCTGGTCCTTCAGAAGCGGCGTAATATCCCAGAAAACGACACCCTTAAACTCGGGTATTCTTCGCACTTTCGATTTTAGATCTAATTTGCAATTTTCAACTTTTTTCATTTCCTATATCTCCCTCACAGAAACGCGCACTTCAACGCGTTTTTGCATTCGCAACCACGTTCTTTCGGCAAACGCGCAACTGCTTCCAAGATTATGCGCTTCACTTTTTCAACACTAGCCTTCATTGTCGCTACAACCTCATCCGCGCTGACAGCATGGTCCTTCCATACGTCATAATCCGTAACTGTTGCTATCGAAGCGTAGCACAATTCAGCTTCGCGTGCCAGCACACACTCGGGAACAAGCGTCATGCCGATTACGTCTGCGCCCCAACTCCTGAAAAGTCTCGACTCAGCTTTAGTTGAAAAGCGTGGTCCTTCTATGCAAACGTACGTTCCAGTATCGTGCGCGCGGATGCCTATGTCTTTAGCTATGGCGATAAGTGTCTGCCTCAGTTCAGGACACATTGGCTCAGCCACTGATATGTGACACACTTTCTTGCCTGTGTAAAACGACTGTTCCCGCTTGGTGGTTCGGTCAATAAACTGATCAACAAACACGATTTCGCCCGGCTTGTAATCTTCCTTTAACGAGCCGACGGCGGAAGGCGCAAGAATCCTCTGAACGCCGAGCTTCTTCAAAGCGAAAATATTAGCTCGCGAATTAACATCCGTAGGTCTTATAGTGTGTTTTTTCGCGTGCCGCGGCAAAAACGCCACACGCCTTCCACTCAACTCGCCTATCGTGATTGAATCAGAAGGGGCGCCATAAGGCGTGTCCACGGTTACTTCTTCAACGTTCTTGAGCAGTTTCGGGTCGTAAAGACCCGTTCCACCAATTATCCCAATCTCTGTCTGCATGGAAACTTACTTCAAGCATTCGACTTATAAAAATAGCGACTGAAACGCCCAACAGCTTGAAGGTTTTTTCATTCCTTGCGTATCACTTCAAACTTTTTGGGGTCACCCTTAACCAATCCAATCATTTGAACCGTGAAATTTAATGTCACAGTTACATAACTCGCTAAAATACCCGCAATAGCGTGTTTCCAACCCATATTCTTTCCGATAGCATAACCTCTAATCCCAAACCACAAAAGCAATGTAGTCCATGTGAATGGCAAAATTACCTCAGGAATCTGGACAAGTCCCAAATAACGCAGTGGCAAACCAAGAGTTGATAGGGCGTACAGCCACAATCCAGAATACCCAATCACGCCCAACCTCAACCTGTTCCGGAGAGGAAGCAGTTTATACCTCAAAATTCTAAGCTGACCCCATAACCATCGTCTCCTCTGGGTTATCGCATCCTTAAAAGTCAAAGGTGGTAGTATGAAAACCCGTTTTTCCGAGTTAAAGACATTGAAGCCTTTCAGTGAGGCTTTGTGAAAATAAAACAAGTCTTCACTGCTTATCAACTTAATCTTGACTCCTGGTGAGAATTCACTCAGGTCATACGAAACACTTTGGTCAACGCTGCTAACCATTGCAATTCCTTCGCCATGTGCCCATATGGGCTCTTCGATGTTAGTGAAAAAGTTGCAGAACATTCCGCAAGCAACGCATCTTTCGTAATCAAGAAGCGTATTCAACACGCCTTTTGCTCTGGGCGAGATTGTGCCTATCATGATGTCAGCGTCTACCGTTAAGCCTTCCTTCATGAACTCTTTACTCGGCAGAGAGTCGTCATCTCCCTGAAACAACATGTAGTTAAGCGTCAACGAGCCGTCAGCCACCATCTTCTGCCTCAGTCTGCGAGCGTACTCCAACGCTCTTGACTTATACAAGTCCTCACACTCAAAAGAAGCGGGAACAACCACAACTTTATCGGCGACGTACTCATCCTTGTGCGTATCCCACTCTTCAATAACCACCCAGCTTTCCACTTTCACAGGAAGATCGTAATTCTTCACTGTCTCGAATATCCTGTTTACCATTTTAACGTTGCCGATGGTTGGTATCTGATAGATTATTTTTTCGATGTTTTTTTTGGCGCTTTCGTTTCTTACGTTTTTGCGTCTTTTTTTATTGTATATTTTTCCAAGCAATAATACTGAGACGTATAAGAACGGTGAAAGCCATATTGCTGAAATCAAGTAGTCTAATACATTCATTTTTGTAGTCTCAGATTATATTTTTTAACAGCCTCAAACAACAACGGATTCAATCCTTCACTGTGAAACGCATTTATCAATTGATCTAAGTTTGAAGGTAAACATTTTCCGCCAAAGGGTTGGCCGAATTTGGATGTTCCATACGCCGACACCCTACTATCTGCGCGGACTAGCTTTGCAACTTCATTAATATTCAATCCAAGTTTCTCTGCAAGCTCGTTTGCCTCGTTCCAAAAAGTTATTAACATAGCTAAGTAAGAGTTGGAAAGAAGTTTAGCCGCTTCGCTTGTAGTTGGATTTGTGACGAAGATAGGTTTATTCATTGGTGCGTAAAGGGAAACTAGTTTTTCTGCATGTTCTCTGCAACATTGCCCTATTATTATTCGATCTGGATTTGTAACGTCTTCGTTCGCGCATTGTTCCCTTAGAAATTCTGGATTATGCGCTATGTGAACGCCGTATTTCTTCATTAACTCTTCAGTAGTGCCTACTGAGGTTGTACTTTTTATAACATACAATCCTTCTACATGTTCTCGGATTAGATTCTGCAGGGCTTCATCTACGGCATGCTCTGGAGTACAAACAAACGTCAAATCAACATTTTTCTCTGGACATTTAACGGCGGGAAAAAGGTACGGATCAAAAATGAAAACTTCATGCTTCAACCTTTGCAAT
>Ga0209636_10000065_pt1 | contig 79069 bp, 85 predicted proteins | sample DeeMarSWOR152_54_FD_187464 | JGI IMG/M metagenome (GOLD analysis project Ga0209636, IMG submission 187464) | Marine sediment microbial communities from White Oak River estuary, North Carolina - WOR-1-52-54 (SPAdes) (version 2) | ecosystem: Environmental > Aquatic > Marine > Intertidal zone >...
TTCGTAAATTTGGTCCCTCAGTACGTAGCCTGTTACTGAAAGTTCTGGAAAAATCACGAGTTCCGCGCCTTGTTTTCTTGCTCTTACCACGTTGTCTTCCATTTTTCTTATATTTCCTTTTTTGTCTCCTCTTTTACAGGTTATTTGCGCAAGAGCTACTTTGAATTTTTCTTTCATAGGCTTGTCTTCCTGAATGATTTAATAAAATGTGCGTGGAAGCCTGAAATCCGCTCCTACAGTCCGATACTCAATCTTTGTTGTTAATGGCATTCCCCTTTTATGTTCTGAGTATAGCCATCTGCACTTTATTTTGTCCACTAATTCCCTCTTTAAACCTAATTGCTTCGCTATTTCTTTCGGCTCCATGAAATGTTCTAATCCGTAGAGTATGAGGTCAAGAGTTTCATACTTTATGCCTAGTTCTTCTTCTGCAAGTTGTCCAGGCCACAGCATTGGCGAAGCGGGCTTTGTCGCTATTTCCCTTGGAAGACCTATATATCGTGCAAGTTTTCGAACCTGCGTCTTAAACAAGTCCATGATTGGCGATATGTCTGCGGCAATATCTCCCCATTTTGTGAAGTAGCCCATCATGACTTCCGACTTGTCTGAGCTTCCGCAAACAAGCGAGTTAAGCCTATTGGCGTAATAGTAAATGTAGATCATTCGCGTTCGTGCCTTTACGTTGCCTTTGCAAATTTTATCATCTATTTCAAAAACTGGTATTGTGTTGTAAAACAGCCTCAAAGTGGGTGTGATGTCTATCATTTGAGTTTTAAACCCGAATTTTTCAGCAACAAATTTTGCATGGTCAATGTCCTGAGTGTTGTATGTTTCTTGCTCTGGTAGCAAAAGCCCAAGAACTTTTTCTCCATCTATAGCCAAAGCAGAGAACGCTGCTGCAGTGCAGCTATCAATGCCACCTGATAACCCTAAAACTATGCCCTCTGCCCCGGATTTTTCCACATAGTCTTTTATGAAATACCTTATTTTTGTCTCCACTTCTGACCAGTTTAAATCTAAGACTGACGATGTCAATTCCAAATGGGTGCATCCTCATTGTTTATGGTATTAGGTAGGTATTTAAGGACAAACATAAATAGTCAGAAGGTATGATTTTTAAGGATATAGAAGGATTCGAGAATGGGGCGAAGAAAGAGAAAAGTTGTTCGCATCCCCAAGAAACGGTTACCAAAATTCTTCTCTTGTCCTAAATGCGGAAGGGAAACAGTTAGAGTAGAACTCTTTCGAGATGAAGGTCGAGCTGTTGTGAACTGCAGCAGCTGCGATGCAAGAGAAGAGTTCCAGATTAAGCCTGTGCAACGTGAAATAGATGTTTACTGCATGTTCACCGACAAAGTTTATGGAAGTCCTAGACGGTCATCCACGCCGGAAATTAAAGAAGCTAGCTAGGTTGGTGCTTATGGTGGGTTCTGTCGAAAAGTATCTGCTTGGAAAAATCGAGTCTGAAGGAGCTATTCACATAACTCTTATAGACCCTGAAAAGGTAACACCCCCACAAGCCTCTAGAATCGCTAGAAAAGCAAAATCAAGCGGAACCTCGGCCATAATGGTAGGCGGCTCAACATTTGCCTCAGCGAGTCATCTTGATGGCGTGATTAAAGCTGTCAAACGTACCGTGAATATTCCGATAATTCTCTTCCCGAACAATGTTACTGGTATAAGTCGGCATGCTGACGCCATATGGTTTATGTCTCTCCTAAACTCCGTTGATCCCTACTTTCTAATGGGTGCCCAGGTCTTGGGTGCTCCTCTCGTAAAAAAGTATCGTTTAGAGCCTATTCCTCTAGGATACATTATTGTTGGTGAAGGCGGCACTGCAGGTGTTGTAGGCAAGGCAATCCCTGTCCCTTACAATAAACCTGAACTCGCTGCCGCCCACGCCCTAGCAGGTCAATATCTGGGTATGCATTTCGTATACTTGGAGGCGGGTTCTGGTGCCAAAAAGCCTGTTCCTTCGGAAATGATTCGTGCAGTTAAACGTTACATAGATGTTCCTTTAATCGTTGGCGGAGGCATTAAGTCTAGAAGGCAAGCATTGGTCGCAGCCTCTGCAGGAGCAGACATAATTGTAACTGGTAACATTGTGGAAAACACTGCGGTTAAGAGTAAGGTTTCTGAAATCATCAAAGGTATAAGAAGCTGCAGGGCGTAACCCTTTTGACAGCCTTTGAAAACTACTTCCATGCATTAAAGAAAGTTTTAGGGAACGAAGCCATTTATGATGTTTGGCCGAATTTTGAACCGCAATATGACGAGCATGAATATGCATGGACCACATTAAGAGGCTTAGGCGAAGTTCTGATACTCAATTGCGGCGTGTGCGATGGCCCCTCTGATTTAAGACATGTGTGCTGTAAAGAATGTATTAAAAAGAGAAGTGAAATAGCGAAAGAGACCTATCAGAAAACAACTGGTCGACCTAAAGAAAAGTGGTCCACACTATTTTTATGCAGGGTACACACAGAATAATGAGTTCAGCAACAAAAGTTTTTGATTTTTTCATGTCAGAAAACCAAAATAAACATGACAGATACAAGAGGTTGCGGAGATACAGCTTGAACGGTCAGATGAGCGAAGTATATCAACAGTACGTAGCGAGTTTAGAGCGCAAACTCGAACAATTGTACGCTATAAGCAGAGAAGCTCGGGAAAATGGACTTGACCCAGCGCTTAAGCCTGAGTGTGAACTCGCTAAGGATCTAGCTGACCTTGTGGAAGGCCTTGTGGGGCCAAAGGGAGTTGCCGAAAGCATTAGAAAATTAAGCAGCAAACTTCCAAGAGAAGAATTAACCTTCAAGGTTGCCGAGGAAATTGTTTATGGCAAGTTTGGGCATATGGAGCCTGAGGCTGCAGCTGAAAAAGCTGTACGAACCGCGCTGGCAATTCTCACAGAGGGACTTACTGCCGCGCCTTTGCAGGGAGTAGCAAAGGTGAAAATCAAAACTAACAATGACCGAACAAAATATCTTGCAATCTATTTTGCCGGTCCCATACGTTCCGCCGGAGGAACGGATCAAGCCTTGACGCTGGTGATTGGGGATTTTGTGCGTAGACTGCTTGGGCTTGACCATTACAAAGCTACAGAAGAGGAAATCGCACGTTTCATTGAAGAGATAAGACTTTATGAACGCTCTGTAAGCCGCTTTCAATACCATGTTTCGGACGAGGAATTACGGAGGGCGCTTCAGTGGTTACCTGTGGAAGTAACGGGCACGGAATCTAACCCTGTTGAAGTTTCTTCTTTTCGGAATCTTCCGCGTATAGACACAAATCGTGTGAGGGGCGGAGCCCTACGTGTTGTAAACGACGGCGTCGTGGGGCGTTCTTCAAAAGTTTTTGCGATTATAGAAAAACTAGGTATTCAAGGGTGGGATTGGCTTAAAGAAATTCATGAGGCATCTGAAAAAAAATCCGCTGGATTTATGGACGATGTTATCGCTGGGCGTCCAATCTTTTCATTCCCATCTAGGCGCGGCGGTTTTCGTCTCAGATATGGTAGGGCGAGAAACACGGGCTTGGCGGCTGTGGGCGTTCACCCAGCAACCATGCTTGCGCTTCAAGGCTTTCTAGCTGCCGGCACCCAGATGCGTTTAGAGCTTCCAGGGAAGGGCGGCATTACCGTTCCAGTTGATGCGATAGAGCCTCCTATCGTCAGGTTGAAGGACGGTTCAGTTGTTCGAGTTTCAGTTAAAAATTTCGGTGAGATAAAGGATAAGATTGAGAAGATTCTGTTTCTGGGTGACATTTTGATCAGTTTTGGTGATTTCTTGTACAATAGCAAGTTTCTTGCTCCTTCTGGGTATGTTGAGGAATGGTGGGTTGAGGATCTACGGAAGGCTATAATGGAAAAGTTTAATGGAAATTTTGAAGAGGCGACAGAAATCGTCAAGATTCCGTTGGAAAGGTTAAGAAGTCTTTCAGAAGGTCCATTTGTTAATAGGCCCAACATTGAAGAAGCAATAACCTTATCATTAACCTTGCATGTGCCTCTTCATCCATCTTTCACGTTTTTCTGGTCGAGTCTTGCTTCAGTGGAAGAACTTAGAATGTTGAGGAAATGGCTCCTTGATTCGGAGATACGGTGCTACGACGAATTTGTTCGCGAAATTGTTGGAGAGATGGAGGCAGACGTCAAAAAGGGCTTGGAAACAATTTGTCTACCGCATAAGATTTTGAATGGCAAAATTATTGTTGAGGATGGTGACGCACACGCGTTTGCTTTCTGTCTTGGCTATAAAACTTCGAGCGTGGAGTTTTCTTCTGCTGAGTCTGTTTTAGAAGCAATTAGGCTGCTTTCTGGTGTACTGGTTAGAGAAAAAGCTCCGACACTTGTTGGTGCCAGGATGGGGCGTCCTGAAAAGGCGAAAAGGCGTGAAATGAAGCCTCTCGTGCACGTTCTTTTCCCGGTTGGTCTAGCTGGGGGTTCTCAACGAAACATTGTTGAGGCAGCAAAACGGGAACCAGTCTTCGTGGAAGTTGTCAAACACAAATGTCCAGTTTGCAAAACCTATACTTTTCGGATAAAATGCCCAGCGTGTGGTTCTGAAACAGTTCTTGAGAATATTTGTCCCAGATGCGGCAAAAACTTGAAGGGAGATATGTGCCCGGCCTGTAAGATATCTGCCAAATCCTATGGAAAACAGATTGTGAGCTTTAGAGAGTTACTTGAAGGCGCATGTAGCCATCTAAGCGTTTCAGTTCCGAAGGTTTTGAAAGGTGTTAAAGGCTTAATAAATGAGACGAAGACTCCTGAAATCATTGAGAAAGGTGTTCTACGTGCCAAATATGATTTATCGGTTTACAAGGATGGAACAATCCGTTTTGACGCCACTAACGCTCCGTTAACACATTTTATGCCTTCCGAAGTTGGCGTTTCTGTTGAGAAGCTTAGGAACCTTGGCTATAACCATGATATTTATGGTGCGCCTTTAACAAGGCCGAATCAGATGTGTGAACTGAAAATTCAAGATATTGTTATTCCAAAGCGATGTGCCAGATATTTTGTACGGGTTGCAAGCTTCATTGATGAACTTTTGAGGAAGGTTTATGGTCTTTCACCCTATTACGAGGTTAAGCGTGTGGAAGAGCTTGTGGGGCATTTGGTTGTTGGCTTGGCCCCTCATACTTCTGTGGGCATTTTAGGACGTATTATTGGTTTTACATCTCTGAACGTTTGTTATGCACATCCAGTTTGGCATTCAGCGAAACGGAGGGACTGTGACGGCGACGAAGATGCGCTAATGCTTGCGTTAGAGACATTGCTTAACTTTTCTCGTGAATACCTGCCTGCACAAATAGGGGGGATAATGGATGCACCCCTGCTTTTGATCCCGATTGTTAATACACAAGAAGTGCAGAGGCAAGCACATGACGTTGATGTTGCTTGTGCTTATCCTGTTGAGTTTTATGAAAAGACTTGGGAAAACACGGAAGCCAAACGCCTCAGCCGACTCGTAGACCTGATCGAGCATAGGCTCGGAACCGAGGCACAATTTGAAGGCTTCAATTTCACGACACCCGTTTCAAACGTCAATCTGGGGAATCCTGAAAGTGCGTACAAAAGGTTGAAAACGATGATTGAAAAGCTGAACAGTCAGCTTGAGTTGGCTGAGAAGATTGAGGCTGTTGACGCTAAAAAGGTAGCCTTGAAGGTTTTGACAACACACTTCATTCGGGATATTGCTGGAAACCTGCGAGCGTTCTCAACGCAAGGCTTCCGATGTAAATCCTGCAATAGGCGTTTCCGGCGCTTGCCGCTTCGCGGGAAATGTTTGTCATGCGGTGGGTCGCTAACCTTAACCGTCTATAGGGGTGGTATAGAAAAATACTTGGACGCTGCACAGCATCTGGTTGAGAAATATGGGTTGCCGCAGTATTATGCCCAAAGAATTCTGCTCATAAAGGACGAGGTTGATGCCTTGTTTGAGGGTAAGAAACCGAAGCAAATCAGCCTAGTAGACTTTGTCTAACGGGTGAAACCTTTTCTATGCATAAATGCATAATGATTATTGGTGCATATGGATAGGGAAGTTTATCACCCTAATGCTTACTTGGTTGACTTTAGAAACGTAAAACCTGGTTTAAGGGCTAGAACCCGCATACTGAGTGCTTTAGAGAAAGGCTCCGCTGACGCTAAAACCATCGCAAAACGAACCGGGTTACATTACGGGGTCGTTATGCACCATCTGAAACTTTTGGAAGCAAGGGAGATAATCCAAAGGAAAGGAAGCAGACCATCCATATGGGTGCTCACCGGCCTGGGACAAAAAAGATTACAGTGATGAAGCCCTGCGGATTTTTTCACTAAAAACCTGCTGGTCTGCTCTAGTTAGTTTTCAGCGCGCGCCGCGCTTGCTTTTCGTCATTTAACAGGTGTCATTCTGTCCAGTAAACCCATCCATCTGGACCCTTAGCTGCTTTCAAGACTCCTTCTTTCACCCTTCGAGAAAGAGATTTTGCGATTCTGCCTTCCTTACCTTTTGTCGAGATCGCTCTGCTTTCTAACGCTTTAGCCACGTCTTCTCTTTTTCTCTTGTTCGGGAGTTTGAAAAATCCCTCTTGGATTAAACTTTCAAATGCATGGTATGCGAGCCCACCCCAAGTTTGAGGTCCTCGCTGCCGGGTCCGGAACTCTTCTTGGGTTTTTGCAACAAACGCGAATTTTTCCTTGAGGTTTTCAAAGGGAGTTCCAAGAACCTCAATGTTTTTGATGTCTCCTTCTCCGAGGCCTCGTTTAATGGCTTTTTGTATCAATGGCATTTTTTCAGGTTTCAAGCCGACAATGGCTGCTCCAACCGCTTCTACGGCTACGGCGTCTCTGCCAACTAGAAGGGTGTTTGTTCTTGTTCTTTGTGCGCTGGCAACGGCTTCTGCACCGTGAAATGTGTATGTGCCATCTAGAACTGCGAGGTCTATTCGTTCTATCGCTTCATAGGCATCGAGGAGAGCTGTTTCCAGCTTCTTGTGGAACCGTGCTTTTTTTGCGTCTGGAACCAAGCCCAAGAGGTTTTTCAAGATGCTTCCTTTTTCGTACCCGCGTAGCACGTGAGTGCTTACGAAGACGTTTGGTTTAAAGAGTATATGCGAGAAGCCTATTTCTTCATCAGCAATCTTAACCGTTCTTGTATTTGTATCGTCTGAGAGATTGAAGGGTACAACTCTTTTGGTGAAGAGCTTCTTCCAGATTTGAAGTCTTTCTGAACCCGTGCCTCTGTAGTTATCTGACTCAGCTAGGAAAATCTGTGGTGCTCTGTTGAAGCTATTAATGATCGCGTTAACCACGCTGACTGTGGAGTGCGTTTTTGCTTTATGGTCGAAGACGCCTACCTTAATTACGACAGGTCTCTCCATTGTGTTTAAGTCATTTATGCTTCCAATAAGGTCTAGCGCACGTCTAAAAGACTCTTGGGCATCTCCATTAAACTCAACTACGGCAACCTTTGAAACCACACTTGCCCCCGCCAACTAAAACGCGTGTGCTTTCTTCATGTGTTTGATGGCTTCTTCCTCAATGGGTCTGACTTTCCTGAGTACCTCCGCTCCTTTCTTTCGATCTTCTAGTTTCATTTCACCTTGGAACTTGAATGGAAAGATTCGTGTAAACTCTTCCATGAGCTTCCGACTTCTCTCGTAGCACTCTGCAGCTTCTAGTAAGTGCTTCGATTGTTTTCCAGCGTATTTCTTGGAAAGACGAGTCAGGAATTCTGCACACATAAGTCGACCTTCACAGACGCAGGCGGCAACATAACTGTTGCCCATATAGTTCTGCTTTTCCTTCGGAAGATTGTCTAGAACGTTCGCCCATTCATCCAACGCTGCAGGCCCTCCAACGTAGTTGTCGAGGATTGGTACATTGGCTGCGGCGAAGTTGATGGCTCTCTCAAGCGCCTCTCTGTCGGTCATTGCAACAACCAAGTCAACTTTTCCTCGGAAGAAGAAAGCATCAATGCAACCTGGCGCTTTTAGGTCAGCGAAGTTGATGGGTTTTTCTGGTTGTTTGCTAAGTGTTCGGAATGTGCTTGTTATGTAGAAGCTTCCCTCATAACCCTTGACGATGCCGTATTCTGGCGCGACCAGTCCCCAGACGACTACAGGTCTATCTCTTTCATCTATCTCCTGTTTGATTTTGTTGAATAGTTTCTTTGCGATTTCGATTTCTTGAGGTGTTGGGTTTCCCTCTTTTGCTGGATAGTCATGTGGATATTCGTAGTGTTCGATTGTCCATCCGAGGCTTTCGGTTCCTTTGTGAATTTGTTGCCAAGTTTTAGGGGGTAGGGCTGTTGGTCCGGAAGGACATGTTACGCCTTTAGAAACGTTGATTAGGAATGCGTATCCTGAGTAGCCGCCTACATCAACAGTGTCGCAGTCAACGCCTAATGCTCTTAGTGATCCAGCTATCGCACCAGTGTAGGACAGCCAGCATGGTAAATACTCAACTTTTTTGCTTATTATTTTCTTGTTCAACTTTTTTCCCTCAATTAAGCCTTTTGTGTAACTTCTGAGTAGAAGCTCGCGTCTCTCTTCTTCTCTCCGGGTAGAATCCTTGTACATTGCAGCTGCTGCGTCTAATAGTTCTTTGCCATCAACTGTTAGACTGTATTCTCCTCTGGCGACTCTTTTGACGAGTCCTTTTTTCATCAGCATTTTTAGGTGGTTGGCTAGAGCTGTTTTTGATAGTTCTGTGTGTTGCATTAATTTGGAGAATTCATGTTCTTGCCGTAAGAGTAGTGCTAGTACTTGTATCCTTGCTGGATGGGCAGCAGATCTTAGTAGTTCTGCTATTCCTTTAGGGGATTCGAGTAGGATGTTTTGTAGTTGTTTTTCATCGATCTTCTCACTCAATTGAGCTACACCTTAAGCGAACCAACTTAAGAGAATAGAGCCACTTAAAGGTTTCTGTTTTGATGAACTGAAGTGCTAAATTCCGTGAACTTTTTCGTCTGCCATGCTCTGTCTGAGGAACCGTTAACGATTGGTGTTAGGAGAAATAGAGTTCAGGGTGAGTTGAGGAGCCTAAACTGGTGCTCTGATATGGAGGAAGCGCGCGCGTTTTGATGATGAAGGCTTCAGAGTAAGGTGGTTGAATGTTTTTAAGCTTGGATGGACTTTGTTTTGTGTTAGGTTGGTGTTGTTATGGCTGTTGTAAAGGAGTTTGGGGCTGATTCCGAGTTAAAGACGCTTTATCATGTTTATTCTGCTGTTATCGTAGTTGGCGGTTTTCTTTGGTGGATGGTTCCGGTTGTCGTCTTTGCCGTGTTTTCATTTGAGGTGTGGATTGGAGTTGCAGTTGCTTTGCCGTGCCTTGTTCCAATTCTCATTGCTGCTGTGGTTACTTTATACTGGATTCCTAAGTTTTATTCTTCAATAACCTACACGCTAGAGGATGATAAGATTACGGTTACGAAGGGTGTGTGGTGGAAGACTAAGAGTTTCGTGCCTTACAATCGCATAACTAACATCAATGTTTATCAGGGTCCGATTTCTAGGCGTTTTGGTTTGGGTAAGCTTTCGATTCAAACTGCTGGGTTCTCTGGGACAAGCAGTAGCGGTGCTAAAGTGGCAGAAGCAGTAATTTTTGGGGTTAAGAACTTTGAAGAAATAAAAGACATAATAATTAACTTCGTTAGAGGAATGAAGCCAGAGGCAATAGAAGCTGAAGTCGAGTCTTCAAAGGATCTGAACCAGCAAATTCTAACAGAACTGCGCAGAATAAGGAAAGTCCTGGAGAAATAAGTGCGCTAAGAGATTTAGATAATGTAGCTTCGAGTTCTCTCTTAAAAGGTGCATTTGCAGGGTGAATGTCCACATTTTGGACACTTGTCGTCATACTTACTTAGTGTTGCTTTTTCAAGGTCTACGTTGGTGACGTTTGCAAGTGAAGCCAACCATGCGATGACGTCTGCAAACTCGTTTTCCAAGGCTTTCTTATCATCCGTTTTCAATGCGTCCCCTAGTTCTTTCACTTCATCAACGAGCCAACCGTATGTTCCTTCTATACCCCGTTTAGAATCTCTATGAAAATATACACGCCGCATCATCTTTTGAAACTCGCACATGTGCACACTTTTTCACCACATGCTATCTGAAAATGTATGAGGCAATATTTAAAATAAACAACAATATCGAAATTCCAAAGTAGGTGAAAATATGACATTATCGTTCAAATTTGACTATTAACAGACAGGGAACACATAAGTTGGGAAAGTTCAAAATTTAACCGAGGCTCTTCTGTCCTTTTGCAGTTATGTGAACCACTTTGACGCCTTTCCTTTCCAAGTGTGCTGAGATGAATCTTCTGTGGCAATATTTTGGTTCCACTTCCATACACATGATACATGCACGCTCGGCCTTTAAAATCTCCAAAAGCTGTTTAACTCCTTCTCTGAAAAGCTTGGTTCGCATATGCCTCTTGTATCCACCTCGACGGTATCCACCAAGATGCTTACCAAGCCAAACATATTTTATCCCGCGTTCTGGAAGCCGCCTCTTCATCCCTTCTATCTTAAAATGTTCAATCTTCGATGTTGGAAAACTGCGGACATCCACTAGAACTTGAATTCCGTGCTCACCCAACAATTCGAGGAAAGTGTCTATTGAACGGTTGCTATGTCCAATAGTCCATATTCGCAAATCCTTTTTCATCATTTTCTCTATTTCTTAATACTGCAAAAAAGGTAAAAGAAGGTTTAGCGGATTTTCACGTATTTGTAGGCTTCTGTTGCACTTTCAAAGCAATAACGCACTTTTTGGTAATCCTTTCTGAACTCTGCCACATCTGCCCTCACTTTTTCCGGTGGTTCCTTGTCAATTATTACACGTTTAATTAACTCTGCTATCTCTGTCATTTCCGACTCTTTCATTCCAAGCCTCGTGAGCTCTGAGACACCGAGTCTTATGCCGCCTGGATGCATGAAATGCCTGCCCTCTTTAATGTCCCACGGAAGCAAGTTTCTGTTTATTATTACGTTTGCCTTTTCCAGAGTTTCTTCGATCGTGCCTCCGTCACCATGTTTCGTAATGTCTATTAGGATGACGTGGGACTTTGTGAAGCCCTTGTGTTCTGCCAAAACATTGAATCCTTTCTCATACAACGCTTGACCCAAGGTCTTCGCGTTTTTCACCATCTGACGTGTGTATTCTTTTCCAAACTCAAGCAATTCCGCACAGGCAATTGTGACGCCTGCAACCGCGTGTAAATGGTGATTGCTTAACATTCCGGGGAAGGCAGCCCGTTTTATGTTCTCTGCATATTTCTGCCATGACAAGACACCGCCATGTTGAGGTCCAAAGAATGTTTTGTGCGTACTCAAGCTGACAACATCAGCTCCTTCTCTAAGCGGGTCTTGAAACTGCCCTCCGCCAATTAGTCCAGCCACATGGGCAGCGTCATATCCTACGGTTCCACCCACCGAACGGATGGTGTCAGCTAAATCTTTGACTGGATGTGGGAATGGGAAAACACTTGCGCCAAACATGACAAGTTTCGGCGGTCTACCCTCTGCTACAAGTTTTTCAATTCTACTTTTCGCCCTGTCCACATCGATCGTTAATTCTTTATAGTCTAAAGGTAAATATTCAACGATTAAGCCGTGAACAGCGCCTGCTGTGCCTCCCAGCTTCTTCTTTCCCATAGTTATATGCCCGCCAGCCGGAATTGACAATGCCATCATAGTGTCGCCGGGTTCTGTGAAAGCCGTGTAAACAACAAGGTTTGCCACAACACCCGAAATGGGTCTGACATCGGCAAATTCTGCGTTGAAAAGCTTCTTCATCAGCTCAATGCATTTGAACTCCACTTGGTCTATGAAGCGGCAGCCTGCGTAGACCCGCTCTCCAGGCCATCCTTCCGCATAGCGGTTTCCAAAATCCGTTGTGAGAGCCTCACGTACCGCTGGGCTTGGAATGTTTTCGCTTGCTATGAGCGGGATACATTCTTGAAACCATTTGTGATGTCGCTGGAGGAGGTCAAATACGCGATCATATTCATCTCGAGCAGTTGACATTTACAAACACCTTCTTGCATCACTCTATCCTATATTCAAAAATAAAAACTCTTTTGGCGTGACGTAACATTAATAATGGAGAAAACGATACGAATAAGTGGTAGAGCAAAAGAGAGGTTCTGTTGTGAGCAAGAAAAAGAGGAAAGACAAATCATCACCCATGCCTGCTGCAAGTGCAGGTTTGCTTAGATTTTTTGAGGAAGAAACCGAAGGTGTCAAGGTTAGGCCAGAATTGCTTATGATCTTAGCAGCTGCACTGATAGTTGTATGTGCTTTAGCCCATGTTTTCTTCTGAAACTGATGCTTAACGGCGAGAAGCCGCATGTAAGACTTCTATTCTCTGCACAGAGTTAAGGTGTAGGAATATTTCGCTTCTTTCTTCTCTTCTTGCAATTTGCGGGATAGGTTGGGCAATGGTCGCGCGCAGTATGACGGCATCCGCATCTGATAGCCATATGCCAGGGGGTTCACGGGTCACAGCCGATAATTTTCCTTCAAAGCCGTAGGATGGATCCAGTATCACCCGTATTTTTTTGCCTACGTTTTTCTCAAGCATGTGAAATATTGTTGGTGGTATACTTTGTTCTGGCATGGGATTCGCGATATTCTAAATTAGAGTTTTGAGGATAAAACAATTGCCCTCTTAGGCGCTATCGAAAGATGCATATGAAGGATCCTTTGCCGTATTTTGTGTTCTCCTAGTTTTCAGCGTTTATGTCAAAAACGCTAGGTTGCCTAATGAAGTAGTTATTTTAAGAGTGTTTTAAACTGTCAGTGATGTCCATACTTTTTCACGACACTTTAATATGCTGGTTGTTCTCTGATAGAAATTCCTGAGAGGATACGTGTGGCTGCTGAGAATTCGCTGAACCATTATATGGACAAAGCAGTTAAACATTATTCGTCATTGTTCAAAATTCCATCATACAGAAAGGTACTTTCACTTCTTGCAATATCCTGCATAGGCGGAGGAATGCTTTCGACAACTGTTCTTTTTCCTTCATTTGAGGGACTGATTAACGGATTATTTTTAGGCTTTTCCCTTTTCATCACAAATTTGGTTTTTGACTATGTTGTAAGCGTGTTGGTTTTGAGGCATGATCCCATTTATGATTTGAGAAGAACTGCCGCGCTTTCCGTTTTCTGCTGGGCTCTGTGGTTTTTCTTCATTTTTGTAGGCGTTACCACTGCTCTGTTACTTGACTTATCATGGTGGATTAGACTTAGTCTTCTAGGATTTTCCTCAGTGTTAATACTACGTTTAATAGTGTTCAATTCAACATCTTCTATGAGCTATAAACGGCTTCTTACGGCTTCTCTTCTTCAACCTTTTCCTTGCATACTTCCGTTTTTGATTCTCTGGTCAACAAGACAGTTTCTGTCAGTTAATTTATTCATGTTTTTATTTTACTCACCGGTTGTAGGTTTTCTTTCAAGTTTCTTCTTCATTTTCCTTTTGAACCGCTTGGGTGAGCAGACGCTTGGGGTTCCCTCTCTATCTCTTTTCAAGGCTTTTCTGCTTAATTGGATCATGGGCTTAAATGCTCCTTTTGAAGATTTTCTGGAGAAGCTAGGTGAAGAGCAAAATGTTGAGATTTCCATATTGAAGTTTGATGCCTCAAAACCCAAAGCGGTCATAGTCGTTCCTTCAGTTCACCCTGGCCCCTTCAAAAATGTGGGAAGCAGTCTTTTGCCTTCCATGGTTAAAACCACTTTAGAAAAGAAACTTAACTGTGTCACATGCGTTCCCCACGGTTTGCTCGGTCATGAGGTTGACTTAGCTTCGCAAATCCAGAACCAAAAAATAATCAACGGCGTTGTTGCGTCTGCGGGCTTCAAAGGGTCTGAGGCGAAGGCGACACCGTTTATCAAGATTAGTAATAATTGGGCTACAGCATGTTGCCAAGTTTTCGGCAGTTTTTCTTTCCTTTCATTCACCCTTGCACCTAAGACAACTGAGGACTTACCGCAAGAGTTGGGTTTGTTTGTTCGTCGTGAAGCGGAAAGGCACAAGCTAACCTGCTGCGCTGTTGTTAACGCCCATAACAGCATTGATGGAACGACAGATGCACAGAATGTTTTGGATGCATTAAAGGCTGTTGCAGCCACTTGTTTAGAAAAGGCTGTTTCTCTGAAGCGTTTGCCATTTAGAGTTGGTGCCGCCACCGTCACTCCAAAAGAGTTCAGTCTTGAAGATGGTATGGGACCCGGCGGTATAACCATAATCGTGGTGAAGGTTGGTAAGCAGAAAACCGCTTATGTGGTTATCGACGGCAATAACATGGTTTCTGGACTGCGTGAAAGCATCCTTTCGGCTCTTCATTCCATAGGCGTGGATGAAGGCGAAGTTTTCACGACAGATACTCATTCGGTGAACGCTTTGATACTGAGTGAACGTGGATACCACCCAGTAGGCGAGGCCATAGATCATGAAAGATTGATTGGCTATATTAAAGAGGCAACGCTTGCTGCCATGTCTGATTTGGAACCCGTAAAAACTGCATGCCGCAGCATAACAGTTCCCAAAGTCAAAGTAATCGGGGAGAAAAGACTGGAAAAAATGTGTCTTCTGACAGATAAAACATTTCAAAAGGCAAAGGAAATCGTTGTCCCAATCTTGGCGACTAGCGGTTTTCTTTTGATGTTATTTTTGTTGTTCATTTAAGCTAACACTAATAAGGCTGGAACATTCACTTTTCAATTCTCAATGGAAGGGGAAAGCAGTGCTTAAGGAGATTAGAATCCACGGTCGGGGAGGACAAGGAAGCGTTACTGCTGCACAGTTATTGACTCATGCCGCTTTTTTTGAAGGCAAGTGGGTTCAAGCCTTTCCTTATTTTGGAGCTGAACGACGAGGCGCTCCCGTAAAAGCCTTCGCAAGAATAAGCGATGAACCGATACTTGTGCACAGCCAAATTTACAACCCTGACTACATAATAGTGCTGGATCCTTACCTTTACAAACTTGTTGATGTAGCTGAAGGTTTGAAAAAAGATGGAATAATCGTTATGAATACAACCCATAAGCCTGAGGAAACGAAAATAGAAAATTCGCGAATTGCCACTGTTGACGCGACCAAGATAGCTCTTGAACTTAATTTACGTGTGGCGGGGTTGCCAGTTGTTAGCACTTCAATTTTAGGAGCCTTCGCTAAGGCAACAGGTGAAATTAGGTTGGAGAGTGTTTTGAAAGCCATAAAGGAGACATGGTCTGGAAGTGCTGGAGAGAAAAACGCTAAGGCGGCGGAAGTTGCCTATGAATCTTTGATAAAGGGGTGGTGAGGTTAATGAGTATTAGCGCTAAGGCTCGCAAAGAAAAACCCATAACGACTTTGTCTTCTCCAACAGTTGGAGTGGACAAAACCGGGTTTTGGAGAACTTTCCGCCCTGAGGTCGACTATTCAAAATGTACGCGGTGCACTCTGTGCTGGATTTACTGCCCAGACGGAGCGATAGCACGTCAAGAAGATGATTGCCCGAAAATAGATTATGACTACTGTAAAGGTTGCGGAATATGTGCTAACGAGTGTCCAGTGAAAGCGATAACTATGGTGCGGGAGGAGGGATAAATGGCGCAAAGAGTTATCGACACTGCGAATCATATCGTTGCATACGCTGCGAAAGCCGCAAGGGTTCAGGTTATCGCTGCCTATCCCATAACACCTCAAACATCAATTGTTGAGAGAATAGCTGAATTAGTTGAAAGCGGAGAATTTAGCACTGAGTATATTCGAGTGGAATCTGAACACAGTGCTATGGCGGCATGTATAGGTGCAGCAGCTGCAGGAGTCAGAACATTTACGGCAACCGCAGCTCACGGTTTAGTGCTGATGCATGAGGCTTTACATTGGGCTTCCGGTTCCCGATTACCAATTGTGATGCCTGTCGTTAATCGAACTTTGGGACCTGGCTGGAACATTTGGGCTGACTATACCGACTCCATGTCTCAACGGGACACTGGATGGATCCAGTTTTATTGTGGTGACAATCAAGAGGTCTTTGACACGATAATTCAGGCTTACAAGCTCTGTGAAAACGAACGAGTCCTCTTGCCAGTTATGGTATGCCTTGAAGCCTTCATTCTGTCACACACTTATATGCCTGTGAAAATTCCGGACCAAGAAAAGATTGATGAGTTTCTACCGCCCTATAAGCCTAAATGGTTTTTGGACGTCAACAACCCGTTTTCACTCGCAAACATTGTTTCGCCAGAGTATTATATGGAGTTTCGTTACATGATTCAAGAATCCATGGAAAACGCTAAGCAGCTTATCCCAAAAATCGACAAAGAATACAGTGAATTGTCTGGTTTTGAGCACGGTGGACTAGTTGAAAAGTACAAATGTGAAGATGCCGATTTGATATTGTTGACTATGGGAACAATGGGAACCGAAGCCAGGGTAGCCGTGGACAACCTACGCAATGAAGGCTCAAAAGTGGGTACTGCAAGGGTTCGCGTTTTCCGTCCGTTTCCGAAAGAAGAAATTAGAAAACTTGCAGAAAACACTCGAATGTTTGCAGTAATAGACCGGGGCATATCCTTCGGAATGGGTGGATTCCTCGCTGAAGAAACCAAGGCATCACTTTACGATCAGGAAAACCGGCCGTTAATTGCAGGATTTATTGCAGGTTTAGGAGGGAGAGATGTGACATTTAAGACAATTGAGAAAATTGCCAAAAAATCATCGGAGTGGATGCAAGCAGGCAGAGTTGAAAAGGAAAACGTATGGGTTGATTTGAAGGAGTAAAAAATCATGGTTTCAATAAAGGAACTCTCGAAAGAGGAATATTTGCTTAAAGGCCATATTGCATGTGCTGGTTGTGGCCCTGCTATCGCGCTTCGCCTGCTCTTCAAGGCTTTGGGAAACAAGGTAATGTTAGTTGTTCCAGCCTGTTGCTCATCAGTCATTCCGGGACCTTACCCGTTCACCTCTTTTGCAGTGCCCGTTCAAAACATACTGTTTGAAGCGACGGGTGCTACAGCATCCGGGATTGTTGCGGCTCTGCGTCAACGAGAGATAAAGGATGTGACTGTTGTCGGTTGGGCTGGAGATGGTGGAACCTTTGATATAGGCATACAAGCTTTGTCTGGAGCGGCTGAAAGGGAAACAGACTTCATTTACATTTGTTACGACAACGAAGCCTATGGCAACACTGGTGTACAGCGGAGTGGAGCAACTCCTTATGGGGCATGGACCACCACAACTCCGACTGGAAAAAAGGAACGGAAGAAAGACATGGCATTTATTATGGCTGCTCACAGAATCCCCTATGTTGCAACAGCTTGTCCATCTTACCCTATCGATTTTGTAAAAAAGATTAGAAAAGCTAAAGAAATTGAAGGCACAAAATTCATTCATATACTAGCTCCGTGCCCTACAGGTTGGCGTTATGATACGAGCAAAACCGTGGAGATGGGACGACTTGCGGTTCGAACCGGCATGTGGACGCTTTTTGAAATTGAGCATGGCAAGTTTAAACTTAATTCTCCTAGTGACAAGCTGATTGACAAGACGAAACGAAAACCGGTTAGGGAATATTTGTCTTTGCAAGATAGGTTCCGCAAACTCACGGAAGTTGATATTGAAAAGGTTCAGAGATGGGTGGATGAAGACTGGGAACGCTACAGTAAGCTAGCATCAAACCAGTACATATGATCCGGGCTATAAGGCGCGCGCGGGGAATTACGAACTGAACTATTTTAAACCCTAAATACGTTTCTGCACGTTTCTTTTTCTAGAGCGGTATAGATAATTATATAAAATTGTCCCGTTTTAATCGTTAGTCCTTAGCGGTGAAGCAAAATGAGTGCTTATCCAAAAATTGTTGTTACTCCTCCAGGACCTAAAGCTAGGGAGCTTGTTAGAAAAGATGAAAGTTTGATTTCACCTTCTTATGTGCGGTTTTATCCGCTCGTTGTTGAGTCGGGAAAAGGCTGTTTAGTAAAAGATGTTGACGGAAACGAATACATAGACTTCAACTCCGGCTTAGTATGTTTAAACGTAGGTCATAACCATCCTAAAGTGATTGCATCTCTGAAAAATCAGTGCGACCGCTTCTTACATTACTCTAACACAGACTTCTATTACACCGAAGTCATTAACCTCGCGGAAAAACTTGCTGAAATTACGCCTGGAAACTTCCAGAAGAAAGTCTATTTTGGCAACAGCGGGGCTGAGGCAATTGAAGCAGCTATCAAGCTTACAAAATGGCACACTCGCAAACAACTATACATCGGCTTCACAAGCGCCTTCCATGGACGCACAATCGGAGCCTTATCATTCACAGCGAGCAAACCAACTCAAAGACGCTACTTCTTCCCATTAATGCCAGGCGTCACCCACGTGCCATACCCATACTGCTACCGGTGTCCATTCAAGCAAACTTACCCCGACTGCCACTACTGGTGCATAGACTTCATTGAAGATTTTGTCTTAAAGAAATACGTGCCTCCTGAAGAGGTCGCCGCAATACTCTTTGAACCCATCCAAGGCGAAGGAGGATATGTTGTACCACCGCCAGAATACTTCCAACGATTAAAGAAACTTGCCGACAAATATGGCATACTGCTCATAGATGATGAAGTTCAAGCTGGCATGGGCAGAACCGGAAAATGGTTCGCTATTGAACACTGGAACATTGAACCAGACGTCCTATGTAGTGCAAAAGCACTAGCATCTGGACTGCCACTCGGCGCAACCATCGCCAAATCGAAAGTTATGGATTGGGTTGGTGGCTCCCATGCAAGTACTTTCGGCGGTAACCCTCTTTCATGCGCTGCAGCAAGCGCGGTGATCAGCGTCATAAAGAACGAAAGGCTTCTCGAAAACGCAGCCAAGCAAGGTGCCTACATTATGAAACGACTCGAAAAATTAAAAGATCAAAGCGAAATCGTTGGTGATGTAAAAGGTAAAGGCTTAATGATAGGCATGGAAATCGTGGAAAACAAGGAAAACAAGAAGCCAGCAGCTAAGAAAGCCAGCGAAATCATGACGCGCTCTTGGAAACGTGGAGTCGCGGTGATCACATGCGGAGTTTCCACAGTCAGGATTGCGCCGCCACTTATTATCAACAGAGAACTTGTAGATGCAGCATTAGACATAATCGAAGATGTTATAAAAGAAGTTGAAAAAGAAGCGTAAAAACCCAACAACGTGTTCACATGCAAATCCGCAGACTAGCAATAAACGATTACGAAGAAATTGTGACGCTTTGGATCAAGGCGAAATTACCTTTTAAACCAAAGGGAAGAGACAGTAGAGAAGCAATAGAAACCCAAATGAAGGCGAACCCGGAGTTTTTCCTAGGAGCCTTTGAAGACAATCGCCTTATCGGCACAGTCATCATAAGCTGCGACTTGCGAAAAGGATGGATAAACCGCTTAGCTGTTGACCCAGATTGCAGGCGTCATGGAATTGCCAAGACTTTGATCGCTGAATCCGAGAAAGTCCTCAGGAGACATGGCATAAGAATTTTCTGCGTCCTAATCGAAGATTACAACACTGTGTCAAAAAAGCTGTTTAAAGAATGCAATTACGTTGAAGGCAGCGACGTAATATACTTCAGTAAACGCTACAGTGACGAAGTCTAGCTCTGCTTTCTGCACACAAGTAAGAAGTGTTCAGAGTTTCCAACGACTGATGGATGTGTGCAAGTCTTTAACAGAATCTTGATCCACATTTTCCACTTTTCTTGATCCTTGTAAAGTCGATTCGTCTCCTTTCTATGATGAGAAGAAAGTCCTTCCAAACCGCCATCTATAGTCTCTTGACGCTTTGTTTTTCAAAGAGTTCGCACAGCTCTTGTGGCGTGAACCAGTGTGCCGCGGTGAAGCCTTCGCGCGCGCTAAGCAGAAAATATGTGGATTGCCAAAACATAAAGTCAGGCTTCTTTCTGCTCCATTATTCCTTAAAAGTCGTAAGGCTTTGCAATAACTTGTCTTATTTTTAAATCGAAGAATCTTGAGCTGTTTGCAGGTTTTAAGCGAAGCGCCGTGTCTGCACCTCTACCTGTTCCTCCTATGGCGATCACATCTTTGTTAACAGGAACTAAACCAGCGTCTGCTGCCATCAAGGTAATTTCTACGCACACCTTTGTTCCTTCGCCCATAAGTCTAAGCGTGTTAGCAATCAATTCTAAAGATTGTATTGTGCCAAAGTCTTTGCGAATTGCACGTTCTACACTGCTTAGGGCATGGGTACCAGTGAAAATCTTAGCTCCGTTTGCCAGAATTTCTCTTTTGTGCCCTTCTTGTAACTCGATTCTTTCGGGTTCACGGAAACCGAAGCAATGTGTAACTATAACAACGTTGTATCCTTTGAAGATTTTAGACGCTTTCACTCCTGTTTCTCCAGTCGTTGAAGCAACAACAACATCTTTTATATTCTCTTCTTCTAAGTATTCTTTGACAAGCTCCAGTAAGGCGTCAGTATTCTGTCTGCCTGCTTCCTCAAAATAAACCGCTTTTCTTTCAACTACACTCACAAGTTGTCACCCAATTTTGATTCATAAAACCTTTGATTTTGCTTTATAAAATTTAATTGGCTGTTACGATTTAAGCGGCTTTCTTCTTGATGGCTTTCTTTTCAATTCTGTACCACAGACTTCACATCTTCTAGATTTGTAGTCCGCTGGATATCTTTTATGACATGCTGGGCAGTATCGTATCCATTGGAAACGGAAGCGGATGCCGAAAGTAGCCAGTGAAGCAAATTCTATGCTCATCTGGTCTGCGACATTCTGTATCGAGTAGTCATCTGATGCAATCAATGGCAAATAACCCTGTTCTTTAAGTTCTAAGGCTAGTGCTAGGACTTGGAGATCTGCTTCTGAGAGGAAAAACGTGTCTCCAACAATGGTTGCCGATGCTTTTGCCTTGCCCACAAAGCTCTTCTTTGGTGCTCTTACGTTTAGTTTTCCGCTTTGTACTGCTGTTTTAAATCTAACCCATGCTATAGAGCTTTCCCTTATTTCATCCTTAACCATCGGAGTGGTAATTTGCTCTTCACCTACCGACAATGGGTCGTAACCAGCCACAAAGGCGGATGTATCTAAGACTATGATTCTTTCATCTGTCTTATTCGTTTAGTTTTTCCTCCAAGTCCTCTGAAAAGAAGTCTGCTTTTTAATCGATGGTAAAAGTTTTCTCTAAACCTTATGAAAGACGTTTCGTACTTGGAACGTGTAACGGTTATACTTGGAAGTTTAGAACTTATGATTTTACGGTGATGCCCGTCAATCACCACAAGCGTTCTTCTTGGTCTAAGAACTTCAACTGTGAGGCTTGAATCCGCTGGAAAAACAATTGAACGAAAAACGCTTAAAGCGCACACAGGCGTCAGAACAAAAGCATCCAAACCAGGGTCTAAAACAGGCCCCCCAGCCGAGAGCGAATAACCAGTAGAGCCAGTTTGCGTAGCTATAATTAGCCCGTCTGCTTGACAATTTAGAACCGGTTCTCCATCTTTTAGGATTTGGGCGTAGAGTAGTTTTGCTGGCTCGTCGGCTGAGATAAGTGCCTCGTTTAGTGCATCTGGAAACTTCATGTCGTCCGCGGTTATCGAGAGCTTCACGCATTTTTCAATTGTGAACTCTCCTTTTAGGCATCTGTCTACTGCAGTGAAAGCCTGTGTCGGCTCTACTTCTGTCAGAAAGCCTCGAACACCCATGTTTATCGCAAGTATTGGAGGTTCTGGTTTCGGAATCGAGACGCATGTTCTCAAAATGGTTCCGTCTCCACCGATCGTAATTATAAAATCAGTTTTCATCTGCTCTAGCGAAACACTCTTTGCCTCTACACTCATTTTCTGTGCTAGCGTATCTTCCACGTATACCTCTAACCCTTTTGCTCTCAGATATTTAGCCAAATCCTCCACAAGTTTTATGGCTTCCTTCTTGTCAAAACGGGCGACCAAACTGGCGCTTTTGAGCAACTGGTTCACCTTTCACCTATTAGCGACACCTTAATCTATATATGAGTGTTGTTTAAAATTGCTGTGGATAAAGGCTAAGGTAGTGAGTATATGAGTAAACCAGCCGGTGTCGGAAGCCTACGTGAAGGCCGTTACATAGTTGTAGACGGCGAGCCATGCCGAATAGTTGACATAACTAAGTCAAAACCTGGCAAACACGGGGCAGCCAAAGCAAGAATTGTCGCCATAGGTATTTTTGACGGTGCCAAAAGAAGTTTTGTTAAGCCTGTGGATGCAAATGTGGAAGTGCCTATAATTGATAAAAGAAGTGGTCAAGTTTTTGCCGTCTCGTCTTCCGGTATCCAAATAATGGATTTGGAAACCTACGAGTATTTGGATGCTCCTTTTCCGGAAGAAGAGGAGTTGAAAGCGAAACTTGTTTCCGGTGTCGAAATTGAATATTGGCGAATACTGGGCAGAGTAAAAATCGTTAGAACAAAATAATAAAAGGAATTCTTGACCAAAAACCGCTGGCTCAATTCTTGTTGTTCATTAAGCTGTTCGTTTTTGGATGTTGTTAAATCAAAAGCGGTAGAACCGTTCTCGCAAGGATTAACAGTGCAATTGATGAAATGCTTTTCAACAAGGGCTAATGCTCATTTCCGCGATTGTTACATTTTTTAGGGCGCGTTTAGCTCCACCAGTCCCAGTCCATTTTTCTAAATGCCAAGTAAAGAATTGAGAGGATAATACCCCAGCTTAACGCGATGCCTGCTACTTCCAATATTGGTGTATCACTCAGATAGCTATAGATTGCCCAAGCGCTTACCCCGCATAAACCCGCCAATAGGAGGATGAACATTGCAAGATGAATTGCACGTTCAGCTGTCAATGCCGTTCACCTATCAAATCGTTCTAGAGGTTAGCATAGCTTACTGTTAAAATTTTCCACTAAAGTTATTTTGCTGCATTGCATACTATAATTGGAAGCCGATGATGCGATAAGAGCCCTCTGATTTATGACGATCCTTTGAAAGTTGAGGCTTCAAATTTTATTCTATTGGAATTTCATATCCGTGTTTTCGCGGCAGTCGAATCTCCAAAATTCCTTTTTTGAAGCGGATTTCCATCTTGTCCATGTCCACGGGTACTGGAATGTGTGTTTGACAGTGAAGTGTTTGGAACTCGCCTTTATAATGTGTTATTCCGAAATCGTCAAATCTCACTTTCCGTTTCATTTTCGCTAATATCTCGATCGTGTCTTTGCTTATCGGTTTAACTTGTATTGTGTTTTCTTCGGCATAAGGTAAATCCACAGTCAATGTAACCTCTGCCGGCGCTACCATTATGTCGCGAAGCGGTTCTATTGTACAAGCTCTGCGGTTCCAGCTTGGCTTTTCAATTAATGATTCTCTGAATCTTTCTGTCCACTCTTCCAAATTTTCAAAGTACTCGTCGACGATGTCGAAGATTGAGCGCTTCTTTCTAGTTGACACTCCGTTTATCTCCTATGAAACGTACAATGGTATGTCGTACTCCTGTGTCTTTTTCATCTTTGTCAACTCTTGTTGAGTTCTCTTCATGACGTCTCTAGCTCTCAAACGGATTTCTTCACCTTTATCCAGAAGCTTTGAGACATCCATCTTTATTCCCGTGATTTTAGTCAATTTTCTTAACACCTCTGCTGCTGCCTCTGGATCTGGATATTTAAAGAAGCACTGTGCAAGCAGAGTGATGGCTGGTACACCTTTGCTAGCGCAGTATTGCATTGTGATTGCTTGGGGGCCAACCATATATCCTTCTTTTAACACTTCTATACCTTTATCCTGAACCATTTTCAGCGTGTCCCGGCTCGAAGCGGCAGCGAATACCTTTATTTCTTCAATGTCTTGTCTATCTTGGACGGGGATGCCGCTCATTGAAATCATCATTTTAACGTTTTTGTCTCTTCCCCAATCAACCAAAGTGTGCATTATAGGGTATATTGTATCTGCTGAAATGGCTGTTTCTGAGACTGCCAAAAGAATGTTGTGGTTTCCAAAAATCCTTATGGACGAATGAGGTAACCCTTCATGCAAAACAATTAGCGGTGGCAGCAACCTTGAGTCTACATATGCCACTTCGGTTAGGTTGAGTTCTGATATTAGGTGTGAAGCTGCTATGACGCCAACTAATCCAACATCTGGAAAACCGAAAAGCATGACTGCACCATGTGGAACATCTTTTGTTTCCATAATCTTGACTTCTTCACTCAAATTTAACCCTCAAACACTTCTAAAAGCTCAGATATGTAAAAAGCTTATGGAGTCTAACCTTAAAGATCGAATACCTATTTAAAGTCGTGAATGGTTTTAGATTTGGATAAACCATGAGTTTAGAACGTTTAGGCACCTCGCTTTACCAAGCGTTAAAAAAAATCTTCAGAGCTTCTATCGTCGATGAAGCTACCGTTAAAGAGCTTGTGCGAGACATACAGAGGGCTCTGCTTCAAGCAGATGTAAACGTTAAACTTGTACTGGACATTTCCAAGCGAATAGAGGACAGATCACTTGAAGAAAAAGTTCCGCCCGGCATTTCAAGACGTGAACATGTAATAAAAGTTGTTTATGAAGAGCTAACGCGTTTCCTCGGAGAGAAACCTGTTTCGATAAGTATAGAACCTGGAAAAAAGAAGGTGATAATGCTTGTCGGAATCCAAGGATCTGGAAAAACGACAGTCGCAGCGAAACTTGCAAGATACTTCCAAAAAAGAGGGTTAAAACCAGGTTTAATCTGTGCAGACACGTATCGTCCGGGTGCCTTTGCACAACTTCAACAACTGGCAAACAGAATAAATGTGCCCTTATATGGGAACCCTAAGGCCGAGAACCCTGTTAAGATAGCTTTTGAAGGTTTGAAGCATTTCAGTGGCAAAGACATGGTATTCATTGATACTGCCGGTCGCCACAAAGAAGAGCGAGAACTGATTAAAGAGATGAAGAAGCTTGAGAAAAAAATCAAACCAGACGAAGTCATGCTTGTGGTCGACGGAACGATCGGCCAGCAAGCGATGATTCAAGCAAGAGCCTTCAATGAAGCGACACCCATAGGCTCAATCCTCGTAACAAAACTAGACGGATCGGCTAGAGGAGGCGGCGCCCTTTCAGCGGTTGCAGCCACAGGAGCCCCAATAAAATTCATTGGCACTGGCGAAAAAATAGGGGACATTGAACCCCTCGTTCCTTCCCGTTTCGTTGGCAGGCTTCTAGGCATGGGCGATCTGGAAACCCTGCTTGACAAGGTGCGAGAAGCAGAAATAAAAGTTCCAGAGAAGAAGGCGAAAGCTATCCTAAGCGGTAAGTTCACATTGACAGACTGGTATGAACAGTTTGAAGCTGTGAGGGGTATGGGCCCTTTCAGAAAACTTTTGAAGATGATTCCAGGTATGTCCTACGATATACCTGAGGAAAAACTGAACATGGCTGAAGAAAGCTTAGAGAAGTGGCGTGTAATAATCCAGTCCATGACACCTAAGGAAAAGGAAAACCCAAAGATTTTCAACGCTTCAAGAATAAGGCGTGTGGCGAGAGGTTCCGGGACAACCGAAAAAAACGTAAAGGAACTTCTGAAACAGTATTCAATGATGCGTCGGATGATGAAAACTCTCCGGAGAAAAAAGAAGTTACCATTTTTCGGGAAGGGGTTGCCACCAAAACTCAAGTAAGTTCTGGAGAATTCAGAAGGATAGTACTATGAATATTCTGGGAAAAGCTTTGAGGATGTTAGAGAAACATCCTTTATGCGACCATTGCTTAGGGAGGCAATTCGCACTGCTTGGACACGGCATGGAGAACGATGAAAGGGGAAACGCGGTAAAAACGGTTTTGACCCTGCATGCTCACACGCTTGCCCTTTCAAAAAACAAGGAAGGCATAAAGATTTTGGAAACTCTCGCAACGAACAGTTTCTCCAAAACAGCAGAAGAAATACTGGATAGAATGAAAAACCGCATTCCGAGAAAGGGGATTCCAAAAGCTTGCTTCCTGTGCGAAGACAAGTTTGAAATTGTTGATCGATTAGCGGAAAAAGCCATTGACAAGCTTGAGGACTACGAGTTCAGCAACTTTTTGGTAGGCGTAGAATTGCCTGTTGCAGTTGAGGAACGCGAAGACGAGTTCAAAGCCGAATTCGAAGTAAACTATGGCGAAAACATGCGCAACGAATTCGGACGAACGATAGGCAAAAAAATCGCTGAGCACAGCCGAAAAAACGTTGAGTACAAAAAACCTGAGGTGGTTGTGCTTGTTAATCCGCTGGCAGAAAAGGTAAAACTTCAAGTGAATCCGCTATATATTGCTGGACGCTACAGAAAACTGGCTAGAGGTATACCGCAGTCAAAATGGTTATGCTCAAATTGTAGGGGAAAAGGCTGTGAAAAATGCAACTGGACTGGGAAAATGTATCCCGAATCAGTCGAAGAAATAATTGGAAAACCTTTCCTAGATTCTACAGGCGGTGTTGAAGAATCCTTTCATGCCTCCGGCAGAGAAGACATAGATGCTCGCATGCTAGGTAAAGGTCGGCCCTTTGTAATGGAAATTACACAGCCAAAAATCCGTTTTCTGAACCTTGAAAAGCTGGAGAAGACTGTGAATGCTGATGCTAAGGGTAAAGTTGAAGTCTCAGATCTGTGGTTTGCAGATAAAGATGTTGTCAGGAAACTCAAAAAGGTAGAGTCTGCACATAAAGAATATCGTGTCATTATAGAATTTGAAGACAAAATCACAACAAAAGACTTGAGTCTCTTGGAAGAAAAATTAACAAACACTGTTGTTAAACAGAGAACTCCCATCCGTGTTTTGCATAGACGGGCGGACTTGACTCGGGAAAAGTACATATACGAGGTTAGGGTAAAGAAGTTGTCGCCCAAGAAAGCTGAGATGAAAACACGTTGCCAAGGAGGGCTGTATGTTAAGGAATTGGTGACCGGTGATGAAGGAAGAACCACACCCAACGTTTCAGGGGTTCTCGAAAACAAAGCGAAGCCAATAGCGCTTGACGTTTTGAACGTAATTATGAAAGATTGAAAGGTAGGAGAAATGAAGAAGTCTAAAGGCTATCGTGCAGGAACGCGTCACCTTCTAAAAAAGAAACCAAGAGAAAGAGGCAAACTAAATCTAAGCAATTTGCTCTATCAATACAAGCCTGGAAACCGTGTAGTTATCAAGATAGACCCAAGTGTCCACAAGGGTATGCCTCATAAACGTTATCATGGTAAAGTCGGCATCATCATTGAAAAACGTGGAAGAAGCTACATTGTGAGTGTTACCCAGGGGAACGCTGTGAAAGAGATTATTGCTAGGCCTGAACATTTACGATCTTATTGAGGGTGTGATTAAATGTCCAAGAAAACGGAAACAGGAAAGGTTCTCACTCTTCCTGAAGTTAAAAAGTTACTGGAATCTTTAGGTGAAGAAAATTTGGACCAGTTCCAACGCCGCACACTTGATTACGCGTCTAAATTTTCAAAGGTGAAAGCTGAAGCGGCTGAGAAACTTGTGGAAAAACTTGTGAAGGAGTTTGGCTTAGAGAAGGAAGGGGCTATTCAGATTGTTAATTGTATGCCTAAAAGCATCGAGGAATTGAGAGTTTTCCTTACTGCTGGACGCAGAATTATTGAAACATCAAAATTGGAAGCCATAGTCAATCTTCTAGATGAGCATCGAAAATTGAAATAGTAAGTTGTTACTAATTTTTAAGCAATAAACGATCAAAACAAAGGCGAATATAATGGAGAAGCGATACGAAGAGCACGCTTACATCCTAGATTTTCTTCCGCATGGTCGCCCGGGGATAAGACCCACCGGGAGAGCCGGTTACCGAGCGGGAGCCCTTGTTCAACTTGTGGGCGGAGAATTTTTCACACTTCTAGAAGCATTAGCCAAAGAGGGTGCTATGCTCAAACCCCATGACCGCGTCTACGTCGGAAAGGAGGCACGTGAGAAAATCACGTACATTATTGGGCGGATAGGTTACAATGAGTTGACAGCTACTGCAAAAATGGAGCTTCCGGCGGTAATAAGCAAGATTGTGCTTAATCGTGAAAAATGGTTTGTTAACTTCTTCAATACGGCGCATGCAATAACACCGCGAATGCATGCTCTCGAATTGATTCCCGGAATAGGGAAGAAGTACATGTGGCAAGTCATCAACGAGCGCGAGAGGAGCCCCTTTGAAAGTTTTGAGGATCTGCAGAAGCGGACGGAAATACCAAACCCTGTTAAACTGATCACCAAAAGAATCTTGGAGGAATTGGCCGGTGATAGCAAGTACCGATTGTTTACGAGAATGCGGACGCGCTAAACACACTCAAGCGGTTAATAGAGTATTATGAGTCTTCTCAAGAGAACGAAGTTTCTCCTTCGCCGATATCGGATTCTCCCGAACAGACGTTTGGGACAGAACTTCATGATTGATCCTTCAATTTTCCAACGCATGGCAGGTTATGCCTCACTAGGTTCGAACGACGTGGTGCTGGATATTGGTGCTGGCTTGGGCTTTTTGACACGTTTTCTTGCCAGTAAGTGCAAAGGTGTTATGGCTATTGAATCGGATACAAAACTTGTAAAGGCGTTACGTGAACAGCTCAGGGATCTGTCCAACGTTCAGATAATTGAGGGTGACGTGCTTAAAGTGCAGATTCCACATTTCAATAAAGCGGTTTCAATTCCGCCTTACAATATTTCTTCACCCCTGCTTCTCTGGTTTTTTAGCAAAAAACTTGACTGTGCGGTCCTGATTTTTCAGAAGGAATTTGCGAATCGTCTTGTAGCTTCTGTGGGAAGTGAAGGTTATGGGTGGTTGACAGTTGCTGCATACTATAATGTTGAGGTTGAACTCTTAGATGAGATTCCTAAATTGATGTTTTATCCGCGACCAGAAGTGAACTCGGTTGTCGTACTCTTAAAACCGAAGAGACCGCCGCCCTTCCCTTTGAAAAACGAAGCCTTATTTAAGCAGCTTGTGCAGATGCTTTTCACACAGCGAAATAGGAAAGTCAGAAACGCTGTTTTACCCTTTATAAAGAGCATGCACATTGCGACTGCAGAAGATGCTGTTAATCTTGCCGACTCTCTTCTCTTTCAGGATAGAAGAGTAAGGGAACTGGCACCTGAAGATTTCGGAGCGTTGGCAAATTCTCTCAATAAGTAAGAAAGTGTTTTTGCGAACTACATCTTTCAAAGTAGCTTAAAGACTAGGCTGCGCGCGTGAATACTCAAGAGCCAAAGAAATTTCAATCGAAACAAGACGTGAACTTAAAACTGTTTTAAAACTAGCATTAATTATGAAAAGATTGGCTAGTGAAAGATTTTTCGCAGCCTGAGCTCGTCTCTTACGGGCAATCCGCCTATACCCGCTAAAATTTCGTTGTGTTTCTCAGCTATGACGTTAGGCTTCACCTCGTAAATCTGGAACCCGATAGACTGGTAAAATGCCAAGGCTGGCAAATCATCATTGGAAGTTGAAACCAGTAATCTTTTCTTTTGCATTCTTTTTGCTTCATCCTCAACTTTTTAAATTAAGCTTCTGCCAACAATTGAGCTTTGGTATGGGGGTAATATACCTAAAGCCGCAATTATGATAGCATCGTCCACTTTCGTGAAGGAAATGAACCCAATTATGTTGTTTTCCTCCTTCGCAGCATATGTAGGAAGCTCTGCCACCAACAATTTTCTGTCGAAGGTTAACTGTTCTTCCTCTCCCCAAAATCGTTGAACAAGTTCTCGAACTTTCTTCCTTTCTTCATCCGATGCAACTTTGCTAATTATGTATTCAAATGTAGTTTTCTTTATGCAGGAGGGGCATACAGTCCGCAGCTTTAGGTGTTCCGCGCACAACTGCTTTCCACAAACACCGCATCTGTATACAGCATCTTTTCCACAATATTCACAGCTCATCAAACTTTCTTCCTTTTCTTTTGTTATGTCAAAAAACTATATAACGTGAGGGCTTCAGTATTGCTAGGAAGCGCTGGAGGTTTCAATGAATGTGCGTTCTAGGTAAAAACAAGCTGAAGGAGCTTATTGAGAAATACAAGTGCATATACCCTTATGATTACAATCTGCTTGACGGGGACAGCTACGTCTTATCAGTCAAAGAGGAGACAACCCTTCACTATTTAGAGCATAAAAACCTAATATCCTACGAAATAGTCTTTACTCCACCAAATTACGTTGCTCATTTAACAGCTAAAAGCAAGTATGGAAGGATGGGATTATCATTCCTAAACGCAGCAAAAGTCCACAGCGGTTTCACTGGAAGACTAGCCCTAGAACTTGTAAACCTAAGCAATAATCGTGCTCCAATCACAATCAAACGTGGAGACCCCTTCATGCACATAGAATTTATCACAAGACAGGGCGCCTCGTCCCCTTACACGGGGAAGTACCAATTTCAATACCTAACCGATGAGGAACTGCAAATGTACATTGCCATTCTGAAAGAAGTTTTTCCAAACTATGATGAACTCGCTAAGATATGGTTTAGAAACAAGCGATTGCCACCATGAAAGTAAGTCGAATGACCATTCTAACTTCAAAATTGATCCAAAATTCATAACATTAATCAATAGCAAAGCCTCAACAAAATCGTTTAAATATTACGATCATGGTATGCTGAAGGGGAACATTGATGCGTGCACACAATTATAGAGCTGTTAAGGGGCAACCCTACACAAGAAAGAAATTTGTGAGAGGCTTTCCACCCCCTAAAATAACCAAATTCACTATGGGAGACACTAAATCAAGATTTGAATATGAAGCCAAACTCTTAGCCCTAGAAAAAGCCCAAATCCGCCACAACGCCTTAGAAGCGGCACGCATAGCAACAAACCGTTATTTGGGGAATAAACTTTCCGAAAATTACTGCTTCCGCGTCCGTCCCTATCCGCACGCTATCCTTAGGGAGAACAAGATGATTTTTGGCGCGCATGCGGACCGCCTTCAAGATGGCATGCGAAGGTCCTTTGGAAAACCAATAGGGACCGCAGCACGGGTAAAACCCAAACAAGTGGTCATGACGGTCAATGTGAATGCAGAGGGCGTCCAAGCCGCCAAAGAGGCACTGAAACGTGGAAGCGCCAAGCTTCCAATTCCGTGCAAAATAATAATTGAAAAAACCCAAGCGGTGGAAGAGGCGAAAGCATCGTGACAGAAATGAAAAAAGATTTGGTAATATGGTTTGAAAACCTAAGGAAAACGGACATACCTTCTGTTGGGGGCAAAAACGCTAATCTAGGTGAGCTGATAAACGCGGGCATACCAGTTCCACCGGGCTTCGCCATAACAGCCTATTCCTACCACAAATTTATCGAAGAAACAGGAATCTCCAAGAAAATCTATGCGATTATTAAGGAAACGGTAACCGACCCAAACGATCCGAAACAGTATGAAATAGCATCCAAGAAAATCCGTGAATTAATAGACTCAACACCCATGCCCAAAAGCATTAAGGAAGCCATTGGGTCTGCCTATGAAGAACTCTGCAGAAGGCTAAATATTAGTGCAGTCTCAGTTGCTGTGAGGTCAAGTGCCACAGCCGAAGACTTGCCCGACGCGTCTTTTGCTGGACAACAGGAAACCTACCTAAACGTGAAGGGAGAAGACGAGCTTCATGCGAAAACTGTGAAATGCTGGTCAAGTCTTTTCACACCTAGAGCCATCTTCTACAGGACCGAGAAAGGGTTCAAACATGAAAACGTTCTGATAAGTGTCGGCGTCCAAAAGATGGTTAACTCTAAGGCTGCAGGCGTAATGTTCACGATTAACCCGGTCAGTGGAAACCGAGAACAAATTGTTATTGAGGGTAACTACGGTTTAGGCGAGTCTGTTGTTTCTGGATCAGTTACTCCAGACGATTTTATTGTTGATAAAGCCACTCTAAACATAGTTGATAGGCGCATAGCCAGAAAAACTGTCCAATTCATTCGCGACCCAAACACTGGCAAAACTGTTCATGTGGAGATACCTTCTGAAAAGCAGGAGCAATCTTGCCTAAGTGACGAGGAAATTCGTAAACTTGGGGAACTGGCCAAGCACATCGAGCAACTTTACGGAACAGCTCAAGATATCGAATGGGCTATTGACAGTGGCATACCATTTCCAGATAACATATTCATAGTGCAATCGAGACCCGAAACAGTTTGGAGCGCCAAACTTGCCCAAGCACCAGCAAAAGCTGAAGGTGAAAGAGCGGAGTCTACCGAAAAGTTGAAGGTTGTCGTCAAAGGGATTGCCGCTGGCAAGAGAAGTTATGGTGTTGGCGTGGCAAAGGTTGTTTCAAACACTGAAGAAGCCGCCAAAACCATGCAAAAAGGTGACATCCTAGTTACGGACATGACTAATCCAGATTATGTGCCGTTTATGAAGCTCGCAGGAGCCATAGTGACAGACAAGGGCGGGGTTACATGTCACGCAGCGATTGTGAGTCGAGAACTTGGCATACCATGCGTTGTGGGAACTGGAAACGCTACAAAGCTTATAGTTACTGGTAAAGAATACACCGTAGACTCGCGAGCAGGTGTTGTTTATGAAGGTATGTTACCGACGTTAACAGAACAACTTTCATCTACAACCCAAGTAACGTCACCAATAGCCACTCAAGGCTTCGCAACACAAGCAGTGCCAGTGACAGCAACAAAAATCTACATGAACCTCGGCGTTCCTGAAAAAATTGAGGATTATAAAGACCTGCCCTTTGAAGGTATAGGGTTAATGCGCATAGAGTTCACTCTAGCCAGCTACATAGGCGAACACCCGCTTTATCTTATAGAAACTGACCAATCCCAAAAATTTGTGGATAAGCTAGCAGAGGGAATCGCTACGGTTGCAAGAACCATACAGCCACGTCCAGTTGTTGTACGCTTCAGCGACTTCAAAACAAACGAGTACAGAGAGCTCAAAGGAGGAGAAAAATACGAAATTATTGAAGCTAATCCGATGCTTGGTTGGAGAGGATGTAGCCGCTACATAAGCACATGGTACGAAAAAGCCTTCAGGCTTGAGTGTCAAGCCATCAAGAAGTGCCGTGAAGAATGGGGCCTCAAAAACGTCTGGGTCATGCTTCCGGTTGTTCGAACAGTCTGGGAAGCCAAAAAATGCCTAGAAATAATGTCTCAAGAAGGCCTCGAAAGGTCAAGAGACTTCAAAGTCTGGTTCATGGCTGAAACTCCATCAATAGCCATACTTGCAGATGAGTTCTCAAAGCTATGCGACGGCTTCTCCATAGGTTCTAACGACATGACGCAAGGCGTGCTCATGATTGACAGGGACTCTGAACGTCTAGGACAGATGGGATACTTCGACGAAAGAGATCCAGCTGTAAAAAGGATAATCGCTCACCTGATCGAAGCAGCTCACGAAAATGGATGCACAGTTTCAATCTGCGGTGAAGGCCCATCAAATCTGCCTGACTTCGCAGAGTTTCTGGTGAAGGCTGGAATAGACAGTATCTCAGTAAACGCAGACGCCGTTATAGCAACCAAAAAACTTGTTGCAAGCGTAGAACAGAAAATGATTCTTGAGCAGCTTGCAGAGCTATGTGGAAAATTCTCTGGGCGCACAGTTCTGAAACCGAAACAAAACGGGAAATGGTTGCCTCGATTGGACGAAACCGTAAAATAGCAAAATCTTCACGTTAGTTTCCTCTAAAACATGCTTTATTAATGAATATTTTGAGCGTGTTTGCATGAAACAATTCGATTTTGAAGAAGAAAGAATAAAACTAGAAATAACCAAGCTTGGGGCAAAACGTGTTCTAATCCAGCTTCCCGAGGGACTAAAACCCGAAGGTCCCAGATTAGCAACGATTGTTGAAAAAACCGACGCCCTACCCATAGTTTCTGCAGACCCATGCTATGGGGCATGTGACTTGGCAACAGTCGAAGCTGAAAGTCTAGGCGTAGACTTGATAATCCATTATGGGCATGCAAAACTTCTGAAGTATGAGCGAGTGCCCACAATCTACATTGAAGCCAGAGCAACCATAAAGATAGATGACACTGTCGAGAAAGCCTTGCCCTTGCTAGAGGAATGGCATAGAATAGGTTTAGCCACAACAGTTCAACATGTGCAAAGACTCGACAACGTTAAAGAAACTCTACTCCGCGCAGAGAAAACAGTTATGATAGGCGACGCCGGACGAGTGAACTATCCAGGGCAAGTGATTGGATGCGACTACAGCAACGCTAAATCGATAGCAAAAGACGTCGAAGCTTTTCTTTTCGTCGGCGGTGGACGATTTCATGCTTTAGGCGTAGCTCTTTCAACCTCAAAGCCAACAATAGTTGCTGATCCATATGAGAAAAGAGCGTATTCTCTTGATGAAGATGCCAGGAAAATCCTTAAGCAGCGGTGGGCAAGCATAGAAGAAGCAAAAAAAGCGAAGATGTTCGCAATTTTAGTCGGACTAAAACCGGGACAGAACAGACTTGGAAAAGCATTAAACATAAAAGAAAAACTTGAAAAAAAAGGAAAATCCGTCCACCTTTTCGCTGTTAGAAATATCATCCCGGAAATGCTTATGAACTTTCCAGCCGTGGACGCTTATGTAAACACGGCTTGTCCAAGAATATCCTTAGACGACACTTCAAAATTCCAAAAACCAGTGCTAACAATTAACGAGACGCTTGTGGTTGTTGGCGAACTTTCTTGGGAAGAATTATGCAAAAAAGGCTTATTCGAAAGCTAGATCTGGAAATGCTGCTAGCTCAAATTGAACCGCATCCATCACCCAGACCAAGCCTCGAACAATACACAATCCCCGCAGATGTTGCGGCAACAATGCTCTACATTGCAGCCTACACATACAACGACATTGTTGACAAAACCGTTTTGGATTTAGGATGCGGCACCGGAAGACTGGCTCTGGGGGCAGCTTTTCTAGGCTCAAAGCAGGTTGTAGGCGTAGACATAGATAAGACCGCGATAAGAATGACATTTGAAAATTCAGTAAAAACTGAATTGAAAAATAAGGTGCAGTGTATTGCTGCAGATATAGACGCTGTGCATGGAAAATTTGATACCGTTTTGCAGAATCCACCATTCGGCGTGCAGAAGCGGAAAGCTGATCGCAAGTTTTTGGAAAAAGCGTTGAAAGTCGGGAACAGCATTTACTCACTTCACAAAGGATTGCACAAAGACAGGTCATTGATCAAAGAATTAAAAGCTTGCGGGTCAAACCTTACGCCAGTCCGTCCATCCTTCTTCCTTAGAAGGCTTATTGAGGGGCATGGCGGAAGAATTAAGGCGGTTTACGCGATGTTAATGACTATTCCACATATATTTCGCTTCCATACAAAGAGAAGACATGAGTTCATGGCTGATTTATACGTCATAGAAAGTGAAAGATGATGGCAAAAAGAAACCTCGAAATGTCCATAGTATGCTGTGATTGTCAAAAATCAAAAGGTTTATTGAGCGGTATAGGCAAGTACAGATGTACCAATTAGCGAATGTTTGCGTTTAACTACACGTAACCGGATGAACATCTGGAATTGCGAGATGTAAAGGAGAGTTTGAATGAGTTTACAATCATCTGATCGGAAAAGCGGTCGATTCGTATTGCCTGGCCAACGTCTAGGCGTAATTGAAGAGTTTATTCCAGATACGGGAACATACGTAAGGGATGGGATAATATATTCTAGGGTTGTCGGTCGCGCCTTACATGACCTTCTGAATAAACGCGTTTCTGTCTATCCGTTAGTTCACGGAGCAAAAGTTCCGAAGAATGGAAGCATAGTCTTGGGACAAGTTTCTAATGTTCAATCCCAAAATGCTGTCATGCGTATTTTTAAAATAGATAAGAAGCAGTTTTCAGGTTTTTTCACGGGTATCTTACATATTTCTGACGTGCAGCCAAGATATGTTGAATCAATGTTTAACGTTTGTAAACCCGGCGACATTGCAAGAGCTAAGGTGATAAGCGAAAAGAACGGAACTTATCATCTATCAACTGAAGACAGAAATTTAGGTGTGGTTTACGCTTTTTGTTCGCGGTGCGGCCATATGTTAGAACTAAAGCGTAAGGAGATGCACTGTCCGAGATGTGGCAAAATCGAAAAGCGTAAGACAGTGCCAGATTATGGGGAAGGAGCGATATAGCGTTAAAGGTGCAATGTGGATGAAGGTTAAAATACTGAAAAGAACTTCGAACGAACTTAAACTTGAAGTTGAAGGCATCGGGCACACACTCTGCAATCTGTTGCAAAAAAGGCTTGTGGAAGACGGAAATGTAGCCTTGGCAGGCTATGACATACCACACCCATTAGGCTCCAACCCTATAATTTATATTCGCACAAAAGGCGGCGTGAAACCAGAAGAAGCTTTACGAAAGACTGTGAAAAAGACACGTCAAATAAACAAGGAATTCAAAAAAGCCCTCAAAAAAATTTAATTCTACCCTTTATCGTTACAAGTAACTGACTAAAACCCTCAACTGAATCCTCGGCTTTTCCGAGAATCTCAACGCTTTCTTGAAAAGTGATGTAGTTATGAAGCCAAGCATAAACAATCAATGCTTCTGCGGCGTCTGCTAACATGTGACGGGTCATTCTTGCCGGCATATGCTCCCTTAATCTGGCTTTTTGAAGTGCTTCGGCAAGTACACTTCCTTTAACTTTTACGCCTGAAGGTTTTCCTCTTCTGTTGGATAAAGCTAACGAGTAGGCAAAGTTTGTGTACGTGTCTCCAAGGGATGCTAGTTTATGATCTGACAAAACTTCAGTCATAGTCTTATGGGTTTTTATAAAAGAGAATGTTTTTCCACTTTTTTTCAAAGCTGAAATACCTCTGCATTATTGTTGTTCTTCGCTAAATTTATAATATTGCTATTTCCTGATATTTTGTGGCATCGTTGAGGAATTGTTTTGGCCTGCAAAAAATTCCGTGCAATTAAGCCTGAAATTCGCATTCTGGGAGTTGATGATGGAGTATTTATCCCCCGCACCAAAGGTCTTGTACCTGTTGTTGGGGTTGTTTTTCGCAGTGGGTACTGGCTTGATGGTGTAATGCACACGAAAGTGGGAGTGGATGGACTTGACGCCACAAGTAAGATAGCTTCAATGATACTTAACTCGCCTCATTACAGGCAGTTAAGGGTTATAATGCTTGACGGGATAACATTTGCAGGCTTCAATGTTGTTGACATTAGAAAGCTTAACATTAAAGTAGGGCTTCCAGTTGTAGCTGTTACACGTGAAAAACCAAACCTTGCAGAAATCCGTGTGGCTCTGAAAAATCTGCCAAAAAGTGAAGAACGTTGGAAGGCCATGCAGAGCGCTGGAGAAATGTTTGAGGTGTACACTAGAAGCGAAGGCGAGAAAATCTATATGCAAATTTCCGGAATTCTTGAGGAGGATGCAAGAAGAATTTTACGGTTAACTTCCACTCGAAGCAGTATTCCTGAAGCATTACGGGTAGCTCATCTCATTGCTTCTGGAATCAGCACTGCTTAGCCCCAATCTTTATTGCAGTAAGAAAAAGTTTAAAAGGAACCATGTTAAGGAGAAACAAACGGACAGCGGAGTAGAAAGCCATGGAATTTTGTCCGAAATGCGGATCGCGTCTCGTACCGAAAAAAGGAAAAACTGGCAAAAAAATGTCAATAGTGTTTGTTTGTCCGAAATGCAGCTACAAGAAACAAGCATTAAGCGAAAAGGTAAAGCCTAAAGTTGCAAAGGTTATACAGCCTAACCCGCAGAAACTTGTAGCGGTAATAAGTAAGAAAGAGCAGAAACTGCGAACACTACCCACTGTCAGAGTTGAATGCCCAAGATGCGAAAACAATTTGGCTTATGTTTGGCAAGTGCAGACGAGAGGCGCTGACGAATCTTCAACACAGTTTTTACGCTGCACAAAATGCGGATACACGTTCAGGGAATACAGCTAAGGCTTCTTCTACGCTTCAACAGTTGTCGGCTTATTCGAAACAGTCTAGATTTCTCACGTGGGGACACATGATTGAATAGCATCACGTTTAAGCGTGTAAAGTCTTTTATAACAACTAAGCATATGCATTAAAGGGGATTGCTATGTTCAAACTCAAAGTGGCTGATGCTAAACTCTTGAAAGACATGGCTACAGCCATCTCCATACTCATAGACGAAGCTACATTCAAAATCGATCCTGAAAACCTGAAACTGCGGGCAATGGATCCCTCACGTGTTGCCATGGTTGATTTTGAATGGCCCAAAACGGTTTTTGAAGAATATACATGCACCGAACCGACGAAAATGTGCATAAACATAAGTGAACTATTAAAACTGCTCAGAAGAGCGGGTAAAAACGAGGTTGTAGAGCTTTCTCTCGATGAAAAAACTGGACGTCTACAGATAAAGATAACTGGCAAGTACACGCGAAACTTCACAATGCCAACACTTGAGTCTTCAGAGGAAGAAGTACCCACACCAAAAATCACCTTCCAAGTCAGAGCCAAAGCTACAACTGAAGGTTTACGTCAAGCAATTGAAGACGCTCAACTTGTAAGCGATCACGTCCGCATCGAGGTAGACACTGAAAAACTAGTGCTTAATGCTGCTGGAGACCTTATGGGTGCAATTATAGAGCTTCAAAAAGGAAGCGACACTCTGTTAGACTTGGAAGCCAAGGAACCCTCAAAGGCGACCTTCAGCCTAAGTTATCTTTCGGAAATCATAAAGGCAGCGTCCGCAACATCCGACATCGCGACGTTGGAATTCTCAACAGACATGCCGATAAAACTAGACTTCCAGCAAACAAAAGAGGGAAAGTTAACGTTCTATTTAGCACCAAGAATCGAAACAGAATAATGTGAACATCAGAATGCAAAGTGTATTTTCCAAGTTCGCTAAGAACGATTACGCAAAATATCCTTTTCTGAAAGAAGCCGCAAAATACTTGAAAATTCCCGATCTGAAAATCGAGGATTTGGCGGCTCCCGAGTTAGAAGATATTCTGAAACGTGCTGAAGAAAGAGTTGAAGAAGCAATCCTCTACACACGTGTCAGCAGGAAACCGGAAAAAGCAGACAACGAGATATCCTCTTACCCAATCGCAATAATCCTCGTAAATGCAACTAAGAGCAGTTTCATCCAGAAAAGATATGCTTTGGCAGAAGCGAAACAAGCGTTCGAAGACCTAAAGAATGAAAAAGATAAACCTAAGGAAAAAATTTTCACCTTCGCGCAAAATTTTGGATGGGAACTCGCGTTGAACAAAGATCTCAAAACACGTTATGAATTCGCACTTAACTTCACAGATTATCTCAGAAACACAACACATTTGCGAGGGAAGAAGTGGAAACTTGTTAACCGTCTTATATCGGGCGGAACCGTCTATCTCACAAGAACCGATACAGCGAGGTTGCTAAGCGAAGAAGTCCGTAAACACATTGAAAAACGAGTAGAAGTAAAAGAGCTGCCTAAGTTTCCGCCGAAAATAATCGAAATAGCCGAAAAAATAAAAGAGTTATCTGTGGAAAAAATAGGCAAGGCTGAAATGGAGGGGTTACCGAAAACTATGGTGCAAGAAGCCTTTCCACCGTGCATAGAGACCCTTTACGAAGCAGTTTCCTCTGGGCACCATCTATCGCATGTAGGCCGATTCACGTTGACTTCTTTTCTTATAAACATTGGAATGTCTCCGGAGAATGTCATTGAGCTATTCAGAACCTTCTCCGACTTCAACGAAAGAATGACCCGTTATCAGGTTGAGCACATTGCAGGGGAAAGAGGTTCTAGGACGCGATATATCCCACCAAGATGTGAAACATTACAAACCCATGGAGTTTGTGTAAATCCAGATGAACTGTGCCAGAAAATACGCCATCCATTGGCTTATTATCGGAAGAAGGCAAAACCTTGAAAGAGACTCCATAACATCTGTTAATAGAAAAATGGGAAATCAAAGTTACTTTTAATGAAATAAAGACTTCCTTTTCGATCTTTTTGTTCTCAACCGAAAATGTTAAAAGTCCAGTTAAAAGCTGCTCACTTAATACGTGATGGTAATGTATTGGAAAGGAAAGCGAGTCCCAGTGACTGGTGGAGCTGGTTTCATTGGTTCTCATTCAGCAAGAAAGCTTGTCAAAAAAGGTGCCTTTGTCAGGATAGCCGACAACCTTTCCAGAAGGCGTACAGGAAACATATCCGACATTCTTAACCAAATCGAGTCTATAATGGCTGGCTTAATTAAGGAAGAGAACTGTTTTAATTCTTGTAACGGACTAAACATTGTTTTCCATTTAGCTACGTCAGTTGGAGGCATAGAATACCCTAAGAAAGCAAATGTTAAAGGTTGTGTTCCAAGCATCTTGATGAAGACGTATATGTTAGAAGCATCTGCAAGATACGGTGTGGAACATTTTCTCTTTACATTCTCTACTTGTATATATCATGCATATTGTGAAGGACGAGAAACCCCTGTTCACCTCAAGGAAGAGAGTGCCCACCCAAATTCCTTATAAGCCTTATGAATGGGCAAAGCGGGAATTATAGCATGGATAGACTGGAAAATCTTCTCAGAAAAGTCAATTTTGAAACCTTAGAGAAATTTCTCGGTTCAAAAGTGTTTAACATAAATTTAAGTACGCTTATTGTTGGTGTGGCAATTGTTGTTTACAGTCTTATCTTTTCGTATTTCACTATTCTAAAAGATTTCCAGTTTAGGACGTATGCGTGGGACCTTGGCATTTTCAATCAGGCCCTGTGGACCACTTTACACAATGGAAAATTATTTTATTACACCTGTGAGTTACTTATTAATCCATCTGGAAGCTTCTTCGGTATACATTTCAGTCCAATTATTTTTCTTTTATTACCTGTATATGTAATTCACCCTGCTCCACAGACACTCCTCGTCATTCAGTCGTTTATTTTGGCCCTAGCTGCTCTGCCATTGTATAAGCTCGTTATACACGTTTTGAAATACAAGGTAGTGGGAATCGTTTTTGTTTTACTTTATCTATTATATCCCCCACTTCAAGGTGTAAACTGGTTTGACTTTCATGTACAGTCTTTCCTGCCTTTATTTTTTCTGTCGGCAATTTATTTCTTTGAGAAACAAAACTGGAAAACCTATTTTCTCTTTGTAATTCTTTCGTTGATGTGTGAAGAGCATGCTTCTATGATTGTCATATTTGTAGGGTTTTTTGCAATTTTGCAATACAAAGGGCGTCTGATATTTGCTCTGAAAACTAGGAAGTTCAAGGACACGTTTGTTCTAGTCGCAGTTGCAACTATTGTGCTAGCTGTTCTTTGGTATCTCATGACTTTGTGGGTGCGTGGCAGTTTTTTCCCGGTGAATCCCGATTTCATTTATGAATTTAATGCAGCTGAAAATTGGATCGTTCTTGGGGTCCAAAATCCGATAGACATTCCTTTGTACATTGTTTTGCATCCTACGAGGGCAGTAACTGCTCTCAGCTATGATTTTTTGGCAAAAATCGGCTATTTGCTTATCTTGTTTGGGCCTCTTGCCCTCAGGCCTCTTTTCAGCCTTAAACATACTTTGCCAGCGTTCCCGTGGCTTCTGTACGCTCTTTTCTCGAATTACCAGCCCTATTATGGAATTTCCAACCAATATCCGGCTTATATTATAGCCTTTATTTTCACAGCGTCCATCTTCGCAATTGTCGACAAGGGTGGAATAGGTGATCTCAAAGTGTTGAAAAGACGCTTAGCAGCCATGTTGCTATGCAGCTTAGTGGCGGTCCTCCTTGTGTCTCCGTTAAGTCCTCTTGTAACCATCGTTTATCCCGAATCCGGCTTGGGGTCTACAACTGAGCATGAGGAATTCCTACATGAAATTCTAACGTATGTTCCACGGGATGCTTCCATTATAACGCAAAGCAATATCTTTCCTCATGTTTCAAGTAGAATTAATGCCTACGCAATACCAACGATACACCTGATATGGAGAAGAAAAGTCTCTGAATTCACAGACTTCACAAATGAAACCCTCAGAAACGTAGAATTTGTCCTTGTGGATATTCAATCAGATTTACATGCCACTGAGCTGTTGTTCTCTTTATTACAAGAAAATCACGAGTTCAGAGTCTTTGTATCTGCTGCTGGCATAATCCTTTTCAAAAAGAATTATGATGGTAACGCTACTATATTGGCGCCATACAATGTCACGTATGACTATCGTAGTCTCACTCTTTACAGTGGAGAAATTATGGAAGATCCTAATTCAACAAGTGGAACTGTTCTTTACTTTAACGGTTGTTCCGGATACTCGCCAATGTTTTGGTATGGTCCTCGCAGCATTCTACCACCTGGCAAGTACAATGTGACTCTGAGACTCAAAATAAATGGAACTGGCGAAATATTTACAATAGAGTTCTGTTCCAAGAATGGACAGCACATTCTGGCTTCGGAAACCCTTTTTGACAGCAATACTACAAGCAAAGCTGGTTGGGTGAATCAAACCTTCTATCTCAACCTTGACAACCCCATCGTAGATTTTGAGGTTAGGGCAATGAATGTCTCACCCCAAGCTGAAATATACCTTGATTACATTGATATAAAGCAAATTAGTCTGAAACATGAGTGAAAGCTATGGCTTTGAAGACCGCTGTTATGCATCACAGTCTTAATATTCCTGGAGGAGCTGAGAGGCTTTGTTTAGCGGCTATTGAGGCGTTAAGGCGAAATAGGCATGAGGTTACGCTGATAACAGTTGAAAAAACCGACTGGAATCTGGTTCAAAGAAACTTTGGCAACGTAACAATGCCAAATAATGAAGATTATCTAACAGGGTTCCGGCTTTCAAAGTCTTTATCAAACATACCGATTGTCTCTTTATATTTCATAGCGTGTGTCCTACAGCTTTTACTCAACAAGTCGAGAAGAAGGTATGATCTGCTCATAAATACGTTTGGTGACGCTTTCAATTCCGTGGCTGACATCACATACATTCATTTCCCGCTCAGAGCCGCAGTGGATTTCTCCCAAATTCCAGCTTTTACGAGTAAACAAGTGTGGAGTGCTGCCGCTCCCATCTATGATATGGCAATGTCATTCCTAGACAGGATTTCTCCGGGAGAGTTATTAACGAACTCTAAATTCACGCAAGAAATCATAAAAAATGTTCTTCACCGCAAGTCTCTGGTTGTTTATCCCCCAGTTGATGTGAAGACTTTTTCCTCACGATGCTTCAAAAGCAGAAAAAACGGTCGTATAGTTGCAACGATTTCAAGTTATACACCCAAAAGGCATCTTGAACAGATTCCCTTAATAGCAAAACATACGAAGTCTGCGAAATTTGTGGTTATGGGTAAAGCTGACGAATATTCTCTGTCTACCTTGAGAAGGTTACAGACGCTGGTGAAGACTTTACACGTTGAAGATCGTGTAAAGCTACTAACCAACGTTCCTATTGACAAATTTTTAGAAATACTTTCAAGAGCAAAACTGTACGTTCACGTGATGCCCTATGACCATTTCGGAATCTCCGTGGTTGAAGCTATGGCATCTGGATGTGTTCCTGTGGTGCATCGCTCCGGTGGACCGTGGCTCGACATTCTTGATGGTCGGCAAGGCGAGTACGGATTTTCATATGTAACTGCAGAAGAGGCTGCTAGTTTCATTGGTACATTGGTTACTGACGAAAATTTAAGAAGCAAGATGGCTTCTAGAGATTTATATAGAGCGAAAAAGTTTGACAGATCAGTTTTCATGAAAAAGGTGGTCAAAGTGGTCGAGAAAATTGTCTGTTGAAGAAGACCCGTGTATATCCATAATCGTTCCCACACTAAATGAAGAGAAGCATATAAAGCTTCTATTAGGCTCTATCAAGGATCAGTCTTTTGTAAGCTTTGAAACCTTGATAGTGGATGGTGGAAGCAGGGACAGAACCTCCAATATTGCTCGTCAATACAATGCGAAAGTAGTGGTTCTTCCTGGGTACGGTGAATTCGTCTCAAGAAATGTTGGCGCCAAAATCGCAAAGGGCAAAATCTTGCTTTTTACATGTGCGGACATAATTTTTCCAGAAAGCTTATTTAAAAAAATAATTGAAAAGTTCGAGAAAAATCCCGAGCTTATCGCGCTTACGGGTTTTGGTCATCCATTTGATGCCCCGATTATCGGTAAAATAGAGTACGCAGCATATAACATTGTTAGGTACATACTTTCGAGGTTTCCTAAACCTTTTAAGAGGTTTTCAACGAGTACTAACTTTTTGGTTGTGCGGAGGGACTATTTTGAGAAGACTGGCGGTTTTGAAATTAATGACATTAATGCTGATGGTCTCACAGGTAAAAAATTATTGGAATTGGGTGAAGTCGGTTTTTTCTTTGATACATATGTTCACATATCGGCGAGACGAATGAAAAACATGGGGTTCCTCGACTTCAACAAACACTATCTATACGTTTTCGAAAATTATTTCTTCTTTCTCTCTAATACACGGCTTCTGAAAACCCTGAAACACCGATCGAAGACAAAACATCGTAAAATACATGAAATCTCAATGTCATAGGCAAAACTTTTGCGCGCGCTCCGAGAGAATCGAAGCCGGAACCCTGTTAATGCATGGTCCCATACTGGTTTCCCTATAGAGATAATTCTTAACGCAACCAGATCACAACGTTTTGCAAGTAGAGCTACTGATTTGACTCAGCTAAGAGACTTCTGTGACGGTGTCTAAATTTTTAGTTTGATGAAGGACTAAGAATAACAGTAAATTGGTATTTCAACTCAAAATGTGAAGGAAGCCAAAGGGGAATCTGGACAAACTATTGTTTGAATGTTAAATCGAAACATAAAGGGAAACAATTTTACCTTCAAGCGTATTTCATTTAAGCGGGTAAGACATTGGAATCCAGCGATTTCATACAGAAGCTGTTTCGCCATTATTATGAGGGGTGTTCTTCAATTGATGTTCCCAAGGTGATTGATGAACGCGAATTTGGCTTCATTCTGTTCAAAGAGGGGATGCTCCGCCATAAAGGCTTCAAGAATGAAGATGAGCTTGAGGTGTTTCTGAGAATGTTTGCCCCTTCGGATGCTTATTATTCCTGCGCTTATTATGAAGAGCCTGAGGCTGAAATGGATAGAAAGGGCTGGTTAGGCTCCGACCTGATTTTCGATATCGATGCTGATCATATTCCGACCTCATGTGATAAGGCTCATGATTTGTGGATCTGTGGCACTTGTGGCTTTTCTGGAAAGGGAATCACTCCTCAATATTGCCCTGTTTGTGGTGGTGAAAAGTTCAAGGTGATGACATGGCCTTGTGAGTCCTGTTTGGATTCCGCGAAGGCAGAAGCTGTGAAACTTTTGGACATGTTAATTCAGGATTTTGGTTTTTCTGAAGAAGAGGTGCGTGCGTTTTTTTCAGGACATCGTGGTTATCACGTTCATGTTGACAATGAAGCGATTAAGACGCTTGATGCCGTTGACCGTAAGGAAATTGTGGATTACGTCTCTGGTTTGGGCTTAAACGTGTTTTTTCACGGTTTAAACGAGAAAAACTGGAAGGTAGAGCGCGCTTATCTAGGCACGCGTTTAGACCATCTGGGCTGGCGTAAACGCATAGCTTTGGGAATGCAGAACTTCATTGTTAACGCGAACGAACAAGATTTAAGAAGAATAGGGCTTAGAAAAAATGTTGTTGAGGCAATATTAAGAATTAAAGATTCAATCTCGGAGAGTCTACTGGAAAAAAGAACCTTGAGTGTTATTAAAGGCGTTGGTTTTAAAACTTGGAGGAAAATAGCAGAGCATAGCGTAAAGTTACAGTCTGCAAAAATCGACACAGTTGTTACAACAGACATCCACCGTTTAATCAGGTTAACCGGTGCCTTACATGGCAAGACTGGTTTTAAAAAGGTTGAGTTTCCGGTTTCAGGTATAGATAATTTTGATCCATTTGAGAGTGCGATAGCCTTCAAACAGGGCACGGCAACCGTTTTTGTTTCTGACTCACCTAAGTTTAGGGTGGGGGACGATATGTTTGGTCCTTATAAGCGTCAAAAGGTCGAGTTACCTACAGCTGCAGCTGTTCTGCTTGTTTGTAAAGGTAGAGCAGAGGTGTTGGAATAAATGTATAATGAGTTGTATGAGATTTGGCGGCGTGAGCTTGAAAGCGTTGAACTTACCACGCTTTCTCCAGATTTTTACTCCAGAATTGCTGATTATTTGCGGAGTATTAAGAAAGAAAGTCGAATGCTTGACAAAAGAACCGTTAAGGCAAGGCTTCTCAAGAGTGAAATGCGAAATGTCAAACGCATGGTTCGTGAATTAATTAGAACACGCTACGGAAAATTAGTCACAAAAGTGACTGAAGGTGAAAAGATCCCATCAGACATTTTGACGGTTGAGGAAGAAAGAATTTACACTGGTCTTTCGCCTTTTGCGGAAGTATATCGTGGTTTTGCCAAAAGCATTCTGCGTGGGCAAGTACCAAAAAATGTTGAGCAAAAAAACAAAAGAGTTCTGTTGCGTTTCTTAAAAGATGTTCCAGCAATAATTGGCGCGGATATGGAAACCTATGGACCCTTTAGAGTTGAAGACGTTGCATCCCTACCCATTGAGAATGCTAAAATTCTGGTCGAACAAGGCTTAGCTGAAAAAATCGAAGTTAATTAGCTGTACCAAGAATAGCTTACTTAGAAAGCTTGATTCGAGATAAGGAAATTAGAAAACTATTCCTCGACATTCGTGAATTTGACTAGGTAACACTTCGATTTTGGAATTATCTAAGTGAAGTGGAAACGTCTTTTACACCAGTTTTCCAGTCTCTGATTTTACCCCACAGCACGCGGCTTCCAATTATTATTAACGGATAGGATATAATCCAGGTAATGGAGTATAATTGACCATAGTAATCATGAAAACGCAACGCAGCATGCGGTCCATCATTTATCGCAATCATAAAAATCGTAGCTATCCTAGAAACGTTGATGAAATAGGTGACTATGGCGCCAATTGCAAAATAGATTATCTTCTGCTTCCAAGGAGTAAGGTCTTTCTTCAAAAACAACAGAATTGTAACTGTGTATATTAAAAGACTTTCAATGCCAGAGCATGGCCAAGCTATACCAAATTCAGCTTTGCCATTAGAATTCCAAGCTTTCAAGACTGGTGTGCCGAGGTATTCACCCGTCCATTCTGTTTGGTATCCCATTATGTTCAGAACGTTTGCTGCTAGAATTGCTGTAGTTGGAACGAGAATCTGAAAAGGGGTAAAACTTCCTTGTGGATAGATATTATCTATAGTGTACACTGCCCCAATAATTCCCAAAAAGAACATTGAGATCGAATAACCCATCAAGCCTTTAATTCCATATATTAACAGGATTATTACGACAAAAAGCACTGCAAAAACCAGATATTCTGTTGAGAGTGGCATCACGTTTGCCTGAGGGATGTTATACTGGTCAGCCAAATTCTGAATCATATGATTCAATCCACAGAGATTAGCAACAATGACGTATATTGTCGGAATTAAAAGAGTAATAATAAAAGTGATTGTTCTTGCTGACTTCAATTTGCTTATTTTTCTTGCTTGTGATTCCTCCCAATTGAGTATTGTCTCAAGAAGAAATAACCATAGAAAGAAAAGTTGATAGGTTCTGCCTTTCCATGTTATTTCGAAGGAATCTGGATATAGAGAATATAAAACAAAAAATGGTATAACAAATGACAGGAAAGGTAAGAGTTTTGTTAAGATGTTTGAATTTCTCCTAATCATCTGGACAATGTCTAGCATCGGCGTCCCCAGCGTTTTTTGAAGTTCGATATAACTATCTAACCATTATTTAAAAATGATTTATGACTAACGGGCTTTCCGACTAAACCCTAATCGGTTCAGCTTCAGACTATTCTTTTAGGTTAAATAGTGTTGCGGGGAGATAGCGAAAAAGTATAAGAGCATGTGTTTCTTTATGCAAGGCTAGTCGTGACTAAAATGGATGTTCCGAAAGAGATTAGGACGTATTGCTCGAGATGTAAAAAACATCAGATTCACACGGTTACTTTATACAAGGCTGGAAAGCGGAGGGCTTTGGCCAAGGGCGAAAGGCACCACCAACGTGAAAAAAAAGGTTATGGTGGGCAGAAATATCCTCTTCAAAGAGAATTTGCAAAGACTACTAAAAAACAAACTTTAAAGTTAAAGTGTAAAGTTTGCGGCCATACAACGCAAAAAGATGGCGTACGATTAAGAAAACTAGTGATTAAATGAAATTGAGGGTAGGCTTATGAGTGAATGGGAAAAGCTTATTCCACGACCAAGAAGCAGCTTCCTCAGAGTAAAATGTTTAAAGTGCGGCAACGAGCAAACAGTCTACAGCCATTCTGTGAATAAGGTTAACTGCAACGTTTGTGGGGCCGAACTCGTAGAGCCTTCGGGTGGGAAAGCAAAAATTAAGGGAGAAATAATTGCAGCTTTTGAGTAGGGATGAATATAGCGATGGAGGTTAGAAGACAAGAATGGCCTGAAGTTGGTGATTTGGTTATGGCCACCGTGGAATCTGTAACTGATTATGGTGCTTATGCGAAACTAGATGAATATAATAAAAAAGGTTTGCTGCATATTTCTGAGATTTCTTCTTCTTGGATTAGGAACATACGTAATTTCGTCCGTGAAGGGCAAAAGGTCGTTTTGAAAGTTTTACGGGTTAATGTGGAAAAGGGGCACATAGACTTGTCCCTGAGAAGGGTTACTAAAAGAGAAAAGATAGAGAAGGTTATGTCTTGGAAGAGGGAGCGAAAAGCTGAAGCATTACTTAGAAGCGTTGCTGAAAAGACTGCTCTGTCGCCTGAGGAGGTTTATGAGAAAGCTGGGACGCTCATCGAAAAAGAATACGGGTTGTATGAAGGTTTTGAAAAGGTTGTGAAAGAAGGAGTGGAAGCTTTAACAAAGATAAATGTCCCACAAGAGCTTGCGACGGTTATTGCTGAGGTTGCTAGGGAGCGGATACGGATACCCATGGTCAAAGTGAAAGGCATAGTTGAGCTTCGATGCATGAAGCCTAATGGGGTGAAAATCGTTAAACAAGCCTTTTTGAATGCTAAAAAAACTGAGAGATCTCGGGATGCAAAACTTCGCTTCTATGTTGTTGCTGCACCAAAATATCGAATCGAAGTTTTGGCGGAAAACTACAAACACGCAGAAGCGGCTTTACAGAGGGTTGCTGAAAACGTTGTTTCAAATATCATGAAAGCTGGTGGAAAAGGGGTTTTCAGAAGGGAAAAGTGATGGTTTGGTTTTTGAGAAAATGTGAAAAGTGTGGGGGATACACGCTGAAAAAAGACAAATGTCCACGCTGTGGAGGAAAGGTTCGGGTGCCGCATCCGGCTAAGTTTTCGCCTGATGATAAGTACATCAAGTACAGGATGGCTTTTAAAAAGAGAGGCTAAGCTAAATGAAAGAGACGTTTATTGAGAAGCTTGCAGAGGTTAAGCTAAAAAATCCTGTTTTGATTGAGGGGCTCCCCGGTTTGGGGCTTGTGGGAAAAATCGCTACACGCTATTTGATTAAACATCTAAAAGCTGAAAAGTTCGCTCATCTTTATTCTCCCCACTTCCCGTATTTTGTACTCGTAAATAAAAAAGGAAGTGTTAGGCTCCTGCGTGGAACCTTCCATTTCTGGAAGAACCAAAACGCGGAAAACGACTTAATGTTTTTCACAGGAGACAGCCAAGCACAAACAATTGAGGGACAATACGAAATTTCTGATTGCATACTGAATTTCGCTAAAAAACACAATGTAAGGACGATCGTCACTGTGGGTGGTTACCGAATGGAGGTGAAAGATAAACCTAAAGTTATTGCGGCAGCCACCAATCCCAAACTTTTGAACAGAGCTTTAAAAGCCGAAGCTCTAGTGAGTTCCATGGGAAGTCCTATTGTTGGCACTGCTGGCTTAATTTTGGGTCTCGCCTGCTTTCAAAAGATTGATGCCCTTTGCCTTCTAGGTGAAACACGCGGATACTTACCTGATCCAGAGGCTGCAAAAAGCGTTTTGGGGGTGTTGCAAGTGCTTTTCGGTATTGGTGTGGATTTGGCTAATTTGGATGAAGAAATCCTCAAAGCTAAGAAGATGGTCAAACGTTTACAGAAAATTGAGGAAAAAAGAGCGTTGCAGTTTGAAGAAATGAAGAAAGAACAAGATAAGAAGATGACATATATTTCGTAGAAACGGGCTAAAAAGCCAGTTCTTTTTTGATGATTTTAGCGATCTTCTCTGCAGCATTTCCATTTCCATAGGGGGATTTTGCTGGTAATTTTCTTCGTTTTTCCAGCGTTCTTGTTATGGCTTCCAGTATCTTTTGTTTTTTTGTGCCAACAACTTCAGCGAATCCTGCTTTGACGGCTTCCGGTCTCTCTGTTGAAAGGCGGATGACTAAAACGGGTTTTCTTATGCATGGTGCTGTTGCTTCTTCCTGTATGCCGCCGGAATCCGTCACTATCATCTCACAGGTTTTCATTAAAACCAAGAAGTCTAGATAGCCAATCGGTGGCAAAATCTGAAAGTTTTTGAATTTTTCGATCTTGGTGTGGGCTTCTCTTTGTTTAAGTCTCTTTCTTGTTCGTGGATGCATGGGATAAACAACTGGTAGCGAAGCTTCAGTAAAAGCCTCGATGAAATTCTTGAGGACCGCTGGGTTATCTACGTTTTCTGCTCTGTGGGCAGTTGCCAAAACAAACCTTTCAAAGCGAACCGCTTTCAATATTTTTGACTTCTTTTCTGCTATTGGTAGGTGCTGGATCACAGCGTCTATAACTGTGTTTCCCGTTACGTAGGTTTTTCCCCAAACATTTTCGTTTTTCAAGTTGTTTTCAGCGTTTTTTGTAGGTGCAAAGAGGTAGGTGGATAGGTGGTCTGTCAATCGTCTGTTGTGTTCCTCTGGCATGCGTAAATCGAAGCTTCTTAACCCAGCTTCAACGTGTCCGACTGGTATTCCAAGTTTCACTGCTGCCAAGGCTGTTGCTAAAACTCCGTTTGTGTCTCCTTCTACAAGGACGAGGGCGGATGACGTTTTATTTAACAACCGTTCCATCTGAGTTAACATGCGCGCTGTTTGTGCTCCCTGTGAGTATGCTTTGACTTTGTAGCCATAGTCGGGTAGAGGGAGTTCCAGCTCATTGATGAATTGTTGAGACATGTTGTAATCGTAGTGTTGTCCGCAATGGACAAAAATTAATGGAATTCTATTTTTTTGTAAGGCTCTGATTATTGGTGCCATCTTTATGATCTCTGGACGAGTGCCAGCAACAACGGTTACTGCCTCCATCCTGCTTTCACTATTCGCCCTGCAAATTTTGCGATTCTAAGTTTTCTTTAGATAACCTTCTCTAGGAGAGTAAATCGTTCCTTCACGTAGTAACTGTCCGATTAGCCGTTCTGCTTCGCCTATTGAAATCTTATACTTCTCCTCCAGTTCGTTTAGGAGCGCCACCTTTTGAACTAGCCCTGTCTCTCTTTCCATTTCCATTATTGTCGAAAGCACTGTTTGAAGTTTGTCTCGTAAGCTCTTTGGTTTTCCAGTCATTATCAAGTCTATGTCTATTCTAGATGAGGATACGTCTATTCCGACTTCTTCAAGGGACCTTCTCATTATGGCAATGGCTGCTTCTGCGTCTTCTGCCAGAATCTCTTTCCTCAGAGCTGAGCGTGCTCTTGCTTCTGCAGTGCGCACAAGGGATTCAAGTTGTCGTGCGGTTATGGCGACTGGTGAACCTTCAGTTTCGCTTGCTGAGCGCATAGCCATATAGAAGTCTTTTAGGCGTTGGAGTGCTTCCTTTGTTAGTGCTGGTTTTGACGCCTTGGCGTAGCTTATGTACTTTCTAAGAAGTTCTAACGGTATTGGTGGTTCCACAGGACTTAGCCCTTTTCTGTGAATTTCGAGGATGTGCTCTGACATTTTGCTGTCTGCCTCTTTGTTTGGCTCATCTCTTAGGACGAAAATCAGGTCGAATCTTGATAGTATTGTAACTGGTAGTGATATGTTTTCAGCCACCGTGCGATGAGGTTCATATCTTCCCAAAGCAGGGTTTGCAGCTGCAAGTATAGCTGTTCTTGCGTTAAGTGTCGCCACAATACCGCCTTTCGCAACTGAAACTGTATGCTGCTCCATAGCCTCGTGGATTGCAACTCTGTCTTCTGGGCGCATCTTATCCATCTCATCGATGCAGGCAATTCCCATGTCGGCTAACACGAGAGCTCCAGCTTCAAGGGTCATTCCTCCACCTTTCTCCCGTAAGACGGCTGCTGTTAACCCTGCGGCTGTTGTTCCCCGTCCAGAAGTGTATAATCCACGAGGGGCAAGTCTTGCTACATACTGTAAGAGCTGGGATTTAGCTGTTCCAGGATCTCCTATCAGAAGCACGTTTAATTCTCCCCGTATTGTTATGTCTGGAAGGTTTTTTGGCACACCACCAAAGAGAAGATACATTATTGACTCTTTCACATGTCCATATCCATAAATTGAAGGTGCAATTGAATTGATGATTTTTCGATGTACCCACGGGTCCTTTGCGAGTTCAAGGATTTTCTTTTCTTCTTCTGGAGATGGAAGTACCATTTCTGGCTCTTTGCCTAAAACTTCAATTGAATTAGCGTCTAAATGCAAAATGAATGCACGGAGTTTACCAACTCTTGGAACCGTGGGTGCTACTGCTCGAACTATTCCAACTATGGAAACGTGGTCTCCTGGTCTTGCAACATCAACTATTTCGCTTCCAATGAGCTTAATGTTCAATGAGCGTGGGAGCTGTCCAGGTGGTAGGTCTTCTGGTCTTTCTTGGACTCGTAGGTCTTGTGAGTCTATAAATGTGGCTTCTTCTTGTACAAAGTCGAAGGGACCTTTTGCTCTGCAAGAAGGATTAGTGCATACAAAAGGTGCTCTTAGAAATGGGCCTGCTTGATTCACAGGTGTTATTTCTCCACACCTTTTGCATCTGAATACTGCCTGCATGACCATGGGGCGGACTGGTGTTGAACGGACAACGATACCTTCGATCATTACGAGTTTTCCCATGTGGTCTGAGCCAAGTTTCCGCAAATGTGCAGTTTCCAGTAACCGCACAATTCTGACGGTTACCGTTTCTGTTTTTTCGGCATATTCAGGATCTTCTATCTGTAATTGTGCGTAGGCAGCATTGTTAGCGTGTTTTAGATATCCATCTGGGTCTTGCAAAAGTTCTTCAGTGAGCCCTCGATCAAAAGTCAGGACGTCTTCGAAGTCAACTATTAGTGAAGTTTTGCCTTCTACCGCCATTTGCGATATTCCTTGGCGGTATTTTTCCAGTTTGAAAAACTCTTGGAAGTGTTCTTGTGGGTCTATGACTTCCAATTCTTCCGTCATTCTTCTTCTTCACTCTCATTCTTGAATATTTGTGTTCGCCATTCACTGATAAGCTTGTAGAGTTGTTCATACAGAAATCTTTCCTCGTCCGTAAAATTTTTGAGGGTTTGTCCAGTTTGTGCTGGGGCTGATGCGAGTGAAACAATTTTTTTCAATCTTGAATTTGTAATGTCTCGTGTTAATTGTGTGACTTTTTCATATTCCCGCATTTTTTCGGGTTTTTTGGCTGCTTTTTCCTTTAGCTCTCTAAGGCATCTACGAAGTTTCGGATAGAATTCGTCTGGCAGTTTAGATATTTGCCTAGCTGTTTGAACCCGTTCTTTCCATTGAATTTTGTATATTCCAGCTGCGTCCAGCATTTCTTTTTCTCTAAAACGGGCGGTTCCAGATTTAACTAGCTCCCGGGCTATCCAGTATTGAACTTCGTATTCGTTTCCTTCTTCAAAGGGACCTATCTTTAATCCAGCAAGATTAATTTCTGGACAATTCCTATTTGCAGTGATTTTTACAAGTGAATTTTCAAAACTGAAATCCAAATTCCGAATCTTTATTGAAACTGTTTTCGGCATCTTTACCCCTTTCTCGACTCTAAAGCTACTGTTGTAGAGCAGATATAAGAACTGCAGTTTAAAAACTTCGATTAAAGAGTTTAAGAAAATTCTGAATTATCGCAGATTTTCTGCTGTTTGGGTAAAAATTATGATAGAAAAGCGATGGCATATTTTGGTTTATTCCTTTTCAGTTTGTTTATTAGTCAAAATATAGATTTCCAAAATAGCAAACATATTAGTTATAAAGTAGTGCGGTCTACAATGAATTCAGAGGCTAATTTGTCTTTTAGCAGAATATAGGCGTAAAATAAAGATTATCTAAAGTTTAAGTGTGCTTAGCGACAGATATCATGCTAATTGGTAATCAGCAATCTAATGCTTATAGTCAAACAAATAGAAAGTAATGCTTAATAGCAAGAGCTATTTTTCCTCGTATTAGAGTTTACAAATGTAAAGATGTGGAAGCATGTCTGAACAAAGAAGTAGTTTGTATGAAGAGGCGTTGAAACCACTGAAGAAGGCGGCGGCTGTACTGAATTTAAAACCCGACATTGTAGAAACCTTAAGCAGTCCCGAGCGAGCATTAATTGTTTCAATTCCAGTGAAGATGGATAATGGAAAAATCAAAGTTTTTGCTGGCTATCGCGTGCAACACAACACATCCAGAGGTCCAGCGAAAGGTGGCATCCGTTACCATCCGGGGGTATGTTTAGACGAAGTCAAATCACTGGCGTTTTGGATGAGTATTAAAAATGGCGTTGTCGGTGTTCCTTATGGCGGTGGCAAAGGCGGAATTACATGTAATCCAAAAGAAATGTCACCGGGTGAACTTGAACGATTAACAAGAGGCTATGCTGCTGCGATAGCGAAGTTTGTGGGACCAGACCAAGATATTCCCGCTCCTGATGTGGGAACAAACGCTCAGATTATGGGATGGTTTGCCGATGAATACTACAAAATCGCCGGGAAAACCATTCCTGGAGTGATAACCGCCAAACCTTTAGGCATAGGTGGTTCAAGGGGAAGAGGAACCGCAACTGGTCGCGGAGCATTCTTCGCTACAATAGAAGCGGCTAGAACCTTCAACATACCCTTAAAGGGAACACGCGTTTCCATACAAGGATATGGTAATGTGGCACGACCGATAGCTAAATATCTTTATGAATTAGGCTGCAAAGTTGTAGCAGTCAGCGATTCTGTAGGCGGTGCATATACCCCAGAAGGTATGCATCCCATGAAGCTTGCAGAATTCAAAAACAAAACACGCAGTGTCAAAGGTTTTCCAGGAAGCAAAGAGATAAACACTATGGACCCAATCACCGTAGACTGCGATATACTGATTCCTGCAGCTTTAGAGAATCAAATAACCGAAAAAAACGCTGATGACGTTAAAGCAAGACTTATAGTTGAAGAGGCAAACGGCCCGACAACTCCAGAAGCAGATAAAATACTGTACGAAAAAGGCGTTGTAACGGTTCCAGATGTCTTAGCCAATGCTGGAGGCGTTACGGTGAGTTATTTCGAATGGGTTCAAAATCGCATGGGATATTACTGGAGCGATGAAGAAGTTGATGAAAGACTGAACCAAGCAATGACAAAAGCCTTTAAAGATGTCTACCAGACCGCAAAGCAATATCAGATCGATACTTCCTTTGCAATACAGCCCCAACAAATGGATATGCGGACAGCTGCTTTCGTCACAGCCGTTAGGAAAATTGTCGATGCAATGCGAGCTCTAGGTCGCATCTAACCTCCTTTTCTCTTTCTAGCAGCACAATTAAAAGTTGTTTCCCTTCTATACTGCAAGTATTTATTAGCAATCTCCACCTATGAAGCTAGGGGAAGATTGTTCATTGAGTTTTCAGATGTGGGCTGAAAAATACAGACCGAAAACACTGGTTGAGATGGTTGATCAAAAAGAGATAGTTGAACGTTTAAGAAGTTTTGTCGGATCACGAAACGTGCCGCACTGTATTTTTGCCGGGCCACCGGGGACGGGAAAAACTACCGCAGCGCTTTGTTTAGCTAGAGATCTTTACGGTGCCGCTTACAGAGAGTATATTATGGAGTTGAACGCCAGTGATGAGCGTGGTATTAATGTCGTTAGGGAAACTGTGAAGACTTTTGCAAGGGTTCGTTCTATTGGTGAGATTCCATTTAAAGTAATGGTTTTGGATGAAGCGGACAACATGACTTCTGATGCTCAGCAAGCGTTGAGGCGGACAATGGAACGTTACACAGAAACGTGCAGGTTCATTTTAATAGCGAATTACAGTGGAAAAATAATAGAGCCCATTCAATCGCGTTGTGCGCCTTTCCGTTTCACATATCTGCCTAGAGAGGAACAAGATCGACATTTGAGGTTGATAGCTGAAAAAGAAAAACTAAACCTCTTAGACGACGGTTTAGACGCCATCTTCGAAGTTTGCGGTGGAGATCTTAGAAAGGCGATAAACACTTTGCAAGCAGCAGCATCTCTAAACAAACCCATTGATGCCAAGGCTGTTTATTCAATCGCCGGAAAGGCACATCCGGCAGATGTAAGGAAGATGATAGAAACAGCCATGGGTGGCAACTTCTCAGAAGCAAGAAAACAACTGCGTGTCATGATTCAGAAATATGGAGTCGCTGGAAGTGACATAATTCGTCAAATTCACACGGAAATCTTTAGGTCAGCCGTTCCAGAACCATGGAAGATAAAGCTCGCCGACATAGCCGGTGAAATAGACTACAGACTTGTTGAAGGCGCTGACGAAGAGGTTCAGCTGAGCGCCCTGTTAGCAAGACTTGTTGAAGCCGGCTACGAGTTGAAAGAGACAATATAGGTGCGAGACGTGTACGCTGCTTGGACCATTAAACATAAACCAAAATCCCTAAAAGACATCGTCGGAAACAAGGAAGCCATCCGAAAGTTTGTTGATTGGGTGAAATCTTGGGGGAGGGACTCTCCGAAAAGGAAAGCCGCTTTTCTTTACGGGCCTCCTGGTATTGGAAAAACCATTACTGTCGAAGCCGTAGCTAACGATTTCCATATGGAGCTTGTGGAGAAAAACGCAAGTGATTACCGAACCGAAGATGCCATAAAACATTTCGCAGGATTAGCCTCGCAATATGGCTCGTTATTTGGTGGAAAAAGAATTATCCTTCTAGACGAGCTGGATGGGCTTACAGGAACCGCGGACAGAGGTGGAGTGAAAGCAACAATTGAAGTTGTTAAAATGGCTCATTGTCCGGTGGTTTTGATAGCCAACAACGCCTATAACCCGCGTTTTTCAACTCTTCGCAAGTACTGCATTCTAATAGAGTTTAAGAAACCGCCAGCAGGCGCAGTTATGAAGCACTTGAAACGTATCTGTTTGCTGGAGGGCATTCAAGCCGAAGAAAACGCCTTGAAATTCATTGCTCAGCGTTCGGAGGGTGATGTCCGTTCAGCTGTAAACGACCTTCAAGCTCTAGCTCAAGGCAAGAAAAGACTGACCTATGAAGATGTTTCATGGCTTGGTTACCGAGACAGACAAGAAACGATTTTCACTGTTTTAAAAATGATTATCTATTCAAAAACTTGCGAGGGAGCAAAGAAAGCTGTCCGTATGGCGGATGTTGACTTGGACATGCTTTTTCAATGGATATACGAGAATGTGCCAGCACATCTAACTGACCCGCATGATCTAGCCAACGCCATGTATGCCCTTTCAATGGCAGATGTTTATCGTGGCAGAATCCGCAGAACACGAGATTGGAGTTTCATGCGATACATAATTGATTTTATGACCGCTGGAGTAGCTATGGCTAGAGTGAACACTAAACCTTCCGGATGGATACCGTTCAAGTTTCCACAGCGCATACGAATGTTGTCAAGGTCAAAAACTGAGCGTGCAATGCAGTTGAGCATCGGATACAAAATTAAGCGTAGAAGTCACGTTTCAGCCATTAGAGCCTCAAAAGAGATTCTGCCCTATCTGAGAATAATTTTCAAAAACAACGCAGAAATGGCTGCGGGACTTGCAAAATGGCTTGATTTGGACCTAAGAATGGTTGAGTATCTGGCTGGAAGTAATAAAAAATCCAAGGATATCATTGAATTGCTGTCTTAGTGTATTTTGCTTCCTTCCTCGATATCTTTTTCCGGTTGCAGGCACACGACGTTTCCTTTATCATCTTCACCGGCTAAAATCATGCATTGGGATTCCACGCCCATGAACTTTCTTCGCTGAAGGTTAAGGATGAAAGCATACTTCTTTTCCACCAAGTCTTCCGGTTTATACCATTGTAAGAGTCCAGCAACCGCTTGTCTCTTTTCAGTTCCGAAATCCACAATCATTCTTATGAGGTTTCTTGAACCCGGGATTTGGTTTGCCTCTACAACTTTTCCAACACGCATGTCAAGTTTTTGAAATTCTAGGAAGGAAATCTCCATTAGCAGTCACCTTTCAAAATTTCATGTAGGCATGAGTTATTAAATTTTATGTGCTTTCCTGTTCCTTTTTATCTTTTCAACGGTTTTTGCCACTCCTTCCCAGCCTTCGACTGCCTTCGAATGAACTATTTCGAAAGCTTCCTTCGAAGTTAATTTTTGCAGTTCTTGGCCGACAGCTCTTCTTGTGAGGTATGATGCTGCACTCAAGACTTGACCGTTTAGTCGCGAATCCATCAAATCCGCCAAATGACAAATCAAAGCTTCGACAGTGTGAGGTCTGATCGGGCCGTAATTTCCATGATGAGCAGACACTATGTGAACTAGTTCTAATGGGAAATCTCTTCGAACAAGTTCTGAAATTATCAGTGACAAGTGATCCATGTAATCCGCTAAGCGCGTTGAACTGTAACTCCCATCATCATCCACGGCGTATGTTGCCGGTTTAAAAATATCATGCAACAAAATCCCGGCTATGGTGAGGTCACGGTTAACTTTTCCATGGTAAACTTTCTCCACAGAATCGCACATCGCTAGTGCGAGGCTGACTGTTGACACAACATGCTCAACATAGCCACCTGGATAGCAATGATGGTGTGACAACCCGGCTGGCGAAATCTCAAGAGGCAAACCCTTGTACTTTTTCCTGTTTATCTCAAATGTTGGATTTTCCATCAATTCAATAACTTTTTTCCGAAGTTTCTCGTCACGAATTTTGCCTGCTAATGCTTTCAGTTCTGGATGGAGCATTTTGTTTTCCACTTTTTATCTGTTAACAGTTGCGGCGATATTGGTTTTTCGTTTTTCTGCAGTTGCATGTTCATGAGCCTTCAGAATAGGTTTGGGAATGCGATTGTGATGTGCACAGTGCTTGACTATTTTAACGGCTGTTTCCAACGAAACCATGTGTCCTACACTAACATAAACGGGCTTGCTTCCACGTTTTGTTGTAACAACTGCGCCTATAACGTCGTTGTCATGCTTAAGCAATGCAACATCGCTTTCACCTCTTGCATCTTCAACTTTGCCGATCAGTCTGCTTTTTGCGACGCCTATTGTAGGTTTTCCTATCGTGAGTCCTAGATGGCTTGCAAATCCGCATCGGTAGGGATGTGCGAGACCATGTGCATCAACAAGAAAGATGTCTGGTTGCAACCGCAGTTTCTTTATGCTTAGGAGGGTTGGCGGCATCTCTCTAAAGGAAAGTAGTGTCGGAATGTATGGGAAACGAGCTTTGCAAAGGGCTGTTTGCGATTCGACAAGTTTCAGAGAGTTATAATCCAAAACGGCTACGGCGCCGATAGATAAGTCTCTCACGTAGGCCGCATCGACGCCAGCAACAAGACGGATTTTTTTAGGTAGCGTATCCTTAAGAACTATCTGTTCAGATAACCGTAACTGCGTTTCGTGTGCCTTTTCGATGGAAAAGTTAGGTTTCATACTAGTTATCGACAGCATTCATACTTTCCTAATCATTTACCCTTTCTTGGGAACTTTTCCTTTTTTCTCATGGATTTTTCAAATTGCTTCAAACATCTTTCTAAGGAGCTTCTCCGTACTTCCTGTGTTATGTCTCCTCGTGTGGTTTCGATAATTCTCCTTGCAATGTCGCATTTTCTTCGAAGTCCGGGAACAAGCATGTAGGCTTCATCCATAGCCATGAGCTCGGTGTAGATTTCATCCATTGTCTGCAAGCATTTTTCGCCTTTTTCTACGTCTCCGCCACGTAAAGCGTCCAGTGCTAAGCGTCTGTATTCTCCTATGACGTCAGCTAATCCCAGCACGTAATCAACTGAAGGCACATTAATTTCTTTAGGTGTTATGAATTCTGCCTTTTCAATTGATTTCAGAAATATGTTGGCTTCAGAGTATTCTTGGAGTGCTGCGTTGAACAAGCCGCTGTAAATGATTTTCGGGTATCCCGCTGAAGCTTCATTAAGTCTCGAGATAATTTCTTTTGCTTTAGCGATTAGTTTTTTTGCTTCTTTTGTCCTCTTTTGATGAAGGAGAAGTATTGCTCGCTTGGAAAGGCTTGTTGCCTTTCGCATGTCTTCTCGGGCTTTTTCCCGCACTTTCTCTTTTTCTTTTAACTCTTTTCTTATCTCTTTCAGAATAATGTTCAAAGTAGGCATGAATTTTACTCCTAATTCGCTTTAAAATGGACATTTGAGTATTTATAGTATTGTTTAAAAAATGGGGGTTCTGTTGTTGGCTTTTGGCTGCTCTATTCTTCCGCTGGTTCTTCCCACTGTTTGACGAGGAGTTTTTTGTCTCCAAGTTTGAAACTTACGTTTACAAATATGGAGTCTGAACCTTTGAATGGAAACATGCTGTCTTCAGCCAAGTCCTTTGGAAGATAGATCAGGTACTTGCCGTCTTTTCTTCTGAATAAGCGTCCTCTCCCTTCATTCACCATTTTGTTGACACCTCAATTAAATTGCTGGTTTTTAGCCGAGTTATAGTAGACGTACTATTTAACTTTTGTTCTCAGTTAGTACATAAACAGCAATTAATTGAGTTTACATTGTATGAAATATGAATCATATGCAATGAGATTCAACAATTGGCCGTACAAACTACGGGAAACAACTATAGCTATCTGCTAGATTTTGTGGGGTAGGCGGCTGTTAGGCAGTTGAATGAAGAGTATTCACAAAGATGGTAAGAATCAGGTTAGTAAAGAAAGGATTATCTAGGCCTCTATCAATTATAGCAGTCAGCAAATTTTATGGGCTTTTTAAGTCTGCTTAGTAGTGCAACTCTACTCTCTTTTGATTCGTCAATAATGTTATAACCCGTTTCCTTTGCTAGCTGCATTGCAAACTCGCGTATTTCACTGTGGTTCGGCATGTTTTCATAGCTTAAGCGAAGTCTGGAGAATCCAACGTGCATGTAAGCTTTAGGTTCAATGTACGTTGGATTAGCTTTTTCAACTAGTTTGGAATAATCTTCAGCGTTTTTCATGTTGAGTTTACGCACAGATGTTATTCGAATCACCGTTGGACATTTGAAGCTCGGCAAAAACTCCAAAGTTTCGTTAAGCTTCTCCCAAGCCTTTGAAATCTGGGGGAGGCAAATCTGCTTATGCGTTTCTTTATCTGAAGCACAAACGGAAATGTAAAGCTGTGTGGGTTCCTCGCTTAACTTAGCTAAGGCTGAGGGCAATGTTCCATTAGATACAAGAAATGTGGTGAATCCTCTTTTGTGGAAGGCTTGAATCAGTTCTCCTAGCGGCTTGTAAAGTGTCGGTTCACCTGTTAGGCTTATGGCTGCATGTCTAGGCGTTAAAGCTTCTTTGAGTTTTTGTTGGTTTGTTTTCGGGTTCCCCTTATACCCGCTTAATATTTCACGCTGCGCTTTGATGCTTCCTTCAACTATTTCTTCTGGCGGATCCCATTTTGGCAGTTTCATTTCGTTCCATACTATTCCCAGGTCGCCGCTTTGGGCTCTCCAACAGAATAAGCATTGCTGTGTGCAATAGAAAAGCACAGGCGTCATCTGTATGCATTGATGGGTTTTGATTCCGAAAAATTTCTGTTTGTAACATGGTCTGTCATGGGTCAATGTTTCGTAGAGCCATCTGCACCTTTTGACAGCTGAATGCCGACCGACAAGGTGATACCTCTGTTTCTTTAACGCCTCCGTAAGTGGTGGCGGAACTAAAGTTTCCAAAGTCTGTCACTCTCCAAATTTGCCGCGGATAACTTCGTAGAGATAAGAAATACGAATGTTGAATAAAAGGGGTTTTATTTCTGAAAACAATATTCGACTTTCTGAAACTCAGCACAAAATTTGACAACTTCTCTCTTGATGTTTTCCGTTTGCTCCTCATCTGCGATTGCTCTATTAATTAGTTCAGCTATTTTCGACATTTCTCTTTCCTTCATTCCACGTCGTGTAACCTCACATGTGCCAATCCTAACACCGCAATCAACAATAATGTTTGCATGTTCAAGTCTTTCCGCTATGAGCTTGCCCTGTTTATAGTCTTCGTAATCTAATAGCACTTGATGCGACTGGGTGAATCCCAAATGTTTACAGACGACTGGAAAACCGTAGTCATACAACACTCTGGCTAAAGTTTTTGAGTTGCGGATTACTTGCTGTGCATAGGCTTTCCCAAATTGTTTCATTTCAGCCAATGCTAAAGTTAACGCTGCTATGCGATTCCAATGAGCGTTATCAACAAATGTCGGGAAAATCTTTTCTTTCATGACTTCTCCATGATCTTTGTCTGCCAAAATTATTCCCCCTTGAGGTCCAAAGAGGGTTTTATGTGTTGAACCAAATAGAGCTGATGCTCCTTCCCTTAGCGGGTCTTGAAACTGTTCACAAGCGATAAGACCCATAACGTGTGAACCATCAAAACCCACGTATGCACCGTTTTCCCGAGCAACTTGAACTAATTCCTTAACTGGATGCGGGAATGTAATTAGACTTGCGCCAAAGATGATTATTTTAGGCTTAAAGCTGCTTATAGCCTCTTTTGCTTTTTCAACCTCTATGTTCATGTCGCGTTTCAAAAAAGGAAAAGGCACAGTGTCAAGGCTGAAAAGTCCAGCTAAACCATTTTTCCATATTCCGGGGTATCCACCGTCCTCAGGAGAAACGCACATAAGTCCGTCATTAGGCTTTGCAAAACTAGCTAGGAAAATTAAATCAGCGATATGCCCAGAAAGAGGTCGCAAATCTGCACTTTCAGCGTTGAAAACTTCTTTTGCGATTTTTTCGCCATAATGCTCAATATCGTCGGTGAACTTTGTACCCATGTAGAAACGGTCTCTCGCAGTGTAACGGTGTCCAAGATCTGATGAAAGAAGCCCTCGAACAGCTGGACTCATAACGTTCTCGGATGGAATAAGGTTCAGACACTGTTTTCCGCGCCACTTCTCGTGTTTCCGAACAAAACCCAGAATTTCTTCAATCATGTTTATCACTTAGGTCTCAGCAGATTACTTCTTCACGAGTCATAATTAAAAATAACGCTTAAAGCTTAGCATACAACACAGTTGGTTTTTACATTATGTCTGAAATAAGGGCGCTTTTAAAAGGTAAAGTTTAAAATGTTCCCGGTATTAGAAGTGTTCACAAATCTTAGATGAATTCGAGGGAAAACGTTTGGCGTACCCTTTGCTCAGAAAAACCAAGCCTTTGACAATTTTACTATTAATTCTTACTTCGACCATAATAATCATTTCATTTCTGCCAAAAGCAAAAGCTGAAACAAAGATACTCTCTATAGATCCATTTTCCGGAGATGTTGAGACGGCAGTTCAGTTGAGGGCTAACGTAAGCACGGTGAACGGCACATATGAAATATGGTTTGATGAAACTTTTCTCACCAGAGGAAATGCTACAGAGAATGATGTAAATGCTTCATTTATTGTTCCCCATGCTCCATCAGGCAACCACAACGTTACGATAATTGATGTAGATGCTGGAGAAAATGACACTACGACCTTCACTGTACTAACATCGTACTTCTTTGAGCCTGACGTGCCCGAATCGCCAGCTCAACTTCAAGAAGGGGAGAATGTGACGATTTATGTAAATATGACTGGTGGTGAGCCAAACTACACGTACGCAGAAATTAAGGTTCAAACTCCTAGAAACGTGACATATGAAGCGTTAAGTGATATTACTACAAACGTTTTGGGAGACTTTTACGGCAATTTGACCTATCCAAACGACTTTTCAAACGGTGCAAACACTAACTTCACTGGAGAACATAAGGTACTCTTCAACGTAACAGTTGTAAATCGATTTTTCGTGGGGTTAACCAACTGTAGCGAATACCACAGAGGCGACGTTGTAAATGTTAAAGCGGTTGATTACCCATTCAACCAGAACGTCACCATCACTTTGAAATTTGGAGATGAAACCATCGATTCCATAACTTCGAGCGTTACAGATGGTGTCATTGATACGAATTGGAATGTTCCGTTAGATGCAACCGTTGGAAATTATACTTTAAGAATCACACCAATTCCAGAATCTAAAAAAGAAGCCAACGACACTCAAATCTTTGAAATCCCAGGCTTCAAAGCAGAGGTCTTTACACTTAACCTCGCCAACGTAACTGTGTTTGATGTTTTTGTTAGAGTATACGATGAACTAGCGGATGAGCTTTACAACTCAACAAGCGATGAAGAAGGATTGGCAATTTTCATGTTGGAGGGAGGTAACTACGGGTGTGAAGCTTTTTTTAAAGAGGTAAAGGTTGGTAAAATCGAATTTGTGATCGCCAAAGAAGGGCAGGCGAAGCCAGTAAACTTAACGTGCCAGCTGACGAGTGTGAACATAAGCGTGATTGATGCTCAAAATATTAGTGTTCCCTTTGTTTCCATAAGTCTATCTTATAATTACACCACGAACTTGGATATAAAGGAAAATAGGACAGAAACAGAGTTTGGTGAAACAAACATTAATGGAATATTGCGGTTACATTCCTTGCTTCCAAACATCACCTATAGAATAAATGCTTCGCGTCATGGAGAAGTTTTCAATCAGAACAATAACACTGTCTCTGAGTTATCTGCACAAGATTGTGTTGACGTGAATATATTTTGTCCAGTGAGAACGTTGCATGTTAATCTGGTTGATGCGTACAACCAACCAATTGAAAAGGCCAGAGCAGAGGTCCAAGAATTGATGGGCGGATTGTATTACAGCACAACTACAGATGAGGATGGGAATGCAGTTTTGAACTGCACTTTTGGGAGGTATTTCATGAAAGTGTATGTGGACGAAATAATGTTGTATGAAAACAAGACCCCTGTGGATTTGTTCCAAGACAAGAACTTATCTATTAGTTGCAAACTTTACGGTTTAAACTTGTTAGTTAGGGTTGGTGATTATTTTGGACAGCCAATTCCAAATGCGAATGTAACGTTGCAGCGAGAAGGTTTGTCGCTTTTCCTTGGAACGACAGAGTCTGATGGAATAGTCACATTTGACAGTATTGTTGGCGGAAACTTAACCGTAAGAGTCTATTTAACCGACGAAACGCAACCATCCGCGGCAAAAACATCGCTTGTTGATGAATCAAAAACTATTGAAGTCAAGATAGAGAAATATGTAATCCTAGCGGGTTTCCTTGTTGAAACAAGTCAACTTACAACAGCAATAATAATCTTGGCAATCGTTATTCTAATTCTATTAGTAGAAATGTACAGGAAAAAGGGTCCTAAGCTGCAGGAAGGTCTAAGCTAGAACTGTAATAAAGAGTTTGAAGGAAAAAAGTTTATAACAGCCCTTTTACCTCAATTTGTTAGAGAAGCAATACACAATAAAGTTTTGTTATAAACAATCAAAGGTTGTGCGCACATTGGCTCAGGTTAAGACTTGTTCTCCCACGTGTAAATTCTTTAGATGCGCGAAAAACGCCGCTGTCCACCGTAGAGATGGCGTATGGTGTAAATGGACGGAAGAGATGTGTGATGTTGCGAACTGTTCTTACGCCATGTGCATAAAAAGACGACTGCTTCCCAAAGGGATATGCGGAGAAACAGTGAAAAGGAAAACGACTGAGAAAGAGCCAGAAGAGGTTATTGGTCCAACAATAAAGCTTCGTGGAAAAGCCCTCCGCAAAATCGGCGAAAAGGAAATCTTCTGAACTCTCGTTAAAACACTCAATAATCCAATTGATTTAGCTTTCATGGAATGAGCGGTCTGCTCTTTGTTTCCTTTTTTTATTCGGCTGAAACACGTTTTACAACTGGCGGTCTTATTTTCTTCAAAACCCTATAGCCACAGACTATGCATTTTATCTCTCCGCCACGAAGTTCCAATTCTTCGGAGGGAACTTTTGCTCCACATCTTACACATTCATAGACTATTCCCGTGGTTTTCTTCATAACATTTTTCCCTCTTACAAAGCAAAGGAATTTTCTTCACTTTTAAATGTTTTCTGTTATTCAATAATTATGGATGGCTGAATCTTGAAGAGAAGTTTAAGACAGATTCTTTCAGAAACTCTGCCTCCGGACGAGCTAACTTACGTTTATAACTCTTATGATATTGTAGGCGACATCGCGATTATCCGTTTAATCTACGCTTCCAAAAAATACAGCCAAATCATTGCAGAGGCAATTATGACGGTTCATAAGAATGTAAAAACAGTGTTGGCTCAAACAAGTCCAATCCGTGGAGATTTCCGGCTTCGGAAGCTAGAGTTCATTGCTGGTGAGAATAAGACTGTTACAGTTCACAAGGAATCCGGATGTTTATTCTCTGTTGATGTTGAGAGATGCTATTTTTCACCGAGACTTTTCTATGAACGCAGGCGCATTGCAAGGCAGATTGGAGATAGAGAGGTTGTTGTGAACATGTTTGCTGGAGTGGGTTGCTTTTCGATAATTGTTGCTAAGCATTCAAATGTTGGAAAAGTATATTCAATTGATGTTAACCATACAGCTGTCCAATACATGCAAGAAAATGTTAGGCGCAATAGACTCTACGGAACAGTCATCCCGACACTAGGGGACGCGAAAGAAGTTATTGAGAAAAGACTGTGTCACGTAGCGGATAGAGTCCTTATGCCGTTACCTGAAAAAGCATTCAAATACTTGCATTACGCCTCGCTGGGTCTCAAAGAGACTGGAGGGTGGGTACACTATTATAATTTTGAACATGCTGAGAAAAATGAAAATCCTGTTGAGAAGGTTGAGCTCAAGGTGAATGAGAAACTTGAAAGTTCGGGTATAGCCTTTAGGATTCCGTTTGGTCGTGTCGTTAGAACAACTGGTCCGAACTGGTATCAAGTAGTTTTAGACATTGCCATTGAGTAACTTTTTGGCAAATTTAATAAAATCCTTTGTCTTAAATACATTTTTGGGAGTATTTGAAGTGAAAAGGAAATTGATGGAAATACTGGCTTGTCCTATTGATAAGCATCATCCGCTTGAATTGATTGTCTTTGAAGAGAAGGAGGAGATAGTGGAAGGCTTAATTGTTTGTCCGAAATGTTTGAGATGGTATCCAATACGCGATGAGATTCCAGAGATGTTGCCCGACGAACTGCGGAAAGAAAAAGAAGACTTGCCCTTTCTGAAAAAATGGAGGGAAAAAGTCCCAGAAAAAACTCTGTTAGAAGGCAAACCGTTTAACCTCAAAAGCGAAATAAAGAAACCTTGACTTTCTTACTTCAGTTTCACTAGTCTACCTGTAGCCGAAGACTTTAATGCCGCCTCAGCGATCTGAAGGGCCTTTAAGCCATCGATTCCCGTTATCAATGGTTTTTCTTTTTTCAATATGCACTTTGCAAAGTGGTGCAGCTCAAGTTTTAAGGGTTCTTGCCAGGGGTGTCTTGGTTGAACAGTTTCTTTTACATCTTCAATTGTCAATTCTTGTGTGATGTAATCAAGTTTCATTATCGCCTCGCTTCCGGTAATCACTAACGTCCGTGTCTTATATGGTGTCAACCAGTTGGATTCAATGAAAACGGTTTTTCCACCTTCAAAGTTAAGCATTATCTGAGCATAATCCTCAAATTTCTTGTGTTTCATGCTTCCAGCCTTTGCATAAACAGTAGTTGGGTCTTCGCCAAAAAGATATCTCGTTAAGTCTATGTCATGGATTGCCAAGTCCTTAACAACCCCTACATCACCGATTCTTTCCGGCCATTGAGAAACCCTTTTCGCCGTGGCACAAACGAGGTCGCCGATTGTCTGGTTTTGAATTGCCTTTTTTATGTGTTGTACTCCTGGAATAAACCGCATTAAGAAACCTACTGAAAGGTGTAATCCTTTTTTTTCTGCTATTTCTAGCAGTTTTTCTGCTTGTTTCACGTTTGTTGCCATGGGTTTTTCGACTAGAACGTTTTTGCTTGCTTTCAAGGCTCTTAGTGCTTCTTTTGCAAGGTTTGTTGACCATGTACAGAGGCTTACTGCTTCGATGTCTTTTCTTTTCAGCATTTTTGCCGCGTTTGTGTACGCTTTTACACCGAATTGTTCGGCAACTTTTTTGGATCTTTCAGCGTTTATATCGCAAACTGCTATGAGCTCTGTTTCTTTTAGTTCTTTGAATACCCTTGAGTGGTTTCTTCCCCAGAAGCCTGTTCCAATGACTGCGACACCCAGTTTTTTCATTTTGTCCAAACTCCTCTTCCTAACCCGCGGTAAATGAGACCTTCCCTTTCAACTTTTTCAGGTTCAATAACACCTTCAAAATCGACAATTGCGGCTGGCATTTTTGTCATAACTTTTAGTCTTCTCAGGTCCAAACGTTTGAACTGGCCGTGACTGGTGAGTGTTACTATGCAGTCTGCGCCTTCGACAGCCCGTTTTAGACTTTTCTTGAAGGGATATCCAAAATCTGCCAGTTCCTTGCTTGATAAGTATGGGTCGTAAAGGCTGACTTTTGCACCTTTAGCTTCTAGCATTTTAGCAAGCTTTTTCGTTGAAATTTTGGGAGTGTCTTTCGTGTTGGGTGTTTGTGAAATTCCCAACAACGAAATCTTCGCTCTCTTCAGTGTCTTTCCACATCCTCTCAACGCTTTTCTGATCAAACCAATTGCATGTTTTAAGATTTCTTCGTTTACTTCTTTGGCGACTGTGGGAATCCGAAGTTTCACGTTCAAGTTTTCAGCTTCCTCTACTAGAAGATGCGGCTCTTTACGGACGTTTCCGTAAGTAATTGTCGGTATAGCAAGCACGCCACATTCACTAATCTCTGCGAGTTTTTGAACTTTAAGGTAATCTATGCTCGCTTTTTCGCAGAAAAGAGCAAATTCATTAGCTAAGGCAGAATTAATTTCATGTTGTGTTGCTCCAAAGAGTGTTGCCGCTTCTGCTGTTATTACATCATTTGTTCGTATTACACCGTTTTTCGTAGCGGTTTCAAGGATCGTTGAGGCGGCTTTTAAACTGTTTTCGTCCGTTGCTGCAACTATTCTTTTGCAACTGGCTATTTCTTCAAATGTTTCCTTACCTAAGACTTGAAGGGGGCTGTATGCTAGGTCGAAATCAACTCCCACTGTAAATCCGGAGGAGTTTTCCAGAGTCTCTCTGATTAAACCTTCTGTTATTCCTATTCCAACCACGCCTGTGTTGATGACCAATGAGTCCCGGCGTAGTGCTGAGCCCACCAGTTTGCACACACGTTCTATGTTTGAGTAGTTGGTTTTTTTCTTTCTATCAAGTTTGACCGAAGTTGTTATGACTACAACGTCACTTTGTGCAACAGCCTTTTTGATGTCACTTGTAGTTTTCAAGTATCCATTTTTCGCGTGTTTTTTTAGCAAAGGTTGAACTTCATGTTTCAGAAAGCGAGATTTTCCTCTTGCAAGATGTTTTGTTATGGCTCGATTAGCGTCGAAGCCTATGACCTTGAATCCTGCTTCGGCAAAAAGACAAGCTTGAAGAACACCGATTCGCCCGCAACCTATGATGCTTATCGTGTATTTCTGACGTTTTTCCCTACTATCGACATCTTCCGGTTTTACGCGTAATATCAATGTTGACATCCGACATTCTCCTTCGCTTGTGAGAAACTGATTTAACTCTTTAAGCTGTCAATTAGTCTTTTAAGTCTTGAACTGTATTCTTGAATTAGCTGCATGGCTTTTTCTTTTGTTTTGGCTTCTGCATACAGCCTATAGACAGGCTCTGTTCCGCTTGGTCGCATAAGAATAGCGCTTTTGTCCTTAAACCAGATTTTGATTCCATCAATTGTTGATGGGTTTAATCCGCTTAGTTGCTCAGTTAGCTTTTCTAAGGCTTTTTCTTTAAGGTCGTTTTGGCATTCAACCTTGCCTTTTTCAATGAAGTATTTAGGCAGTTCCCCTAGCAGTCTCGAAAGTTTTTCACCAGTTTTAGCCATAATATCTAATATCAATGCGGTTGCCATCGCTCCATCTCTAACTGATTGATGGGGGCCATAGAAAATTCCGCCGTTTTCCTCCCCGCCAAGTTTTACATTTAGCTTTTTCATGGTTTGAGAGACCGTTACACTTCCCACCTTAGTCCATATTATTTCTCCGCCGTAAGCGTCCCCTACGTCCTTGACCAAGGTTGAAGAGCTTACGGGGGTGACTATTTTTTCACCTGGTTTATTCTTTAAGAAATCTTTTTCAACTAGGGCAAAGGTTTTGTCTCCCCAATGGATTTCTCCTTGTTCGTCGACAAAGATTGAACGGTCAGCATCACCGTCGTATGCAACGCCTAAATCTGCACCCACGGCTTTAACAGTTAAAGCCATGTCCTTCAGGTTTTCCGGACGAGGTTCTGGGGTTCTTCCAGGAAATGTTCCGTCAATGTTTGCGTTTATGGTTGTAACTTTGCATCCTAACTCTCGAAGCAGGCGTGGTGCGGCTAGGCTGCCCACACTGTTAGCGGTGTCAACTACAATATGATAATTTTTTTTGGCTATTCCAGCAACATTGACATGTCTTTTTATTGCTTCTATATAGTCGTCAATTACTCCGGGAAGATCCCGTGTTGCTCCTATTTTGTTCCATTCTGCATAGTTTATTTTATGATCGAAAAACAAGTTTTCAATCTCGATTTCCTGTTCACGAGAAAGTTCTATTCCATCTTTCCACACAACTTTTATTCCATTATACTTAGGGGGGTTATGTGACGCGGTTATTATCACTGCACCTTCTGTTTTGTGGTTTTTCACAGCATACTGCAACGCTGGTGTAGGTGCCATTCCCGCGAAAAGCACGTTGCATCCTGTCGCATTCAAACCTGCAATGACAGCCTTTGCAAGCATAGGGCTGCTCGTTCTGGCGTCATATCCAACTATAAGCGTACCATGTTGAAAGAATGTTCCTGTCGTAGCCCCGATTTTGATTGTCATCTCTGATGTTAATTCTTTGTTGACGACTCCGCGGATTCCATTTGTTCCAAATAACCGTCTTGAGCCTAACATTTTGTCACATTCACCTCTGAACAATGCATTTGAGCGTTAAATACGCTTTCACCGTCTTAAACTTGCAAGCTTATATTCAATTGCCTTGTAATAAAACGGTTTCGTGGAAGTGAAAACTGTGAAGGTTATGCTTAATGAGATGAGCTGGATTGAAGCCAAAGAATATTTCAAAGAAAATGAAATTGCAATTCTTCCAGTAGGCTCAAACGAGGAGCACGGACCGCAAAATCCTCTTGGAACAGACCATCTGATAGCTAAGGCTATAGCCGAAGAAACAGCCAGACGCACAGGAGTGCTTTGCCTGCAAGTAATTCCTTTCGGAGTGAGTTCTCATCATAAACAATTTTGGGGAACCATCTACATATCGCATAAAACATTCAAAAACTATGTGAAAGAAGTATGTCAAGCACTTAATTATTACAGTGTCAGAAAAATTGTGATAGTTAACGGACACGGCGGCAACCTCCTCACTCTTGTTGAGATGGCTAGAGAGTTGAGGGAACAAGGGATTTTCGTTTCCATCTTTCAGTGGTGGAGAGCCACAGACAAGCTTCTGTCAAGCCTTTTCAAACCAGAGGAAAGAAAACATGCTGCTGCTGAGGAAACCTCTGTGAACTTGGCTTTGCACCCGCACCTTGTGGATATGGATAAGGCTGTAGATGAAGAACCTCACAAACATGTTGCACAAGCAGAAGGCATAAAACTTCCATTGAATACTGTAGACTACACAAGTTCTGGAGTTTTCGGTAAATCAACAACAGCCTCTGCAGAAAAGGGCGAAAAAGTTTTTGAAGCTGTTGTCAACGAATTGGTTGAGCATGTAAATGTGCTTAAGAAAACGAAAATTGAGGATTTAGTACAGAAGTCCAAGGTTTAATAAAAGTGTTTTATTCCCATTCGATTGTTGCTGGAGGCTTATGAGTTATATCATAAACAACCCGTGTTACCTCTGGAATCTCATTGGTTATTCTTGTTGAGATTCTCTCCAGCACCGCATGCGGGATTTTTGCGAAGCTGGCGGTCATTGCTTCTTGGCTTTCAACAACTCTGACAGCGACGACATAGCCGTAAGCTCTGGCATCACCTTTAACACCGGTGGCTTTGGTGTCTGTTAGAACGGCGAAATACTGCCACAAGTTCTCTTCGAGTCCACTTTTTTCAATTTCTTCTGTCACAATTTTGTCTGCTTTCTTCGCAATTTGGGCTTTCTTTTTTGTTAGTTCGCCGGTTATCCTAACCGCTAGTCCTGGACCTGGGAATGGTTGTCTAGAAACTATCTTCTTGGGCAGTTCAAGTATTTTGGCAACTCTTCTGACTTCGTCTTTGTACAAGTCACGGAGGGGTTCCACGATTTTCCTGAATTTGATTCGCAGGGGTAAACCAGCCACGTTGTGATGTGTTTTTATTTTTTCCGAGAATTTCCTGAAGCCAGACTCGATTCTGTCTGGATAGATAGTCCCTTGAATTAGGTGTTCTGCGCCTGTTCTTTCCGCGATTTCTTCGAAGACCCGGATGAATTCTTCACCGATGATCTTTCTTTTCTTTTCTGGGTTGACTACGCCTTTGAGCTTCTTCAAAAATCTTTCTTGCGCATCTACTATTATTAGGTTTATCTTGAACTTTTTGAAAGCATCTTTCACAAATTCCGGTTCGCTCTCCCGCATAAATCCATGATCAACAAAAACTGCTGTAAGTCTATCGTCTATTGCTTTGGCTGAGAGGACTGTTGCCACGCTGGAGTCTATGCCTCCGCTTAGGGCTATTATTGCTTTTCCATCTCTAACAGTCGTTCTTATCTCTTCTATGGCTTTTTCAACCGCGTCTTCCATTTTCCAGTTAGCTTCACATTTACAGACTTCAAAGATGAAGTTGTGAAGCATCTGCATGCCTTTTTCTGTGTGAATAACCTCTGGGTGCCACTGCAACCCATATATAGATTTTTTCTTATGCCTAAAAGCTGCAACCGGACAATTTTGTGTGTGAGCTAAAACTTCATATTGAGAGGGAACGGAGAATACAGTGTCGCCGTGGCTCATCCAAACCCTCTCTTTCTCACCTAATCCTTTCAAGACACCCACAGGCCTGTCAACAGAAACGTAGGCTATTCCATATTCCTTCTGTTCAGCTGGTTCAACTTTCCCTCCAGCCGTTTGAGCTATGAGTTGATGCCCATAACATAAACCCAGAATCGGCAAGCCCAAGTCAAGAATGCTCTGGGCTGGTCTTGTCGCTTTCGGTTCGTAAACGCTGGCGGGTCCTCCTGAAAAGACCAGTCCTTTCACGTTGAACTTTTCGCTTAGAAGTTTGATTTCTTCTGATTTTATGTTGTGGGAAACTATTTCAGAGTAAACTCCATGTTCTCTGATTCGTCTTCCTATAAGGTGGCAGTACTGTCCGCCGAAGTCAAGGACAAGTATGGTATCAGTTTTCATTGTCGCATCTTCTCGCACCGCAAAATAAATGCTTCGTGTTCAGCAAAACGATTTATGTTTGATGTTAGGTGTAAAGATATTTTTGCAACTCCCATGGTGTTACTTCGTTCTTGTTATCTGGTATATGTGGTTTGTACTCCTTCCATTCTTGCATCTTAAGCTCCATGTACTTCTCAGCGTTTTCCTTGCCCAAGGCTCGTATGCAAATTTCATCGCTTTGCCATTCTTCTAGGGCCTCTTTCAATGATGTGGGCAGAACTCCAATGCCTAGTTCTCTGCGTTTGGCTTCGCTGAGGTGATAAACATTTGTGTCCACGGGTTTTCCTGGTTCAGTCTTCTTTTTGATGCCGTCTAGCCCAGCCTCAAGTATCACTGTGTAAGCAAGGTAAGGATTGCACAGTGGGTCTGGACATCTGAATTCTATCCTTGCCTCTTTTTCTTTTCCACGGAAATATTCTGGTACTCTTATCAGGGCTGAACGGTTTCGCTTGCTCCACGCGATGTAGATTGGCGCCTCATAACCTGGCACTAGCCTCTTGTAACTGTTAACAGTGGGTGATACAACGGCGCAGAGTGCTTTGGCGTGTTCGAGAAGGCCGCCTATGAAATATCGACATTTCTGCGAGATGTTTGCGTAGCCTTTCGGGTCGTAAAACATGTTTTTACCGTTTTTTGGGTTGAAGAGTGCCATGTGGACGTGCATGCCGTTGCCTGGCTTGTCAAGCCATGGTTTAGGCATGAATGTTACTATCCAGCCGTATTTGCTTTCTGCTACAGCCTTGGCTGCGAACTTGTGTCGCATGGTGTTGTCAGACGTTGTGACGGGGTCTGAGTATTTGAATGTGATCTCGTTTTGGGCTGAGCCTACCTCATGTTGTTCCCGTTCCACGGTGATTCCCATAGTGAATAAAGCGTTAGACAAGTCCATCCTGTAGGTTTCTGTTATGTCTCGCCCTGGGGTTATGTCAAAGTATCTTTGCTTGTCTATAAGATGATTTTCAACTGGGTAAACTTCTCCTTGTTCGTTTTTCTGTACAAGATAAAACTCTAATTCAGCAGCGGCTGTTGGTTCGTATCCTTCCTTCAATGTCTTTTCCACGGCTTTTTGGCAAGTGTGCCTTGGGTCGCTTTCCAACCTTTCACCGTTGGGTCGATATATGTCGCAGATGAAACTTACAACGTTTTTGCCGTAAAAATAGTAGGGGCAAACGTTGAATGTGGATGGGCTGGGCTTCATGACCATGTCGCTCTCCTCTATGTTGACGCCGCCTATTATTGAGGAGCCGTCAAAGCCTACGCCTTCCTTCAATGCGTTTTCTGTTTGTTCCGCTGGAATTGTTCTGCCTTTGAGGAATCCAAGCATATCTGTGAAATGCAGAAGAACGTAGTCCGCGCTGTCAATTAGCTTCATGCATGTATCGAAGTTTTCGGGCGCTTGAGATCTATTATACACCATAGTATTTCCCTTATAGCAGGTTTACAGTAGAAGAGATTATTGTTGTAAATATAAAAAGTTTGTTAGTGAAAATAGAAGCAAACGTTAAATAAATGATATGCTAGTTGAATATATGTGCAGTTCAGGTGACGTAAGATGAGTTTAGACGAAACAGATGTCAAAATCTTGAAAGCGTTAACACTTGATGCTAGACTCTCTTCCAGACAGATAGCTAAACAATGCGGCGTTTCCATAGGCACTGTTCTGTCAAGGATAAAAAAGATGGAGAAGAAAGGAATAATAAAAGGTTATTCAGCTCTGTTGGAACACGAAAAGCTTGGATACGAATTGACTGTGGTCAGCGAAATAACCGTTTCTAAAGGACGTCTCCTAGAAATGGAAAATGAGATTGCCAGATTACCAAACGTTTGCTGCGTGTATGACGTCACAGGCTTGATAGACGCTGTCATAGTCGCAAAATTCAAAAACCGAGAAGAACTAGGCAAATTCACAAAACGGCTCCTAGCCATGCCATACGTGGAACGAACAAATACTCACGTAGTGTTGACAACAATAAAAGAGGACTTCCGCATAACTTAACAACGTCCGTTGACCCTCCTTTTTTTACCACCTGCTCACAAAGACCCCTCTCCAAATCAAAGCAAGATTTAATTTCAACCGTAAATCTAGAAATAAAAGGACAAACATGCGCGGGGGTTGCCAAGCCAGGTCAAAGGCGCAGCCCTGAGGCGGCTGTCTCGTAGGGGTTCGTGGGTTCAAATCCCACCCCCCGCACTAAACTTTTGCAAGTTACGTTTGAATCTTGGTTGCAAATGCCTTATTCTCTTCATTGAAGCTACGTCGTTTGGAAAGTTCTTGATCAACCGGTTCTTTTTCAAGTTCTCTTTTATTATCCACAGGACATCCGCATCTTGCGGATCTATCAGTTGGGGCATATATTCAAAACCGTCTTTTGGAATTGCACAAACAAAACGCGTGCGCCGATTGGGCCAAACAATTCTGGACGGGCAAGCGCGCGCTACTTGTGCACAGAAAAAATTGTAAAGGACTGTTCTGGCAAGAAATCAAACGCCTTCTCCAATTGATATCTAGCTTTGTTCATTTCTTCCACAATTATTTCCTTTGGGACATAATGTCCAAACATCCTACGAAAGCTGAAAAGCCCACCGCCACGTTTATACTCTATGATGGCAACCCTTCCATCTGGTTTCAGTGAGTTTTCTAATTTTCTAAAATACTCCATTCGATTTGGGATATGATGGCACACATTGCGCATAAAGACTAAATCGACACTTTCTGACAAAGTCAACCCATCTTCAGTGGCGAGGACAGTCTCGATATTATACAGCCCTTTTTCCTTAGCGCTTTCTTTGATAAATTCTAAAAAATTCGAATCAGTATCAACAGCAAAAACATGCCCTTCATTTCCCACCGCTTCGGCAAACCTTAGAGAGAAATAGCCACCTCCGGCTCCAATATCGGCAACATTTTGTCCCGGTTGCAGTACTAGGGTTTCTAAAATCTGATCGGGCTTGTTTTTCGGATCAGAGGCCTTTCTATTAAACATTTTTGCTTGAAAGTTCATTGTTTTACCTTTCCAGCGCTTCATTCTTTTCTCCAGCAAAATTTTGAATAAGCAATCAAACCTGCAACAAAGAGTAGCAGTGATATTAGTATCGTTAGAGTTGTTTGAGTAGCACTCAATGGATTGTAACCTGCATAATCTTCTCCCACTAGGAGATAGGCAATCGAAGAGTTAGCCGAAGAAATCGGATAAATCCTGGCGAACTCTTGAAGCAACCATGGAAGGGATGAATAAGGTGCCATCACTCCAGATATGGCCGCGGTCACTACGGCAATCCCAACCCCACTCATAATGGCTCCATGTACATGTTTTATGAAGGTTCCAATGAGCATTCCTATCCCGGCTGAGGCTAAAGAGATGAGGAGAAGAAAACCGATGGATTGCCCAACCCCAATCAGTGTATAGGAAAATCTTGCTCCGCAAATATAGCCAACTAATGCTACGAGAATTGCAGCCAAGGAAGAGAAAGCTAATAGCGCAAGTATTCTGCCAACAAAATCTCTCCACGGGCTTATGGGCATCGACATCAGCTTTGAGAGCAAACCTCTTTCCCTATCTTGAGCTATGTTCCCGGGAAGGTTAGCCATTCCAGCGGTCATTAATGCAAACACACTCATTGAAATGGCAATTGCCCCTCTAACGTGTGATATTACTTCGCTGGGGGTATTTCCTGTAAATGAGAAACTGCCTATGAGAACCCACAGGATGGGCCAAGCTATCGTCCAGAAGAGTATAGTCTTTTGCCTCAGAAATTCCTTAATGGTCTTGCCCAATGTGGCTTTCATTTGACCCAACTAGCTTACCTCCCTGACCATTTTTTCTGTTAGTTGGAAAAAGACATCTTCAAGCGAGGGCCTTTCAGTTTCGATCCTCGTCGCCTTACACCCGATTGCGTCGAGGGATCTGACAATTTTAGGTGTCGCCTCTTCAACGTCCTCACAGTAAAGCCTGTATCCTACATCGGTTTCTAATACCTTCCCCTTTTCACTAAAATTGCTTAGTACATTGATAACTTTGTCACTTTTTATCGTAGTTTCTATATTCATCACGTTCTTGAGACCGCTCGCCTTTTTGAGCCTTTCTGGTTCATCTTCTGCGATAATTTCTCCTTCATCTATTAAGCCGACTCTTGAAGCCAACTCGGCATCCGCACCGATGTGAGTGATCAGTAGGACGGTTGCCTTTTCTTTTCTTAGTTCTTGAATCAGACCAAGAAACTTTCTTCTGGCTGATGGGTCTAGTCCTGTGGTTGGCTCATCCAAGATTAGGATTTTTATGCCGGGAAAAAGTGCGGTTGCAACTTCCAATCTTTTTCTCATACCACCTGAATAATCGGAAACTCTTTTGTTAGCATCTTCGGACAATCCAATCTTATTGAGTAACTCATTGACTATTTTCTCCGCCGCGTTATTTGAATAGCCCAAGAGACCAGCGAAGTACATTAGATTCTCTTTGCCTGTAAGAATGGGAGATGAGAAGTTCTCCTGAGGAACATATCCAATTAATTCCTTTGCATATTTAGGTTTCTTTCCGTAGATTTCTATTTTTCCGCTTGTAGGGAACCTTACTGAAACGATAATAGAAGCAAGGGTGGTCTTGCCAGATCCATTAGGTCCCATGAGGGCATAGAATTCTCCCTCTGCTATCTTTAAGTTCACTCCTTTAAGGACTTCATTATCTCCGTACTTCTTGGTCAATTCTTCTACACTTATGACATCCATCGAGATTCGTCCTGTCTTTCCGTTAAGTGATGTAGTAGTCTTGCATATTTGCTCTTAAACAAAATGTATTTTTCGTTTCTTATTACGTGTATATAATTCGAAATATGGAACCAACTGCCAAAAAAGAGGAGGTGCGCGGGAAAAACAGTCCACACCAATTTGTTTTGTGCGCGCAAGAAGTAAAAACAAGGATTTAAACCGAGGTTTGAACCTAACCCCCCGCACCATGTTATCACACATACTTTTGTTCTTGGGGCACATCAACCGAGTCTGTAATGTTTTCTAATCTTATCCTTAATTTTCCAAGTGCACTTGAGACCCTTTGGAAAGACAACAAAATCACCAACCCCGAATTCCACACTTCCTTCATCTGTTTTGACAATAGATCTTCCTTCAAGAATCAGGCAAGTTTCCTTTTGATCATACTCCCATGGAAATGTAGAAGGCTCTTTTTCCCAGATGGGCCAACTTTTTGCTCTTCTTAATTCTTCTTCTGTCGGTTTCTTGACTTCGACCTTCATTTCTATCAGCAGCACTTGAAAAAAGAACTCGATGTATTTATAGGTTAGTCTGTATGCTGAAAGAATGGAATCTTGCGTGCACACGCATCATTCTTATCGAACGCGTACAGTAGTAATGAAAGGGATGAGTATGAAATGACAGATGGCATCGGAGACACATTCCAGAACGAGACGAAATATCGCCGCGGAAAATTGTTAGGAGGGATACTTGATTGGTCGAATAAGCCAGATATTTACAAAGAATATAAAG
>Ga0209636_10000066_pt1 | contig 78515 bp, 77 predicted proteins | sample DeeMarSWOR152_54_FD_187464 | JGI IMG/M metagenome (GOLD analysis project Ga0209636, IMG submission 187464) | Marine sediment microbial communities from White Oak River estuary, North Carolina - WOR-1-52-54 (SPAdes) (version 2) | ecosystem: Environmental > Aquatic > Marine > Intertidal zone >...
GTTCTAGAAAAGCTGAAGCGCGCGTGCTACAATACGACGTCTTCGTTCATGGGATCTTTTCTTGAGTAGGCTTATCTAAATGTGGATTATTTCTGGCATTATCTTCGCTTTGGTTATCCTCAGTAAACCTACTGATGGCTTCGTAAGAAAAGGTGGGAGAGGATTCGTTGGGCTTCCAGGATTTATGAACAGAGTCTTTCCTTCCCATTTTATTTTTGGATTATGCGTATGCCCGTAAACAAGCACGTTGAAACCGTTTTGCCTGGCAATTTCTCGCATTTTCCCCATTCCAAACAACGCTCTAGGGTCATGCATAACTCCTAACTTCCAATTAAGAACCTTAGCAGAATTCATTTTCGGCAGTTTTCCGCGGATTTTCGGTCTGTCCATGTTTCCGTAAACAGCCAAAACAGGTGCAAGCTGCTCCAAGTCGTCAATAACAGATAGGCTCACTAGGTCGCCTGCGTGAACTATAAAATCCACTTTTTCGAAAACCTCGAAGACTCTTCGTGGGATTTCTCGGGCCCTAACAGGTATGTGTGTATCAGATATCAAGCCAACTGCCTTGGTTAAACCTGATTCGCGGAGCCGAAGAAGGACTTGAGATTCTTGTCCAACCATTTTAAACGGTCCTCTTCAACATTTTAAAGGCTTCTTTCTAAATAGATAATCTAAACAGCAAATAAAGATTTTAGATATAGAATTCAAAGCCAGTTGTCGAAATCACTTCCATATCACGTAGAAAGATGTTGCTGGAAATAAGAAAATGCTGTGAGGATTTTGAAACAAACTTGTTTCCCTTGATGGAAAACCTCAATTTCCGGGGTAAATCCACTTTCACACCGATTCTGTGGGAAGAACAAACCTCGAAGCTTTCCCCTCTTCCTTCAACCACAACTATCTGACTATCTCTTTCCGTGACATCAATTCCATTCAACTCCTTCGTTACAGCCAAAGCCTTCGTCAACTTTCCAGGCCCATTAGTCAAATCACGTAGTTTCTTCACATTCCTATTATTCCACATAGTTTGAATTCCCTCGATTGGTTCTATGGCTCTTATCAAAACAGCTCCAACACCACCTTTCAGATGAGCAACCATGTTCAGAAGCCAGTTTCCATGAACCATGTAAATGAAGGTTCTTCCTACACTCATAAACATTAACTCGTTAAACTTTTTCCTCCCCCTATAAGCCCTAGAAGCTGGATCTTTTCTCCCGTAATAAGCCTCAGTTTCAACGATTTTTCCAGACAAGATTTCCGAATCCAGCTTCCTCAGCAAGATTTTTCCAAGTAAATCCTTTGCAACTAGAGGCGGATCTCTTTCGTAAAAGTCCTTTGAAAGCGCTTTCACTTCTTTTGCACTCTCCTATCAACTGAATTACGTAAACGACAAGTAAAAGCTTTGAACTCGCTTAGGCTGAGACTTTAAATCTTGGGAGATTATATGAAACAGTAGTGTGAGGTTTCCCGATTTGATCGAATCCTACGAATTTGGTGCCATAGTCATAAACGACAAAAGGTACACAAGCGACATTATAGTTTTGCCGGAACGAGTTATTGATGGCTGGTGGAGGAAAGAAGGACATAGGCTACATGTCGAAGATTTAAGGGAGATCCTTGAACATGGACCAAAACCGGAAGTGTTAGTCGTCGGCACAGGCTTTTACGGATTCGTAAAGATTCCACTCAAAGTCGAAAACACGTTAAAATCTCATGGAATCAAATTGGTTGCCCAACCCACAAGAGAGGCAACTCAAACATTCAACAAACTTCTACAGAATCACCTGTCGATTGACAAATCAAAAAGAAAGGTAATAGCCGGAGCCTTCCACCTTACATGCTAAAGGAAACAAATGTTACGGGCAGTAGGTTTGAAAATCCTATTTCATGAAAGCTCTACTTTGATTAGTTCTTTGCTTTAGCAACAAATCTCACACATTTACCTGTGTCTTAATTTCTCTGCGATTCTCGTCGGCAAAGGGCAATTGCAATCATTATTACAAAATAGGCGCGAGTGTAGTAGCCTCCAAAACCAAGCTGAATGTCCATCAAATGCAAGAGAAAGGATAAGAAAAATGCAACAAATATTGCAATGATAAGCAACTTCGTTTTTGGTAACAAGGTAGTTTCCATCCTTTCTCAAACTCGATTACGATTGATTCTGGTGCTATGCTGTACTTTCGCTAGCTAAGGGGCGTGTCCTAGTTCTGCATTACGGAAAATATAAGTTCGCCTCCGCATCACTTCTGCTTAAGGTAATCATTGTGAAGATTAGTGGAATCGTTGGTAGCCCTATCAAAAATGGTAACGTTGACTTACTTGTTTCTCAAGTGTTGAAAGGCGCAAGTAGCCAAGGAGCAAAGACATGTAAGATTTATCTTAACGACTTGCATGTTAAGCCATGCCAAAGTTGTGGAGTTGACCCTTATCCTAAGCTTTGTCTTTTTGACGATGACATGAAACTAATCTACGATGCTCTAGAGTCTTCCAACGTTATAGTGTTGGGTTCTCCAGTGTACTTCGACACTGTCAGTGCACAAGTCAAACTCATGATAGACCGTTGCAACTGCTTAATGCCCTATGTCAAGCGCGCTGATGGAACATGGTGTTTTGAAAGAAGATTGAAGAAGCGGAGGAAGGGAGTTTTTGTCACCGTTGCAGGCGCCCAACAAGAGTTCGACACAATTCTGACTACAGTAAAAGGATTCTTTAATTGGGCAAACATTGAATTAGTCGAAACGATTCTGTACCCAAATAACAGCAACGAACTGGGTGGCGTAAGAAACAACGAGAAAAGAACGGCTCAAGCCTTTGAAATTGGAGTTCGAATTTCAAAACAAAAAGACATTACTTCTCAATCTTGATCAGTTCTCTTTGGTTCAGCTATAGTTTTCCACGATTCTGTATGACCTTTTGTAGAACCTTGTCTCCGTTAAAATGAGTAATAATCGGTGTAGAGCGCGTTTTATAGCATACATATGGTAAATGTTAAATATCCGTATGGAGGAAATATGATGGTCGTGAATAACCATGGGAAAAGATAAATTCGTAAAATCTTGGAATATGAAAAGCCCGAATGCTAAACACACTTTGGTCGTTGAGCTTTGGGAAAGACCTGATGGAACACGCTACAGAAAAACGCACAAGAAATAGCAGAACAGAAACGATTATTCTAACAACCCACTTTTTTTGCATCAGCACCTCGCTGAGATTATGCTTAGCGAATCAGAGACAAAATCTTAAGTGAACCAGACGTTTATGGATTAGACGTTTATAATGTCATCAGTAGGTGGACATTGAAATGTGTGCTCAGTTGCTGAAAGAAGTCGAAGAGGAAGTCACAAATCTTCTAAGCGATCTAATTCAAATAAACACAACCAACCCGCCAGGAAATGAAACAGAGGCAGCAAAATACTTGGCTGAAACCTTAGAAAAAGAAGGTTTCAACTGCGAACTTTTCGAATCTGCGCCCAGAAGGGGCAGCGTAATCACACGCATAAAGGGAATTGGTGACAGACCAAAATTGCTGTTGCTTTCGCACTTGGATGTGGTTGCTGCAAACCCGAAAGAGTGGAGTGTAGACCCCTTCGGAGGCGTAGTCAAAGACGGTTTTGTTTGGGGACGTGGAGCGATAGACATGAAGTCAATGACGGCCATAGAAGTGATGGTTATGAAGCTTCTGAAAAGAAGCAACGTACAGCCAAAAGGCGATATTATACTAGCCGCAACAGCCGACGAAGAAAAGGGTGGAGAAGCTGGGGCGGGCTGGCTTGTGAGTAATCATCCAGAGAAAGTCCAAGCGAAATACGTAATAAACGAAGGCGGAGGGCTAGCAATTCCTATCAACGGAAAAAACATCTTCACAATTCAGACAGCAGAAAAGGGAATCGTGTGGCTTAGAATCATAGCAAAGGGCAGACCAGGACATGGCTCAGTACCCGGTGCAGCGGACAACGCAATCTTGCGTATGAACAGAGTCGTGGAAAAACTCGGAAGTCATCGTTCAAAAATGTCACTAGTGCCAACCGTTAAGCAGTTCCTAAACGCGATCGCAAAAGAGAACAAGCTTGTTCAACAGGCTCTGTCGATTTTGCTTAAAAACCCTGCGGCAGGAGACCAGATGTTAGACATGTTAGCCCAGAAAGACAAAGTCATGGCTGAAGAGTTACGTGCAATGCTCAGAATGACCATAGCACCCACGATAATCCGCGGAGGCGTTAAAGAGAACATAATTCCCTCAGAATGCGAAGCTGTTTTCGACTGCAGAATCCTGCCTGGACAAAACCCAACAGACGCCATAAAAGAAATAAAGGATTTGCTAATGGATGCTGACCTCGAAAAATTAGAGTTCGAAATCATCCAGGCTGGCGGGGCGTCTGAATCGTCGATGTATACGGTGCTTTACGAGCAGATTGTGAAGGTTCTGGAAGAGTTTGAACCGAACGGTTCTGCGGCGCCAATACTGCTTACTGGTGGAACAGACTCTAGATTTTTCCGAAGAAAAGGCAGCGTATGCTATGGGTTCCAGCCAATGCGAGCAGACATGCCGTACGGGGAGATCTTGAAGACAGTCCACGGCATAGACGAAAGAATATCCACAGAAAACCTAGTGTTTGGAACAAGTGTCCTATTTGAAGTCGTCAAGAGATTTATGACTCAATAGTCCAAAACATTCTCTCTTCTTTCTACTCAGTTTCATACATACACATACGTTTCGGCGTTTCAATTTCAGCTGGTTCAAAGTGAAGCTATAAATATTCGTTTGGAGGGTTTCTTAGTGGGATTTTGGTATGCCAGCAACAGAGGTCGGTAGAATCTGTGTAAAACTAACTGGTCGAGAGGCTGGAAGAAAATGCATAGTAGTGGACATGATGGACAAGAACTTCGTTCTAATAACAGGTCCAAAAAATTTGACTGGCGTGAAAAGGAGAAGGGTGAACACCAACCATATAGAACCGCTCAAAGACAAAATCAAGATCAAGCGTGGAGCGCCCGACGAGGAAATAGAGGAAGCCCTTAAGGCTTCGGGCAAACTGGAAGAAATGAAACAGATGGTTAAGCCAGCTTTGGCTTAGTAAACTCCTAGGTTGCGAAAGTGGAGATATCTCCCGCGCACCCCCCTTTTTTAACGTAATTCAGGGGCTTTATCCGGCAAGTGAATCTGAAGGCCGTTTCTGGACTCTAGTTGCTAAAGTCGTGTTGGCCCAGTTTCGAGAAGAAAGAGCCAAAGGGAGAGAAGATTGAATGTGAACGCGGTTGTTTGCCATGGATATTTTGGAAGTGGAAGATTGTTGATTGTGAGGTTTCCAGTAACACATTCTGCTTTTTTCAGGCCGACAGGATACACTTAGGGCATTTAGTTTGAATAAAGCTTCTTCGCGAAGTTTGAGCCAATTCGTGGCAAATGAAAAGAGGGATTTGTGGTTGGATTTAATTTTGATAGTGTTGGGGAGACAAGTTGACCATAATCTTTTTTTGTGTGTATCATATGATACATTTGGGGATGTGCATGTGTGTGTCTTTCTTTCTCCGATGTCCTTTTGGATACGTTGTCTGGCACATGTGTGCGTCCCAGCATTAGGCTTTCCCAAGTAGTTTGTCTTGACAGTCTTCCAGAATAGATAGATTTTCAGAAAACGAAAATAGAAAATTGGTGGCCTACACGAAAAATTTGCATCCTAAACTCTTATACCTCTAACCCTTTTTCTACATTGTAGGAGTAGAGAGTCTAACATGCCTAGAACAGCTCCTCCATGGGAAACAAAGCGTAAGTTATTGGTTAAGGCTGAAGACAAAACAGATCCCCGTTACGGCCATAAACCGGAGGAAAGGCCAGCTGAAGAATACATGAAATACGGAGTCATCAACCTGGACAAGCCAGCAGGTCCAACAAGCCACGAAGTAGCTGCATGGGTTAAACGAATCCTAAAGCTTCAACATGTCGGTCACGGCGGGACTCTAGAGGCGTAAGCCAGAGAAATCCCCACGTGACCGGTGTCTTGCCAATAGCGCTAGAGGAATCTAGGAAAATCGTTCAAGCCCTACTTCTAAGTGGAAAGGAATACGTTTGCGTGATGAAGCTTCATAGAGAAGCAGAAGAAAAACAAGTGAAAAAAACCCTAGAAGAGTTTGAAGGCACGATTTATCAGAGGCCACCTTTACGAGCGGCAGTCAAGCGTCGACTACGCACGAGAAGAATTTACTGCATAGATTTTCTCGAGATGGATGGGCGAAACGTGCTTTTCAAGGTTGGATGTGAAGCGGGAACATATATTCGTAAACTATGCTTTGATATCGGTGAAGTAATGGGATGCGCAGCTCACATGCAAGAATTGCGGAGAACAAGGGCTGGACCCTTTGCTGAAAATGGAGACATGGTAACATTGCATGATGTAGCCTACTGGTTTATGGAGTGGCAACAGCAGAAAGATGAGAACATTTTGAGAAAGTTCATTCAACCCATGGAAAAGGCTTTGGTTCTAGTTCCGAAAGTCTACGTCAGAGACTCTGCCGTGGATGCTGTCTGCCATGGGGCAAACCTCACAGCGCCTGGAGTTTTATCTGTTGAAACCGAAATAGGAAAAGGCTTAACGGTTGCGGTTCTCACGTTGAAAGGCGAAGTTGTGGCTCTGGCTAAGGCTACGGCTTCCACGGAAGACATTTTGAATATGGAGCATGGTGTTGTTGCTGAAGCTAAAAGGGTTTTGATGCGCAGGGGTACATACCTCAAATGCTGGAAAAGCGGCGAAGTATAAAATGCCCAAAAAGAGCAAAATTGCAGACCACTATTTTACAGCCTTTCCAAGATCAAAGGCAAAGCTTGGAGTAATACGCACGTATCTTCGTGGAAGACCTTTCGAGTTTTTGACCTCCTCAGGCGTATTCTCCAAGAAGCGTGTTGATTTGGGTACTAGACTGTTGATTGAGTCGATGGTTCTTCCTGAAAAGGGTTACGTTCTTGACATTGGATGCGGTTATGGAGCCGTTGGAGTAGTAGCTGCCTCTTCTAAGCCTAATTCACGGGTTATCATGGTTGATGTGAATGAACGGGCTGTCTGGCTTGCAAGACAAAACATCCAACGCAACAGCATAGACAATGCTGAAGTTAGACGCGGCTTTTTATATGAATCTGTAGAAGACTTGACCTTTAACTGTGTTCTTTCGAATCCTCCAGTAAGCGCTGGAATTGAAACCGTAAAAGCAATAATTGTTGACGCACCAAAACACATGGCAAACAAAGCATACTTCCAAATGGTTGTAAAGTCAAAGATAGGTGGTAAAAGACTGAAGATGCTCTTGGAAGAAGCCTTCGGAAACGTTGATATCCTTGCGAGAAAAAGTGGATATCGCGTATTTATTTCAGAAAAGCAATAAAGCAGCTTTCGATTATTGGTGTTGTGTGTGCCGGGGTCTCCTAGTCAGGTAGGGAGCAGGCCTGGAGACTACGAGATGCCTTAAAGCCTGTGGCCTCTCGGGGCCGCGTGGGTTCAAATCCCACTCCCGGCGCCAAACGCACGCATATGCCTTGTATTAAATCACGCGCCTCTCAGGTTCTTTTCCTGTCTCGATTATCCTGCCAGAAAAGTTTAAGATGAACTCTTTAGGAAAAGCCCGCCAAAGTCTTGTGGTCGCCTTGAATCCTGTGCAGTGGCACGGTGAGATCAAACTCAACCCGAATTGCTTCAGCCCTTCAATCGTTTGCTGAAGGTATCCCTCAGAACGTCCAACGAGATGCGTGCCACCCACTAGTCCATTTATCTGTTTGAAGTTGCCAATTCTCTGAACCTGCAACAGGGTGTTCACAGGTCCTGCGTGGGCACATCCTGTGATAACAAATGGTCCGACTCCCTCTACATCCATCCAGAGCGCTTGATCATCCAGAATCTGATCATCAATCTCCTCTCCATCTACCACCATGATCAACCTTTCCCCTTCAGAAAGGGGTAATACACGTTCAAACGGCGTCACTTTCTGGATTTGTCCTGTAGTCCAGACCCCCGGCACAATTTCTGTGGGCTCCGTTTTGAGGAAGACCTCTCCTCCGGCCTTCTCAATCCCCTGCAGCCCTTCCCCCTTTGGAACACCATATTGTCGCCGTTTTCCTGTTTTGTCCTCGCGGAACCTAGGTTGGAAGGTGTGGGGATGTGCGTATACCTTCGTGCCTCCCGCAGACTTAACCACCTCAACGGTAGCTGCTGTGTGGTCACCATGACCGTGACTGATTACTACGCAGTCCACATCGCTCAGGTCCACCTTCAATTGCTTAATGTTATACAAGAGTGACTCCTTGTGCATGCCCGTGTCAAAGATTACCTTCCTATGATCTCCTTTTGCGTCAACGAATTCCAATAGGAAGGAGAGGCCCCACTGGCCAAGACACCTTGTCATGACAAGGTTCTCCGCAAGCGTCGTGATCTTCAAATCTCGAATCAAACTCGTCTCCTCGACAGACAGTAAGTCTTGTTCAAGATAAGATTTTCTGGTTACGAGACAAAGCATGCGCTCTATTGTCTTCTATCGAGGAAACATACAGCTAATCTTGAAAACTAGAATGTGGAGCTTCATTCTCTTTCTTTGCCTTCTGCTTTCTTCGCGGCTCCTTGACAAAGATTATCAGAAGTGCCAAAGCTATTAGCCCCATTATACCGCTCACGAAGAAGGGAAATCCGATTCCCTGAACTGCTAAGCCTCCAAGCCATTCAACCTTGAACTTTTGAGACTGAAACTCGTAAAAAAGCCATGGTCCCAAAAGTGCTCCAGCTATCATGCCCATGCTGAAGCAGGCAGCGAATCTGCCGAAAAGTTTGCCTCTAATCTTCTCAGGAACCAAATCCGCTCTTAAAGCTCGACCAGCAGGCATACTAACGTTAATACCTAACGATCGAAACGCCATGACCCCAGTCGCTTCCCAAAGATTAACTGTGAAAGGTAAAACCAAGGAAGCAAGTCGCGAAGATATGCTGCCAATGGCTATTACTGGTTTTCTCCCCCATATGTCAGCTAGTTTTCCGGCAAAGAAGTTGCATAGTATTCCCATAAATCCAGACACGGACAGAATGACCCCTCGTTGAAATGGGGTGGCTCCAAACATCTCGGCCAAGAATAGAACACCAACTGGTGCAATGAAGCCAACGGCGAATCCATTCGTTAGGGTGTAGACATATAAGACTCGAACAGATCTCAAGACCCATCCAGCAAGTTTGACATCATCTTCCTTTCGAGTTTCCTCTCTCTTTTTGACAGTACTATGCCCTCTTGTTTCACGAACCTTCCAAGCCACCAAACCGATAGCTATGACCGACAGAGCAGAATCGACAAAGTAAGGAATCCGAAAGCTGTTCTCTAGAGACAGTCCTAGCATGGTTTGCGACAAAGACTGGATGGTTCCGCCGAAGACAGGCCCTATAAACCATCCTATCATAGTAGCAGTTAGAAAGAACCCTAGGGCCTCGCCTCTCCGATGTGTAGGAACTTGATCAACCAAGGAGGCCTCTGCAGCTGGACGTACTGCGGCTGTGGCGACTCCGTTTAGAGCTCTGACGATCAGCAAGGACGGCCAATTCTGAATCAGCCCCGTCAAAGTGCCTAAGAAAACGTCTGCAAGTAATCCCGCTTGGATCAGCTTTTTTCTGCCGATACGATCAGAAAGGCTTCCAAAATGAGAAGAGAGAAGGGCGTTTGCGATCAAGAAGGCAGCTATGAATGATCCTAGGAACCATATTTCAGCTCCAAGAGAAATGGCGTAGTCTGGGAAATATGAAGCAGGCAATGTACCGGCTATGTTCTGAATTAACGATGCCAAAGACAACACTATGACGCTAGCAGAATAAACCTGTGAACGTCTCATCAACCCACCATACCTTTTTTGACAACGATCAATACTTGGCAGTATTAGTCAGCTCAAACTCCGAGAAAAGAATTTTAACGTTAGCTTTCTTATTAAAGCTTGATGTCAAAACTCCATTCCTACGATGAATTGGTGACCTTTTCAAGCTATTTGCAGAATCTCGGAGCCAAAATATCAGTAATCGGCAAGTCTGGACTAGGAAGAAAAATACGTTTACTGACGATAGGGAAAGGAGATAGGCGAGCCTTGATCGTGTGTAGGCAGCACGGAAACGAGCCTACCTCAACAGAAGCAATGATGGAATACGCTGAAGAATCATTCAGCAAAGAAGATTTGATGGAAAAAGTTAGAGTCTCCATAATTCTCATGGCAAACCCTGACGGGGCAGAGCTTTACAAAAAAATATGCGAGAAAGGGAAAACTTCAGTCCTCAGCTCCTATATAGCCCGATCAATCAAGCCCTACAGGAGAGATATGAATCGAGACCATAAAAAGAGGAAGTCTCCAGAAGCAAAAGCCATCGCCAAAGCAGTTGAAGAAGCCAGACCCGACTTAATACTGGACCTACACAACTTCTTCCGAAACTATGAATATACTATCTTAAGGAGACCTATCCATGATTTTTGTCCTGCATTCTCGACAAACGCTAAGATCAAGCCTGAAACAATGAGAATAAGCTACAAGATCTGTAAGATAGCTATTGAAGCGGTCAGAGGGGTAGGAGGAAACTCGGCGGAAGTAAATGGGCTGTGGCCTTCCTTTTACGGTCGTCTTTTAATGCCTAGCGAGAAAGTTCTGGAGACGTACTATTCATTGAAATGCGACGTTCCTTCTGCAACGTTCGAGGCTGTTGGTGGGTTCAATTTTTGTACGAGAAAAATGCAGGTGGGGAAAAGACTGCATAAAGCCTCAACCTCGGCAGTGATCGAACAACTAGCCAGTGATTCAAACTGTCTGTTACTCAATGAGCGTTAGAAGGTCTTCTAGGATGTAATCCATGAAGTCTTCTGTCGTGCTTCTGCTGAAGAGTGTTACCACACAATTCCTTGTAATCCCGGCTACGGCCTCACGCTTTTGAGTTTCAAAGACAACGTACCAGATCTTTCCATGTTCAATGTAATCCCGGTATAGACTTGTGTCAGCAAGGTCTGATCCTGCTAGACATAGCTTTTCTATGCCCGGTATGTCAACTTCGTCAAACCATATTAGTTTCGTCGCTTGAGGGTTCGACTCGTGAAGCTCTTTGAGAGTGTTGTGAGGGATCTTCACCTCGACAATTGCTTGGGGTTTGATGAAGAGAACTTTGCTGAGTTTGTTTGCTACGTAATTTGTTAGTAGCTTCTTGACTCCTCTGGCCACAGATGGCGCTAGTACTATCATGAAAATCCTTTCTTTGAATGGTTTGATCCAGAAGGGAGCTTCCTCTGTGACGGGGGCTTCAACTAACTTGCGTCTGTAAAAGCGTTTCTGCACGAAATCTTTGCTGAAAATTCCTGATATGGAGTCGTCCTTTGATTTCAGGTCCAAAATTTCCGTTACTAGATCCAATTTTTCTCCGCTCTCAGTTTCGTGATGCTCTTCTTCACGGAAGTCCTTGAGCTTCCAGACTATTAATCCGAGATCAGCTTTCTCTCTTATCTCAAAAATCTTGGCTGGCTGGACCAATTCTCGCACCGAAGTATAGATTCGAGTATCTGACTTTAAAAGCTTCTATTAGCTACTGTAGAATTCGCACGCGCATTATCGGTTTTTTGTCAATGCCAATTTTCCATAATAAACCGTAGATTTTTTCCCTTGATTCGATACTACTTGCTATAGAGCATATATACCTATTCAACAGAAAAGGATTGGAGATAATATGCCGATAGTTGAGATAAGTGGTCCAGCGTTACCACAAGATGCAAAAGACCGATTGGCGAAGAAAATCACGGAGATCATCGCTGAGGAAGAAAAAAAAGCTTTTAAGATTGACACGACAGGCATCACGGTAGTAGCCTTTCGTGACATCGCCATACCAAACATTTATCTTGGAACCAAACCTCTCGCCAAGGTCTTGGAGACTCTTCCTAGAGCATAGCTTGAAACGTAATCAAGAAACCATATCCTCCTTTTTTGAGCGGATTTGCGGAAATATCTCCACTGTATGTGGGTTCAGATCCCATCCCTGGCTTCGACGGGCACATCCACATAGTTTTTCCATGGGATGAACCTAACTGGTTTGACACCAAGGATGTAGATTAGTTGCGTGATTACTGGCTTGAATAATAATCTGTTGCATAGTTTCGTTTTTATTCTAAATACGTAATCTGTCCATGCTTGGCCATGATTTTTCCATCTTTAATGATGCAAGCGAAGTTCTTTGGATCTTGTAGGATTGATATTTCGTCTAATGGATTTGAGTCGCATAATACTAGATCTGCGAATTTTCCTTGCTCAATGGAACCTAGCATGTCGTCCTTTTTGATGGCTTTGGCGGATTCAATCGTCGCAGCTTGTAAGGCTTGAGTTGGGGTCATGCCCACATTTTCTACCATATTCTTTATTTCAGAAGCGGTTTGCCCGTGATGATTGCCCGGAGTTCCAGCATCTGTTCCAATGGCAAAACGGACCCCTTTGTTAAAGGCGATCTTGTGATTTTCCAGAACAGCAGAAACTACGGTCTTGGTTTTTTCAGCAACTTCGGGGGGTAGTTGTTTCAGAATTTCCGGTTTTGCCAAAGACAAACCTGCTATTTGGGTTGGAATAAGATATAGTCCTTTTTGAATCATTAATTCGGCTATTTCTTCATCAATATAGCTTCCATGTTCAATTGTGTCGATTCCAGCCATTACAGCCTTAAAAATTCCTTCTCGTCCATGTGCATGGCAAGCGACATGCATTCCTAATCGGTGTGCTTCCTCTACAATAGCTGATAGTTCCTCATCTAGGAAGAGGCTTGTTCCAACTTTTGAAGCCATTCCGTGTAATACGCCTCCTGTTGTTAGTGTCTTGATGAAATCTGAGCCGGAACGCTTTCTGTCACGTACGGCATGTTTCACACCATCAATGCCGGTCTTGACTTCCGATATCTGACGGCTATAGTCAAGAACCTCGAGAGGACCGATAGCTTCTTGGTTACCCCACTGGGCAATCGCTAAATTTGCAACAAGTAATCGTGGACCAGCAATAGTACCATTATCGAAAATTCTACGTAACGAAGGTCCCCAATCAGGAAACCCTCCACAATCTCGGAGACAAGTAAAGCCGTGAATAAAGTGACTCTGTGCGTTTCGTAGTGCGTAATAATGTAGCATTCCTCTTGTTGTTCGAAGATATTTCCGTTCGTACTGTGGAGTTGCTGTCGATTGGAGATGGACATGACAATCTATTAGTCCCGGAAGAACTGTCTTTCCCGTTGCGTCTACGATCTGATCATTTGGTTCTTTGTCGAATGCACTATCCGGGCCACACCAAGCAATTTTGTTTCCAACAATTACAACTGTATGCTCTTCTTTTATTGCCCCATTCAAGGGATCAAAGACATTTCCCGACTTGATCACTAATCTGGAGTTTTTGTCAGACATAAATTCCTCACACTTCTCTATTCAAACATCACAATTATTATCAATGCAGATTTTTTGTTCTTAATATTTTCTGTGAACCATAGAGTTAAGCCCCTAAAAAGGATTGAAATGAGATTCTACATCCTGCACGCGACAGAAGATTTCAACGGGTTTAGGAAAGCTGTAAACTATGGCGAATAAAGGTTGAATGATAAAAAGTGATGGTTTATAGGCCCAATAGGTTCAACAGATTGTTTTGTGCAATTAGAGCAGCGAAGAGAGATGCAACCAAAGACATCACACAGATCAAGGTGTTAAGTGAAGGCCCAGCCGTATCCTTAAACGGATCGCCAACCGTGTCTCCCACAACCGCAGCCTTATGCGCCTCAGAACCTTTACCACCGAAAGCACCAGCCTCGATGTATTTCTTAGCATTATCCCAAAGACCGCCAGCATTAGACATTAACAAAGCAAAGAGCAAACCTGAGAATATGCTTCCTGCCAAGTATCCGCCCAAAGCTTCTATGCCTCCGAGAAATCCCACAGCCAGCGTGGCAACTATTGCAAGCGTGCTTGCTGGCAAGAGCTCTTTCAAGGCCCCGACCGTCGCTATATCAACACATCGTGCATAATCAGGTTTCACACCCTCTTTTCCCTCTCTCAATCCTGGAATTTCTCTGAACTGCCGTCTAATTTCCGCAATCATCCTGTCAGCGTTTTTCCCGACACCCAACATAACCATTGCTGAGAACACTGGTGGAATAGCAATACCGATGAAACAGCCAAGCAAGACCATTGGGTTCATAAGGCTGAAATCAACAGGTTTGTTGAGAACGTTCTGAGCTATTTCTCTGTACGCAGCGAGCAAGGCGAGCACAGTCAATCCTGCGGCACCTATCGCGAAGCCCTTCGTTATGGCTTTAGCTGTGTTCCCTGCGGCGTCAAGCTTATCTGTTACAGCTATTACTTCCTCTCCAAGGCCAGCCTGTTCAGCTACACCTCTGGCGTTGTCAACCACAGGTCCATACGCATCACTGGCAACTATCATCCCAACAATTGACAGCATTCCCAAAGCAGCCATTCCCACCCCAAAAACGGCATAACCATCTCCTATAGGGTCACACAGAAAATATGCAATCGCAGCTGCCATACCTATCCCAATCAACGGCGGGAAAACACTGTGCAACCCATACGAAAAGCCCGTTATGATGTTCAGGGCAGTTCCACTCTTAGATGTTTCCGCTGTTTTTATAGCAGGCATACGATCTATAGACGTGAAATAGTCTGAGGTTATGCCTATAACAACTCCAGCCGTCAACCCGACTAACGTGGCTCCCCATATTCTAAGGTCAACTCCGAGGTACGAAGTCACCAAGTAAGTAATCACTGCGAAGATTACACACGTTACGTAAGTTCCAATGTTGAGGGCCTGTCCAGGATTACCCTTCTTTCCCACCCTCACAATTGCCACACCTATAAGTGAAGCGACAGCCCCCAAACCAGCGAAGATCAATGGAATCTCCATGTAGGGCGGGGTGGCGCTCGCGTGTCCTAGTACTTGCCCAAGTATCATCACAGCAACAATACTTGCTATGTAAGAGTCAGCCAAGTCTGCGCCCATTCCAGCAACATCTCCCACGTTGTCACCTACGTTATCAGCTATGACCGCTGGATTTCGAGGATCATCCTCTGGGATGCCAAGTTCTACTTTACCGACTAGGTCGGCGCTTATGTCCGCCGTTTTTGTAAATATACCTCCACCCGCTTTTGCAAAAAGCGCAAGTGCACTTGCACCAAAGCTGAAGGCCAGAACTATCTGAGGGTCTCCCGTGACGGCGTAGACAATGCTTAGCCCAAGCAAAGAGAAACCAACAACTGCTAACCCCATGACTGCTCCTCCTCGGAACCCAATTGGAAAAGCCTTGTTTAGCCCTTCCTGAGCTCCCTTGGCTGCCTTCGCATTCGCTCTTGTCGCCACATCCATCCCGAAGTATCCAGCCAGAGCTGAACAAAAAGCTCCAAACATGTACGCTACGGATCTGCTCAGGTTTTGAACCAGGTCTTTACTCGTCCAAATCGGTTCTGGGAGGAAAATTCCTATTAGAATAGCTACCACAATAACGAAACCTGCCAAGATCGTGTACTCACGTTTGAGGAAAGCGTTAGCTCCTTCTCTTATTGCAGCGGAGATTTCCCTCATTCTTTTTGTTCCGCTGTCTTGCTTATTCACATAGTGATAAAGGTAGAGTCCTATCAGGATTGAGATTACAGATGATATTGGCGCTATGAACCATGGTTCAAACAGATCCATTCGATCCTTCTCCTTTCACTTTTACGTTTTTCTTTTTCCGAGTCTTGTAGATGTCTTATGAACTCTTTTATAAACTTAATTGATTGAACAGCAGCATGATATGGAAAAGAATAAAAGAGCTTGCCTTTTTAATAGTTAGCTCATGTCTTGAAAGAGAGGGTGAAGCAAACGTCAAAACAATGGCACAGCATGAAAATCGATGAAGCTATGAGTGAGTTGAACGCCAAGACGGATGGTTTGAGCTCGGAAGAAGTGCAGAAACGCTTAGAAGAGTTTGGACCTAACGAGTTAAAAAAGGAAAAGCGAAAGTCACCATTTAAGCTCTTTCTGGAACAGCTTACAGACATACTGATCATAATATTGTTAATCGCAACCGTCCTCTCTTTTGCCGTAGGAGAAGCTTACGACGCATTAGTTATCATAGCGATTATCATGGCGTGCGCAGTTCTAGGCTTCACCCAAGAGTATAAGGCGGAAAAAGCCTTAGAAGCTCTAAGAAAAATGACTGCCCCCACAGCCACAGTTCTACGTGACGGAAAAGAAATGCAACTCGAAACCAAAGACATTGTGCCCGGCGACATCATCTTATTATACACAGGAGATAAGGTGCCCGCCGACGCTAGGCTCATCGAAGCCATAAACATGAAAACGGATGAAGCTCCATTAACAGGCGAATCCACACCTGTGAATAAGAACGTTAAGCCTTTACCTGAAGAAACAATAGTTTCTGATAGACGCAACACCGTATTTACTGGCACAGTTGTAGTTTACGGACGAGGCAAAGCAGTTGTCACATCAACAGCCATGAACACCGAGTTCGGAAAAATCGCCAAAATGGTTCAGGTGACAAAAGAGGAAGAGACGCCGCTTGAAAAGCGAATGGCTCACGTTGGAAAATGGCTTGGAATCCTCTCAGTCGCAGTATGCCTTCTTGTAGCAGTCTTCGGCATGATAAGAGGACGCGAAATCTTGGACATGATCTTGTGGGGCATAAGCCTTGCAGTAGCTGCCGTTCCAGAAGCTCTACCAGCAGTTGTAACTGGTGCACTTGCCGTCGGCATGTACCGTATGGCTAGAGAAAATTCTATCGTCAGGAAGCTTCCTGCAGTTGAAACCTTAGGATGCACAAGCATCATATGTTCAGACAAAACAGGAACAATGACAAAAGGCGAAATGACCGTAGAGAGAATATATGTAAACGGAAAAGCGGTGAAAGTCACTGGTGTAGGTTATGAACCTAAAGGAGAGTTCCTATTTGAAGATAAAAGACGTGATCCGGCTGAAGAGCAAGAGCTTCACATGCTTCTAAAAGCTGCGACCTTATGTAACGACTCAAGACTAGAGAAAGCTGAAGAAAGATGGACTGTGAAGGGAGACCCAACTGAGGGAGCCTTGGTTGTTGCCGCTGCTAAAGCTGGCATATGGAAGGAAGAAATTGGAAAAGAAGAACCACGAATAAACGAGATTCCATTCTCTTCTGAAAGGAAACGCATGAGTACAGTTCACGAGTTATCGAACGGAGGCAAAATAGCCTACATGAAGGGCGCCCCTGAAATCGTTCTTGAAAGATGTACAAAAATCTACACAAAGGGAAAGGTATCTAAGCTAACTGAAGAAAACCGCAAGCAACTATTGTCAGTAAACGAAGCCATGGCAATTCAAGCATTAAGAAATCTGGGCTTTGCAGGCAAAGAGTTGCCTGAATCTATGAGTTCATTTGATGAAGAAGATGAAAAAGGCTTTGTTTTTCTTGGAATGATGGGAATGATTGATCCTCCACGGGAAGAAGTCAAAGACGCCATCTACATGTGCAACGAGGCCGGGATCAAAGCTGTCATGGTTACTGGCGACCACAAACTAACAGCTGTAGCAGTGGCTAAAGCATTGAATCTGATAGGTGAAAACGAAAAGGAACAAGATAAGGTATTAACTGGAGCGGAATTGGATAAGCTCAGTGACGAAGAATTCGAGAAATCCGTTGAAAAAGTTGTGATTTATGCAAGAGTTTCGCCTGAACACAAAGTTCGAATAGTGAAGGCTCTGAGAAAAAATGGTCACATATGCGCCATGACAGGCGACGGGGTAAACGATGCTCCTGCATTAAAGATTGCTGACATAGGCGTAGCGATGGGAATAACTGGGACGGAAGTGACAAAGGAGGCGTCAGACATGGTTTTGACGGATGACAACTTTGCGACAATTGTTAGAGCTATCAGAGAAGGACGTGAAATCTATGACAACATCAAGAAGTATCTGACGTATCTGCTTCGTTGTAATATCATGGAAATACTTGTAATGTTCATAGCTATGATGATTACTCCAGACCCTTTATTTGATATATCTTCGGGTATTGTGCCGCCAGCCATAGCTCTCACAACGATTCAGATCCTTTGGGTGAATCTGACAACAGACGGTTTGCCGGCCATAGCCTTGGGCGTAGACCCTGGTGACCCAGACTTGATGGAGAGAAAACCAAGAGATCCAAACGAAAGCGTTTTCACACGGGATGTGAAAATATACTTGTCTGCTGTTCCAGTATTGATGACTGTGCTTCTCTTGGGTGGATACATCTCTTATCAGCCTTGGATAAGCGAGTATAACTTGGTAGAAGCGCGTACGCAGCTCTTTACGGCAATAGTTTTAATGGAACTGGCTAACGCCTTGAACGCCCGTTCACTCAAATACACTATCTTCAAGGTGGGTGTGTTTAAGAACAAGTTCCTCTGGCTTGCAATCCTTTCCTCGTTAGGTTTACAATTGATGGTGCTTTACATACCAGCACTTCACGGCGTATTTAGAGTAACGTATCCAGAGCTCTTCGACTGGGCGGTGGCAATCGCTTTCACATTGATAGTGTTCTTCAGCTTGGAGGCAGGCAAATACATAGCCAGCAGGAGAAGATGATTCTACGGGCGCGAAAAACATGTGGTTCGCGGATTGCGCCGAAGATCATTGAGATGAGTGGAACAGCCTAGAGGACAGGGGTTTCTATATATATCTGGAATTGGTAGTTGTAATTCACATTTGTTTATTATCTGCTCAATCTAGTATCTAGTGAAAGATGAATGTAGATGTCTGAAAAAGATGAGAAGTCCTCAAGTCTTGACATATTTCAGCTATTGGAGGAAACAACGGAGAAGGAGAAGAAAAAGCAGAGAGAGGAGCTTCTCGCACCTTTAGGCATCGAACAATTCTTTGCCGAAGGAAGCATAACCATTAACAAGCGAACTTGTCAGGGAGTAGAATGCAAGCTTTGCATAGATGTATGCCCAACGAACGCTTTGTTTTGGAGGGCTGGAGAGGTTGGGATAACGCCGGAGCTTTGCATCTACTGCTGGGCATGCGTCCTAAGCTGCATAGTAGATGACTGCATGAAGATTGTAAGGGAAAGGTCAACGGGGGAAGCTGAAAGCTTCAGTAATCCAAGGGATGTTGTGATCCTTCAACGTAGAATTAACGCTAGAAAGCGTGTTGAAAGAGTTCGAGACATTTTTCCGAAACCAGAAAGCTATCTTGAACGATATAAGCTGGAAACATGAAGAATCGATTGAAGCTGTCTCTGTTTTCCACATTTTTATAGGAGTCATTGATTAGAGTTCTTGGATGTTGGGCTTGAAGCCTACGAGCTGTGAAGAAATGTTAACGTTGGTCTTTGTTTACAGTGGGGATTATGCGGAGCGAGTGATAAGGAACTTGATAAACGACCCGAGTTTCTGCAAGTCGTGTGGTCTCTACTGCGATTTCTGCAAATACAATGTATACAGTTATGTGCGTTGCATTCGGGCGGCGATACAACTGCCAAACCCGTCCGAACTGCCAGCCTTTATAGACATCCCAGAAAAGTACATGCCCAAAAAGATTCCTAAGGCTGACATATGCGTGGCGTCAGGACTGCACAAAGACCTGTTATTAGAATTGCCGCATCATGTGCAAAAGGTCGGGATAAGAGGGCTAATCGTGCCAATAGAAGATTTCATTGAAGTTCCGTCAGGTCTAAGAAAGCAAGTGGAAGAAAGATGTCAAGAACTGGGATTGGAAAATGCTTTCCCAAAACCTTTCTGCTCGCTGGAGCCAGCTGAAGACAAACCATTAATCTCAAGGTTCGTGACTGAACTTAAAGTTGGAAGGCCCTATTTAGAGATTTCAACTGCAAGAGAGGGCAAGTATGAGATCATAGACTCTGCTGTTGTTAGGCGAAGCGCTCCATGCGGCTCTACGTGGTATGTGGCGAAAAAACTCATTGGCGTTAAGACGAGAAGAGGGGTTCTTTACGATGCGGTTGCGAAAGCCCACCACAGCTATCCATGCACTGCAACAATGGCAGTAGACCCGGAAATGAAAGAGCCAATACTTCACATTGGAGGCTTCATAATACGAGAAGAAGTCGAGAAAGCACTGAAAAAGACTTGATCAACTGCACCAATAGCGTGCGGTGGGCGCTGAAACAGGCGGGTCTGTGTGCTGTGGACTACCCCCTATATATAGATCTTTGTGTTGGTTGTGAAGAGGATGCCTTAGGTTTTTTGTGCGTTTTGTTTAGGCGTATACGGTTCTGGTGGCGAGTGCGACTCGTCTTAGGCATTCGATTGCGCATTCGTAGGTTGGGTATCCTTTTAGTCCGCATTCTGGGCTTGCGTATGGAACTCTTTCTTGGCCGTATCGGTTGGCGATGTCCAGTATACGGTTTCTTATCAAAGCTGTGTCTTCAAGAAATGTTGTGGCGTTTATTTCCTTGTTCAGGATTCTTTTCCAGCTTTCTTTGATTTTCTGGTTGATTTCTGTGTTCTGTTGATGTGAAGTAGTTGTTTTCTGTCTTACTAGTTCGTCGAAGTTTGTTGTGCATGCAGTTGCCTTTAAGGACTTGTCATATGCCTCTAAGAGCTTCTTTGTCTCTTTGCTTTGGTAAAGAAAGTTTTTCATTCCGGCCTCTACAATGTCAAGTGATTCTATTTCCCAGAATAGCTTGTCAGCTGTGCTGTGGAGGTGTATACATGTCTGGGCGGAACTGGATTTCGTCTTGCTGGTGTGGGTGATGAGTTCCCAGGCCTTTTTTAGATTTTCTCTTCCTTCACTGTCGGGATCTATCAACGGATCATTCAGAAACCCAAAAGTGGGCTCGTCCACTGAAATCAAACTCACTCTTCCATGTTTATTGTTGAAAACAGTGTTTTCGATAAGTTGAGAGATTAGGTGGCCGAGCCTTAGAAACAGGCTCGTGTCTCTGACGGCAAATTGAGAAGACAATGTGTAGGGTCCTGTGACGCAAACTCCGAGCTCGAACAGGTGACCTAGTGCTTCAGAAATCTGTTTGGAGTTTTCTTTGATTACGTTTACCTCTGCTATTGATTTTCCTGTTGCTTTTAGGGACATGTCTTTTGACTCTACGTATCCTTTCTTGAGCTTCTCAATGCCATCAATGAGTTCTAAGAACATGTGGTTCATGTCTCTGAACTGAGGGTAGTAGGGAATGTTGATGCCTGTTTGAGCCTTATCAACAAAGCTTGTGATGACTTTCGAACAGAAATAGCTGCATGCATCATCACCAGAAGATGATTCAAACTTTGATGCTTCCTCCAAGAATTTAGCAAAGTTCCCAGAAAAAGGTAAGCTACCTACATCACAAGACTTTATTTCAGGCATTCTTTGTCATATCCTCTTTTGTGATTCGAGGGTACTATGAGGTTTTTGAACCTCGCAATTTAAGAACTCTTGCATGTTTAGAGTTTGAACAACAAACACTAATCCAACAATTCTTTCTGCCCGAATATCCTTTACACCATGAAGCAGACAGACTGCGCGAACACGTGCACGCTGTTTTGATCAATCGATAGGGCGAAATCTTTTTCCAACGTCTGAACCTCTCTCAAGTCGTATGGTAGGTAGAAAATGCTACTCTTTTGGGGGCCAGTTCTCCTTCAGGAACCCCGGTATCCCTGACGAGTCCCTTGGACCCACTATAACATGCCATCCAGTTAGGTCCTCTGTCTCTCCGCTTAACCTAGCGGCTAGACCAGGAATAATGAGGTGTCTGTGCTTAACCTTCTGCTCTACCCCAGACTCCTTGACCGCGTCAGCGGCGGTTTCCGCTGTCAGTAGCCTCCCGGCTATTGAGCTTTCAACGCTGATTCCACCGGTGTCAACTACAATCAGATAGCAGTCTGCGCCTGACGACTTAATATCAGCCTCAACAGTGAAGTACGTTAGGGCGTAGTTGGTGGTTATCATAACCGGCGAGTTTTCATCGGGCTTCCCGAAGGTTTTCAGCCCAGATTCAACAGAAACAGGCTTCCTCGGATCCGTGTATATGTTAAACCTCCATATGAGATTTGGCAGTTGAACCCATCCATCAAGGCTGTGCATTACTAGTATGTCTGCGTATCTGGAGATCAGCATGGAGGCAATATAGGCTTCCCTCCAAGCCAGCACTTCCTTTGGTGCTTCCTCGCCGACCCAAGCCGTGATGGGTGTCCCTATAAGTGGGAAGCCGAGTAGTTCATCTCCTCTCCTACATGCACTCCTCCTCACCATTGTGAAGTTGTTAACAGTGTCCGATAATCCCTCACCAGTGAATGTCCCCGGGTCAAGCACCAGATCCTCAACTCCATACGCAATCATGGTCTTCGCCAAGGAGCTCAGAAGCTTGAGGTCGTTTGGAGCAAAGATGGTTAATGGGCAATTGTACATCATTGCCAGCTCAGCCATATCTCTCCAATTATCCTTTGTCGCAGCGTAGATCAGTGGCCTCCTATCCTTGACTGCAACCACTCCAGCCTCCATGACATTCGGGTCCAAAGCGCATAAGACAAGCGGCAACTTCGTGGCTTCGGCGACCTTCTCCACAGCTGACTTAAAAGTTACTGGATCGCCCGACGTCGACCTGACAGCTACCATATCAAGGTTGACCTCGCGCCCAATGTACTCGTAGGAGAAATTCTCAACCTTCTTCACCTTGTCCAGAAGCTTCTCTTCATCCATCTCGTCCGTTACTTCTATCGCTATGGGCGTTGGGTTATGATACGTGAACTCGTGGCGATACATCACGAGTTTGCCACCGATCTTGACCGCATGGTCACCTGTGCCGATGGTGACCTCCTTGACCGCTGGCGCCAGCAGTTCCTTGAGTTTTTTGTACTCCTTTTCATATTTCTTTTGTAGAAGTGGGGGGCACTGCTCTATGGTGACCTCTCGGTTGACAAGTTTGGTTGCGAAAGCCATGCAGTTGGTTTCCCCGCATTCCTTGCAGTTCGTTCTGGGAAGCAACGCGTACACGTCGATTGGGCTGAGTTCCTTTATGCCCTTCTTGATTTCCCGTTCACTCACATCTTCCTCCTCCTCATACTTCCGCGGTGACCCAGTCTGCTATCTTCTCTGGGGTGGCCTTGCTCGTGCTCATCAATTTTCCTATTACATCATTCAAAGTTCTGACGGCGGCTGGGTGCATCATCATGAAGAGGTCAACTCCAGCCAGAAGGAGGCCCAGTGCTGTGACTGTCTCCCATATGGGGCCCCTAAGCGCTCTCGGCTCCCACTCAGGTCCGAGCTTCATCCAAGCCTCTCTAGCGGCCCAAGCGTTGGTGGTTCCGGACAAGACTGGATGTTGAAGCTCTGGGTCTCCCATCAGTGCCGCCAATCTGGCGCGTTCAAAGATGGTGAAGGAGTATTCGAGTCCGTAGCCCAGGGCAGCCGTTGTCAGGTCCATTAGTATTCTATCTTTGGGTAGGAATTCGTAGAGCCTTCTGTTTAGCTCTCTAGCCTGATTCAACTCTAAGGCTGTAAAGGCCAGCACTACGTGTCCATGATCCTTAGCGGCCTTAGCCACACCATCCAAGACACCAGCCTGAGCCATGTCCAGCGTGACAGAACTAAGTACAACCCTTTCCCCCTCGGTCACCTCGGCTACCTTCTTGAACAGTAAGGCGTCCTTTTTGGGGTCTCCACAACCTCCAACGATGATCGGAACATCTACGGCTTGAAGTACTTCCTCAACAGTTTTTGAGGCATCCGCTGGGGATGTGTCCTTAATAAGCGGATCCGTGCTCACCAGATGTACCGTGACCATATCAGCCCCAAACTTCTCAACTGCGAGTTTGGCCCACGCAGCTGGATCCTCCATAACCTCCTGAACATGCATTCGTATAGCCTTTGGAAGTGGCACTTTTGTGTCGAACACGTCCAAAGAGATTATTGGTGGATGCGGAGGTGGTCTCTCAAATGTGTAGAATGCTGGTGAGGTCTCGCCTCCGATTACTATTGTCTTGCTGCGGGACCCTCCCTCACCCTTGGTTGCTCCGAGCTTCACCTCCCCAATTCTGCCGGGGTACTCCTCGATCGGAGGAATAAAATCCGCTTCAAGAATAGTGGTGGGTTTCAACTTCGCAGGAGGCGCGACAACTCTTGGCGGGGCAGCTACCGCACCTGGCTGAAACCAAAGCTCTAAGTCTCCGAGCTCTATTTCCACATCTTCAAGTTCTATTTCTTCAAAATCAGTCAGAAAGTCAAGGAGTTTGGGATCAAACTTTAGACCAGCCTTCTTTTCCTCTTTTTCCTCCACTGTTTTTCACCGCTTCTCTTTCTTCTTCGTGCTTTTGATGATGAGTCGCTCCGCATGGATTTTTGCGTTTTTCAGGATTATCTTGAACCCGCCACCTGCTGCGATGGCTGTTCTTGGAAGAGGCGCTAAGGACACAGCTGGAACCTCTTCTTCTTTCACCTCGGGTGCGACTTCAACCGGCATCTCCTTCCACTGCTGAATAATCGGATGCTCATGCTCCTTAAGGAAAGCCTTTAATTCGTCAACTGTCTTCACTTCGTTTTCCGTAGCTATTTTATCAACCAATTCCTTGGGTATGAATTCTTTAACTCGCTCTTTGACACTGGATGGCATCCACACGACGCGGTTCCAGCCTCCATCAACTTGTAAGAACTTTGGAGACCTCATATATTCGATGGATATGCCGTGGAAACCGTCCACTTGTCTTCCTCCGGCTGTGGAGTCCGCCATGGTAGAGAAGGGCAAGCCGTTGACGGTTACGTCCTTGAAGCCTCGATGAACAACTCCTAAGCCGTCGACCTCTGGTATGTAGAAGGCTACGCCTTCGAAGCAGCCGCAGGAGGTATGAGGATAATTAAAGGCTGTGTAAAGCCAGACTCGAGTTACTTCGCCCATGGTTTTCTCCTTTAGGGTTGCGTTAGCCCCTGAATATTCGCCCTTATATGGGTCGACGCATTCACCTTTGTCGATCATGAAAATCGGACCTTTAGGGTCTACCCTCGCTGCTGCTCGGCCGTCGAACCAGCTGATGGCTCCGCAGTTAGAGTATCTTTGAGGTGTGATTACACAACAATGGGTCGGCGCAAAGGATTGACAGAGGGTGCATCCGTAGAAGGCGTCTGCCTCTTCGTCTTTCATTCCTCGGGCTTTGGCATCGCGGGCTTCGTAAACTTTCAACGCTTTGTCATACATTTCCTTGACTTTTTCAGGGTCGGTGATGAATGTGATCTGTATCTTCTCGATGAATGGTAGCTCGCTTCTGTAGAGTGTCTGCAAAACTTTTCCCCAGAGATTGAAGGAGTTGAAGCCTTTCTGGAAGGATTTCTTGCTCAGTCTTAGATGGATGTCATAGCGCTGGTTTAGGTGCATGATTCCCTCAATGAAGTTGCAGTATTCGTGGATGCGTCGCTCGATGACTCCTTCGAGTTCTTCTTCAATTTCTTTGCCAGCGACTTCAATGTAAATGCCTAAGGGGTGAGTGCCTCCTTCTTCCATGTCCTTGATGTCCGGTCCAATCACTGCAATTTTTCCGTCCTCTATCTCGTCTAGTCCCTTGGCTCTTACAAGTTCAAACTTGGCGTCTACGCGTGGTCCTCCGAATTCTGCATGCATGTCCTTGTATCGGATTCTTTCCCCTTCGTAGATCACTCCAACGTCTACTGGGATGTCTTCAAACATGGACATTCTTTCACTTTCCTCCTAACTTATTCAGTATTATTTTGAAACTTTCATTCCAATCCTTAACTGAAAGGTTGGGAAATGACCAGGTAGCGTGTGGATTATAGTACCTGTCTAGGCTTATGGTCTTAAGGTTTGTGGAAAAGTGTTTTAGCGCTGCCAATATTACGAATTCCATGTAATAGGGGAGTCCCATGAACAACGTGAGATCATACGGACCCTCTCCGTCTAAACCTTTCCATTCTGGATCCTTAAGCCTGTTACCAATGTCCATCGCATGCATGTAGGCTGCGGAATGAAAACCCCTCTTGATGAACTCGCTTATCGTATGGGCTGTGGCAACCACGGGGATTCCGGCGGTCTTACTCATGCGGATCGCGTAGTCGATCATTTTAACATCGTCTGAATAATCCTCGGCGGCTAAGTGTCCAACGATGAGGATGGGACGTTTCGCCCTCTTCACCATTGCGACAACCACCTCTGGCTTCAATATAAGGAGAGCTTTCTTCGGACCCGGGATCTCGGCTCTCTGCCAAGATTCTGCCTTCACACCCATATCATTCACCTTTCCTCTTTCTGATGAGCCTAGGCAGAAGCGTTGGGTCTGGGATTCTCTTCTCCTTCCATCCCTTCTCCTCCAGAACTTTGATAATCTCATCCTTCATTGTTATGGGTACGTCGGCCTTGTTTCGGACATAGAGATGTATGTCGTCAGGTGGTACTCCATAGAGACGCTTGTGAAGATCAATGTAATGGGTTAACTTTATGGCGCGACCCTTGGTTGTGTCGTTAGGTCTCATACAAAGCTTTGCTATAAGCACCATAGCCTCCTCTTTAGTTTCAGCTGCAGTGAAAAGATGTTCAGGAGCTGGACTTGCATAAACCTTGTCTCCGGTTCTGGCGTCATACACATACCAATCCTCCTCTTTGTCTTTTCTCCCAAGGAGCATGCGGCGGTACTTAGATCCGTGAGGCCCCACGATCACAGGCACTCCAAGCCTCCAGAATCCAGAGGCTATTGAAGCCGCCTTCTGAGACATGGCACCCCAAGCGACTCCCACCGCCCCCACTCGGTTGAGGACATAATCAGCGATCTCCTCGTAGTTAGCCCGTAGTTTTCTCTTGGCGAAGATGCTTGCAATCTTGATGGCTGCTCCGGCAATGTGAGGGTTAGAGACACATGAGCCCACATTTATGATGCCGCCAGCCTCAAAGGCACCAGGATATTTCTCGTAGAGGGTCTTTCCCTCCTCATCCTTCACCATAGCCATAGACATAGCTGCACAGCCTGACGAGACAACAATGAACCTGCGCTTCGCGAACTCCTCAGCAATCTCTGCAACCTCCTTTCCTCCACGGGGATAATTGGCGCATCCTACCAGAGCTACTACTCCAGGAATCTCGCCGAGAACTATGGGACCTCCAACTTCCCTTATCTCTACATCTTGGATTGCACCCCGTCCAACCCGTATCTTAAACTTCTCCTCCATCAATGATTTCTCTCCCGCTTTCACCATAAAGCTGTGCAATGGGAAGTCATTGGGACAAGCACTATCGCAACGGGCGCAACCGACACAACTCTCGAGGATTTCAGCCAGCGGGTTAAGGTCCCCCTTCGCCGCCGCTTTCATGGCCTCAGGGATAGGCATGTTGTTTGGACAGGCCCGCATACATTCGTTGCATTGCGTGCATTCTTGGGCAGCCTTTATAATTTCTTCTATTTCCGGGATAATCTTGAATTTATTCCGTTTTGGGGCAACAGCCATCACAGTTTCAACTGCAACTTCTCCAACCTTTTCTGGGTCCAAAATGAGCACGCCAGGCACCTTCCCGTTCACCAGATCTGATGTTATCTCCTTCGCGGGGCTTTCGGTTCTGTTCTCAAGTCCTAAACAGTTTTTTGGGCTCGAGGCGATTATTGGTGCTTTAATTTTTTGGGCCTCGACCAGCGAGTCCGCTCGAATACACTGTTCGTCCACTACTATCAGATCAGGTAACCCACTCCTAATGAAACGCAATTGCCAAGATATAGGGCCAACTATTTTAGCCATGGAAGAACTGTACCGGGTCATATCGATAGCTGTGCAACATATGCCCACAACCTCAACCGCGTTGTACATTCCTTTATCTTTCAAGTAGTCTATTATTCCCACGGCTGACGGCACGTTATGACCGATCACCAAGATCACAGGTTTGGTGACATCTGCTGTTCCCCAGCCTATTTCAGTTAAAGGAGCTTCAGGATCCCCCTTTGGAAAACCATATGCTGAAATCTGCGCCATATCCGCGATTTCCATGCCAACTTGGTCTACCATCCCTGCATGGAGAACTTTAGACTCGAAGTCTAGGTTGCTTCCCTCTTGCCCAGTATGAGTGGCGGACAGGAGATGTGTAACCTCAGTCTCACACCAGTCAAGGGCATCCTCTAGATCTGTGAGGGTTTCAGGTTTGATGCCGCAAACTAGGCGGGTCACTGGAGCCTCTACATCTATGTTCAAGCCTCCCACGTCAAGGGGGGTGTTTCCACCGTATTTCTCAATCAGGTGCTCCACTAAATGCCTCGCATGTGCAGTATGGGTCGCAGCTCCAATGCAACAGGCGAGGAGAACTATACGCGACTGCTGAGCTGCCATATTCAGTCCACAGGCTCCTCGCTTGTCTCCTGTCAGGTCGCATTTACCAAACGTACAGAGGCAGCATACATCACAGAAGGGTAAATAAAATGGTTTGTAGCGTTGAAGGAGTTTCATGTCCCACTCTCTCAAAGTTGTTATTCCTGGAAAAGGTGTCGGCCCCATTTGTTCAGCCCATTTTTCTTCGACGACCCTGCCAATTGCAAGTTCAAGGTCTTTGACGAGAGCTACGTTAGTCTTCAACTCTTTGATTTTTAGGTTTATGCCTTTCTTCGTCAACTACAACACTACCAAGATTTTGAAGATGTAAGGTTAGCAACAGATTATTTTAAGCTTTTCCAGAAATCTCTTCTAGATGTAATGTTCAATTGCTCTAGTAACAATTAAACTTAAAGCATCATTCGCTGAACTTGCGAATGCCATTACCCTTTGATGTAACCAGCTTTCGCCATTATTTTCTTGACAGAAATGTAAGCTAGGGAATCTGAGGATAGGCCCAGCAAAGATTTCCCGGAAAGAACGTATTCTTCAACTTCTTTGTCATAAGCGATTTTCCCCAAATATCCCAGTTGAGTAGCCTCCCTAGCTTGGTTCTCTAGGTGTTCTGGAAATCTAAACCCACCGATTATGTGGAAGTTTTTGAAATCTATCTTGACTTCTTTGGCTACACGATACGCACGCTTAACATGGTCAAAGGATTTCTTGGAAGGATCAATTATATCGAAGATGTCGTCAACCCTTGTCGAGATTTTTCGGTTTAGGTGTTCCAAGCCTGCTGGAGAATCGATAAGCACATACCTGTAGCTCTTGGTTAGAGACCCAAGAGCTCCTTTCAGGGCTGAATCTGGCAGACAGTAGCATCCTTCAATCCATTTTGTTCCTACAGCCATGAAATCGAAATGGTCGCCTTCGTACAAGCCTTTCGCCCATATTTTGCTTTCAATTCGCTCCGTAGGTGGGACACCAACAGTCGTCCCGCCTTCTTCCAAGAAAGTTCGCACAAGTAAATCTGAAATGGACTTCTTGCCAACTTCTTCCAAGTCAATGCCAACCATCTCGCCAAGGTTTTGATCAGGATCTACATCCACCAAAAGCATGGGAGTGTTTCCAATTTCAATGAAGTATTTGGTCATTAGAGCGACGAAGCTTGTTTTTCCGGTTCCACCGCGACCCATGGTGACGAGCGTTTTCACGTTATCCTCCATCTCCTCTGTCAGTAATCTCGTTACAGCTTATTAGTTATCTTTTTCGCTAATCTTTTCACCTAAACCTTGTATGACATGCAGAGCAGCCGAATCCTCGTGCTTAAGAGGAGTTTCTCCACGCATCTCCGCCTCCACTACATTTTGGTCGAAAGGCACGAAGTCAAGAATTGTTAAATTATTTCTTTCCGCGAATTCTCTGACAGCTTCTTTCTGGGTCCTATTTCCTATTTTGTTTCCAACTAGAAAGACTTGCCTCATACCAGCGTCTGCGGCCAGGTTATGAATATGCCTAGCAGTTTCGAGAGATTTTATGTTCGCATCCGCAACAACCAGCAAAACATCCACATGCCGAGCTGTTCCCCTTCCTAAATGTTCAACACCAGCCTCCATGTCGAGGATGACTACTTCGTCTCGTTCCACGACTAGATGACGAAGCAAAGTTCGAACGACAGAATTTGCTGGACAAGTGCAACCTGAGCCCATAGACTTCACAGTCCCCATCACAATTAAATTCACACCAAAAGGCGTCATTACTGAAAAGTCATGGATGACATCCTCTATGGTAAACGAGAGACGGTAGACCCCTGGATATGATGTTTTCGTTTTTGATTCTATTAACTCCTTGTTTTCTGATATTGGCACTATTTTTCGGGCTTCCTCCAATGACAAGCCTAGCGTTAATGCGAGATTTGGCGAAGGATCAGCGTCAATGGCGATTGTACTCAGCCCTTTTTTTGCGAAAGAGCATGCTAGGCCCCCAGCGATTATAGTTTTGCCTACACCACCCTTACCGGAAACTGCCACTTTCACGTCATTCTCTTCCCGTTCAAAGTTTTCTATACAAATAGGCACACAACTGGCTTTTTACGCTTTCTGAAGTGCTTGAACTTGTAGGAATGACCCTTTTCTTTTGGTTTTGTCAGGTCGGCTGCCTTTACATGCGTCAGTTTTATGTGATTATCTATTTAGGGGGTCAATCTGATTATTTTGTTTGAACTAGAAATGTTGAAGCTCCAAACGTCAGAGACTTTATTTTTGTACATCTTTGCTGTGATCATGTTCCTTTTTGTTCAGCTGTTTCTTCAAAATGTGGAAAAACTTCTGCAGCTATCATGCTAATCGATTTCCGCATATTCGCACCTATTGGTGAACCAGCAACGATCTGGTTGACACCAGCCTTCAGCAGCTTATGAATCTTACCCACACACGTTTCTGGAGTGCCGCAAATCGAAAAGGCTTCCACCATCTCAGTGTTCACAAGGGAGAAGGCTTCCTTCCATCGCCCGTGCACTATTGCCTCACGAATCTTGCTTGCAACCTCTACTCGAATTCCGTGCCGTTCCAATATAATCTCGGGTGAGCCAGCAACGATATAAGCTACTACTGGAACCACCGCTTTTAACGCCTTATCATAGCTTGATGCAATGGAGAAAGAAGTGTAAGCACTGACGTTTAAGTCATTTAACTCTTTACCAGCTTTTTCTACGCCCTTACCGATAAACGTCATGGCGTTTTCAACGTCCTTGGGATGGGAGGCATTGATTAAAACTCCATCGCCTATTTCGGCGGCTAACTGCAACATCTTTGGGCCTTGAGCACCTATGAAAATAGGGATGGGACTTGTTGTTTTGAAGCTTAGTTTTGCCCCAGCAACATTGAAGATTTTGCCCTGCATTTCCAGGGACTTTCCGGAAGTGATTCCACGGATGATTTTCACACACTCTCTTATTGTTCGCAGCGGTTTTCTCTGCTCCAGATTTAGCATCTGCAGAGTGGTTTTGTCTCCAGCTCCGAGTCCGCAAACAACTCTGCCTGGCGCTATTTCGTTAAGTGTGGCAACGGCTTGAGCGGTAACCCCTGGATGAACCAAGTAGGGGTTTGTGACTCCTGGACCGAATTTTATTCTTTCCGTATATGCAGAGGCTATGGCTAGAGAAACATAGACGTTTCTGTTGTTGAAGTGATCGGTAATCCATAAATAGTCGAACCCGATTTTTTCCGCTTGAATTGCATAGAAGGTCGTTTTCCAATAAGGGTCTCGTGGAACAAACTCTATTCCGAACTCAACCATATAAATGACCTACTTCACTGCTAAGTAAGTTTTCCTTTTTATAAGGTTTAAAAAGGTAGGGGTAGATGCTTTCTTTAACGTTGCGTTTCTTTCAACATCACTACGATTTCAGGTAGCCCTAGCTCTTCCAACAGGCTGATGGCCTTCTCAGGTTCCAGAATCATAGAGGCTTCGAGAAGACGTTGCAATCCCACTTCTGTGGCAAGTTGATCTCTTTGCCAATAGTAGAGAATAGTTTTTGCGAGGCCGCTTGGCATTTTGCTGGCGTTTGACGATTTTAAAGTGATATCCACTAACTTCTCAGACACTACATCCCATAGAGATGCTGGGATTTTTCGTGCGATTTTCTCTGTATCCATATTCTAAACACCTTAAAGCTTGTGCACAATCTAATAGTATGAATGGGCTAAAAATAAGCTTCACTGTAACGAGAGTCGCCACTCTAGTATTAAGTTTCGAGTTTTTTCCATATTTTTACCTTTTATGGGTAGAATCTCCTGATTGTTCTTGGGAAAGGTATAGAATCTATTATGTTTTCGAGGTCAAGCATCCAAGTGAGCATTCTTTCTAAGCCTAATCCGAACCCTACGTGTGGAACTGTTCCATAACGCCTCAAATCAATGTACCAGCTGTAATCTTCTTCTCTTAGACCAAGCTCCTTAATCCTTTTGAGCAGCTCTTCCTTACTGTCTTCTCTTGCTCCGCCAGTTGATATCTCGCCTATTTTGGGAACGAGCATGTCAGTCGACATCACAAGGTCTGGATTGTCTCTGTGGGATTTGCAGTAGAATGCCTTAATCTGTCTCGGATAAGCGTAGACAAAGAATGGACCGCCAAACTCTTCTGCTAAAGCCTTCTCGTCTTCAAAGCCGAAGTCTTCGCCCCACTTAATCCCGGACCCTTTCGCATTGAGTTTCTCTATGGCATCTGTATAGGTGACCCTTGGAAAAGGAGTCTTAACAGCCTTCAGCTTTGAAATGTTTGCACCCAGGCTTTTCATCTCCTTTTTGCAGTTTTTCACTGTCTTCTGGCATATGTAACTCACAAGCTTCTCTTCTATGCGCATTAAGTCGTCCATGTCAGCAAAAGCCCATTCAGGCTCGATATGCCAATACTCGGTTAGGTGCCTTATAGTTCGACTTTTTTCAGCCCTAAAAGAAGGAGCAACACAATAGACTTTTTCCAAAGAGTAAATTAAGGCTTCGAGATGTAGTTGGGCGCTCTGTGTCAAGTAGAGCTGTTTGTCAAAGTATTTTAGACCAAAGAGGGTTGATCCGCCTTCGCAGGCACTTGAAATAAACATTGGTGGTGAGACCTCAATGAAACCTTTCTTCCTGAAAAAGTCGTGAGAAAACCGTAGAACTTCGCTTCGCACTTTCATTATTAGATTCATTCTGCGGCTTCGAAGCCACAAATGGCGAACATCTCGTAGAAACTCCTCACTCTTGTACTCAGTTATTGGAAAAGTCTCCGCCAAACCAATTACAGAAAGTTTTTGCACAGCGATTTCGTAGGCTCCTGGAGCACGTTTATCGGGTCTGGCAGTGCCCTTGAGCAATACGGAAGATTCAATTGTTGCCTTTTTGGCTTCAGCCCACGAGGGGTTATCTCTTTTGATCGTGCATTGAATAACGCCTGAAGCGTCACGGACAATCAAGAAAATTGTTTGTTTACTTTCTCTTTTACGGTAAATCCATCCTCTAATGGTTACTGGTTTCTCTTCTTGTTTTCCGTCTAGAATTGTTTGAATAGCTACGGCAGACATAGGCATCACTCCCATAATTTGACTTCCAGACCTAAATATTTACCTTAAAAGGCTTGTTAACCTCTTCTGTTCAAGTTAAAGAGAAAGATGGAGATCTAGAGAAGCTCAATCGCACAGGCCATCGTAATACCGATCTGTGTATCAGGTGTAGGGCAGGGCTTGTTGTTAGCTATATAAAAAGATGGGGGTTTAGGGAAGCTCGATCTCCAGTATTGGAGATAGGTCGTCCAGCAAGTTCAGTTTTACTTTGCGGTTGGAAAATGTGTAGAGCACGTCTTCTATGTATAGTGAGCGTTTGACCCAGTAGCTTTCCTCGTAGATGCTCATTCCGTTTTTCAAGTGCGTTATTCTTCCTTTTAACACAAAACCGTGGAATAGCGAGACATCAAAGACATACGCTCCTTGCCATACGGGTTCTCCATAGGCGTATGGAGGAACTTCGCCAGAGTATTTGCTTCTGTCTATTTTCGCTTCCAATATTGGTATTACAAGAAGATTCTTTGATTTGTCAAAAAGGAACGCTTTGTGGTCATATAGGACTGGGGAGTCTGACCCTCTGTCACCTATTGTGACGTTATCTATTTGTACCGGGTTTGTGACGTTGCTTACGTCGAAGAGGGACATCTTAATTCCTTGGTACCATGCAAAGTCTCCTTCTTCCGCTTCGGCTGTATGTTTGCCTACACCGATTAGATGCGTTTCGTCGTAGGGATGCAGATAGTCTGAGTATCCTGGGATGTGTAGTTCTCCTAGAACTGATGGGTTGGTTGGCTCGCTTAAGTTTATCACGAACAATGGGTCGGTTTTCTTGAAAGTCACAAAATAGGCTCTGTTTCCCATGAATCTGGCAGAATGGAAGTTTTCGCCAGGCGCAAGTCCTTCTAGCTTTCCAACCACGCTTAGATTCATGTTTAGCACGTAGAGATTGGTTTGGTAAGTCTGTGTCCATGTTGTTGTTTCGATTCTGAAGTAGTCGTTGTACTCATCCATTGAGAATTGGTTGCGCTCATGTCCGGGCACTGTGCCTCTGGCTTCGCATGACATGTTACTACCCTGTACACGTATTCGGTAGATAGTAGTGTTACCATTCCAGCTCCAGCCTCGATACGTCACATATATGTTGCTGAGTGAGACATACATGTTGCACGTGCCGCCGAGCATGATTGGCAAGTAGACTGGTGACTCTGTTATGTTTTGCATGTTCATGGCGACGAATGTTGTGTACTGATAGTAGTCGTCTGTCGCGTTGAAGTAGCGGATTTCAGTAGGAGCTATCTGTATGACTTTCCCGTCAGAGTTGATTTCTGGAAGGTGAAGCGTTCCATTAACCAAGTAAGCTGCTTTGCTGACCACGAAGTAGACGTAGTTGCCGATCATTCTTGAGTTGAAATAGCTGCCTGAAATGATGAGGTCACGTAAGAGCATTGGATTATCGGGATCACTGACATCATATACTTTCACGAATGTTTCGATGTCAGCAACATAATATCTATCATAAATTGTTGGGAAGTGGTATTCTGATCCGAGAACTGCTAACTTGTCGCCGTTGACAAAGATTCCAATAGGATGCAGATCATCAAAGGTTATTCTCGAAACTATCTCAGCCTGCGTTTGGGGATAGGCCTTCAAAATATAAACCACGTTGCCAGACAGTGCGTACATGTAGCCCTTATTGTCAACCTTCACAATGTCTGCTTCGTCTACTCCTGCAACTTGGATGTTTGTGGTTGAATGTGAAGGAGCAGCGCTATCCCTGATTCCGCTTTCATAAGAGAGCACGCTGCCAAGCGAGTCCACAAGCATTGCATCCTCAGGTCCATAAATCCAGAAGGGCCCTTGGTTTCTGGAGTTCATTCTTAAGAAGTTCTTCAGCTCCTCGTCGGACTGAAACGCTGAAAGAAGTGGAGATTGTGGCGCCGAGACTGGAGGAGTGCCTGGAGTATATTCAAGCTGGATGATGTTGACGTTCAAGATTACTGCGGCTAATACTGAGGCAAGCAGAATGGCAGCAAGTCCATAGATGAGCGTTTGTTTCCTGATTTTGCTTTCCATAGACTAATCACCTACCTATTTATCAGAGCTTCCGTGGTATTTTATGCTAAGCTTTGGAACATGTCCGTTCCAAAAGTTAGTACATGGCGCACTTCTTTCTGTGGTGTCGAGTGCCGGGTTTGAACCAGCGACAAATGGAGATATCCCCACGCGCTAGTTTTCGTTTTACTTTACTTTAGTTCTTAGTACAGTTGGTACAGAAGTTAGAACGGTCTTAGAGACCATACGCGCACTGCCTCATACCAGAATATCACTGAAACTATTACCCCAAACGACAGAATGAATAAGTTTTCTCGTGTGAAACCTTGCATTAAAAACAGAAGATAAGTAACTAGCAAGGTTGTGGAGAAGACTGCGTAAAAGAAGTATCTGGGGAACAGGAGTTTTCCGAGTTTGACGAAGTGTCTGAGTACCCCGATTTTGACATGGCTCACCAGGAAATAGTGGCCGCCCATGTCTTGTTTCTCCACCAAACCTAGTTCATGTAGTTGTTCAAGATGATGATTCGCAACGCTTGGGCTGCTGAAATGTAGGGCTCTTTGAACTTCGCGAACGCTCATTGGATGCCCATTCTTCAGGAGAAGCCAGTAGACTTTCCAAGCCTTCCCGCGAAGTGCATAATCAAGCTTAGTTTCATCTTCCACGTTCAAGAGATGACGCGCCTTCTAACTAAGTTGTTAAGTATGAAACTTATAAGTCCAGTTTCTAGAACAAAAGAATAGTGTGAATACTGATGAAATTGGGCATCACGTGATAGAGTAAGCTTCCTTCAGCTAAAGTGATTTTCACAGGGTTGTTCAGACTTACTATTATCCATTTGTCTATTAAGGCCTACCCATCCTGCCAGAAAAAGTAAACGTAACACAGAAACATCACAATAACATCAGCGAAAACCTCGCCAAACATAGATTCACCCTACAGCCCCAGCAATAAAGGCGAACAATCCGATGATGAACCATAAAAGAACAGAGTTTTTGATTTTTCTCGCATTTTCCCTAGAATAATCCTTAAGAACCATTACCGAAGAAGCCACAAGCCCCCAATCAGTCACAGCCACCAATGGAATAAACCAGAAAGAAACAAGCTCCAGGAACCAAGGTATAGGACTCACAAAAACAGCCAACAAATAGAAGATTGCAGCAGCAATCGCTGCATTTTTCTCTCCGTAACGAACAGCCAAAGTCTTTACATCTTGCATTTCGTCGCCTTTTACGTCTACAATCCCCTTAGTTATCTCCCTACCAGTGTTCGAAAGAAAAGCCATACAAGCAAAAACTAAGACATTCAACCTGACCTCACCAACAATTACCACGCTTCCATAGATGAAAGGTATGGCCACACACGTGCTGACGAGAAAATTGCCAGGCAACCCACTACGCTTTCCAACAGTAGTATAAACCACAAAAACCAGCCAAGCAAAAACAGCTATCACAAAAGTGAAAACGTTCGTCAAATACGCAGCTGCCAAACCTATAAACGAGAGAAAAAAAGCAAAAGCCAAGGCTTCTTTCGGCTTAATCAAACCGCTCGGAATCGGTCGGTCAGGTTCATTCACAGCATCTATTTCTCTATCATAATAATCGTTTATAGCCATGGAAGCACCAGTTAATGCAAAGCCGGTAACGAATCCAGAGACAAGATCCAGCCAAGAAATGTCTAAATCGTGTGGACTTGCAAGTGCTGCACCAACAACAACGGCAACACCCATCATGAAACAGTTTACTGGACGCATCAAACTCAGATAACCGCCAATTCCACCCATAATCACTCAAACCTTTCCATAACTCATAAGATTTCATCAAAGTTATAAAATTCGCGTTCGAATTCGAAAGCTTAATACGTTCAAGGCAAATAACGTCACTATAAAGTTTGGGGGTAATCCTTTGCCCGACAACTACGCACCGGAAAAGTTGAGAGTAATAATTCCGGTTGGGGGGAAAGCTAAGCGTCTTTTACCTCTAACAGCTGAAACGAGCAAGGCATGTCTTCGCCTCTTAAACAGGCTTCTAATAGAGTTTTCATTAGTATCTCTGACACGTCAAGGAATTCGAAACATCATATTCGGAGTGAAGGGATACACGAACTATAGAGATTTACACGACTATTTTGGGTCAGGCTACGGATTTTCCACGAGATACGACATAACTCCTCGTGTTCACATAAAATACCAGCCCAATGTAGATGACCTCGGTAGCGCAGATTCTGCAAGAATAAGCATGGAATACTATAACGTTAAGGATCCGGTCTTTGCTGTGCAAGGCGACAACATTTTCGATGTAAACCTAAAAGAGCTTGTAGACTTTCACCAAAACAGAGGGGCAATAATGACCATAGCACTGAGGAAAGTTGAAAATGTTGAAGGCTTAGGAATAGCCGACGTAAACAAAAACATGAGAATCTCAAGATTTGTTGAAAAACCATCACCTAAAGAGGCGCCCTCCAACCTTGCTAACAGTGGCTTATACATGGTTTCACCTGAAATACGAAAAATATTCAAAGAAAAAGGAGTTAAACAAATAATCAAAGAGCGACATCGCTTAGATTTTGGCTACGATTTCATCCCGTATCTAATAAAAACTGGCAGACCAGTATATGGTTACACTTTAAAAGGAAGCTGGTATGACATTGGCACTACGCAGCGTTACTTGGAAGCTATGCGAGACATGCTTGATGGTCGTTTTTCATCATTGACAGAATTCGGTGGAAGAATAAGTAAGGAAGCCAGAGTATGGGTTCAGGGAGAAAGCAAAGAGTCGATGAAGCGGCGAAGAGAAATCATAGGAAAGATTAAGCGAGGAAAAATAGAGATCAAGGGCTCTGTTCTCATTGGGAGACATTGCAAAATAGGCAATGACGTGAGAATAGTGAATTCATGCATTGACAACTACACAAAAATTGGCAAGGGTGTTACTGTAGAAAACTCGGCGGTTATGGACAGAGCTATAATTGAGGAAGCAGCGGAAATAAAAGAAAGCATTGTAGGGAGACACGTAACAATCCTCTCAAGCCAGAACAAACCAACAAAAATAGAATCAATCTCAGTTATCGCAGATGATGTGACAATAGCAAGAGGTTGCAAGCTGAAAGCAACAAAAATCTATCCGCATCAATACGTAAAAGGAGAATTCACAAATCAAACATTGATGGCGAGCTAGAATCCAGATGCCACAATATGCGGTTTTAAGGCAAAAAAACTCAAGGTGTCGACTCGACAAATCATGGCGATGGTGAAAAAGACGGCAAACAAACAACAAAAAAGCCCTTTCCACTTTCGATCTGCAGCTTATCTCTCCCATCGACCGCACAGAATTACCAGAGATAAAGGCAATACTGTTCTGGATTACAAAGCTAATGAACGCAACAGCAAGGGAAAAGCTTAGAACTTGCCGGCAAAATAGCAAATCAAAAGAGAGGAAGAGAACAATTGAGCTATCATGAATTTTTTGTGTCAAGGTCCAATGTTTTTGGCGGTTGCCAGAAACCCTTTGAAAAGGCAGATTATGTAGTTTTAGGCGTACCCTTCGACGTCACAAGCACGTACAGAACTGGAGCAAGATTTGCACCAAACGCCATCCGACAAGCATCCTTGAACATAGAAACCTACAGTTTCCGCACAGGTACAGACATCGAAGACCTGCAACTTCATGATTTAGGCGATCTGCACATTTCCACCGACACAAAGAAAACTTTAGAAAGGCTAGAGCTTGCAATCAAAGACATTTCGGAAGCGGGAAAAACACCAGTAACCATTGGCGGAGAACACACGATCACCTTAGGCATCTTTAAGGGTTTAGAAGATAAAGCGTCAAAAACAGCAATAGTTAGTTTTGACGCACATCTTGACCTACGCAACAAGTTCTTGGGACTGAAACTCTCTCATACAACCTTCATGCGGAGAATAAACGAAGAAGTGAAACCAGCAAAAATAATTGGAGTCGGCACCAGAGCAGTCTGTAAGGAAGAACTGGACTATGCAAAAAAGGCTGGGATAGAATTCTTCACTGCCCAGAGGATCAGAAACGAGGGAATTAATCAAACTGTAAAGCAGTTGAGGGAGGAACTTGCAGATTATGAGAACCTATACATGTCTGTTGACATGGATGTTCTCGACCCAGCTTGCGCTCCAGCAGTGCAGAACCCGGAACCAGAGGGCCTTGAAACGCATACTTTACTAGACATTCTATACAACACATGTGATAACCGCGTAACAGGCTTCGACGTTGCTGAAATCACCCCCATTTTCGATCAAGGAGTTTCAGCAATCCAGGCTGCAAAAATAATTTCAGAAACCTTATGCTTCATAGAGAAATCAAGAAAGATATAGCATTCCTTCTTGATGTCGTCCATTTTACGAGGCGTTCAAACACTGAGCATATTTTATAGGTTTCTGGTTGCATATCAAAAGAGACAGCTTTACTCAGGGGAGTCGTTGTGAAAGATCACCCAACTTACAGGAAAGTTGAGCAGTGGGAGATTTATGATCGAATGGCAGGAAGCGGCATTTACGCAGACATCGACAAAAAGTTTCTTCCCAGCGAAAGATATGACTGGACTCTTCTTACTGAGATCGAGTTGTTTAGAAGTGCAGTCAAAGGGTGTGAGAAAGTTTTGGACATCGGCTGTGGCACAGGTCACCCATCACTGTATATTGCAGAGGATGTTGGGTCGATTATTGGAATTGATAGGTCAGAAAGGATGATTGAAATAGCAGAAAATGGGCTAAGGAGAAGTGGAGCGAATAACGTGGTTTTTGAGGTTGGAGATGTGGAGAGTCTGAAGTTTTCTGACAGAAGTTTCAATGCTATTATTCTCTGCGGTTCATTGGCAACTTTCTCAGATAAGAAAAAATCTTTGCAAGAGATTAAAAGAGTGTTAAAGAATAATGGAAAGGTTGCTTGTATAGAGGCGAACTGGCAATACCAACTGACCCATGAAAGGCGTTTTCACGCAGAAGGCAGTTTCATATTCACAGAAAAAGGTTTGATAAGGTACCGTTATGTGAGACGTTCGCTACACCCTCACAAAGAAACAGATTATCGCTGCACTATTGATCAAAGCAGTGTTCTCGGAAAAAAGCTATTGCCTGACCGCCATTTTCTCAAACACAAAACCCTGAAAACAGAGATGAACATTGAAGAAGTAGAACCTTATTGCACTGAGATCGAATACGACGAACAAGAGAAATTCGACCCAGAAACCATCACTCGTCTCTTTGTAGAAGACGGTTTCAAAGACATAGTTGTCAGCGGATATGGGGTAATGTATGACTTATTGAATAGTGCGGGCTTAGTCAACAAAATGGCAGTTCACATGAAAGAATTGAGCAAAGCCGAAGCAGCCATTTCGAAATTTCTTAATCCATTGAAAACGGAAATGCTATTCCTAACGTGTAAGGTTTAACTCAGCTATTATCGCACGAAAAGGCCATAGAAAATGGTACTAGAATATCGAAGGCATACAGTTGTGATCCCTCCAAAAACATCAGCTTCTAATCTATAGGGTGTTATTTCTTTGACAGCTTTGCAATAAAGAAACCATTGCAGTGGTGTATATGTGGATAGAGTCTTTGGCATTCTTCCAGTCCTCTCAAGCCTGGTAAGCCTATTTTCGGCGTTATTTCAACAAGCGAAAACTCTGGATGCCACTTCAGAAATCTTTCAACAAGCATCTCATTTTCTTCAACGGATATGCTGCATGTAGAATAGATCAAGGCTCCTCCACGTTTTACGTTCTCCGCACAGTTGTTTATCATCTTCCATTGAATCTCAGCCATCTTATCGACAGAACGCCTTGTAATCCTCCACTTTGCTGAAGGAAGCTTTCTGAAAGCTCCAGTGCTCGTGCATGGCGGGTCCAAGACTACAGTATCTGCTTCTATTTTGAATGGGAGAGGATTACATGCATCAGCAATTACTGGCACTGCGATTTTCGCATCCATGCGTGCCACGTCATTCTTCCACACAGTCATCCTACGTCTCGAATAATCTATGGAGTAGATGACGCCGCGGTTTTGCATCAGCTGAGCCAGATACGTGGTTTTGGCTCCTGGTGCGGCACAAACGTCTAGGAGAGTTGTTCCAGGTTTTGGGTTTGCTGCTTCAGTTGCGAAACAGCTTGCCTTGTCTTGAATGTAGAATAAGCCTTTTCGAAAGTTTTCTGTTCTGGTTAAGGGTTGCTTTGCATCAACAATGGTGTATGTGTGTTTCAGCTCTTTAACCTTCTCAACTTTTATTCCGTCCTCAGAAAGCTTTTCCAGAATTTCGTGTTCGTGCGCCTTAAGCGTGTTAAGCCTTGTGTATGTTTGTTGTGTTTGCATGTTTACCTCTAACATGGCTAGGGCTTCTTTTCTGCCAAAAATTTTGAAGCAGTACCTCACGAACCATGTTGGATGAAAAGTTAGGAGTGCAATTCTCTCTTCATCGCTTACATCTTCAAGGATTGAGGCTGGCTTCTGCGTTAGCAACAAGCCTAACACGTGCTCAACTTTTTGGAGAGTTTTCCATCCGAGAATGGAGCGGGCGAGCTTAGTTACGTTTTTAGCTTCTTTGATGTCGATTTTAGACCAGTTTTTGGCTATTCTTGTTTGATAAACGTAAAGTCGCAAAAAAGCTTGAATACCGAGATTGAATTCACTTATTGCATTGGGCTTTAAGGCGTTGTTGATGAATTTGTCTATGACGTTTCGCCTTCTGACAGTTTCGATTGCAAGTCTGTGGGCGAGTCTAAAAGCGTTGGAATCACTTATGCCCAACTGTTTGATGGTTTTTGCCAAAGCCAGACGTTCGCTTAGCTTTTGCATCTCCATCCAGCTTAGCGTTTCAATCGCAAGCATCCAAGCTTCCTTAAGCAATTCTCTTTCACTCGCCTAAACAAACTGCTTTGAAACAGCAATAAGTTGGATAGGATTAAAGGTTTTTTTCTGTTCATGTTGCCATTTGTATTCAAAGCTTGTTTTTTGGAGTAAGGCATAAATAGGATGATGCCGTCTTAACAGATTCGTGGTTTAAAATGGGGTATTTAGAAACACAACCCTAAGAGACTTTTAAAACGAAAGGATCACGTTAGAAACCCCGAGAATTTGGATCTTTTAGAAAAAGAGAATAAAAGAAGAGAGCTGTCTAGCGATGATCATAGAGTCCTTGGTCAACAACTGGATTTGTTCTCTATAAACGAGGAGGTAGGCATCGGCTTAGTTCTTTGGCATCCAAAAGGTACGGTAGTTCGCAAGATAATCAGAGATTTCTGGGAAGAAGAGCATATGAAAAATGGATATCAACTCGTTTGCACACCGCACATAGCCCATGGAGAACTCTGGAGAATTTCAGGACACCTAGACTATTACAGCCAGAACATGTACCTCTTTGAGAAAGACGAGGAAACTTACGTGGTAAAGCCAATGAACTGTCCCTTCCACATCCACATCTACAAATCGAAACCAAGAAGCTACAGAGACCTTCCAATCAGATATGCAGAATGGGGAACCGTCTACAGATATGAACGGTCAGGCACGTTACATGGTCTAATGCGCGTGAGAGGTTTCACCATAGACGATGCTCACATATTCTGCATTCCGGAGCAAACCAAAGAAGAAATACTCAAGATTCTAGACTTGACTGAGCACATTCTAAAAAGATTCGGTTTCCATAAACGCCGTGTGTATCTTTCAACTAGGGACCCAAAACAACCTAAGAAATACATGGGTTCAGAACAAGAATGGGAACTGGCTCAAAAAGCCCTAGCCGAAGCTCTCGAAAAGAAAGGAATCCCATATCAAGAAATGCCGGGAGAAGCCGTCTTTTACGGGCCAAAAATTGACGTTTACGTAGTCGATGCTTCAGGCAAAGAATGGCAATGTTCCACAATCCAGTTTGACTTCAACCTACCTAAACGCTTCAACATAACTTACACTGGACCAGACGGAGAACCACACGAAGTTGTAATGATTCACAGAGCTCTGCTTGGCGCTATTGAACGATTCTTCGCTATACTGATAGAACACTATAAGGGGAATCTCCCTGTTTGGCTTGCCCCCACACAGGTGAAAGTACTACCTATCAGCAGCAACTATGTACAGTACGCTAGAGAGGTTCGCAGGAAATTATCAGCCTCTGGAATAAGAACGGAAGTTGACGACAACGACTCCACAATCAGCTACAAGATAAGAGAAGCTGAAATTCAGAAGATTCCATACATGGCAATATGCGGGAAACGAGAAGCGAAATCAAAGGAGATAGCTGTTAGAAAACATGGAGTAGGAAACATAGGCGTATTAACAATCAAAGAACTCATCAAGAACATCAAAAAAGATGACAAGCCTTCTTAACACGAGCCTTCAAGAAAAAATAGTTCGCGCACACATGTAGTCTCTATTCTACAAAGACAGCATCTCACTAGTCACGCCGCTTATTGGAATGATCTTGATTTCCCCTGTTTTCACGTGTCGACATCGAGCCTCGTATATCGGTGTATAAGCCACAGCGTGTTCCGTTACTTCAAAAGTCTCTCTGGCGATCCTTCCAATGTCTGGAGGCCTCTTAACAATCCTTCCGCGAATGATGTCTATTATGCCATCAGGTGAAACTCTGAGCTTTCTGACTTTATCACCCCATTCTTTTAGAGCTTTTCCAGGTTGAGGCTCGGTTGAAGCAGACGGCAATTTCTTGGGGTCGATTTCGCGCCCTGTTCTGTTCAAGGCTATATTTGCAGAGGCTTCGTGGATTACTCTTTCTTGGGCGTCGAACGCGATTTCTTTGTAAGATCGTTTCAGAATTCCTTTCACCCTTTCCTTCATGACTTTAGGTTTTAAGGTTTGATCGAACATAATTACTTCGCTTACTTCCTCGTCAACTCTGATCGTATAGGTTTTCTTTTTATAATAATCGAGTGAGTAGTTGGCTTTGGCAACCACGAAGGGTTCGTAGAAAAGCAGAATCGATTCACACTCGATGTCTTCACGCTTGGGTTTAAGGAAGCCTAGTTTTGCGAAAAATTTGGTTTTATCTTTCTCAACAATGTTTTTTGCGTTCTCAAGATCCATGGCGATTTTGTGCACGACAAGTTTTCTTTCCTCGATCATTTCTTCAAACTTCTCTTCTTTAGCCAATGTGGATGCGACCAAAATGTCATCACCGCCACTAAATACGCGATTCTCCCCTAAATAGTCTTATGGTGAAACGCACGCACCGGATTCAACCGTTGAGTTATGTTGAAGGAGGTCGGATGATGAGTTCAAGAAGGGCAGCACTAAGCTTCTCTATCAGATTCTCTTACTGTCATTTCATGCAGAACTTGGTCTCGATCTGAGCTTAGTAGCAAAGATTTTAGTCTATCCTGTTCATAAAGTAATCTAGGTTAAGGACTAAAATGGCGCAAAAGCGTTTGATGGAGTTCTCTCACGCAAGGGCTAAGCCTTCAGAAGAAACCGAAGTGGAAGCCCTACCCTTGAAGCAGACCGTAGCAAAGACAAAGGAAAAACGTGTTTTTCCGCCAGTTGCTCCTGAAAACTTGCCGCCTTCATACTTCGTTTCAGCCACATACAATGGAAAAACTAGAAAAGCATTAATCAAACTTTACGAGCCGACATCAGGTCAAATCTATTTCTGGTTTGACAACACTGGACACAAGCCATACTGCCTAACTAACCTTTCACCATACGAACTTGAAAAAATCAACCGCCTAATTCAGCATTCAGGCTTCGACCATTTCGAGATAGTTGAAAAATTTGACCCGTTACTTGATGGAAAAGTGAAAGTAACAAAAGTCATAGCGAAAGACCCGTTGGCCATTGGCGGCCGCCCAGCAGGATGTATAAGAGATATAATCCCAGAAGACTTTCCAAAAATATCAGGAACACCCATATCTCCAGAGGAAATCAAAGTCTGGGAAGCCAAGATAAAGTATTACCAATCTTACATTTATGATAGGAACCTTTGGCCTGGAATGATTTGCGAAGTTAAAAACGGCGATCTTGTTCCAAAGTCTTTGAAAGAAGCTGAAGGAATGACTAGGCGCATACGTGAAAATTTCAAAGATGCGACATCCGAAGAGCAGCAATACATTGAGCAGTGGGCTAGGCTTTTGGAGTATCCGGCCCCAAAATTCCGCCGCGTAGCATTAGACATAGAGGTTTACTCACCAATTCCAACGAGGATGCCTGACCCACGTGAAGCCGCTTATCCAGTCGTGTGCGTATCGCTATATGGCTCTGATGGACAGAAGAGAGTTTTACTATTGAAGAGACAGAATGTTCGAGAAGGAACTGAGCATCTTCCAGCCGATGTGACCCTTGAGTACTTTGATTCTGAAGAGAAACTCATAAGAGCGGTTTTTGATGCTTTATGGAATTATCCCTTTATACTCACGTTTAACGGTGATGATTTTGACCTGCGTTATTTAGTTCACAGGGCAGAAAACTTCGGTTTTGGACGAAATGAAATTCCAATAGAGGTTGGTAGACGTGTTTGCTTGCTGAAGTATGGCGTACACATTGATTTGTACAAGTTTTTCTTCAATCGCTCCATACAAATATACGCCTTCAGCAACCGCTATCGAGATGTTAAACTTGATGATGTTGGTAAAGCCCTAATTGAAATGGAAAAGATTAAGTGGGAAAAGAGCTTAGGCGAGTTGACTTACACAGAGCTTGCCAAATACTGTCTTAGAGATGGTGAAATCACTTTTAAGCTCACAAGCTTTGAAGATGATTTGGTTATGAAGCTCATTCTCGTTCTGGCGAGGATCAGCAGCATGCCCATGGAGGATGTGAGCCGACAAGGAGTATCACGATGGATAAGGAACTTCATGCACCGCGAACATCGCAGAAGAAAAATGCTTATTCCAAACGCAGCAGACATCCTAGCCGTAAAAGGTAAAACAGCAACAAAAGCCATAATTAAAGGTAAGAAATACAAAGGTGCAATCGTTGTCGAGCCTGTTCCAGGCGTCCACTTCAACGTTGCAGTTATGGATTTTCCAAGTCTGTACCCATCCATAACAAAAGTTTGGAACCTCGGTTACCAATCCATACGTTGTCGACATCCAGAATGCCGTAACAACCTTATTCCAGACACACCTCATTGGGTTTGCACAAAAAAACGAGCACTAGAAAGCCTACTAATCGGCTCGCTTAGAGACTTGCGAGTAAGATGGTACAAACCAAAATCAAAAGATAAAACTTTACGAGCAGAATTGAGAAGCTGGTATAAAATCATTCAAGGAGCACTTAAAGTCATTTTAAACGCAAGCTATGGAGTTTTCGGAGCTGAGTCCTTTGATCTATATTGTCCACCAGTGGCAGAAGCAACAGCAGCCATGGGGAGACACTCGATAACCCAAATAATTGAGAAAGCAAAAGATCTCAACATCCAAGTACTTTACGGTGATACTGACAGCGTTTTCTTAAAGAACCCGTCAAAAGAACAAATTGAAGATCTTGCTCAGTGGACTGAGCATGAATTAAAGATGAATTTGGATGTGGACAAAGTTTACAGATATGCAGTTTTCAGTTCGCGAAAAAAGAATTACTTGGGGGTCTTAGAGGATGGAAGTGTTGACGTCAAAGGATTAACAGGCAAGAAAAGGCACATACCATTGTTCATCAAAAAAGCCTTCAACGCAATGAAAGAACGTCTAGCGCAAGTCAAAACTCCAGGAGATTTCGAAAAAGCAAAGAAAGACATATGTGAAATCGTCCGCAACCACTATATGCGGTTGAAGAAAAGGGAATGGGAAGACATAAACGGATTAGCATTCAATGTGGTATTGGGCGAAGCACCAGAACACTACAGAAAAACAACGCCCCAACACGTCAAAGCAGCAAGGATCCTTCAAAAAGGCGGAATGGAAGTGAAAGCTGGTGACCTAATAAGCTTCGTCAAAGTGGCCAAAGAACCACACGTCAAACCAGTCGAGTTGGCAACGAAAAACGAGGTTGACGTTGACAAGTATGTAGCCTATTTGCATTCAACTTTTGACCAAGTATTAGATGCGTTAGGTTTAGACTTCGATGAAATAATAGGATTGACGAAACTGGAAAGATTCATGTAGACGTTACTTGTCTTCAGTAGTCACTTTTAGTCCACGAGATTTTAGAGGTTCAAGAACGGTTGGTTTGCTGAGTATTGAAAGCAGTAAGTACCCAATTACTGCGATTGCGATTAAGCTGCTAATTGTTATGCTGACAATCATGCCAGCCCATACTGGTAAAGCACTGAGAACGTCTGGTGGAGGAAAGATCAACCAAAGATAGCCTCCCACGATAAAGCCGATGGGCAAGGCTCCAGCCACACATGCTATGAAACGATGTCTTCTGAACATGAAAATTACGGTCGCAGCAATCAAGTTAGCAATTGGTCCAAACACTGCATCTTCAACTCCGATGAAATAGTAGGCGTTCGTCAAGAAGCATCCAATGGTCACACCCCCAATGACAGGATAACCCAATAAGGCAGCTAGGGCAATCAAGCAATCAGCAACACGCAACTGAACAGGCCCATAGACCGTGGGATTACCAACAGAAAACATCTGAAGAACATTAATTATCACGTAAAGAGCTGCAAAAACCGCTGTTAAAGCCATGTCTCTACTGTCAAATCTCAATATTTCACCTCCTACACCGGGGTTTATATGGCGGATCGGGTGGAGGCCCACTCACCCGCCAACAAAAATCCTATCACGCAGATTTCATGTTATAAATGTTGCTGTAGAAACTTCAACCTTCCGTATTCGACAACGCTTCTGTTCTTTCTTCAGCGCGCTTTTCCGTCATTGCCTCTCCAGCTCCTGATTCTACAGTTCCTTCTTCAACATGCCCTTCTGTCACTGTTTCCCCACTTTCCATGCTTGGCGGTTCGCCAGTTCTTTGTTCAACACTTTCTTCTGTAATTGCTTCCCCAACTCTTGATTCTACATCAACATCTTCTGCGGCTATTCCCTCTCGTTGAGAAGAGGGAAATAAATTATGTGGAGGCGGAGGCGCCTTCAGAATAGTTGATAATAGGTACATGGCTGCATACGCGTTTTGATAAACCTTCTGGAAAACGTATGGCACTTTTATTTCAGGGTCAACCTCTAGCAACTTGTTAATTTCTTCGTCCTTACCAGTCAAAGTTGCAGTGCCTTCAACCTCGAACTTCACGACACTAGGTTTAGTTGTCAAAAGTAGACTAAAATTCACGGCAACCATTTGGCTTCTACGCTCTTTCTCCTCTAACCTTGCCTTTACATCGAAATTAATGGCTCCAGTGCCGCCTTTATCGCCTAATCTGACACCTGCTACATTAGTGATGTCTACTGCAACTGAAACGTTTGGGATATTCAATGTTGGGCAAATGACTGATTCCCCACATTAACTAATCGCGCATGGAAACTGGTTCTCCAGCAACCTCCGTATAAAGCGTTGCCTTTCGACCGATTTTTGCCTTTTGTGTGTAACACGATGATACGTACACCATCAAGTGAAAAAAAGTCACAACAACAACCATTGAAACATTAGAGCAGCAGAAGTTGAAGCAGCCACTAAAAGCGAAATCATTAACACCACTTGGCGTTCACTCAAAGGACGACGACAAGTCATAAGCGTAACCAGACTCCTTCTATGATCTGATAACAGTTTTTCTCCATCAAAGGAAACACCCGCCCTCGCTCCAAAAAAGAAATAATTCAACAAAATCAGTGCGGAATTAGAAATGTATGGCAAAAGCGAAATTAGCAAACTAGATTTCAAATCCGAAATAATCGCAAACGCAGCCAATGTCATCCCAATGGCAAAAGATCCAGTATTGCCAACAAAGATTTTGCCTTGGAAATTAAGAAAAGCTAGTAAGAGCCACACAAGTAATGGAGCGTACAATAGCATCACATTTGATCCTGAGATAGCCATCATACCTATTACAATTATAGTTGGACAGATTGTTTCTAGACCATTCAATCCTCCGAGCTGATTCACAGTATTAGTAGTTATAGTCACAATTAACGGGATGATTATGAAATAGTAGTAAACGCCAAAATCTATGTCTCCGAAAATCGGTATTGCTATAGATGTACGCAGTCCAAGTCGGGTGGCTAACGAAATGAGCGGTATTGCAGCTATCAGAGGAAAGAAAGCCTTGTAACGCCACCTCAAATCCATCCAATCATCAAGCAAACCCATGAAACCCCCAAACAATATGCAGACAGCTAAGGTTAGAGCTGGAGAAACATTGTTAGAAGCTTCAATTCCTGCTGGTTCAGACCAATGCAGTAGGAAGAGATAAGTGGCGCTAACTAGAACATAAATTACACCTAAACCATTCGGAACTAAAGGTTTATTTGGCTTATGATCGTCAGGAGCTTTTGGAAACAAGCTATCTCTCCTTCATCAGCTTGGGTAATCTATTTTGTAAAGGCATATCAGTGGGACTATACCGCCATACTCTTGTCCCGCATCTAATCCCGCGAAATACGCCTCCTTAAAATATTTAGGCTCGATATCTGCGGCACTTAAACCGTTCCTCATCCATTCTTCCTCTTCAGGATCCAGCACTTTGCCCTCACACCAGCGGTGTTTTCCCCAAGCCATTAACTTGTAAATAGTCGAGTCCATTCCCAGACGGTTCCAATCCCATGCACGCCTAGTGGAATTATACTCCCCGAACGCTGATTCATCAGTCCATGAAGATTGCAATCGGTCACTTGCTTTCCCTGAAATGCGTGCCATCCACATCCATTTTCCTTCGTCACCATAGCCAATCCAATTTCCGTTGACGTCAAGGGTTGTGAAAACTAGGATATACTTTGCATCATATAATTTTAGCATTTCTAGTGCTTGTGTTTCGTTAGCCATAAAAATGAAACCAATATTTTGTATCTGTGTCGTATTTACTGTAGCGTTGTCAGCCATTGTTGTCACATTACCCAAAATTGTTAGCCAATACCCGTAGTCCCACCAGCTACACACAACAGTAGTTCCTTCGAGATTGCTTTGGACCCAGTTCAACATGTCTAGCCATTCATGCACAGGCTCTGCAGGCGCGATTGGAAGACTTCCAGCAGAGATAGTGATTGGGCTCCAAGCTTGCCTATACACTTTGGGCATCGGAAAAGCAAAACTTGTCATGAGAATGAGGAAAATCAGAAGTATGGCAGAACCGCTAAATTCCTTCCCGACAGGTTGTAAAGCATACTTCTTTTTCACACTGATTTTTGGCGGTTCCTTTAACAAAGTGTTGAATGGTTTCAATATCCGTGTTATTCCAATGGCCGCCAGGAGACCAAATGCAGGAGCCATAACCACAAGTAAACGCACCATGGAACAAGCAAAGTATAGAGATGACAAACCAAAAATCAAGAGAAGCAAGTTTTTATCGTTAAGATCTCTCAATATGAAGAAAAAGCCAGCAAGGAAGAAGATTATCACTATTCCAAGATCATAGTACATGGACCCCCAAGCCGAAATTCTATGCTCAGCAACAGACTCTATCAGCGGAAACCCAGCTCGGAACAGCGGATTTATAACCGAAGTAAACTTTCCAGCTATACCACGCATGTAGCCAAACTGCCAAAGAACGGAAAAACCACCAACCAACACGGCGAGCAAAATGACAATGAATATCATTCTCCATTTTGTCGAGGTCAAAGCACGAAAAACTTCACAGAAACACAGCAGTATAAATACACCAGCAACTGGCAGAACGACGCCTGTAGTCAGATAAGTTATGTCAAGTTTCGGGACGCATGTTGCGATGAACAAACCCAATCCAAAAGCTAAACTGTAGGATAGCAAAAGACGTTGCGTATATCTCTTAAGCAGCACCGACACAAAAGCGAAAAGCACTGTGATGCTGATTACATAATATGCAGCACCCCATCCAGAACAGAAATACCCCAAGACCATACCCGATGCAAGAGCATATTTCATACTTGAACCCAACGACCTATCCCTTTCTATTGCCCTCAAAAATAGAAGCATAAACAGTAGAAGAGCAAGTATTCCTATTGTTTCGTCGTCAAAGAATCCCACTTGAGTTCGTTGAATGTAGGAAGGACTCAAAGCTAGAAAAAGAGCCGCAAGTAACCCTACAGGCTTTCCCCCAATATCCTTACCTAGAAAATAAATCACTAAGCTCGCAAGCATGCCCATAATGGCTGGCTCAAGCGCGCAGAAATTCATTAAACCAATATCTATACCTAACGCTGAGATGATGCTATAAAGAAATGCTGCTGTTACTGGTAGTCCTGGAAGTCCACCTCTCGCAATATTTATTCCTCCCGGATACCACCTCTGAGTGTCAACCCATTGTGTAGGCCAAGCCCACGAAATGAAACCGTTCTTCAAAATATATTCAGTGAACCGGTATTGAAAATATGGGTCGAATTCCGATAAGTGTAATTGTACCAAGTCTGCTTCCGGGTCGATTTCCCAGCGTAAAGGAAATAGACGTATTGTAAAAGCTACGAAGAGTATAAGCATCAGAGTTGAAAAAGTTAGCAGGGAGCTGTGGCTCACTTTGATGTGGAGCTTCCCTAGACTCTTTAGACTGTTGACAAGGCGTTCCTTCGACAGAAAATTTCTGACCGTCATTTGATCGTCTCTTTAACACAGATTATTGAGGTGTTTTATTTCTCTTATGGTTGATTAGCGGTCTTTCATGTTATAGTCTTCCTCTTATAACCGTATTTCTCAGTGTCATAGAATGGAAATGACACGATCTTGCCTTTTACCAATCTGTTGCGTATTTTAACGTTTACGAAGTTCCCTTTCTGAGCTTGAGCTGTTTGTATATATGCCATTCCTATGGCATATTTAAGTAGCGGTGAAAATGTTCCACTTGTTATATACCCTATTTTTTCGCCTTTGTCGTCATAAACCTCGAATCCTTGTCGAGGTACGCCCCGTTCTATCATCTGTATTCCAACGCGTTTACGTTCAATTCCCTCTTTTTTCTGTTTCAATAGTGCATCCTTCCCTATGAAATTCTCTTTCTGGAATTTCACAACGAAGTTTAACCTTGCTTCCAGAGGAGTTGTGCTTTCGTCAATGTCATTTCCATAAAGGCACATTCCCGCTTCAAGCCTTAAGGTATCTCTTGCCCCCAAGCCGCAGGGTTCTATTCGAAAGGATTTACCAGCTTCAAGAATGGCATTCCATAACTTCACTGCGTTGTAAGGTTTCTGCAGTGAGGCGTTCCATACGAAGACTTCAAAGCCGTCTTCACCAGTATATCCGGTCCTAGAGATAAGAACTTCCACGTCCGTCAACCGTGAATTTCGGCACTTGAATCTTCCGATTTCGCTTAAATCTGTTGTAGATATTTTTTGAAGTATCTTTTCAGCGTTTGGACCTTGAACCGCGAACATTGCTACATTATCCGAAACATCTTCGATCTTCACATGGAAGCCTTCGTTGTTTCTAATTATCCAGTTGTAGTCTTTTTCCCTATTACTCGCGTTAAAGACTATCAGAAATCTCTCTGTCTCTAATCGGTATACAACGAAATCATCTATTATACCACCATTTACATTGCACATAACTGAATATTGAGCACCATTAGGTGGCACCATGGAGATGTTGTTTGTTATGACGTAGTTGACGAAGCGTTCGGAGTCTTTGTCAGTGATTAAGACACGTCCCATATGTGAGATGTCGAAGATGCCAACGCTATTTCTCACCGCCAAATGCTCCGGGATTATTCCCTTAAACCATAAGGGCATTTCAAAACCAGCAAAAAGAGTTGTCTTCGCTGTTTTCTCGTGCACTCCGTAGAGTTGGGTTCTACGTGTTTTCTCTGTCAAACTTCTCTCCCTCAGATTATTCTGCAGGCTTTACTTCAACATCTAATGGTATGAATGCAAGTTTTTTGCCGCATTTAGGGCATTTCCCATTGCATTGATGCATGATTTCGTCTGGCGGCTTAAGGTCATCGCCTTCATATAATACGTAGCCACATTTTTGACATACAACCCGTTGGGGCACAACGTTACACTCCATCTAACAGTGAATGAAGTAAATGATCATGACGTATTTATTGGTTGCTAATCTTTAGGACGTTGGCCCCACCTGCTTTCACAGAAACTTTTAATTCCACCTATGGAGTTAAAATTTGAGAAGTCGATCCTGTGCTTGTAGAGTGGATGCTAAGATGGAAAAGTATACGCTGATTATTACGGAGAAGCCGGATGCTGCACAGAGGATAGCTTCAGCCCTTAATGAAAATGGAAAAGTGGAAAGAAAAGAAGATAATGGAGTGCCGTATTATGTGGCTAAAAGAGATAAAGAAATAGTTGTTGTTCCAGCTTTGGGACATTTATATACGGTTGCGGAAGAAAGAAAGGGAAGGAATTATTATCCAGTTTTCAATTTTAGATGGGTGCCAAGATATGCTGCTGAAAGAGGAGCAAAACAAATCCGAGCATGGATTGAGACTATCTCAAAGCTCGCAAATGACGCTGACATGTTTATTGATGCATGTGACTATGACATTGAGGGAAGCGTAATTGGGTTTTGCATACTGAAATATGCATGCGGTAAAAAAGAAAGCGTCTCAAAACGTATGAAATATTCCACCCTTATGAAGGAGGAACTACAGAAATCATATGCCGAACTGCGGCCACACTTGGATTTTGCACTCATAGAGGCTGGAGGCACAAGACACGAAGTTGACTGGCTTTATGGTGTAAACCTTTCACGAGCTTTAACGATATCGGCAAGAAATTGGAGCGGAAAATATGCTACACTAAGTACGGGAAGAGTACAAGGTCCGACCCTAAAGTTTCTCGTTGTAAGGGAGAAATCCATCAGAAGTTTTGTGCCCACACCTTACTGGGAAATAAAAGCAGAAGTCGAAATAGGCGAATCAGTTTTTGAAGCAAAACACGAAAAAGAGAAAATCGAAATCAAGACCGAAGCAGACGCCGTCTTAAATGCATGTAAAGGAAAGAATGGGCAAGTTGAAGAAATCGATGTTAAAAGATTCCAACAAAAGCCACCTGTGCCCTTTGATTTAGGTACTCTACAAAGTGAAGCCTATGGCCTATTTGGCTATAGGCCAAGACGCACATCGTTTATCGCTCAACGTCTCTATCTAGAAGCCTTGATCTCCTATCCAAGAACAAGCAGTCAAAAACTCCCACCGGCAATAAACTATGAGGCGATATTAAAGAAACTGAGCAGAGTCCCCAAATATAAGAAACTGACAAAAGAGCTTCTCCGAAAACCAGAATTGAAACCCAGAGAAGGAAAGAAGAAGGATCCAGCACACCCTGCTATCTACCCGACTGGAAAATTGCCTGAAAGAGATTTAGATGATTCGGAAAAGAAAGTTCTCGATCTTGTTGTAAGAAGATTTATGGCTGTTTTCAGCGAACCAGCCACAAAACAGAGCATGAAAGTTTGCATTAATGTTAATGAGCACCACTTCTACTTAAGGGGAAGACAAACCTTAAAGGAAGGATGGCTACGCTTCTATAAACCATACCTGAGATCAGAAGAAGTTCTTTTACCTCCGATAGAAGAAGGACAAACAATCAAAGTTAAAAAAGTGATTTCAGAGGATAAATTCACTAAGCCGTCGTCACGATATAATCCTAGCAGTCTCCTCAAAAAAATGGAAGAGACTGGAATTGGGACGAAAGCGACAAGGGCGAATATTATACAGACACTTTACGATAGGAAGTATGTTCGAGAAGAAAGAATGGTAGTGACGAATTTAGGCTTTGATGTTATGGAAGTTCTTGAAAAATATTGTCCACCCGTTGTTTCAATAAAATTGACAAGTGAACTTGAGGAAAGGATGGATAAGATACAAGCCAAAAGAGAAAAAAGGGAAAATGTGTTAGCAGACGCCGTTGAAATCCTTAAGCCAGTAGTACAGGAGTTAAAAGAGAAAGAGAAAATAATTGGCGAACAGTTGAGCAACGCTATAAAAAGGGCTAGGCTGGAAGAGAGGATAATTGGAACATGCCCGGTTTGTGGCACAGGCAAGCTTATGATACTCTACTCAAGGAAAACTGGTAAACGTTTCATTGGCTGCACAAACTATTTCAAAGGGAAATGTGAGACGTCATTTCCACTTCCACAAAAAGGGTCGGTTAGGCCGCTTGGAACGAACTGTCGTGGATGCGGTTGGCCTACCGTTCAGGTTCGGATAAAAGGAAAACGCCCATGGATGCTGTGTTTCAATCCAGATTGCCCATTAAAAAGGGAGAGGAGGAAAAGAATTGAAATGCGTAATATGCGGTAGAGAGACTGGCGAAGAAGGTTACTGCGAACTACATGCGAAGGCTTATGAAAGCATTGATAAAAAATATGATGAATGGAAAAAGGCATTAGAAATCTCTTGGAAAGAGTATTTAAGTGAGATTGTTAAGAATCCACTAACAGGAGAATGGGCTAAGGAAGTGGCGGAATATCTAACTAAAAGTGGTGAAAAACGGGGTGTCACGAAAGGTTAAGAGAATAATATCATCATTGTCCTATTCTATAAACAGATTCTATAGAAAAATTTCAACAATAAAGCCTTCTACTATAGTTCTTTCAGTCATCGTCATGGCTGCAGCCATATTTCTCTTCGGAGGAGGCCTTTACAATGTAATAAATAGGCCACTTCCATCAGCTTACGTGGAGCTTCCTGGCGGTGGACGGTTCATTTTTCTTTACCCGCAACTATCAGAACAATTTATAACCGACAGTATTATCGCCATGATTCTCTATTCGCTAGGCATCATCGGAGCAATAGCTACATATCAAAGTACAAAATATGCTTACAAGCCAAGACAAGCCTACTTGATGTTTCTGATAGGTGCAGTTTTTCTAATTATGGCATACATATTCCTCGAAACCACAATACAGATAAAACTGGGCGGATGAAAGCTTCACCAAGGATTACTTTTCAGACCCAGTTTATATGCTGCAAAGTTCGTTAACAAGTGTATGGGAGGAGTTACAATTAAGACGGTGGCTAGAAGCTTCCAAGACAGTGTTTGCAAGCAAATGGGAAGAGAGAACAGAATCGCCCCTATTATAAAATCAACCTGATCAACAACAGGCAACAAGTCACCAGGAGATAGCCCAAGCCTTCTCTTTGCAAAGGCTGCAGTTAAGTCTCCGAATAAAGCTCCTAAAGATAGCAATAAGCCAAACACGATGGGATAATCTAAAAATACACTTTCCACAAAACCAACAGCCGTTCCGACAGCCAATCCAGAAAAGAAGCCTCGAAAAGTTTTGTTCTTCCCAAAAATCGGCTTTCCATCAAAAAATTTTTTCCCAAAGTCCAGAGCAAGACCTCCACCAGTGATTACTGGCACAGCATTGGCACAGTAGGCCGGAAATACAAACGTTAGCGCTTCAATGATTAATCGTGCTAGTTCCATTTTACACAACCACTATGGAATTAAACACTCATGTATTCCTGTTTCTTCTATTTTTAAGTGACAAGTTGCGGGCAGTGTTTTTTTGGGGTTTTTTTCCAAGATCGCTCTGATTATTTGCGGATTCTCGGTAGGTTTCATAGCGATGATAGTATCTGCCCAAAATCTTAGAACTCTAGTAGCTACGGGTTCTATGCTTACGAGGGCTTTGTTGAAGACGCTTTGCACTTGACTTGTTGTTAAAACTACGATTTTTTGGGTTTTGGCGATTTGTGCTAAACACGCCATCTGTCTGTTAAGTTCACGGTTTAGTTCGAACGTTTTTTCAGGATACTCTGAAACTTCAGCGCGATAAAGAGATGTGAGAGTGTCAATAACTACAAGTCCGAAGCTTTTAGTTATGTAATCTGTCAGTCGGTCTATGACTATTGTTTGTTCTCCAAAATTGTTTGGTTTCATTAAGATTATCAACTCTGAAATGCTTTTGAATTCTCTTAAGGCAATTTGGGAAAGTCTTCGCGCCGAAAACGTGCCGTCACAATCCACAAACAATGTTTTGCATTTTTGCCTTGCACAGTTCACTGCGCACTGCATAGCCAAAGTCGTTTTCCCAGTTTCCGCCTCACCATAAACTAAGCTGACTTTTCGGTTTGGAATACCACCTTCCAGAATTTCATCAATCGTTTTGCAGCCTGTTGGAATATTGTGTAGCACACCTAACCACATCAACGAATATAAACAGCGAAACTAATATTTTGTTTTATGTTATAAAGATAATACAGATAGGAAAGCGATATGAAAGCGAAGACAGCCGTGGCAACGGTTTCAGGAAAAGCCTATTACTTAATAGTTAGTGAGTTGAAAAAGAAGAATGTGCCGTTTTTGAGTTTGATCCCAAATGAACGCATTCCCATAGAGGTTAAGGTTGTCATAACCACGGAAGAGGAGCGACCTCTCATAAAACATGAGAAAGTTCTAACCCTGAAAGAAGGAATGGAGCCTGAAGCACTAATAAATCAAGCAATGCAAGTTGCTCAGGGAAAAGAACGTTGTGAAAAAATAGTCATTGGCGTAGATCCGGGCAAAGTTTTTGGATTAGCGGTTTTAGCTGATGGCAAGGTTGTTGAAACAGGGAATTGTTTCGGCACCGAAGAGACATTAGATAAGATAAAAAGTGTTCTTGAAACCTTTAAAAGTGATCCTGTAACCTCTATTTTAGTGAAAATCGGCGACGGGGTTCCGGAATATAAAGATAAGCTTTTGCGGGCTTTGGATAAAATACTGCCTTCAAACGTGGTGTTGCAGAGCGTGAGAGAGGCGGGAACTAATCGTTACATGAGTGAGACTAAGCATAGAAGAGGATTAAGAGACATCGTTTCAGCTGTGAAAATCGCTGGAAGAAACGGTTATACATTTACACGGAGGAAAAACAATGAATCGAACAATTGAAAGCGGGAAAACACTACTGATTGACGGCCCAGCTTCTGCTTCAGTGGTTTCAGGTAAGGTAGAAGTGTTTGGTGCCAGATTGAGAAACATGAGGAAGATCGTGGTAAGAGAAGGGAAAAGGCTGCCTTTTGCTGTCAAGGAAACAGCCACGTTTGACGTTTCAGTGGGAGAAAGCACAAACGTCGAGGAGGTTAATGGAGACACCATTCCATCCTCATGGTTTCAGGCATTTGAGGAGTTGTTAAAGTCTCAAGTTAGGCCTTTTACTGCAATGGTGATTGGCGCTGTTGATTCTGGAAAGACAGGCTTCTGTACGTTCCTGATTAACAAATTGCTTAATGAAGGACAGCGAGTAGCAATTCTAGATGGAGACTTAGGTCAGTCTGATATTGGTCCCCCGTGCAGTGTTTCTTATGCCTTCGTAACTAAACCATTAACGGACTTGTTTGACTTACACGCAAAGAATGCTTTTTTTGTTGGTTTCACCTCGCCAAGCAGAGCCATTAACAAGGTGATAGAAGGCCTAGCCTCAACAAAACAAAAAATCCTAAGCAATAATCCAGATTTCGTCATTGTGAATACTGACGGTTGGGTTGAAGGAGAAGATGCCGTTAAGTACAAGCTTCAACTCGCCGAGAAGCTCGACCCAAACATCATTTTATGTATACAACAAAAAGATGAATTGGCATCTCTTTTAGAAGCCCTTCAAAAGTTCAGAAAAGTAAGTGTAGATTCACCCTCAGCTATAAGGCAAAGGAGTAGAGAGAAACGCAGAAGTTTGCGGGAGCTTGGATATATAAAATATTTGAGAAACGCCAAGGTTAAGACTATTCCTCTCAGTTGGTTGAAAATCGAAGAAGATGAGTTAATTGGCCTAGGGAAGAACTATGGAAACATGGCACAGGCAGGAAGAATCTATGGTCTTCTGGGAATGAAACCGTTGCATCTTGCGGAATTATGGGATAAAATTTGCATAGTTATTGGTAAGAGACGTTGGATAGATTCGGAAAACATCAAGAATGTAGAAGAAATCATAAAGAAGAAGGTTGTAGTGATTCATAAGGGTGAGGAAAAGGGCTTGCTTATGGCTTTATATGATGATGAACGAAACTTCCTCGGAATAGGTTCTCTTCGAGAAATTGATTACAGAAGGAACGTCATGAAAATCTATACACCTGTCTCCCAAAAAATTTCAATAGTCACTGTAGGAAGAGTTAAACTAGATGAGAACTTCAAAGAAACTCCGATTTTCACAGAAGAAAACCAGTCAGATTTTGAAACGTTTGAAAGCGTCTCTTGAGGAATCCATCTTGGAAAGTGTACTCTGACCTAAGGAGAAAATCGCTGTAGACTTTCTATGCTTTAGTCGTTTATCATCCCAAACATGCCTTGATGGACAAAGCACGTTCACTGGGCATTGTTTACATAAAGGGTTTCTAGCCTTGCAATGTGTTCTACCCAGCGAAATCAGTAAAATATGAATTGGCAAGTAGTCTTTTGGGTCGTAAAGTTTTTGAAGTGATTTACGAATGGCTTCATAGTTTCCGTTCTTTGGCGCTAGACCTAATCGTTTTGATACACGATCAACATGGGTATCGACGGGGACTGTGGGTTTTCTTGCACAGAAGAGTAGAACAATGTCGGCTGTTTTTGGTCCGACTCCTGGAAGTTGTAGAAGGGCTTTCCTTGCTTCTTCGAGGGGCATCGACAATATTTGTGTCAAGTCTCCCTGAGAATTTTTCACGATGATTTTTGAAACTTGTTTTATTGTTTTGGCTTTGTTTCTGTACAAGCCAGCCACTTTCAAGCATTCTTCAATTTTTCTTGTTTCAGCGTTCGATAAAGTTTCGGGAGTTATTTGGAATTGCTTCGAAAGGTTTTCGAAGGCTTTGGCTGTGTTTTTGCCGGCTGTGTTTTGTGAAATTATCGTTACGATTAATGTCTTGAAGGGGTCTCTATTCGAGGTTGTCGATTTTGGCGACGTGAAAGTTTTTTGGAGTGTTCGGAGAATTTTTTCTGCTCGATTTTCCAACACTTTTTGCAACACCCTTGAAAACAATAAATAGTGAGTGCATGAAGCTAGTAGATAAGCGTGAGGATTCGTTATGGAACGTGCTACAGTTGTTAAGGATGAAATAGTCGAACAGAACGTGCATTTTCTGGCAGTATATTTTGAAACGAAAAATTCATGTTTTGTTCTCTTAAGTGAAAACGAAGACAAGCTTGGAACACTGGCAATAGCTGTGCCCAAACCTCAAGATTTGCTTGGACCACCATCCTCATCCGTCCTTTTAGGCGATAGAAACATCATTTCAGCCCGCATGTTTGCTGAGCATTTGGCTTCCAGAAAGAAAAAGATAGCATTGGTGTCCGTGTATTTAGAAACCATTGATGAAATGCAGGCTCAGTCAATTCTCCTGAAGTTGATTGAGAAAGTTGTCCGTGGTCAACCTGAGAAAGAGGGAGCAATAGCTTGAGTCTAAGAAGTTTCCTCGAACAAATTGAAAGTGAACGCGAAATTTTTGCGTGTACACCAATTTATATAGGAGAGGCTTGAAGAAATACAGAGGTTGGTTGCTTTGTTGTCTGGTGAGAAGAAGAAGGAAAGTTCCTTGTCTCTGAAGACTGAGGACGTAATGGTGAAGGAAGTAATAACCATAGATGAGAAATCAACAGTTAAAGAAGCAGCACAAGTGATGAACAAGTTCGAGATAGGGTGTTTAATTGCTGTTCGAGATGGGAAGGCTATGGGTATAATAACTGAGAGGGATTTGCTGAAGAGGGTTGTTGCAGACAATAGGGATGCGACTAAGACTAGGGTAAAGGATGTAATGAGCAGCCCGTTGGTTGTTGTTGAGCCTAGCATGGAGTTGGAGGAAGCGGTTAAATTGATGTTTCAGATGAAAATCAAGAAGTTGCCTGTGGTTGATGGAAAACGTTTGGTCGGGTTGATTTCGTTAACTGATATTGCTCGCTTTCAGCCTCAGGTGATAAAGATACTGAAACAGCTTGCCATGAAACAGGCTCCACCGAAAAGCATGAAAAAAGTTATTGACTATTATGTTGTCTGACAAGCCGCCCGTTGTTTTCGCTCGAGTTTCGATTTAAAGAAGTTTAAATGTCTGGAATAAATTCTGGTGACTAGGTAAACGATGAAGAAAACGCTAGTGTTAGAAGTTGATTCGCAAAAGCCGCAGATAGAAAAAATTCGCATAGCAGCTGACTTCATCAAAAAAGGTGGTTTGGTTGCGTTTCCAACAGAAACGGTTTACGGCTTGGGTGCTGACGCTTTGAATTCGGAAGCGGTTAGGGCTCTTTTTGAGGCGAAGAAGCGTCCTCTTGATAATCCGCCAATAGTGCACGTAGGAGACATGAAAGACGTTTATAGATTAGCTAAAGACGTTCCTCCGAAAGCTGAGAAGCTTGTGAAGAATTTTTGGCCTGGTCCGTTGACGTTGATTTTTGGGCGTTCGGACATTGTTCCAGATGTAACTGTTGCTGGTTTGGATACTATTGCTGTCAGGATGCCTAGGCATAATGTTGCTTTGGCTTTAATTGAGGAAAGCGGTTGTTGCATTTCTGCTCCTAGTGCGAATCTTGCTGGAAAGCCTAGCCCAACCACAGCGAAGCATGTTTTGGACGACTTGAATGGGAGGATAGATGCTGTTTTGGACTCTGGACCGACCAATATTGGGGTGGAGTCTACTGTTTTGGATATGACTGTTGATCCGCCTAAGATTCTTCGTCCAGGGGGAACACCGTATGAGGTGTTGAAGCAGATTCTTACGAGTGTAGAGCTTCATCCTGTTGCGGTGGCTGAGAAAGAGTTGGCTATTGAGAAAGCGCGTTCTCCTGGGATGAAGCATAGGCATTATGCTCCTGATGCAGATGTGATTGTTGTGGAGGGTGAGTTGTCATCTGTTGTGAGTAAGGTGAAAGAGTTGGCTGAGTTCCATATGGGTAAGTGCAGTAAGGTTGGTGTTCTTGCTACGGATGAGACTGTAGGCTATTACAGGGCTGATGTTGTGAAGTCACTTGGAAGCAGAAGAGACTTGAGCGTTATTGCAAAGAATTTGTTTAGATCTTTGAGGGAATTTGATTTGGAAGGTGTTAACGTTATAATTGCTGAGGGCATATCCACTGAAGGGCTTGGTTTGGCTGTTATGAATAGGTTGCGGAAGGCTTCTGGTTACAAGATTGTTAAGGCAAGTAGTCGTTAGGATCTTATACATGTGTTGCCACTATTTTTGGACGGATGAATTTAGCGCACTTGGGACATTTTCGTCGGGAGAGTGATCGCACACGAGGATAGCCCATGGATGTCAGATGTGTTTTCGACATGGATTCCCGCCATCGGTGTTTACAGGAGGGGCATTCGAGCAGCACTGTTGCTTCTTCAGTCACAGTGACTTTTTCTCTTCTGGCTATCAAGATTGCAGAGCCTATGACGAGTAACAGGATGCCGAAAACCATGTAGTGTATGGGTTTTAGTCCGATTCCTAACGCTATGTCTGCGTACTCGGTCGAAAGGCTAGCTTGTATAGCTGAGAACGTATCCTGATTAGTGAATGCTCCTGTGTCCCACAATTTCCAAGCTGTGATAAGTAACATTACTATTCCTATGATACAAAGTGAAAGACCTAAGGCGTAACCGGTCTTTTTCTTCATAATGGTCATTCTCATGTAACGTTCACCAGTCATTCTCAGTTGAAGAATACAGCTTATTTAATTTACGAAAGACTATGAGTCCAAGCGCGCGGTTTTCGCTTCGATCTGAGAAGAATAGACCCCTATATATAGACCCACAGGAAATCAGGTTATTGGGATAGGGGATTAGGTATAGTGGAGGATTGTGAGTGATCAAAGTGGATTGGCGAGGTCTTCTTCTGGTTTGTCATAGTTTTAATAGTCGTTTTGGTGATTAGGAAGTTGGCGAAGGTTTAGTAATATGGTTGAGCGGAAGGATTGTCCAAACATTCAGATAAACCTGAAAGATTGCACGTGTACTTATGTTAGTTGCGATTTGCGCGGGAGATGCTGTGAATGTATTCGTTCTCATAGGGAGAGAGGCGAACTGCCGGGATGTCTATTTCCAGCCGAAGTAGAGAAAACATTTGACAGAACGATAAGGAAGTTCGTAGAGACTTACACTAGGTGATTTTCTCCTTCCAAGTAAGGAGAACAGGATCACAGCTTGATGATTGAGAAGTGTAATAAAAAAGGGGAGGATGGGAATGATTATGTGGGAGTTGCAGATTTTAGCGAAAAGAACACAATGCATGCATGGGGCCATATTTGTGATGAACAATAGCTTTCATTTGGGTATCCTTCGTTATTTTAAATGTGCTCATCCAAACTTTGTTTGTATCTGTTTTGGCAGACTAGGAAGCGATTGCAGATGAATTAAATCCTTTAACTATAAGCCATACAGCTAGAATCATTTCTTGGGCGGCTATTGGAAGAGCGAAAATCTCTATCATTGGAGGACTAAGGCCGAACATACGTACAGGCCATGTTGCTAACCACAATGCGCCTCCAATAAGACCCAAGGCTGATAACCATCGAGGAATGAGTTTTGATTGATATAACACATAATTAAACACCGGAACACTTAGTAGCCAAGCTAAGTCCATTAGAAGGGAGCCCCAATCAATTGCTGCTAGTAGTAAAGCGCCTGAAGTTTGAAAATAGGAAGCAACCGGAGCTCCTGCAGTTACAAATTCTCGACTTAATGACAATAGTGACAGTAGGCTGAATACATTAACAGCATCGAAAAAGCCCTCAAAAACCCTGGCACCAACGTATCCAAGAGCTAAACCTTCATTATGCTTTCTTAAGATTGGAAACATCATAATTGGAATGGCAACAACTGAAGCGGTCATAGTTAACCAAAGGAGCGCTCCTATCAACACTTGGTTTTCATTTTCAGAAACAGCATTAAGATAATCTGGATCACCTTCAGTTCCTAAGAAACCAATCGGAACAACACTAAGCGGAACAGCACTTATGATAGGTGCTACCGTCGCAACTATGAATAGTACTCCCACAATTATCGCGGTCTTTCTGTTTGAATCCATTTTTTTACCATCTTTTCAGGAATAAATTGACTTATCTTTGTTTTTACTCAAAATATAAGTTTTCGGAGGTGTGTGGGGTTTAGAATTTACCGAATCAGTTGGGGAAGTCTGGTTAGGGGGCTGGTTGCCTTATGCTGCTACTAGGCGCGCGCGCATGTATTCAATTAAGAATAGCTGGTACGGAGTTTTAGGTTCATCGAAACTATTTCTTTGATAAGTTTATATGCTTTGGAATCACAAACCTTTGAAATACACTACTAAAGTGGGAGATGCTATTGAGTAAAATCTTAGATGTTGGGTCGGCTCTGCTATTCGTTCTCGGGATTATATCCGCGTTCTTTGGGTTATACAGTACGTTCTTGCCTTCGTCTGTCATGCTCTCAAACGAAGATTTACTTGGAATGACCGTTACGGAGCTTCACAATTTCAGCCCAAAGGTGGTGGATTATATGGAGCTGTATCACCAATTATATGGGGTATATTTGATAAGTTTCGCTCTATCTTTATGGGTCATATCTTTGATACCCTATAGGAAGGGAGAAAAATGGGCTTGGTACGCAACGTTGGTCATTGGCGGTATAGCTCTGCTCGGACAACTCATTCTTGCAAAAAAGATGGTATCCATTACACTTAGCATAATACTGATCATACTTTGGATAGCTGGGTTAGCTCTTCCCGCCAAAGAAATCCTCGGCAAACCCTCCAGTTAATTCATTTCAAGTTCCATTAAAAACTTAGGGAGAAATCTTCTATCTAGTCTGAGTCCCTTGGTTTGTATTTCCATCTCTGCTAGTGGAATTCCATAAAGATTCCATGGGTAGCTAAAGGTGTTTTTTGATGATGCAGAAAAGGAAGCACTATGGAATACTAACCCAAAACTGCTACTACCTCTCATGTCATGCGCGCGCGTATGTGGATTGCTGAAATGTTGGCCAAGGCAGTTACTTGACGTCTTCTGGAAATAGTTTCTTTCCTGTTTCTGTGTATTCAATAAGACCTAGTTGTTTGAAAAAAGCTAAATCGGGAGTAGGGACACGTTTTCCCCACACAATTTTCCCATTCTCAAAGCGATACATATCAACAGCCAAAGATGTTAGCTTCTTGCCAGTAGGAGCTAGTCCCATAAATTCACCTTTATGAGTTCCAGTGTACCTAAGAAGAATCCACAATTTATCCCCTTCAGCAATGATATCCTCAATAGTTTCATGGTAATCAGGGAACGCCATGAAAGCCATGCTCATCATCTGTTTGAGACCTTCTAAACCTTTTAATTGAGGATAATCTGGGTCAACATAATCTGGGGCTACTAAATCGTCTAACAAATCTAGGTTGTGCTCATTATAGGCTTCAATAAACCTACGAAAAATCGCTTTATTCTCTTCCAATGACATAAAATTTACACCTCCCCTTCATCCAATTTGGATCTGTTCGTTTCTTCTTCTTTATTTCTTGTCAAACGCTGCAATGAATCATCTTCAGGATTTTACTTCGGGTATTTTCCCACCTTTGAATAAAAGCCAAGTGCCAAGTGAAATTTCCGCGAAAGTTGCAGGCAACATGGCAATCATGAGTAATGCTTCATACAACTCTTGGGGGAAAATGAAGTCTCCATAAAGCAGTACCACATAGCAGAAGGATGCGATTATCAAAAAGACGCCTAGACTTCTAGGAATATAGCTTGACTTGAAAACTGAGTAACCAAGTATAAAGATGTGTGAGATGAAAAATACGTACGCAATGAGTTTTCCAATGCCATACTCATTGGGAAGTAGTAACGCTAAGGCAAGCAGACTAACACCCATAATAACTGTGTATAGCAGCCTAAGAATGGCCACAAGCGACGAGAGACTCTTGTTTGCAGGTTTTAGAATAGTATAGAGTCCCAGAGCGATAACCACATCAAGCGCAAGAATGATTAGATAGATAGCAAAACTGAGACCGAATAGCAACCAATCAGCCTGTATATTACTGATTGTTGTTGCTGCATCTCCAGGCACAACAAGATTGGAGAGGATAAACAAATCAGCGAACAAAGCGAGGGGAAACATGATTATAAACGAGACCCCTACGATTATGGCAGCTTTGCGTTGTGACATATTGCCGAAGGGATTTGTCATTTCAATTCCCTGAACTTGGGGCTTGATAGGTTCTCTCTCTTTTAAACATTTAGTAGTTGTTGTTTTTGTATGGATGATGAAGTACAAGGAACTGAGGTATTTGATTTGCAGTTCTGTTAGAGATTCTGCTTCAGGTTCTGAGCAAACTCTTCAGCATCTTTGAGGTCTTCAGCATTAGGTCGACCCCTATTCATTCCCCCAAAAAATCTTGAGAAACTATTTGTGTTACGACCTTTACAACTAAATTCATCAACAATTGTGTAACCTTTTGACTGCAATTTTTGCTTAAGTGTCGAGTGATTCTTTTTGATGTCTCTCTTAAATGTACAGGTTGAGAAAATGAATGCTTTCTTGTTGCTGACTTGTGGCAGTTTATCGACAAGGTCGAGAATAGATTTATGGTGTTTTGCAGCATATATGCCTGAACCAAAACCTACTAGACTATAGTCTTGAAGCTCTTCAGGGTTTATTTGCTGTGGCGTTTTTGTTTGTCTTTCTCTGATGACCTCAGATGGGAATCCCTTTCTTTCCAGAAAACTTGAGTATCCATACGGTTGACTCTCACTAATCACGTTGAAACAATAGCTTTCATTTGGGTATCCTTCATTATTCTAGATGTGCTCATTTAAACTTTGCTTGTATCTGTTTTGGTAGACCCGGAAGCGATTGCAGATGAATTAAATCCTTTAACTATAAGCCATACAGCTAGAACCATTTCTTGCACGCCTAGTGGAAGAGCCAAGATCGTTATCGTCGAAAAAGGACCCAATTGGCCGAACATAGATAACAAGGCTGATGCTAACCACAATATAGCTCCTAAAAGACCCCAACCTGATAGCCATCGAGGAATGAGTTTTGATTGATAAAATATATAATAATACATTAGAGCACCCAGGCCAAAAGCGATCAACCCTGGCACATGGCCCGCCCAATCACGTACTGCTAGTAATAAAGTGCCCAAGGTTTGAAAATGGGAAGCATCCGGAGCTCCTGCTTTTACATATTCCTGACTTAATGTCAATAGTGATAGTAGGGCGATTGCAACAACAATAAAGAGTACGGCCTCAATAATCCTGAAACCAACAGACCCAAGAGCTAAGACTTGATTATACTTTTTCAAGATTGGATACAGCGAAATTGCAATACCAGCACATGCAGCAGCCATAATAAACACAAGAAGCGCTCCTATTATCACTTGGTTTTCATTTGCAGAAACTTCTATAAGATAATCTGGATCATCTAGAATAAGGTCCAAAACAACAACACTTAGTATGCCTGCAACCGTCGCAGTTATAAATAGTACTCCCACAATTATTGCGGTCTTTCTATTTGAATTCATTTTTTCTTCCTCCACTATTACTTCAAACGCAAATCTGTGATTGAACAATAAGACTTCTCATCCCCTGAACAAGGATAGAACTCCATCCATCTTGCTATCTCTCTCAAATGATACATACCCCTATCTAGGATCACAGGATCTCTCCCATTCCCAGCTCAGATCAGAGGTACAATATTATTATTCTAAACACTCATACTGTATGACTCCCAAGTTGAAGCTGGTCAGAACGCTAGACGGAATCTTATGGATATGCTCGCTTAATCGTTAACTATGTAACGTCTTCAAGTTCGAAAGCCATGAACTCCTCTGCATTTGGATAGAGTTCTTTTATTGACTTAACGGCGTCAAAAACGGTTGAGGCTTCTGGAAATATTCGGTCGTAATCCACCGTTAGAAATATTCTAGCCAGTGTTCCTCTGTGAACCTTCGTGATTTTCTTTCTGAAGATGTCCCGTCCACATTGAATAGTGGCTATGTCGCCTGTCTTGCTGTTTTTCCATTGAGGCTTAACCGCTCTCAATTCGACATCTCTTTTGCCAAATCTGTACAAGTCAAAGGCTTCCCTCTTCACCATGAACAAAGGCATGAGATCACAGTTCTCATTATCGCATTTAATCTTTGAAAGCTTTGTGCATCGGCATTTTAATGTTTTTTTCGTCTGCCATTTTCTGTGCTTTTTCATATCCCGCATCCGCATGTCTCACTATTGCCGTCCCTGGATCCGTTGTTAACACTGTTTCCAGTCGTTTTTCTGCTTCCTTTGTGCCATCAGCCACCAAACACATGCCAGCATGAATACTATAGCCTATGCCCACGCCTCCTCCGTGATGAACAGAAACCCAAGTAGCCCCACCAACAGCGTTCAACAAGGCATTAAGAATAGGCCAATCCGCAATTGCGTCGCTTCCGTCTTTCATGCCCTCAGTCTCGCGGTTAGGAGAAGCAACACTCCCACCGTCTAAATGGTCACGCCCAATCCAAACAGGCCCACTAAGCCTGCCATCCGCAACCATGTCATTTATCAGCTTACCGAAACGTGCTCTTTCGCCGAAGCCGAGCCAACAAACACGCGCTGGTAAACCTTGAAACTTCACTTGTTCCTTGGCTTTCCGTATCCAACGGCACAACTCCTTATTGTGAGCAAACTCCTTCAAAATCACATCGTCAAGCGTGTAAATGTCTTCTGGGTTGCCCACAAGCGAAGTCCAACGGAAGGGCCCACGGCCTTCAAAGAACATGGGTCTGATATAACGTGGGACAAACCCTGGATAGGCAAAAGCCTTCCGAAAACCGGCATCATAAGCTTGCTGCCGCAAGTTATTTCCATATTCGAAGGTTACGGCACCTTTCTTCATCATCCCAACCATGGCTTCCACTTGTACACGCATACTCTTGCTTGCACGGCGAATATACTCCTGTGGATCGTTCTTCCTGAGTTCATCCCCCTCCTCCTTAGACAAACCAGCTGGGTAATAACCATTCAATGGGTCATGCGCAGCGGTCTGATCAGTCAAAACGTCAGGAATGACTTTTCGCCGCAAAAGCTCAGGATGCGCCTCAGCAGCGTTACCCAACAAACCAACACTTTTAGGAACGCCTTCCCGTTTAGCCTCCAAAATCAGCCCCACAGCTTCATCAAAATCATCAGTCCACATTTCCAAATAACCATGCTCTATGCGGCGTTCAATCATGTGTCGGTCAATTTCAACAATCAAAGCAACACCATCATTCATGGTAACAGCCAAGGGCTGAGCCCCACCCATCTCACCTAAACCAGCAGTCAAAACAAGCCTTCCACGCAAACTTCCGCCGAAATGCTCTTTCGCAACAGCAGCAAGCGTTTCATAAGTGCCCTGCAATATGCCCTGCGTGCCAATATACGCCCAAGAACCAGCAGTCATCTGCCCAAACATTATCAGGCCTTTCTGCTCTAACTCGTAAAAGTAATCCCAAGTAGCCCATTTCGGAACAAGCATACTGTTAACAATCAAGGCCCTTGGCGCCCACTCATGCGTCTTAAAAACAGCAACAGGCTTGCCACTCTGAACAAGCACAGTTTCGTCAGGCTCAAGCTCCGTCAAAGTCTCAACAATCCGCTCAAAACACTCCCAGCTCCGCGCAGCCCGCCCAGTCCCACCATAAACAATAAGCCTCTCAGGGTCCTTAGCCACCTCCGGATCAACAACATTAAAAAGCATGCGCAAAATGCCCTCAATCTGCCAGTTCCTACAATGTAGTTCAGGACCAGTCAAACATTTAACAGGCTTCTCAACCTTAAACAACCCAGTTCACCATGAACCAGAATTGCAAGAACACATTATAATTCTTTGCCATGCCACCTGAATTCCATCAAACTTATTAAGAGACAACTATCATTAGCGTAAGTCAACGAGGAGAAATGTCATGAAAGGAGCAATAGTATTTGTAGTAGCCTTCATAATCTTCCTAGCCGCGACCTTAGCTTATCCTGAACTGCCACCGGGAAAACAAATCTACGATCTATTGGGCGTTGAAGAAACAACGGAGCCGGTGCTAGGCATTTCTGTAACAACACTAGTGTGCGCAATCTTCAACGGAGTAATCTACGGCATAATCATATGGCTAATCTTCACAGGGCTTCGAAGGGCCGAGATAATAGGGTAGAAGGGGGCGCAAAAGGTAAATTTCCTCCCACATTTTTACTTTCTAAAAGAAAAATTCTTTCTGACTTGCTTCGTTGTCAACAACAATTCTTCCACTTTTGACCACTTTATCAGCGATATTTGCACTGAAACGGTAACCCAGAAACTTGTGGTTAGGCACGTCTAAGATGACAACGTCAGCTTTTTTGCCAACCTCTAAACTGCCAACCTCACTTGCTCTACCTATGGCGTGAGCAGCATTGATCGTGGCTGCTGTTATCGCTTCAGCAGGCGTCAACTTCATGAAATGACAAGCAAAAGCAATAACCAATTGTTGATTCTCAACCCAACAGCTCGGATTGAAATCAGTTCCTAAAGCCACGGGAACACCAAAACTAATCATTTTTCTGGCATCCGCATATCGCCCAATCATCAAGCTGAAGGCTGCTGCAGGAAGCAAAATCGCAATCACACCATTTCTTGCCATAGCCTTAATGCCCACGTCAGAAGAGAAAAGCAAATGGTCAGCAGAAACAGCCCCTACATCAGCCGCCAGTTCAGTTCCACCCAGCATACTCATTTCATCAGCATGAACCTTAAGCTTCAAGCCATAATTCTCACCAGCAACCAAAACACGTCTAGACTGCTCCAAACTGAAAACGCCTCTCTCACAGAAAACATCACAAAAATCTGCAAGATTCTTCTCAGCCACCCGGGGAATCATGTCATTAATAACCAAGTCGACATATCCCCGCGGATTGTTTCTATATTCAGGTGGAACAACATGAGCACCTAAAAAAGTTGGAACAACATCAACAGCGTGCAGCTGATTCAAACGCTCAATAACCCTCAAAATTTTCAACTCGTCCATCACAGTCAAACCATAACCGCTCTTGGCTTCAACAGTCGTCGTACCATGCTCCAACATAACATCCAAAGTTCTAAACCCGAAATCCACAAGCCTATCAACACCTGCTTTGCGGGTCTCCCCAACAGTCTTCAAAATTCCGCCACCAGCGTCAAGAATCTCCATGTAAGAAGCGCCTTCGACTCTCATCTGAAACTCATCCTCCCGGGAACCAGCAAAAACAAGATGAGTATGAGGATCAACAAAGCCAGGCATAACGGTTTTTCCACTGGCACTTATCACATTGTCTGCCCTAAGCCCCTTTCTAATTTCAGACGTTTTCCCAACAGCAACTATTCGGCCATCCCTAACTGCCAAGCCACCCCTACGTATTATCCCAAGACTTTGCATTTGCTTGCCAGTGCGCGGTCTTTCACTGCTGTCCTTTAGTGTTATAAGCTCATTAGCATTTACGATAAGTAGATCTACCTTTTCCTTTTTAATCCGCTTGCTCCGCTTTTTAGTTTTAGCCATGCCTAAGCCACTTGGTATTCTTCGCCTTCCCGCAACACCATAACCTTGACGTTCGATTTAGTTTCCACCTTCTTTTTGAACTCTTCTGGGTCAGTGTCCCAACGGTGCATGGGTATCGCAATTTTAGGGTTCATCGCTGTAGCAGCTTCAGCAGCCTCAGGATTGTCCATGGTGTACGTGCCTCCACTTGGAAGCAAAGCCACGTCTATATGTCCGAGTTGTCGCATTTCAGGAATGAAATCCGTGTCTCCAGCATGATAGATCGTCTTACTCTCAGCCGTTATCAAGTAGCCAACTCCGTACCCTTTGGGATGATAAGGATTTCCAGGGGATCTGAAACGCCTGTAATTATAGGCTTCGACAGCCCTAACCCTAATGCTCTCAACCGTTGTGTCTTCTCCAGGTTTAAGTGTCTTAACGTTTCCACCGATTTTCGAAACGCAATCTTTGGGAGCGATTATCACGGTGTCCGGCTTACGAACCTTTTTGATCTTAGATGGATCACAGTGATCAGTGTGCGAATGCGTCACAAGGATCAAGTCTGCCTTTTCAGAGGCTTCACCATATTTCTCTAGGTCAACGTAGATGATTTTTCCTTCAGCCTTAATTTGGAAGGCCGCATGAGCTAGCCATTTAATTGAAACAGTCGTTTCAAACACCACCTTTCTCTGTACTCAATTGACGTACTTATCTTAAAAGATTCACTATTACCGCATTCTGCAATAAACGGAATTCTTAATACAAAACACACGATTTTACACTGGGAATTTGATTGAGGCAAAATGTCATAAAGAATGTAAGAATCGCCGAACTCGTCAAAGAGAAGCTGCCATTTTCAAAACTAGAGCTCAAGTATTTCACCAAAGAACATTACACAGTGACTGTTTTTCGCAAGAAAGACGGATGGGAAGTCAGGCTAGTTCTGGAAGCGTTGCCAAAGCCGACAGAGAAACAGTCTGAAGGCGGGTTTTTCCAAGATTTTGTTGACGAACCGCGTGTTTTTGCCGCTGAACTGGAAGGCAAACAAGTGGGATGGATAGAATTGGGCTTTCATAAGTGGAACAACAGAATGCGTATCTGGGAGCTTTTGGTGGAAGAAGGCTTTCGTCATAAAGGAATCGGCACGCTTCTTGTGGATCAAGCTGTAGAATTCTCAAGAGACAGAAGGGCAAGAATGTTGGTTGTGGAAACGCAGAGTTGTAATATTCCAGCAATCAACTTCTACCTGAAAAATGGATTCGAACTAATTGGCTTTGACACTGCTGCTTACTCTAATGAAGATATAGAAAGAAGAGAAGTTAGGCTAGAATTCGGATTGAAAATAGAAGCTAACTTGCGCTCTAGATCTGGTTTTCCGGTTCTTCGAGCAAACGGAAACTCCTAGAAAACACAAATAATAACTACAAGACGGGTGCGTGTATGGAATGAATAGAGGTATGATAATTGAAAACGATTGAACAGGAGAAGCTGGCTGCGCCGTGCGGTCTGTACTGTGGGGCTTGTATAGACTATTTGGTCTACAAGAGTTGCCATGGTTGCGGTTGCGAATGTGGAAATTGTGACGCTTCAGGGCATCATGAAAGGTGTAATATTTACAGGTGTTGTGTTGAACAGAGAGGTAACAAAGTTTGTTATGAATGCGAAGAATTTCCTTGTTCAATTCTTATAAGATTCTGCTATAGCCCTGTTTGGCTGCATCATTTGCCAGTTATAGAGAATTTGCGAAGACAAAAGGCTATCGGATCCGAAAAATGGGTGAAAGAACAGAAGGAAAATTGGAGTAATGAATGGTACCTTCGAAGGTGGCTTTGGCTCCAAAAAGAATGCGAGAAAAGACTGGAAACCTCTCTAGAGGAATCAAAGGATATGTTCTCTGAGAAGAAATAGTCATGAAGCTTCGCGCTATTTTCTGTTTTCAATGTCACCAGTAGGCTTCAGATGCTTGATGGCTTGATCAATGGCTCGTTCAGCTTCATCGTAGTCACCTTCTTGTGTGAGCTTCCAACACAGGTCGCAGTAATACTTAGAGGTTTCAGTGGCTCTTCCATCAATCCGCCCCCAATTGTATTTGGAGAACTTTTTGGATAGACTCCAAGCGTCCTCGCTGCCAAGGACAAAGATAACTCTATTCTCTTGGTTAGAATTGAAACAGCAACCGGGGCAGGAAAGGTGGCTGGTCACACGTTCATGTCTTTGAATCTGCGTAACCTGGGCAGTGAAAGCCGACATAGCAACGTAGCAAATCGGCCCCTTTACAGCATGAACCATAGTCCGATCAATTATAATCTCGTCACCCATTTGATGCCCAGCAGGACATTCTCCGAAAATCCTACTTGGGCTCACTCGAACCTTCGTCATAATAATCCTCCTTCATGACGCTGAAAATAACGTTTCCACCAAGCCCTGTGGCTGGATCAGGACAGGAGGCCAGAGTCTTCTCTTCTTGCCTGATGCGACACATGTTGGCAAGAATAGTGTTGAGGGCGAAAATACAGAGATTGCTCGAGTGTTCCTTTTCTATGCAAGCATTAGCAAGGTTAACGACGACCTTGTCACCTACTTGGTAACCTGCATTGCAAGTACCGGTGACTCGCACGACGGTTGCGATTGCTTTTTTCATGTCTGATTCTCCTCTTGTGCAGCATGTGACCTAACAAAATCTATCGAGTCACATATCTCTTTTTCCAACCCTACACAGGTTCTCATTGTTCCAATTTCTTCAAAAACTCGCTACTGGTCATTACATGACCGTACATTAACGGCCATTGATGAGTCAGCAAGTGCTTTTTGTGTGCCTGTTGTTGTTTGTCATCCATTGTTTCCACTAGATCAGACAAGATGATCGTGAATAGTCCCCTAGTGAAACCATCGACAATGGTCGCATTAACACAGCCTTCTGCAAATACTCCTGAGATCAAAACTGTGTCTGCTTCCTGCTTTTTTATGAACTCTCGAAGACGCGGATCCGCAAACGCCGAGTAAGCATTCTTTGTAAACACCTTATCAGACGCATGCACAGTAATCCCATTATAAAATTCAACGGATTCCTCAACATCCTTCTGAGTGTAGAAAGTTGCCTGAGGGTTTTCATGATACAGACGATTAATGTTTTCCGGCAAGAATTCCTCTGTCCAAGGAGTTGCCCCAATCCAGATTATTTGGCCACCTAGTTTGCGATACTCATCTGTAAACTCTCTGAGTCGCGGAATCATCTGCCTTATTCTACTATACGTAATATCCAATTCAGGACGTTCAAACTTCTCACTACAACAGACGTTTATCGGATCGACTACGATCAAAGGATATAACCCAACGATTGCGTTGATGACCGATTCTTCAACTTCGACTTTGGACATTTTATCCACATACTCCCTCTTGAACAGGCGGAATCAACAGAAACAAGATCACTTCGATATATAAAATTAAGTGGAAAATATCCCTCTTCTACTCAGCGTGCACTCTAAAAGCATATAAACGTTTTTGACTTCACAACTTTTAGGACAAATCGACAACAAAAAAGGCGATGGTCTTGGTTAACAAAAACCTTGTGGGCAGATGCGGACTCTATTGCGGGACTTGCACAATTTACAGAGCATACAAAGACTCAGAACAGCTTCGACAAAAAATCGCTGAAGAAAACAACTGCAAACCCGAAGAAATTCGATGTGAAGGATGCCAGACAGTACTGACCAATGGCTGGGACGTTGAAGAGATTTGGGGCAAGAACTGCCAAATAGTCAAGTGCCTAGAAGCCAAGAGACTGGATTTCTGTTATGAATGTAGCCAATGTCCAGATTGCGAAAAATTCCGTGAAATTGCTGACTCTTGCTTAAAACGCGGCGAAAACCTGATGGAGAACCTGACCAAAATCAAAGCTGGTAAAGTCGAAGAATGGCTGGAAGAAGAAGACAAGAAATGGAGATGCCATGAATGCGGAAAGCCCATCGCCATGCAATTGACGGAATGCCACTGGTGTGGGGCTGAATTGCGTGCGAAGTAACAATTCTTTGAACGTTTCTAGAGCGCAAGCGTTTGTGATGGTTTTGTACATCAGAGCAGGATTCTCACTACTGTAACTATCGCCGAAATGACAGCTACTGCTAGAGAAATACAGAACCGTCTACTCTGTGACTTTGCAGCTCGCTCTGAAGTTTCAATCTGCTGTCGCATCAGCGCGACCATTGTTGTCATGTTCTGCCCAAAGTCTGTTTCAGCAACGATTTCTTTCTGTCTGGCATCGAATGTTTTCCCCAGTTTGTTAAAACCCACAAGTACATTCTTGAAGGCGTCAAAGGCTGGCTTCTTTGTAGCCTTATTATCCCAATTAAAGACGCTTTCTTCAAAGTTGCGCAAGAGGGTATCACCTTTGCTTCTTTCACGCTTCGCAGATTTTTTGGGGAGTGCTTGTTGTACAGCTAGATTAGCATATTCTCCATACAGCTTCCCTAGCTTTTTGATGGTTTTTTCATTCAGTTTCCCTAATTTTTTCATAGTTTTTTCGTCAAGCGCTATGTCCGATATCTGGTCAACGTCCTGAGATTTCTTTCCCAGCCGCTCATCACCTTCATCCTTATCTTCCTTTGACATCTCTTACTCACTTCTCTGCATCAATGCAAAACATGGATGTTCAGGTGTAAAAGTTTTATGCGCAACCATTGCGCGCTAACCATTGCTCTTACCTTCACCTTTTTCAATAGCGTTTTGTACAGCCATTTCCAACACGCGATCTTCAGTTAAATTGTCAACTTTCAGATAGTAGGCAACTATGTCAACCAACGCTTTTAACGGAGCCATGCCGCAGAATTCTGAGCCGATTATTGGCACGTTGTAGCGGGCAGCCTCCACCTTAAGCAATTCAAAAACACGATAAATCGGCGTCTTCTCGAAATTGCTTATGCTCAAGCCAATCTGCGTAACGTTCTTCTCTGGAATAAAAGCAGCCATGGCCTTAACATTTGAAAAACCACCCTTCTTTGCATGCAAAGCCTTTGCAATCTTTTTGGCAACGTTCAAGTCAGCAGTACCCAGATTAACATTAAAGCCAGCCATAACCTTGCGGGCACCAGTTATTGTTGCACCAGCCGTAGGGTGAGGTTTAGCAGGACCGAAATCCGGTCTACGGTCAGGCTTAACGATCATGTCAGCCAATTTTTCATATTCGCCCTTACGTATCCAGTCCAAATCACTACGTTCTGCACTCGCCGCTGCTTCACCATAAAGATAAATTGGCACATCGTACTTCTCAGCTAAGGTTTTTCCAAACTTCCTCGCAAGTTCAATGCAGTCATCCATTGTAACATTTTTTACTGGTATGAAAGGAACAACGTCGACAGCACCCATGCGCGGATGCTGACCCTTATGCTTTCGCATGTCAATCAGTTCCACCGCTTTAAACGCAGCCTTCAATACAGCCTCAAGCACTGACTCTTTATTGCCGACAAAAGAAACGACAAGTCTATTGTAATAATCGTCAAACGTAGAGTCAAGCAGGAAAACATTTGGTGTTTCCTTAATTTCGTTGAGTATTAAATCAACAGTTTTTAGGTCTGAAGTGCTAAAATTCGGAACACATTCCACTATTACCCTCAATTCTCGTCCTTCCTTGACAATTTGTTTGCATTTACTAGAATGAATATGTGATACATAGCTTTTTCAAGCTAAAAGAAAAAGGCTTACATAAGATACCCAGAAATTTCAGGATTTCTCACATAGATTTCCTTTTTCTGGTTTTTGTCCACTTGGGTTTCTATTAAAAAATTTAAATAGTAAATGCCATAAATCATACGCTCTGTAAATGGGGTCAAAAATGAAAAAGACACTTTTCGTTGCCATAATCTTTCTCTTCGCACTGGCAACATTGATACCAGTGTATGCGGATATAACTGACTGGACATGGCTTGGAACTACATACACGGGCTGGGACGAGTACTATGGAGATGATGTTAACGCGTACGAGTCAGGAACCACTGCAGTTCTTGCAGTTACAGTGGCAAACTTCGAAGGTCATAATATCACTGTTACAAGTGTTTCTGTGAATATGGACTGGGATGACACATACAAGTCGACTCAGGTGAGTGCTACTAATCCTGAACTCTTGGATCATGGTGATGTACGTGTGTTCTTTATCGACTTTAAAGTCCCTAACGCCACGGTAGTGTCGAACTTATACACGCACTCCTACACGATAGTCGTAAGTTACTTCTTTTATCCAAACGCATCAGATCCATCTCTAACTAAAACTGACGAATATATCGAATTCGGTGAAGACTTCGTTGTTTACTCGGCAGACCAAGCAGACGCCGTGGATCTGATGAGGATAATTGACAGATTCTCTCCACCGTCTCCATATGGTTGGAGCAGTGTTAGAGCACAGATACTTTGGAACAGAGCCATGAACGAAACCAGCAATGGAGAGGAGTATTATCGGCGAGGAGACTTCCAAGAAGCTGAGCAACACTTCAGCACAGCCCTGGATCACATCAACCAAGCATGGGATGCCGAAGAAGCATACCTAACCATAATGGAAGAACTGCAAATCCGGCAAATCGAAGCAGACATAAGAAGCCTCGATTCTATGTCAAACTTCTTCAACGGACTTTCAACAATGTGGATACTCTTCGGCATTGGCGGCATATTATTCGGCATCGGCTACATAGTGAAGTGGACAGTCCACGCACGCAAACACTCAAAGCCACCAGAAGCTTCCGCCGCCTAACTTCCCTTTTTTCCATTTCTTAACAATCTTCGGGCAAATATTGTTCAGCCAACAATGCGCCGTGGCAAGAGTTAAATTGTTTTACACTCCTATGAA
>Ga0209636_10000067_pt1 | contig 78493 bp, 74 predicted proteins | sample DeeMarSWOR152_54_FD_187464 | JGI IMG/M metagenome (GOLD analysis project Ga0209636, IMG submission 187464) | Marine sediment microbial communities from White Oak River estuary, North Carolina - WOR-1-52-54 (SPAdes) (version 2) | ecosystem: Environmental > Aquatic > Marine > Intertidal zone >...
GTGGGCTTCCCCTCCACATCGAACTGAAATACCGTCTCGTCTGCCGGAATGGTCCCGGTTAATTCCAGGCCAAGTTCTTCGGCCTGCCGTGCGATGGCGGGATCGAGATCCCCCGGAGCTCGATTGACGATGAGCACGCTCCGACCGATTTCCAGATTGAGTTCAAGGACTAGATCACGGATGCGGCCCGCCGTAATCACTCCTCGGCTACTGGGGTCCGATATGATAATGAGGAGCTCCACATTTTGTGTCGTGAGCCGACTGAGGTGTTCCATACCCGCCTCGTTATCAATGACCACATAACGATAATTGTCGGAGAGAATATCGATGTACTTCCTGGCCAGGGTATTTGCGGCACAGTAGCACCCGGGCCCCTCGGGCCGCCCCATGACGAGCAGATCATACCCCGTCGCCTCAGTAAGGGCCTCGTTGACCTTGTACTCGAACCACATCTCCTTGGTCATCCCCGTCGGTACGTCCCTCTTCATCAACTCCCGTGCTTCCCCTATAGTCGACTTGACCTCCACCCCCAAGACCTCATTCAGATTGGAATTGGAATCCGCATCAACGGCCAATATGGGGCTCTTCCCCTTATCCAAAAGGTATTTGATCAACATCCCACACAGGGTTGTCTTTCCGGTCCCCCCCTTGCCTGAAACCGCGATGGTATACGTCAACTCCCTTCCCTCTACGAGGCATAGGCGTTCTTCGCCCTTTGATATTCATGAAGCCTCTCCGTGACGTCCGGAAAGGCAGTGTTATCGGTATGGGGTAAGAACATGGCTGCCACGAACTCGCTCATGAAGGTCGGGTTGTTGCTCAGCTCGAGGTTGGTCATCATATGAGCAATCCGTTCCGTTTCCCTCAACAGGTCCTTGGAAAAGGAGAGGAGCCTTGCACCGAGGAGCGATCCATTTCCCACGAAGAGGTATTTATCGGTATCAATTTCGGGGAGGAGACCGATGGAGATGGCCTTGTCCAGATCTATGTAGTGGCCGAACCCCCCAGCGATGAGCAACTGATCCACGTCCCCAAATCCCAGCCCCACGCTATCCAGGAGGATCTTACATCCGGCGTATATAGCGGCCTTGGTCCGGATGAGGTTTTCGATATCGATCTCCGTCAGGACGATATCCTTCTTGATCCCCGTTTCCTCCTTCCAGGCCAGGACGTATTCATACCCGTCCATTCCCTCCCTCACCCTGTTGGTATTGAGGTCCTGCTTGAATTTCCCATTCTGGTCGATAATCCCCCCCTGAAAGAGCTCAGCTACGGTATCAATGAGCCCTGAACCACATATCCCGATGGGCTTTGCCTTTCCAATGGTCAAGAGCATGGGCTCGAAGGTGTTTGGGTTGATGCTCACCCGTTCGATGGCCCCCCTGGTGGCTCGGGTCCCGAATTTTACCCCGGCCCCCTCGAAGGCCGGCCCTGCGGAGCAGGAGGCACTTGCCAGCCAATCCTTATTTCCCAGAACGATCTCCCCATTGGTGCCGATATCCATATAGAGGGTGAGGGCGTCCCGCTGGAAGACCCCCGAGCCCAAAATCCCCGAGACAATATCGCCGCCCATGTAGCTGGCCACCAGGGGAAAGATATAGATGTGAACGTGATCCCCCAGATTGATGCCCAGATGAACGGACCTCACGGGCGGGATAAAATTGGCCGTGGGAACATACGGATCTTCCCTGATGTATTTGGGATCGAGCCCCAAGAAGAGATGGGTCATGGTCGTATTTCCCGCAATGACCAGGTGGGAGACCAAGTCCCTCTTTATCCCGCTCATTCTCAAAAGCTCTTCGATGATCCCGTTGATGGTGGAGATAATCACCTCCTGGAGACTCTTCAAGCCTCCGGGCCTCTGGGAATAGACGATCCTGCTTATCACATCCTCGCCGTAGCTGATCTGGGCGTTATAATCGGATGCCTCCGCCAGGGTGAAGGCACCCGCCCCGTTGGGGAAACCACATACCTCAGCCCTGTTCAGGTTGAGAAGCTGCCCGAAGACCGTCGTGGTGCCCAGATCGATGACGATGGAGTAGTTGTCGCAGGCCACATTCCCCGGTTCCACATTAATGAGCTTATATCCCTTCCGGGTGAGGACCAGGGTGACCGTTACCTTCCAGTCCGCCGCCCTAAGGAGGCGACTCAGCTTCATAATGACGCGGAAGTCCGTCGATATCCCCTTGATACCATAGTCCTTGTACAGGACATTTACGAGCCGGGTAAGGTCGCTTATGTTATCGTCCAGAGTAGGAGGATCCAGCTCCACATAACGCTTGAAGACGGCCGGGTCGATCTCCCAACCTTCGACCAGTTGATCGATATCCCGGGGAGAAAGGCGATACCTTCCCTCGCGTTTCAGCCTCAGTACCGACGGATCGACCTGGGATTCGAGGGGAATCTCCACCTCCAAGTCGCCCAGGCAAAAGGTATTGCAAGCGAGCCGGTACCCCTCATCGAATTCTCGCTTGGAAAGCTTTGGGTTTTGGGGAGAACGCGTCTTCCCCCGGACTATCTTAACCTTGCACTTACCACACGTCCCGCTTCCGCCGCATGAAGCATTGATATGGATTCCCGCCGCTACGGCGGCCTCCAGGATATTTTCCTCCCTTTCAACCTCTATCTTCCTTCCGCTCGGACGAAAGGTGATGGCGCATTTAGACATAATAATCCTTCAGGTAATCAATACATTATATCCAAATGCCCCTCACCGTCTCAACGACAACCGGTATGCCCAACACGGGATTAGAACAGCCCCTTGGTTACACCGTTTTCATCGATATCCACGGGCCAGAAGGCCGGCTGAGAGGGCAATCCCGGCATGGTCCTCATCTCCCCGAGCATGGGGTAAAGGAACCCGGCTCCCACGGATGCCCGGATATCCCGGATGGGAACCCGATAGTTCTTCGGCACCCCCTTCCAGTCCGGGTCATGGGAGAGGGAGAGGTGGGTTTTGGCCATATTGAGGGACAGATTTCCCCACCCCAGATCCGTGTAGAGCTGAATCTTCTGCTCGGCAAGGGGCGTGTAATCGACGCCGTCGGCACGGTAGATCTCCCTAGCCACCGTCTCGATCTTCTCCTTAATGGGCATGTCATCGGAGTAGAGGAGCTTGAACTTGTTGGGTTGATCGCAGGCCTTGATGACCGCCTCCGCTGCCTCGATGCAGCCATCGCCCCCTTTGGACCAGGCCTCGATGGGTACGGCATCAAGAGCACCGCAATCCTTGGCGTATTTGATGAGGAAATTTATCTCCTTATCCGTGTCGGCCGTGAACGTGTTGATGGTTACCACCACCGGCACCCCGAACTTCAGCATATTCTCGATGTGGACCTTCAGGTTTTCCGACCCTTTCTCCAGAGCAGGCATGTTCTCCGTTTCAGCGGCCTTCCTGTCGTACGGCTGGCCGGCCCTAAACTCATAGGCCCCGCCGTGCATCTTGAGCGCCCTGATGGAACAGGTGATGACTACGCAGTCCAGTTTCAGGCCGCTCTGGCGGCAGACCACGTTGAAGAGCTTCTCCGCCCCGCAATCAGCGCCGAAGCCGCTCTCCGTAACCACATAGTCGGCCAATTTGAGTGCCACCATGTTGGCCAGGACCGAGTTGTTTCCATGGGCGACATTGGCGAAGGGAAAGCCGTGGTCGAATACCGGATGATTTTCCGTTGACTGGACGAGGTTCGGCTTGATGGAATCCTTCAGGAGGACGGTCATGGCTCCTGCCACCTTCAGGTCCTCCGCCGTTACCGGCTTCCCATCCTTGCTGAAGGCGCAGACCATTCGCCCCAACCTCTGGCGGAGGTCCTTCAGCCCGGTGGTCAGGGCGTGAACCGCCGCCGTCTCCGAGGCCACGGTAATGTCGAATCCGCCCTCTCGCGGAACTCCGTCCAATCTCCCTCCTAACCCCAGGACGATATTGCGAAGGGCCCGCTCGTTGAGATCCACACAGCGTCGCAAGTTGATATTGTGGATATTGATGTCGAGCTTATTCCCGTGGAGGATGTGGGCATCCATCGCCGCATTGAAGAGATTATGGGCCGTCTCAACGGCGTGAATGTCCCCCGTGAAGTGGAGGTTGATGTTCTCCATGGGGAGAACCTGGGAGTATCCTCCCCCACAGGCCCCGCCCTTGATCCCGAAGGTGGGTCCCTTCGAGGGCTCGCGGAGGCAGTTGACCGAGAGCTTTCCCCGTTTCTGGAGTACCTTGAACATCGCCTGCCCGAGACCGAGGTTTGTCACGGTCTTTCCCTCACCGAGCGGGGTCGGAGTGATGGCCGTTACGGTAATGAACTTGCCGTTTGGCCTGTCCTTAAGCCGGTCGAGGATGCTTAGGTTGACCTTGGCCATGTACTTGCCAAAGGGTTCTAATTCGTCGTCCGTGATTCCACAGATCTTGGCGATCTCCGTGATGGGCTTTAATTCGGTTTCCTGAGCAATCTCGAGGTCCGACGGAACGGGATGTCTTATCTCAACACCCATAAGCATTACCTCCTTTCGGAAAAGTTTGTTGTGGCAACATGCCTTCCTGCAATTTACTCCTCAATCTACAATCCAAAATCTAAATGGGTGGAACCCCTTGGGAGTTCACTCAGATGGGAAATAAAAAAAGCTTGCGCAGCCAGCTTCGATCTCTTTTCAGACAATAAACTCCCAATCACGGGGTAATATGTGATAATTGGCACAAGAATCCTAAAACATCGCCCATTTTTTGTCAAGATAAAAAAATGGAGATCTCTGAAAAACTCGCTCTTCGCAGCTCAGAAATATTTTTTCGACCATTCTAAAGCTCGCTCCACTCCAGCTGGAATATTGGAATAATGGAATACTGGAATGATGGGGTTAACAGGTACATATTACCGTGATAGAGGTTAGAGGACCGTCCGCGTGCGGCGGACTTGAGGTTTAAGGCCGAAAATCCTTTGCCTTGTACCTCAGCGAAGCGATCCTCAAACGGAGTGCTCCTTGGGCAAGAATAATGCTTTTTCGTTTTGATACCCGCTATTCCAACATTCCATCATTCCATGTGGATAGCACAAATCGATCGTAACAAAAAAACCTATGATCTCAATATAGTGTAGAAACTCCGAGGATATCAATTCGCCCTCAGAGCTCGTTTTTCCGATTTTCCAGAGCTCTCAAAGGGGGGAGCAGATGATGGAATTTCATCCAATTTCCCCTCTGGTCACGCGTACTCTCGTCCCTTGCACCGTCAGGGGTGCGAAGAAAATATTTTACCAATTGACCTTTTTGGAGTATGATAGAACCTATCTATTGGGGGAGAAGATGTCCAGTCGAAACCCGGTATTGAACAGGGAAGTGGAGCTCTTGAGCGAGTTCCTCATCGATGAGGGGAGAAAACTCGTCTACGCCATCCTAAGCCTCAATGAGGCCAAGGACCCCTTGAAGGAAAAAGGGGTGTGGGATCTGGACAAGGGGTATAACGACTGGCTTAAGATCCACGGCCGAGAGTACCAAGCACTGATGGAGAGATACGGTGAGGCCAATACCTTTCGGGTTTTCGCCGAGGTTGAAAATATCTTGATCTTCTTCGTCGGCTTCTGTTTGAATAAATATGTGGACGATGAGGCGAAAAGAAAACCCCTCTTGAATCGATTGACGAGGAAAATTCAAAAAGAGATGGAGAAGATCGGGGTGGACTTCGACGGCGAAGGCCCCAAGAAGTATAAGGAAAACGAGAACTATGTAGAGGCTTTCGGGGTCGAGCTCGGACATCTCTTGAAAAAACCGAGCCCGGTACTGATGGCCAATCTCTCGGTCCTTATTGCCGACTACCTGGGGAAGTGGTTCGTGCCCACCGTGGGATACATTCTCCAGAGCTCACAAAGGCCTTAGGTCCAGATACCTCGTGATCTCCCCGGCCTCCACACGGGGCGACAGAGCGCCGATCCAAATCCTCGAAGGGGTTTCACTCCTCATCGCCGGGAATTAGCCGTTCAAATAGGGGGAGAAAATGGATGGGCTGTCATTCGAGTACATTCACGCTCGAGATCTCGCGGATGCTTGGTTTCAATGTATCTATAATATCCTCGAAAAGGGACACGAATACACGATAGACAGGGGGAGCTTCAAGGGACAGAAGCGCCTTGAATATGATTTTATTGTGATACAGATTAGATTTCCCTCAACTCGCCCCCTCATTCCGGATATTCCCCCCGGAGTTGGAGTGCCCCCTCCCACGGATATGGAATATATCGAGGGTTACCTGGAAAAGCTCATCACCTCAAATAAATCGGAATTGGAGAGCTACACCTACGGAGAAGACCTCGAGAAACAGATCTCTGAAGTTATACGGATGTACAGGGAAGACGGGTTTAACACAAACCAGGCCTATATGGCCGTTGGGAATGCGGCCTCCATCTTCTTGGACGATCCTCAATGTCTGCGCGGAATTGATACCCGGGTTCGATACGGAAAGCTCCACTTCATCCCCTACTTCAGGTCCTGGGACCTCTGGGCGGGATTTCCCTCCAACCTGGCGGCCATTCAATTGGTCAAGGAATACATGGCTAAGGAGATCGGGGTAGAAGACGGGGAGATCATCGCGGCCAGCAAGGGCCTTCATCTTTACGATTACTGCTGGGACCTCGCCAAGGCTCGGGTGGGAAAATCCACGCCGCAGAAGTAAAGGGCCCGAAAGAGTTGGAGGCTGGAGGTTTGAGGGTGGAGGCGGAAGATAAAATGCCAAAGTTCAAAATCCAAATGACAAATAATTGGGTCTGAACCACGAGTACGGACACGAAACACGGTCACGAGAATCAATATCAAATGTCAAAGTTCAAAGTTGGGAACCCCTGGAAAACCGGAAAAACGAACTCTGAGCGAAATGGGTTTTGGGCAAAAGCCCCTTAAAGACCCAATTATTCATCATGCAACCCATACTTCTCCCTCAGCATCTCGTCGTAGGGTGCCTTTCTCGCCGGACAGCCCTTCCTCGGACACAACTGGCAGCTGAAGAACTTCACCTCCGTCGGGAAAAATACGCCGGATATCGACTTTCTCGGGATCATCAGCATGCTTTCCGTCAATGTGACCCCGATCAGGTCCTTCACATTCCCGAATAAGGAAAAGAGGGGTTTCTGCTCCGTTACGGGCCAATCCTTCAGGGATCCGGGGCTCATCCTCGATAGCTGCTCCAATCCGAAATGTCTCCTCAAATACCCCTCCACGTACCGTCTGCTGGAGCGCAAGGCCATATCCCCAAGGGCCTCCAGGTAAAACTGCCTCAGCAGATCGCTTGATGAGCTGGCCCTATCCTCCAAGGCCTTTCCGATGGTTATGATAAAGGGAAAAACCCTCTCAATTCTCTCAAGATTAATGCGCAAAACACGGCTGGTAAACGTTACCCCGTTAACTTCTACGGTGTTTTCCCCCCTCTGGTCGATGTATGAGACCTCGTAAACGGCCTTTGCCTTGATCAAGGGCTCAGCTATTACCACCAACTCCCGAGCCTGGGATGAAGAGCCTTCTTTGAGGCGTAACTGCTTCCCGACCTCTTCGAGATCCCACTTAATCGGAATATTATCTAATACCTTCATGGCCCGTGCTCAATAAATCCTTCAACTCTCCCCAGATCCCCGCTTAATGATCAGTGCACAGACGCCCTCCTCGGAGTAGAAGTATACAGTAACTTCTGCCCAAGGGCCAGGTCAAGGAATGGCCCACCTGCCCCGCGACAAGTGGACGCCATTGTCCCTTCGCTCCGACGCTCCCGAAATGGCCCGAGATCTCCGGAAAAGTCGCTCCTCGCCACTCAAGGGGCTGTTGCCCGAATTCCCCTCCGCTCACAGGTGGTTTTTTCCTTGAAGTCTCGAAAAAACTCGCTCCTCGCCGCTCAGAAATCTTTTTTCGACCATTTCAAGACCTGCTTCTTTGCAGAAATCGCTTAAGGTTCTCCTTGGTTCTCAAGACTTGGCGAAAAAATCTTTGATTCGCGCTCACAGCTCGTTTTTCCGCTCTCCCAGAGATCTCTCCATTTGGACTTTGTCATTTGAGCTTTGACATTTGAAATTTTGCCTTCCGCCTCCAACCTCTAACCTTAGGCCTCTGACTCTCTTTCCCCTTCCCGCTCACCCTCGGCGGGTACCCCACTTTTCCAGCAAACTTCGCTCATGGACAACCGTGTTCCCAAAAAGTCCATAACCTCCACCCGACAATGAATTGAAAAATGGAATGAGGTATGATATCATGGCCTGCGCCAAAGATGATGACGATATCGCGTACCCAGAGGGAGGGGGAAATCATGAAGAAGTTAGTCTGTCCCAACTGTGGGTCCGAATTAGATGAGTGGGGGTATCATCTCTGTAGGAATGCGAGTTTTGTTGAACCCGTGAAATGCGAATACTGTGGGAAATCCATAACGGATCCCAGACACATCTGCAAACCCATGCTTCCGCATTTGAAGTACGTGTGTGGTAACTGTGGAAGACTATCCGTTAAGGAGCATTTGCTCTGTAAGCCTACCCCCGTAGAATAGCCTATCCGTCACCGGTAACATTGGAAACTGAGGGTTCTCCCTCGCCAAGCCTCCGACATCGCTAGAACTCCGGCTTCAGCATCTCGCTTATCTCCTCAGGAAAGGCCATGCAAATCGCCTCGTTGAAGAGGTTTCGAAGGGCTCCTACGTCGGAAGAACCCAGGGCTTGATTGAAGAACGTTCGAGGCGAGAACAGGAGATGCACCCGAGCATGTTCATCCCCCTCTGCGCCGGTGAAGAAATTCATGTTGAAGTTGTAGATTCCCATCTTATCATAAGCCGTCATGGCCTTAGTCAGCCCCACGGATAGATCAGACAGGTCATCGTCTGTTAGTTCAAGGGTTGACTGAACGCCATCCACCACGGCCAGCACGTCTCCTGCCACTCCCATGGGGGCATACGCAGTCAGCCACGTGGTGCGGCCAATCCTTCCCAGGTAACGCTCGACATTGCCCTCTTCGGCCTTGACCAAATCATCCCAGTAATTCGTGCCGTTGTTCCTCAAGTATGTCTGGGCCGCCTCTAATTCCTCTTGCATGAGGTTAGGCGCAACGGAGGTAGCAAACACCTGCAAGTGCGAATGTATTAGGGAACTCCCCGAAGCAGGCATGTAATTCCAGTTAATAATATGATAGACGGATTCAGGGTGTCCTATACGGTGAACCCGATGAAAGAACTCCATTGCCAGGCGGAAGGCCTTTGCGATGCGCTCAGGCCTAATCTCCGTCATGGGCATGAAGTGGCGCCTCCCCATGGTGGCCACGGCCCCTAGGCTGTCGTATGGGGCGATGTTGGGGAAGAGAACCATGTCGTCTGAAATAATCCGCCCCTCCGGTAAAATCTCCGGTGGGAAGCACGGAGTTACCTCCATGACTTTGTCGGGACAAAATGGGCACCACCCCTCAGTCCCTGCAACGAGCTTGTCGAAATCGGGCTTATCCCATTTGAGCGCCATGAAATGGCAGATTCGGGAGTTTCTCCGGGTCAGGGGATCCTTCCGTATCTCGCTCGGAATGGACCTGCGGGCCATGTTGTTCTTAGGGTCGAGAATAACGGTTTCCCTCTGAATAGCTTCGAACTTCATAATCTCCTCATTCGCAGCTGATTAAAGTCCTTCAGAATGAGCACCTATGGTTTCTCTCCCTTCATCTGACAAATTTAAAGGCCCCCGATGTCCTCAAGAACTTTCCGCACAACCTTCCGTCCTTGGCGGTCTAATTGTTTCTGGGGCGGCAGGGGAGGACCGACGGCAAAACCCTGCATTTCCAAGCCGGCCTTCACACATGCCGCGAGGGAATATCGTTGAAAAGCCACATTCAGGGGCCATAGTTTCTTCTGAAGCGCCAAAGCTTCGTCCCATCTTTTTTCACGGGCTGCCTCATAGAGGGTGATACTCTGCTCAGGAATCAAACAGGCTGGGCCCGCCATCCATCCAACACCGCCAAGCATGAACACGAATAGGGGCACATGGGCGGAGGCGCTGAAGATCCCGAATCGATCTCCCAAGGCGGTAATGATGGACATGAGCTTGCCGATATTGCCGGATGCATCTTTCAGATAACCGATATTCGCTTCTTGGGCGAGCTCCTTCAGGGTGTTAACCGTAAAGTCCCACTTGGCGAACTTGGGGTTGGTATAGAGGGTTATCGAACAGGAAACGGCTCTGGCAACCGCGCGGAAATGGGCCACCACCTGTTCTTCGATAACGGGAAAGTATGTGGGGAGAACCACGAGAATGCCATCGACGCCAATGCGCTCGGTTTCAGAGGCATCGAAAATTGCACCGTGGGTGGTCAGGTTGTTGACACCGGCAACGACTGGAACACGCCCACCTGCCGCTTTTACCACTACCTCAACGACCCGTTTCTTCGTTGGCCAATCGAGATAAGCCCCTTCCCCTGTGCTCCCCAGTGGCGTGAGGCCATGCACCCCTTTTCGGATGAGGTGCTCGACCAGATCGGCGAGGACGTTTTCCTTAAGGCGGCCCTTGCCGTCCAGAGGCGTGACTAGATAGGGGAAAATCCCTGCTAAACGCTCTGTTTTCATCTTATTCATCGGCCTGATACTGGCTCTCTCCTTGGAATTAACTGTCCCTCAGAAGCAGTGGGGTAAACTTCCTGAGATCCGTCTCTTTATCCAAATGCCTCGTCCTCTGAACGATTTCATTGAGGTGCGATCCCGAGTATACGGAGGAAGCGAGACCATTCACCTTGTCTATCAGCTCGTCCCATGTCAGGGGATTTCCGGGATCGCCCTTTGGATAATCTACCTTAGCCGAATACGAATTGCCGTCTCGGGTCACGATCTCCGCCGTGGCGGGCCATTGCTTGGGATAAACCTTGTCCAACTCCGGATCCTCCACGCAGGACACCTTATTCATCATCTCCCTGACGCGGGGCGAATTGAGCTTTTCAAGGGTATATTCGTCCAGGGAGGCCTTCCCGTAGAGCATCGCGACGGCAGCGCCGAATGGCATGCTGAACTGAGCATCCACCACCGACCGTGGGTTATATTTGGACTCCTCTGGTGTAACAATAAGGGAAAAACCGGTCTTCAGTATTCCCAACGTCACCCTCTCCACCTCATCTGGTCTTAGACGGTTTTTTCCCATGATTTCCAAGACCCCGTCTATGGGAGCCTGCTTGTACCGGCAGCAGGCATGGGGCTTGATGCTGGTCGTCACGACGTGATAGGAGTCTCCCAGCTCTTCCAATACCTTGCTGGGATCGGAGGAGGCTGAATAGCCGTGGAGAAATCCGTTTCTTCCCTCCAGGATAGTCGAGGGGCCTTTAAATCCCTTTTTGGCAAGGAGAGCGGCAATGAGTCCGCTGTGGGCCGCCCACCCCGCATGAAACCGCTTGGTCCATGCGCCATCGGCAAGGAACTCCATGGAACCAGCAGCCTGGCTTCCGGCAATCCCCATGGAACTGCCCATCTGCCCCTCATCGAGCCCCAGGATTTTGGAGGCCGCCACAGCAGCTCCAAAAACGCCACACGTCCCGGTGGGGTGGAAACCCTGGGCATAGTGACTGCTGGGCGTGAGGGCCTTTCCCAGCCTCACGGTTACCTCATAGCCCGCAACAGCCCCCTCTATGAACTTCTTCCCATCAGCTCCCACCATTTCACAGGCGGCAAAGGCCGCCGGAAATACGGCCACACCGGGGTGAAGCGACGCCTCATTATGCACATCGTCTAATTCCAAAGAATGGGCAGAGGTCCCATTCGCCAGAGCCGCATACTGATAGGGCGCCCGCATGCCCGTGCCGATGATTACCCCCCCTTTAGGGTCCAGTCCCAAATCCTCTACCATTCCATACATCGCTTTGGTCGATTCCACAATGGACCCACGAGAGGCCACACCCAGGAAATCCAGCGTGAGATACTTGGTCCTATCGGTTACCTCGGGAGCTAAATCTCCGTAGTTCAGGCGGTGGCAAAAATCAACAAGCTTTCGGGTAATTTCCATTTCCTCCTCCTCAGCTTAATTACGCCATTTTTTTACGTCATTCCTGAGTGTTTATCGCATAAATAAAGAAAAAAGTCTATATTCCCGCCGCAAACCCCATGAACTAGTCAAATCAACGAGCAGCCCATCAATAGCCGGAGCTTCCGGACTTTCAGACCGTGTGTTTTCGTAATCCCTTGATAATCTTTCCTTTTTCGACCTTTGCAGGAGAACACCACCGTCCCTTCGCTCCGGCGCTCCCGCAGTGACCCTTTCGGGGTTCCCCACTGCTCCCGCGAGTCGCTCATGAACGCTGCTGTTCTCCTTAGACTCCGGCAACTCCGGATCAATAGCTATGGAGGACTATGGCTTTTTGTGTTATATTGCCCAGCGTTATCCCCTCTCATCTCGGAGGTTATTGGGATACGCTCCAGATTTTGAAGTTCGCCTAGACCACAACATCCAATATTCAATCATATAGCGGGAAAGGAGGATTGCAATGGACGAAGAAAGGGAAAAGTTGATCGAGGAGATAGGGGATCTGGCCTTACAGTATGACATGAACTATATTGGCTGAAGCCAGTCCGTTCTTGCAGCTCTGCAGGAAAAGTTGGATCTCAAGGACCCTGGCGCTTTCAAAGCGGCAAGTGCCCTGGCGGGCGGAATAGCCCGGAGAGGGGAGACGTGTGGAGCCCTGTTAGGGGGCATTATGGCGATTTGTCAGATAGTCGGCAGGGAATCCATCGAGGATACCGAACAGTATCGGAAGGCCATGGTTCCCGCTACCGATATGTATCTGAGGTTCAAAGAAGAGGTCGGGCACACCATGTGCGCCGAAATACACAAAATCCTCTATGGCAAGTCGTTCAAGCTTTATGAACAGGAGGATTACGAGGCATTTCTGGCAGCTGGCGGGCACGAACCTCAAGGGTGCCCCGGAGTGTGTGGCAAGGGAGCGAAAATTGCCGCACGTATCATCCTCGATCTAAAGGCGGGAACAGGATGAGAAATTGGCCTTTGGAGCAGGGGCCGAGGTGAGATGAATTGGCTGAGGAAGAAGGAGTGGTCTCCTTACGTCGCAGGGGGGTTCGTGGGGCTTCTAAGCTGGTTTGCGATATTGACGGTAAAACCCCTTGGGGTCTCCACCACATTCGCCCGGACAGCCGCCATGATCGAAAAGATCTTTACCCCGGGGCACGTGGCAAAACTCCCCTATTTTGCCAAGTACGGGCCGAAAATCGACTGGCAGTGGATGCTCGTCTTGGGAATCCTGTTGGGCGCTTTTGTCTCCTCTAAGCTCTCCGGACAGTTTGGGGCGAAATTTGTCCCGCCCATGTGGGCCGAACGCTTCGGAGCGGGAAGGCTCAAGCGATGGATCGTTGGTTTTGTCGGGGGTATTCTCCTCATGTTCGGGGCTCGCATGGCCGGCGGCTGACCCTCGGGGCACGGGTTGAGCGGGACTGCTCAACTAGCGCTCAGCGGCTGGATCGCGGTAATCTGTTTCTTCATAGCGGGCATTGCCACTGCCCAGCTCCTCTACGGGAAGGGGGGGAAGTGATATGGCGCCATTGGTTACAAGCCTCGGGTGGAAACTGATTTTCGGCCTTGTTACGGGCTTCATCTTCGGCTTTCTCCTCCAGAAGGGCCAGGCAGTAAAATACGAAAGGATCGTGGGGGCGCTGCGGCTTCAGGATTTCACCATCATCAAGTTTATGCTCTCGGCAATTCTGGTGGGAATGGTGGGTATTTACGCGATGAAAGACCTGGGGTTCATCGAGCTCGAGATCAAATCCGCTGCCCTGGGGGCCAACATTATTGGGGGCCTCATTTTCGGCGTAGGGTTTGGACTCTTGGGATACTGCCCTGGGACGGCCCTTGGTGCCATAGGCGAAGGGCGGGTAGATGCCTTCTGGGGAGGCATCCTGGGCATGCTGGCCGGTGCCGGTATCTACGCGGAAACCTATACCTTGATCAAGGGGAACCTTCTTACATGGGGCTCTCTGGGGAAAATCACACTGTCCTCCCTTTTGGGAATGAATCACTGGATCATCATTTCTATCCTCTGGATTCTCCTCGTTCCCCTCATGAGGTGGTTCGAAAAGATAGGCCGCTAACCGAAAACTTACTGGAAATAACGAGTCAATACCCTGGGATATGAATCCCAACCGAGTTTTTCCTTGCCCCAACGCGGGATTTCCCTTTCCCACCTTGCCTTTTCAATTTCCGATTTGATACATTGGGTCCATAATTGAGGGGTAGAGGGAATCGTTCATGAGCCTAAAGGACCTCGTCTTGCTCGGGGTGGTGGTTTTCTCAATGCTTGCGGGAGCCCTGGTTCCCGCATTGGGCGATCCCTTTTTACCTTGTCTGACCTATTTCATGATTGTTTTCCTCTTCCTGAGCTTCCTCAGGGTGGGCCTCATGGCGGTAATCCGCTCCATCATGGATATTCAATTGATAGCTATCCTCCTTCTGGTCAAATTGTTGGCTATCCCCCTCTGTTTGTACTATCTCACGAAGCTCTTCCTCCCTTCATATGCCCTTTCCGTCCTGCTGCTCTCCGGCATTTCAACGGGTGTGGTTGCTCCCTTCATCTCCAACATCCTGGCGGGAAATACCTCTCTCGTGGTATCCATGGTGGTCCTTTCCTCCCTCTTGGTCCCTTTCACACTCCCGCCCCTGGTGAAATATCTGGCTATGAAAGAAATGGAGATTCCCCTGCTGGCCATGGTGAGATCCCTTGCCCTGATCGTCTTTATTCCCATCGTCGCCAGGGAAATCTTCGAAAGGTACATCCCCCGGCTCATTCAATGGGGGGAAAGGATACAGTACCCTGTCTCCGTAGCCCTCATTGGATGCACATTGCTGGCGGTCTTCGGAAAATATTCGGCCTTCTTCTTCCGTGAACCCCGACAAATCTTCATTGCCATCGCGGTGGCCTTTCTCCTTTCAAGCCTCTCTATGGCCATCGGCTCTATCCTCCTGTACGGGCGAGGGCGGGCGGATCGACTGGCCGGTGGTATCAGCATGACCTTTCTCAATAACGTTCTGGTTTTGGTGTTCTCATCCCAATTCTTCGGGCCAATGGCCGCTACCCTGGCGGCGATGTATATGTTTCCCTTCTTCGCCATGATCATCCCAATCCGCCTCGTGTTTAAGCTCAGATAGCCCGCCGGAGATCATGCAGTTCATCTCTCCATTTCCCCTCACAACGGGCTCGTGTCCAAACACCATGTATTCTTGGGCAACCTTAGAAGGTGCTCGCCCTTCATCCTCGGGAATTGCAGAAATGGGCAATTCCCGCCATCTTGGCTTGAAGGATTAGTTTGGACGAGAGGCGCTCAACTGCTTTGAGCGTGCTTGAGGGTGGTCAAAAGGTCTCGTGGGACCGAAACGGGTTGTGCGAACTAACCAGTCGAGACGGTAGCATGGGTCATCGCTCCCCAAGGCAGAGGAAGCCTCAAGCCCCTCAATACCCCAGGGCGCACCCATCCTTCCTGGGATCCGATCCACCCAGAAGGGCCCCGCTGCTTGGATCGATGATAATCCCCTGTCCTCCCCCGAATTGGTTCGTCGGAAACCTCTTCCGGAGAATTCGATGGCCCCTCTTCTCCAAATCACCCGACACCTGGCTCTCGAGGGGTTCCTCCAGCATAACTTCCATTCCCTCAAGATGGCGGATCCGAGGTGCTTCCATGGCACCCTGGATATTCAAGCCGAAGTCAACGAGATTGATCAGCACCTGGGCATGACCCTGGGGCTGCATATCCGCCCCCATTACCCCAAAGGCCATAAAAGGTTTCTCCCCCCTGAATACCATGGCGGGGATGATGGTGTGAAGGGGTCTCTTATGGGGTTCCAGCCGATTGAGATGACCTTCGTCGAGGGAAAAGGCCTTTCCCCGGTTCTGTAAGATAATTCCCGTATCCCCTGCCACTATCGCGGACCCGAAGGCCTTGAAAATACTGTTGATAAAGGAGACCATGTTTCCCTCTTTGTCCACGACACACAAGTAGATCGTATCCGAGCCCATCTCAGATCCAGAGGCTATCCCGGGGGATGCCCTCCCCATGGTAATCCTTTCCCTCTGGGTTTCGGCATACTCCTTCGAGATCAGCTTCTCCAGGGGAATATCTCCGAACTCCGGGTCCAAAACATACCGGTCACGGTCGGCAAAGGCCAATTTCTTCGCCTCTACCAAGAGGTGGAGATAATCGGACGAATTGGGGCCCATGGATTGGATATCATACCCTTCCATAATGTTGAGCATTTGTATGGCACTCAATCCCTGTCCGTTGGGTGGTAGCTCATAGAGGGTATATCCTCTGTAGGTTGTGGAGATGGGGTCAACCCACGTGGAGGTATGGTCTCTCAAATCACTTTCCTCCAACAATCCGCCGTATTCCGTTGAACAGCGAACAATGGCCTTGGCAATTTCCCCTTCATAAAATGCGGCCCTCCCCTCCGAGGCGATCGTCCTCAGGGTTCTCGCGAGATTTGGGTTCGCCCATATTTGCCCTGGTTTCGGTCCATGGCCGTTTGTGGAATAGTGCTTCACAAGGCCGGGGAATTCACTGAGCTCCTCGATGGCCTCCCGCCATTCTCCACTGATAATTTCGGTAACGGGAAAGCCCCCCTCGGCATAGACGATTGCTAGCTCCAGCAATTGGGACAATTCCATTGACCCATATTTCTCCAAGAGGGCAACCCAGCCGTCCAACGCCCCAGGAACTGTAACGGACAGTATCCCCCTTTCGGGAATATGGTGCATCCCCTTATCCAAGAAAAAACCGAGCCCTGAGCCATAGGGGGATCTTCCACTGGCATTCAGCCCTTTCAACTCCCCCGTCGCCTTCCAGTAAATGAGGGCAAAGACATCCCCCCCGATCCCCGTCATATGGGGCTCCACGACATTCAATACGGCAGCAACGGCTATGGCCGCATCCACCGCGTTTCCACCCTGCATTAATATCCGAATCCCCGTAAGGGAGGCTAAAGGCTGACTCGAGGCCACCATTCCATTCCGACTCATGACAACGGACCGCTTAGCCCCAAAACCTTCTCGTTTCCAATGGTACCTGAATTCCATAGACACCCCCCTTTTCCCAATCAAGCACAGAAACAAGGGCGCAAATCCTAGAGATCTCGGCCCCTTCAGCCCGGCTACATGGACCAACGGAATTAAGGCCGTTTTTGCCTTTTACGGGGTCCAAAAAAGCCCAAAGGGAAAATGATCCGAGGTCATCAGGAAGGATACGGCAAGGGATGGCGGATATGAAAACGCATTCACCCGCGGTAATACCTTTATCTCTCGGTTTCCTTTAACTCCCTCACAAAGGAACGTAACCCGTCCTTCTCCTTTAATGCCCGGCTAAAGGCCTCAGCCTCCACGCGAGAGGGAAATCGGCCGACTGAAACCCGATACCACGTTCCCTTTTTGGGAATAGCGGCCTTCGCGACGGAGGCCTTGTAACCCTTGTCCTCCAATTCCTTCCTCAACCGTTCAGCCCTCGCCATTTCCCTGAAAGAGCCTACGTTTACCGTGTACCTGCCTGCCTGAAGCTTCTCCTCGGGTGCAGACCGGATCTTGGGCTCTTCAACCTTGGCAACCTGCGGTTTCTCTTGACTTTCCTCCCGAGTCTCGGGCTTTCTCGCCTCTTCTTCGGGGACTTTGACCTCCTCCTCCTTTGGTAACTCCTTTCCACCGAGAATGATCACCTTCTTGTCCGCCCCTCTCTCCCGGATGATCATCGACGGCTCCGAAGGAGCTGAGACAGCCGGCTTCTCCTTCTCCAGTATCCCTGCTTCCGGTACCTTCTCCTCTCCAACGACGCCTGGAACCGTCCGTTTCTCTTCCCCCCCAGCTGCCGGAATGGGCCGTTTCATCCGCTTGGCAACGATTTGGGGCTTCCTCACTTCCGGCCTCATAAAGTAGAAGGCAGCGAGCACCAAAATCCCCAAACCGATACAGAACAGGGCAATGAACATGAGGGAGCGCTTCGAACGTTTCTGCCTTTTTAGGGAGGCGAGAGTCTGGGGAGATGGATCCACCTCCGTCGGCATCTCCCCTCCCTCCGAATACTCCTCCTCGACTTTCAGGTAGTCCTCCAAATCCCGATCGGAGAAGGCGGGTACCTCCTCGGGGGTATCCTTTTCAAAGCTCTCGTGGTTCTTATCCTTCATTTATAATCCCTCCGAAAAATCAAGACCAATCGTTACGAGGATAGAGGAAACGCGATGGAAAGTCAACTTCTCGGCTCGGGCTATTTTCCCCCATTAGCCCCCAGGAGCCACTCCCCCCTCCATGAACAAAGAAACCCCGAGGAAAAAACCAACCCCGGGGTCCGCTGGTGACGTCGCTCCTCCTACCTCATTCCACTACCGTCACATCCGTAGCCTGGAGGCCCTTATCTCCCTGGGAGATCTCGAATTCGACTTCATCTCCCTCACGAAGGGTCCTAAATCCTTCCTTCTTAATGGCCGAATAGTGGACAAATATATCATCTCCATCTTCCCGACTGATGAACCCATAGCCCCTTTTCTCGCTGAACCATTTCACCCGCCCTCTGGCCATTACAACCCACCCCCTTCCCATAAAAAATTTTTGGTAAGTTGTAATGGCTTTCCGGTCTGAAATAAAGCCGGACATTCACCAGTGGTACCCGTACCGTCTTTATTTGTGTTCCTTGAAAAACTCCTTACAACTTACATCGCTGGATTTAATCACCTTCGCCTTAGAAAATCAAGCGAAATTTTGGGGAAATCCAGTAAGAAGAACTCTATTGACTCAAGTCAAGGACCGGCGAGAATAATTGAGGTAAAGGGATATTGAGGCTTAGATACAGAAAAGGAGTCCCAGATGAAGTGCCCGGGGCAAGACATGCGGTATTGGAAGCCGGGGGATATCTTCGACGTCTCCTGTCCCCATTGCGGGAAGAGGATCAGGATCGTTCCGGTCAGATGGAACATTCCGGGCATTGGCTCTGCATGAATTCGAGTTACCCTGAGGAACTCATTCCCTCGAACAAGAAGCCTTTCACCTGTCCCACCGCTAAAACCCCTCAACTATCTGTTGCAACCCCTTTCCGTTTCGACTACTCTTAAGAAGGGAGCGAATAGACACGACTTTTCCATGCTCCTTTTGGAACTGCACACGTTGGGTAAGGGGCTTCAAGTTGGAAGACGAAATGTTCATGCGCGAAGCCTTGATACTTGCTCGAAGGGGATTGGGCAAGACCAGCCCGAACCCCATGGTCGGCGCCCTGGTGGTCAAGAACGGAAAGATCCTGGGCAAGGGCTACCACCCGAGATACGGGGGACCCCATGCTGAGGTTATTGCCCTGAGAAATGTAAAGGGGGATATTGGGGGCGCCACCTTGTACGTAACCCTTGAGCCATGCTGCCACTTTGGATGGACACCACCATGTGTTAATGCCATCGTGGAGGCAGGGGTGAGCGAGGTGGTGATCGGGACCCCTGACCCTAACCCGAGGGTTAATGGAAAGGGTATTCAGTTCCTCCGGGATCATGGAATCCAGGTCAAGGTGGGCGTTTTGGAGGAGCGGTGTCAAGAACTCAATGAAGCCTACTTTAAATATATCCAGACGGGGATGCCCTTTGTCACCCTGAAATTCGCCCAATCCCTGAACGGAAGGATTGCGACCAAGACGGGGCGCTCTCAATGGATCAGCTCCCCTGAAACCCTACGGTTAGCACATAAGTTGCGATCTACTCACGATGCGGTGCTGGTCGGCATCGGCACCACCCTTGCCGATGACCCAAGCCTCACCGTCCGTCTCGTAAAAGGCCAAAATCCTCAGCGTATCATCGTTGACAGCAGGCTGCGCATTCCCCTGACGGCTCAGATCCTCAGTGACGAGGGAGTGGATAGGACCATTATCGTGGCAACGGAGGGGGCGAATCGGAAAAAAGCCCTGAGGATTCAACACCTCGGAGCCGAGATACTATGGGCGGAGAAAAATCGACGAGGAGGGGTGGATTTACGAGACCTCCTCGAGAAACTCGGTCATATGGGCATAACCTCGGTGTTGGTTGAAGGCGGATCTCAGATCATCACCTCCTTCCTCCGAAAAAAGCTAGCGGATAAGATCGTGATCGTGATGGCCCCAAAGCTTATCGGTAAGGGAATCGAGGCCCTTGGAGACTTGGAAATCCTGAGTTTAAAGGAGGCCCTGCGGATTTCACGGATGAAGACGAAAAGGATAGGTGGCGATATCGTCATCGAGGGCTATCTTCACAGGGAGAGCCGCCGACCTCGAACGAGAAATGATAGAAGTAAAACACCTCGATGAGATCGGACCGGAGTTTCCTGATTTTTGGCGAACACGGTCGTCCATGAGTAAAATCTACTGAAGAAGTGGGCACCCATCGAGGGTGAGCAGGTTGTCATTTCGGAACCGGTCGTTGGCCGGATTCCCTGGAGCGAACATTAAAGAATTTTGGCTAACCATTCTTAGTGAAGCGAAACGGTCGCAAATCTAATGTCTGAGCCCAGAGGGCGAGTTTTAGATTTGCAGTGAAGCGAGCTTTAGAATGGTCCAAAATTATTTTCAGTGAGCGAAGGGGAATTCGGGCAACAGACCAAAGGGGTACTGGAACGAAAGGACAAGAGCCTTCACCTATGGAAAGCATATTCCCATGGATACCGCCGACAAAAAAGACTTAAAACGAAGGGGATATCTAATCGACGTCGATATCGTCGAATACGAGAGGGCGTGGGATTTCCAGAGGGAATTGGTGGCTGCCAAGCTCACATCAGAGCTTCCCGATATCCTGTTACTCCTGGAGCATAACCCCGTAATCACCTTGGGCCGACGCGGAAATCGTCAATATATTCGAGCTTCCCCGGAAGCCTTGACCGCCGAGGGCATCAATACATACCACGTGGAAAGGGGCGGTGAAGTGACCTACCACGGCCCTGGTCAGATCGTCGGCTATCCCATCTTGAACTTGAGGAATTGGCGCCGGGATATCTCCTGGTACATCTTCAACCTGGAGGAAGTACTCATCAGGACCTTAGGGGAATTCGGTATTGAGGCGACACGGAATAGATTAAACCGCGGAGCCTGGGTGGGAGATTCCAAAATCGGCTCCATCGGGGTGGCCATTTCGAGGTGGGTGACCTATCACGGTTTCTCCCTTAACGTGTCGCCCAATATGGACCACTATTCCCTCATAACACCCTGCGGGCTTGACGGGATTGAGGTTACCTCCCTGAGGAAACTCCTCGGAAGAGAGCCCGATCATGCCCGGGTGAGAGATACCGTCTCCCAACACTTTCAAAAGGTCTTCGATATCGAATTGGCGAGGATGTATATGGAAGACCTTAAGGTGACACCGGAGATGCCATTGCCCCTCCATTCAAAACTTTCCCGGGGATAATCAATTGGGCTTCACTCCATGAATGCAATGGTGTCTTGCGTAATTATGACATAACCCTCGGACGGGGCATACTCCATGGAAACGCTCCGAAAACCGCCTTGGCTGAAAAAACGCATAGCGCTGGGGCCCGACATCGGGAAGGTCTCCGCATTGCTCAGGGAAGCCCGGCTTCACACCGTTTGTCAGGAAGCCCACTGTCCCAATTTACCGGAGTGCTTTTCGACGAAAACGGCGACTTTCATGATCATGGGAAATATCTGTACCCGAAATTGCCGCTTCTGTGCCGTAAACCATGGAATCCCTGCTGCTCTCGATGAGGGCGAACCGGAAAGGGTGGCCTCGGCCGCTGAACAGTTAGGTCTCCGGTACGTCGTCATCACCTCGGTCACCCGGGATGACCTGGAGGATGGGGGAGCACACCACTTTGCCAAGGCTGTTCACGCCATCAAGCACAAGGGACCCGAGATTTTAGTAGAATTATTGGTTCCGGACTTTGGGGGAAATCCCCCCTCCCTGGATATAATCTTTTCTACCCCTCCCGACGTCCTCAACCACAACGTTGAAACCATTCCCCGCCTTTACCCACGGGTACGACCCCAAGCCGCTTACCGGCGCTCCCTGGACCTGCTTCAACGGGCTCGATCACGGAATCCATCCATCCTGACGAAGTCGGGGCTGATGTTGGGCTTGGGCGAAAGGGAATCCGAGGTAATCCGGGTTATGCGAGACCTGCTGGATGTCGGTTGCAGGCTGCTTACCCTGGGGCAGTATCTTCAACCCTCAAAGCACCACCATCCCGTAGTCAGATATCTCCATCCCGATGAGTTCCAGGATTACAAGGCATTAGGGGAAAAAATGGGATTTTCTGAAGTGGCATCCGGTCCCTTTGTCCGGAGTTCTTTCAGGGCAGCCCAAATGTACCGAAATGCCCTTGGCTTGCAAAACGGATAATCCCGCCCGTATTGGATCATAGAACGAATACCGTTTAGAACCCATCACGACGCTCCCAAAACGACCCGAGATCTCCGGAAAAGTCGCTCCTCGCCGCTCAGAGCTCGTATTCCAGTTTTCCAGGGATTTCGGACTTTGAACTTTGCCATTGACTCTCTTGTTTGCGATGATTGGGACCGAAGACCGCGGACGGCAGACCGCGTTAGAGGATCGTGTTCGTGCTCGTGAAGCGTGTCCGTGGTCCGTGTCCGTATCGGTCCGACTGCAGCACCCCAGCACTGCAACACCGCAGAACCGCAATTCGCTAAGAGCTCCTTTTCCGAATTCCCAGGTATCTAAACTCCCCTCATGGACAATGCTGTTCCCCTCGATGAAGTCCGAAAACTCCGGAGTTTATTCTGTTGCAAAGAGAATTGAATTGCGTTAATATGGGCAATCGCTTAGCTAAACTTGGTTTTGAAAACGGAAAGGGGATGAATGGGGGGAGCACAAGGGAAAGGAGGTGATTACTGTACCTACTGTACCTATTGATAAACCGAAAAACTCTTCACAGAGAAAGTCATTAAACGGGGGGAAGTCATGAAAACGAGAGCCTTGTTGCGGTTTACGGTCCTTGCAATAGTCGTTCTTATCGCCCTTCCAAGTCACGGGACATATGCGGCTCAGCCGATTGTTATCGGAGCACCTCTTTCCACGGCCTTTTTATATGGGTGGGATGCCGAAAAGGGAATGCGACTGGCCATAGAGGAGATCAATGCGAAGGGCGGGGTTAACGTCAAAGGTGTAAAGCGTCCATTTGAAATGGTGGTCATTGACACCCGGGACCTCGAACCAGGGGTGCCGGTAAGTGAAGCACTCTTGGTGGTGGAAAAGCTCATCTTGGAGAACAAGGCGGATTTCATTGTTGGAGGTCCCGTTCGATCTGAGGCTGCCTTGGCTGCCATGGATTTGCTGGCCAAGTATAAGAAAGTCTCCATACTGACAACCGGTGTCCTCACTCCAGCGTATCACGCGCGTGTTGCGCAAAACTACGACAAGTATAAATACTGCTTTCGGATAACCGGCGAGGCCAAATGGATGGTCGGGGGAGAGATCGTCCCATGTCTCCTTTTTATCGAGAAAAAGTACGGCCTCAACAGACTGGCCATTATGGTTCAGGATGTGGCCCATGCCCGGGGTGGCGGCGCCCTGCTCGCGAAGATCATGCCGACGAAGGGCTGGGAGGTCCAGGGAGCACCGGAGATCTATCCCACCGGGACGACCGATTTCTCCATGCGTCTCCTCAAGGCAAAAAGGGAAAAGGCTCAGATAATCCTTATCTGGATGGACATGCCAGAGACCTCTATCCTCCTCAAACAGTGGTACGACCTCAAGGTGCCAGCACTACCCTTTGGCTCGATCATCGGAGCGGCGGAACAGCCCGGCTTCTGGAAGGCGACCGAGGGAAAGGGGGAGTACACCTTAGCTAATGTTGTAAATGCCGGCAATGCCCCATCCAACGTCACACCGTGGACGATGAAGTTCGTTAAGGCCTATCAAAAGAAGTGGGGCCTGGAACCCGAGGGGTATGGAACCTCAAGCAGCTACATGGGTCCCTACGTGCTCAAGGATGCCATCGAGCGTGCTGGCTCTCTTAAACCCGACGCGGTCGTTACTGCCCTTGAAAAGACCGATATGGTGGGAGTCTATGGGAGGATACGATTCGATCCCAAGAGCCACCAGGTCATTCCCAGCCTTGACCCGAATGAGGGGGCTGTTGGGACCGTCTTCCAGTGGCAAGCGGGGAAAAGGGTCGTGGTTTTCCCGCCGAAGATAGCCATGGGAGAGATCAAACTCCCGCCTTGGCTAAAGGACTGATGTAGCATCCGTAAATGCTGGGCCTACCTTTTTGAAGTTGGGGGAGGTGTCCTTGCTCCTCCCCCAACTTTGATGAATCATAGCTCCATGGGTGACTGTGCTTCCTCGAAACCATAGGAAGAAAGATAGTCGGCACATCATATGGATATATTGATTTATGGGACAATAAACAGCTTCTCCCTGGCTTTAATGGCCATCGGGTTTACACTGGTCTACGGAATCAGCAGGCTGCCTAATTTCGCTCACGGCGCCATCTATGTCATAACGGGATTCCTCGTTTGGAGTTTCGTAAACCTTCTAGGCCTCCACTACCTCCTAGGAATCCTCCTATCCTTAGTTATCGCGGGTCTGGTAGGTGCCGCTATCTATCAATTCATATTGATCCGGGTCAGGGGCATGGCAACCTCGGAGATTATTGCATCCTATGCCATAGGCCTGGCCATACTTGAAGCGCTACGCTGGAAAGGGTTCAAGGGGATGACCTATACCCTTCCCCCATTCATCGAGGGAAGTGTTGAGATCTTCGGGGTTCCCGTTGACCTCCAGCGAGTTATCATGGTGGGGATAGGGGCAGTGGTGGTCGCCTTTCTTTGGCTCTTTACCCATTACAACAAGATTGGACTCGCCCTCAGGGGGATGGCCCAGGATGAACGGGCTGCCATGATGCTCGGCATCGATTCCGACATGATGGCGTTGATCGCTATGGCTTTCGGATCCATTTTGGCCGGACTTGCTGCCATTGCTATCCTACCCCTTGGCAATATTGTGGTAGAGGCCGGTTACAGGGTCTTGATCCTTGCCATCGCCGTCTGCATTGTGGGCGGCCTCGGCAGTTGGTTTGGAGCCGTCCTCGCCGCGTTTATTATCGGCTTTGCCCAAATCATCACGGATGCCTATATCGCATCTCACTTCCGTATGGTTGTAGCCCTTCTAGCCATTATTATTACCCTGATACTGAGGCCCTCTGGCCTCTTCGGCCGGCAAAAGGAACTGGAGGAGAGGGTGTGAAGATGGAGATGGGAGAAAGGCGAAAGGAGAGGCTGGATCGGGGTATAAAGGTACGGACGGAGGGCATATACGCCATCTCATCCTGGGAGGAGATGAATTATCTCCTAGTGCCCAGGCTTGCCCTGATCCTGGGGATGTTCGCCCTTCCCTTGGTTATGCCCGCCTATTGGCAAAGGGTCATATCCTACGTGTGCATATATGCATTGCTTACCCTAGGATTCGACTTTTTAGCCCATTTCGTGGGGCTAGTCTCCCTCGGTGGGGCCCTGTTTGTCGGGGTTGGAGGGTACCTCGCGGCAATCCTGAATACATCATTTGGACTCCCAGTAGTTTTGACCATTCCCATTGCAACCATAGCTGGAGCAATCATCTGCACCCTGCTCCTCCTGCCCGCCCTTCGCCTCAGGGGCGTCTACTTCGCTATCGTTACCCTCATGTACCCATTGGTTCTGTTGAGAATTATCGAGGCATTGAACATCCTCGGAGGAACCGAGGGCATTCTCGGGGTGGCGAGCTTCCCCAATAAATGGGTTGAGCAGTATCTGATCATCGGGATTGTCATCTTCTCCCTTTTTGGCCTGAGGAGGCTAGTTAATCAGGATATCGGGCTGGTTTTCCGTGGTGTAAAGGACAATGACCAGGCTGTCCGCGCCTCCGGGCTCAGCATAACCATTTATAAGTCCATCGCCGTATTCATCGCATCCGGACTCGGTTGCCTCGGCGGGGCTTATCTGGCTCATGTGTATATGTGGGCGGGCATATCGCAGTTTGCCCTCGATTTCTCCATCTTACCCATCGCGGCTACGGTAATTGGCGGAGGCGGAACATTGGTGGGACCTGTATTGGGCTGTTTTATGCTGGTCCCCATCTCGGAGCTTTTGCGGAGCGTCGGTACCCTCAGGATCGCCTTTTACGCGATCATTTTGACGGTGTTCATCGTGTTCAGAAGCGAGGGCATTATGGTGTACGCCCAGAGGAAATATCACCAGTTCGAACGGTGGGTAAAGGTGTGAGATCAGAGCCCATTCTCCAGGTCAAAAACGTCAGAAAGGCCTTTGGCGGAGTCCAGGCGCTGGTGGATGTTAGCTTCAGCGTATGTGAGGGCGAGGTCTTCGGGGTTATCGGTCCCAACGGCTCAGGGAAAACCACCCTCATCAATTGCATAACGGGCTTCATAAAGATGGACTCCGGGATGGTCCTCTATAGGGGCAAGGATGTCACCAGGAAACCACCTCATAAGATTGCCAATCTCGGGATCACGAGGACTTTCCAGATCATGCGACCATACTATAGCTTGCCCGCGTATAAGAACCTCATTGTGCCGCTCTTCTCTCCCAGGGCTAGACGGACCGGTGGTTGGAGGGGAGGAGGAAAACTCGGGGATAGGGATACGGTGGGGATCGATATCCTGGAGGAGATCGGCTTTGAGCGCGACTCCTTCGTGCCGTATAAATTGGCATCCAGCCTCCCCACGGGATATCTGAAGCGCCTTGAGCTCGCCAGATGCCTCGCATTGAGGCCTGAGATAATCATCTGCGACGAGGTCTTCTCGGGTTTGAGCATGAGCGAGATCGCCAGCATGGTCCCCCTGATAGAGAAATTGCAAATGGAAGGACTCACCCTGATTATGATAGAGCACAGATTGAGGGAGCTCTTCCGGGTCGCCCAGAGGCTGATGGTGCTCAACTTCGGCGAGAAGATTGCCGAAGGAGTCCCCGAAGAAGTAATGGAAGATGAGAACGTAAAGCAAGCCTACCTCGGCTCCGAGAAGTCCGTGGAGTATGCTTAACGATAGAAGCGGCGGCTTTCTCGGGAGGGATGAAAAGGTGAAGGGGGAACTGGAATACACCTTTACCAGATTCGAACGGATGTGCGAGAACTATCCCGATAGGTCAGCCATCATCTACCTGGGAGAGCGGTTCTCCTATGCCAAGCTAAGGGATCTCATCAACAGATTTGCCGGCGCCCTGGACAATCTTGGGGTGCGTAAAGGCGACAGGGTGATGATTTATGTGGCGAACTGTGTACAGTGGGTCATCGCATTTTTCGGGATTCAGAAAGTGGGAGCCGTAGCGGTACCGGTATCCCCCATCTATACGTCACACGAGATCGAATACATGATCAATGACTCTGGAACTGAGACAATCATCTGTCAGGACACAAACTTCTGCTACGTTCAGGAGATATTTCCCAGGACGTGTCTGAGAAACGCCATTTTCACAAACCTCGTTGACCTGCTCCCACTCTGGAAGCGTTCTGTCGGTGCCCTCTTTGATAAGATCCCCGGAGGTGCCGTAAAGCGGGATGAAAACGTACACTCCTTTAAAGCCCTCCTGAAGGCCCCGCCGCAGTATCTTAACGTGGAAATCGATCCATGGGAGGACCTCTCCTACATCCTCTATACCGGGGGAACTACTGGCTTCCCCAAGGGGGTACCGGGCAATCACATCGGCATGACCTCCTATGTCAATGACATCACGGATGATGTAGCCCGCGGGTACATCCAAGAGGGGTCGGACACGTATATCGCGGTAAATCCCCTTTTCCACATCATGGCCCTCGGATTGTTCGTGGCCATAGGGCTCAACTACGGCAATACCACAATCCTCATGCCCACACCCCAGGTGGACGCCATCTTGGAAGCCATCCAGCGATATCATGTGAGATGGCTGCTCGGTGTGCCCGCACTGTACCGCATGATTCTGGACAATGACAGGCTAGACCGCTACGATCTCGGCTTCCTCCGCTACTGCTATTGTGGCGGCGATGTGCTCCCCATTGAGGTGTATAACCGCTGGAAGGAAAGCTTCGGCATACCCATCTATCAGGTATACGGTTCAACTGAGGCCGGCCACGTCACCTATAGCCGCTTGGATAGAGAACCCAAGCCAATGTCCGTCGGGTTGCCCCTGAAGAGCAGGACGTGTAAAGTCGCGAATCCTGACACCTTGGAGCCGATACCCATGGGAGAAACGGGGGAGCTCCTGGTCACCTCGGACTACACCATAAAGAACTACTGGAAAAAGCCGGAGGAGACAGCACGGTCTTATGTGGAAATAGGGGGCAAGACCTACTACCGAATGGGGGATTATGTCCGGCAGGATGAAAGGGGGGAGATCTACTACGTAGAGAGGTCCGCGGATATCATAAAGTACAAGGGATATAGGATCTCCGCCTCGGAAATCGAGGCGGTACTTCAAGATCATCCAACGGTCATAGGAGCTTGCGCCGTGGGTGTCCCTGATGAGAGGATTGGGGAACGCATCAAGGCGATGGTCGTGCTCAAGGAAGACGCAAGGGGCGTGGACGCCTCTGAGCTGATGAGATGGTGCAGGGAAAGGCTCGCTCCCTATAAGATCCCCAGTTATATCGAGTTTCGGGATATGCTCCCCAAGTCCAAAGTGGGGAAGCTCTTGCGGCGCGAGATAAGGGATGAGGAGCGACGGCGGATTGCCGAGGGTGAAAAGAAGATAGGGATTTAAGGTGCACTGATTATCATGTTTGATCTGCCAATTAGCTGAGCCTCGCTTTAACTCGGAGTCTGAGAGGAACGCCCCCTTCTTCCGGGAAAGTCTCCAAGAGAAATTTTAACTCAAGGTGAACAGAGGGACTATTATTAGTGCCCCTAGGGAAAGTCAGTCTGAGAAGAAAGGGAGACATAAGAATGGCACCAAGAAAAGTGGTCCTAACCGGCGGGACTGGACTTATCATGTCCCACGTCGCCGAGCGGTATGCAGAACTAGGTAATGATGTGGTCTTATTTGACAATCAGCAACAGCACAGTATGTATGAGGAGACCCAAAAGCTCTTGAAAGAGAAGAAGAATGTTACATTTGTTGAGGGGGATGTCCGAGATAAGGCGGCTCTCGATGGCATCTTCAAGGGAGCGGAGATCGTTTACCATTTTGCTGCCCTCATGGGAACCAGTTCCCGCTTCGGACAAGAGGTAATAACGACAGAAGTAAATGTCATCGGTACGATCAATGCATGCCAGGCCGCCTTAGATGCAGGGGTAAAGTATTATGTCTATCCACCCCGGCCAGCGCTCACCGTCTGGTTGACTCCGTATATCATTACCAAGACTGCCAGCACACAATTCACCCGAATGTACCATGAAATCTACGGGCTTCCCGCCATTGGTCTCAATATCCAGAATTGCTATGGCCCGAGGGAACGCCCCGTGCTTGAGGAGAAGACGTTGCGACCCGGCGAGAGCAGGAAAATGATGGCGACTTTTATCGAGGCGGCCCTTAAGAACGAACCTCTTCCAGTCTTTGGAGACGGGGGGCAATCCTCGGATTTTGTCTATGTCGACGATATCGTCGAGGCGTGCATGAGGGCTCCGAAAGATGTTGCCATAGGGCAGATTATGGATGCCGGGATCGGGATGAACACGCCCGTGAAAAAGGTCGCGGAGCTGGTGATCGAACTATGCAAGAGCAAATCGAAAATAGAATATAAACCTTTGAGAACCGGTGAGGTCAAGGTACATACGAAGGCAGATAACACCCTCATCAAGAAATTTCTCGATTGGGAGCCTAAATACGACCTGGGGGAGGGACTGAAAAGAACCATTCCCTATTACGCAAAGAAATTGGGGGTGCCGTCCCCTGTATAGATAGGGAAGTGGGGACGTCCTTAAAAAACTAAGAAAGTTATCCGAAAGCTGATAGTTATTATTCCCGCGGATAGCGTGTCCTCCTCACCAGCGTATCCTACCCATGGAACGGTTATTCCAAGATGATTTGCCAATTCTGTGAGCAAAATTCCCAGGCGTAAACTTAATATTTTAAGGACGTCCCTCTTTTTCCCTCTCTTTTTCCTCTACGAGTTCTCTCTTGAGCGTTTTGAAAAGAGACTCTTTTACAAGAATAAAGCCGATACGGATCGCGTCATTGATGCCCTTCGCAAGGCGGGGCTGAAGTGACACGGAGGTCACGCGATCCGTTTTCCGCTAAATTGCATTAATGCTTATCTCAAAATCGATAACTTCTATGAGGCAGGTGATCGCGTCGCGTCTCCATTAGAATTGTGTGATCGTATATTACCAGCTACAGTTTAAGGCAGGAGGTTGTGGCTGGATTGAGGGCTACAGCCCGAAATAGGCTGACTTTACATCCGGGTTATCCATGAGCTCCTGGGAGGTCCCCTCCAAGACCGCCCCCCCATTTTCGAGCACATATCCGAAATCTATGATGGGCAAGATTGGCCTGGCATATTGTTCCGATATTAGTATGGTTATTCCCGTTTGCTCATTGATGTCCCTGATTGCCCGGGCGAGCATGGCCTCTATCATGGGGCTCAACCCGAGCAAGGGTTCGTCCAGCAGCAGCAACTTGGGCTGCGCCATCAGGGCTCTTCCAATGGCGAGCATTTGCTGTTCGCCGCCGCTGAGGAAGCCTCCTTCCCTCCTCTTCAGGCCTTTGAGGGCGGGGAAAAGGCCAAACACGTATTCAAGGGTCTTCTTGGCTTGCGACCTTGTTGCGAGATATCCGCCTATCTTCAGGTTTTCCAGTGCGCTGCTCTCTGAGAAAATCCTTCGCCTCTCGGGACAGAGGATGATCCCCTTCCTGGCCCTCTCGCTGGGCTTCATACTGGTGATGTTCTCCCCCTCGTAGAGGATGCTTCCCAGGACCGTTATCCTCTCCCCTCCCCTCATCTCCTCCTTCTTCTTGATGTCCAACATGATACCCGAGATGGTATACATGAGGGTGGACTTTCCGGCGCTGTTGGCACCGAAAACCCCCGTGATTTTGCCCTTGGGAGATTTCATGCTGATGTTGTTAATGGCAATAGCATTCTCATAAAATACCATGAGGTTCTTGATTTCCAGCATTAGGCTGTCTCCGTTCCCAAAGAGGTTTCCCCGCCCTCGTTGACGGTTATGACTTCTCTTAGGTTCCCGAGGGAGGGCTTTGCGGGTGAGAACCCTTTGAGAGTATATCAGAAGATGCTACAATTCCAAAATCCGTTTCACCGTTGACGGATCCAGGCGATAGGGACTTCCCCTGCCCTGATAGAACCCGTGTGCCTCGATGAGATGGATTGTCAAATCCGACCAGACGAGGCCATCCCCGGTTTCCATCTTTTTGAGCCTGACATGGGTCTTTGGGTAAAGTCCGGGATGGCCCCAGGGACAGGGGATCTTGCCCCGTGCCTCGTGGACTTGGACCTCGAATTTTTCCTCCACCACCACCGGATCCCCCCAACCGCCCCTCGCCTCCTCGGTGATTCCCCTCAGCCTCTGGGCGATCACCTCGTGGCTCAACCCCAGGGAATTGACCGTTCCCTGATCCTCGGTCAGAATCTCGATCAATCTCCGGGGATCATCTCCCAGAAACCCTTCCGCACAGAGGCACATGGGCCTCATGTTCTGCTCGACCCTGTCAAGCTCAGGGCTTTGCTTCACAGGACGACCTCTCATTTCCACCTCACCCCTGAGGGAGCTATGCAAATTTATCGTAGAAGATCAGCTCCTCGGGAATCCCCTTTTTCGTCAGGAGCTCCACACACGACTCCACCATGGCGGGATTCCCGCAGAGGTACGCTTCCTTGTTAGCCCCCTCTTTGATGATCCTTTCCAAGACATCTGTAACCCGGCCTCGTTCCCCTTCCCACTGATCTTCTTCCTCGGGCCTCGAGAGGGTAAAAATGGCCTCAAGCCCAGGCATCTTCCCCTTGAGCGCTTCTATCTCATCCAGGTAGAAGAGATCCGTTCTATGGCGTGCACCGAAGACCAGGGTTGTCTTCCTTGAAATCCTCTCCTCCGCCATCTGGCAGAGGATCGACATGATGGGGGCCAGCCCCGATCCCGTTGCGACAAGGAAGATTTCCCTGTCGGAATCCCTCAAATAGAAATCGCCATAGGGGCCGCTAAAGGCCACCTCATCCCCTGCCTTCAAGACCTCATGGATGTAGGTCGTGGCCAAACCGCCGGGCACCCTTGTCACAATGAGGGTTATGCTGCCAGATTCATGTGCCGCAGATGCGATGGAATAGGCCCGGTAGACCGATTCCGGACACCCTTCGTACTCGGGCACCTGAAACTGAACGTATTGGCCCGGTTTGAAGCTTATGGCATCGGATTCAATGAGCCGGAGACGCAGCTCCTTTATCTCATGGGTGAGGTTCCGCAGGCCCTCGACTCGGGATCGAAATTCCCTGATGAGGAAGAGCTCGGGGGGAATCTCGATAATCATGTCCCCCCGGACTTTTACCTGGCAAGAGATACGGACCTGGGCCTCGATTTCCTCAGGACCCAACCAAGGGGTCTCCGTGGGCAGCAGGGGGCCGCCTCCCCCGTGGATCCTAACCTTGCAGTACCCGCAGCTCCCCCGTCCGCCACATGCTGAGGGGATGAAAATCCCCTGCTCCATCAATGTTGAAAGGAGACTCCCTCCCCCTTGAATCGTGAACTCCTTCTCCCCACTGTTGATATCGATGTGACATTGCCCATAGAAACCCAAATAGGAGTCCGCCACCTCCAAGAGCAAGGCCAGGCCCGCTCCGAGACAGCTCAGGGCAATCAGGCTCAAAAAGAGGTGACCCATTGACCTCCTCACTGGATCTGGATCATCCCGGTAAACCCGATGAAGGCGAGGGCCATGAGCCCGGCGATGATCAGGGTAATGCCGGGTCCTTCTAAGGACTTCGGCACCGGAGCTCCCCTCATCTTCTGCCGAATTCCCCCCATGGCAACGATGGCCAGGGTCCAGCCAATTCCTCCACCCGCCCCATAGGCCACGGATTGGAGGAAGGTATAATTCCGGATAATCATGAAAAGTGCGACTCCTAGGATGGCGCAGTTAACCGTAATCAAGGGGAGGAAAATCCCCAGGATGACGTACAGAACCGGCGATGACCTTTCGATTACCATCTCAACCAATTGGACGAAGGCCGCGATGACAATAATGAAGACGATGAACCGGAAGTGTTCCAACCCGAGGGGAACCAGCAGGTGGTAGTACACCAGGTAGTTGAGGGCAGAGGTGCAGGTCATCACGAAAATCACTGCGAAGCCCAGGCCTAGCGAGGACTTCACCTCCCGGGATACGGCCAGGAAAGAACACATACCCAGGAAGTTGGTTAGAAGGATGTTATTGGTGAAGATGGCGGCAAAGAATATGACAAAAGCGCTGAGCCCAAGTTCCATCGAAATCCCCTACCTTGCCGTCTCCGGCTTCTCCTCCTTGGGGCCGAAAGAGCGAACGACCCAGATGAAGGCCCCCAGCATGAAGAATGCCCCCGGGGCCATAACCATGATCGTCCAATTGGTCCAGGCTGCAGGCATGACCCTCACCCCGAAAAACGTTCCAAAACCCAACATCTCCCTGAAGAAGGCCACCGAGAGCAAGACGAAGGCATAACCACACCCGGAAGCTATGCCGTCCAGCAGAGAGGGCAGAACGGGATTGTTCCGAGCGAAGGCCTCACACCGCCCCATGATGATACAGTTGGTGATGATCAGGCCGACGTAAGGTCCCAGGGCCTGGCTGATGTCGGGAAGGTAGGCCTTCAAGGTGATATCTACGATGATCACGTAGGAGGCGATCACCAGGGTCTGAACCATCATGCGAATCCTCGGGGGGGTTACGCCCCGGAGAATCGATACGGTCACGTTGGACATGGAGGTTACGAAGATGAGGCCTAGACTCATGATGAGGGTATTCACCAGTAAATTGGTAACAGCGAGGGCCGAGCAGATCCCCAGTATTTGCCGGAAAACCGGATTTTCCCTCCAGAGACCCGTAACGAAGATCGCCCTGCTTTTCATCGTTGCCACCGGAAAAAAACCTCCCTGCTCGAAGATTCCCCTATACCCTGCCCTTGGCCTTCTCCCGCGCTATCCAGGGCAAATAATCCTTCAATGTCTCATCGAGCAAGCGGTCCACCGCTCGGCTCGTGCCGGTCGCCCCCGTAATGGCATCCAGATCACCCTCGGCTCGGGCCGTCCCGGGGGTAACCAAAGAGAAATATTTTCCCTCCTTTCCCCGCGGAAGCAGCCGCTTCCCCGCGAACTGGCCCTTGAACCAGGCTTCTGTAATCCTCCCTCCAAGGCCGGGGGTCTCGCTGTGACGGTAGAAGGAAACTCCGATCACCCTCTCCAACTGCGGGTCAACGCCCATCATACCGTAAATGGGGCCCCAGAATCCGGCGCCATAGAGCGGAAAGGCATATCCCACCAACGTCTTACCGTCCTCCGTAAAGCCTCGATAGAGAATTCTGCCCTCGTTCTCCTCGACCTTGACACGTCCCCCGAAGATTTCCCTCACCCGTTTACCGGGGGTCCCTTGTTCGGGTTCCATCCCCAGGACTTCGAGGACGACCTTCTGGAGCTTGATCTGCTCGTTGATCCCGATCCGCTCCTCATTAACCTCGTAAACACCGCTCACCAAAGCGGTAAAGAAAAAAGTGAGCCCGAACATGTAGGCAACGGAAAATAGTCTCTTTTTGATCATGCCTTCTTGCTTCTCCCCTTCACTTCATTCACCGCTAAGTCCATGATGGGGGTAAATATATTCATAAAGAGCGTGGCAAACATGATCCCCGCTGAAAAACTGGAAAATTTCCTTATCACGATGGCGAGGCCCCCGATGATGAACCCGTATATCCACTGGGCGCCCTTGGTCTTGGGGCCACTGATGGGTTCGGTGACGACGAAGAAGACCCCGAAGAGAAACGAACCGGCCATGAGGGAGGTAAGGGGGTCTGGAACCCCCCGGATGCCTGCCGTCCAGAGGACGAAGCTCGTTAGGGAACCTCCCAAGAGAGGGGAAAGTACCAATCTCCACTGAGCGGCCTTTGTGGCCACGATATAAATTCCACCCAAGAGGATTACCCAGGCAGCCGTTTCCCCGAGAGAGCCGGGAATATTTCCGGTGAAGAGCTTCGCCAGGGGATAGCTCCCTCCCGACTTGAGAATCGCCAAGGGTGTCGCGCTCGTTAATGCGTCCACGGATGGGGACCACCGGACCAAGCCCCCGTACTTTCCCGAAAAGGGCTCGGCCCATCGGGCGGTCAGGGCTATGGGAAATGAGATGTAAATGAAGCACCGACCGACCATAGCGGGGTTGAAGACGTTATGTCCGAACCCGCCGAAGACCATCTTTCCGAAGATAATCCCGAAAACAATGCCGAGAGCGGCAATCCAAAAAGGGGTCGTGGGGGGCAGGCTCAGGGCAAGGATGAGAGAGGAGACGAAAACCGCGGAGGTAATGGGTTTTCCGTGGGGAAGGGTGAATATCCCCTCCGTAGCAATGCCGAAAAACACCACTAACGCGGTCAAAATCAGGGAGCGGAATCCGAAGAAATAGATGGACACAGCGAGACATGGAATCACCCCGTAACAGACTCGAATCATCAGGGGCTGCATGAGGAAATACGCCTTCGGGCGACGATTCGTTGCACCCCCCCCTTGAAATTCTCCCTGCACCAATCAACTCCTCATGGTAATGCCAGCGAGGGTACCCGCTCCCGTTGCGTGAAGGCTAAGGTAGTCTACCGTTCATCCATTGTCAACCCCGTGCTCAAGAAGAGCGGGTTTTCACAGATCTCCTGCGGGGCCTTGACAGGTAAAGAGTTTTCTCGGTAAATTTCGCATTAATAACTATTACCAAATAAGCCGTGAAATTGCCACAAGTCAGAAAATTCATGATGACCCGTCAGCGGGGGGTTATCCTCGAAGAGCTCAGAAAGTTCAACTCACACCCAACTGCCGACGAGGTTTATGAAATGGCCCGTCGCCGGTTGCCGCGGATCAGCCTGGGTACCGTTTACCGTAACCTGGAAATTCTCTCCGAATCTGGCATGATAGGGAAACTGGAACTGGGAGGTACTCAAAAACGCTTCGATGGGAATGTGGAAAAACACTACCATGTCCGCTGTGTGCGGTGTGGCTGTATTGGAGACGTACCTTTAGAACCCCTCACTGGCATTGAGAATGCCCTTCGTCGAGTGAGCGACTACGAGATAATCGGAAGTCGGCTTGAATTCATTGGGATATGTCCAGGGTGCAAGGAAGAGGCCTAAGGAAGGGACAGCGGGGCTAAAGCCGCTTTCGAACCCGAAGCCTCGCACTAAATTCTAAGGAGGCGTTGATGAAGGTAGAACTGAGGCCAGGCATTTATTGGGTTGGTGCCATTGATTGGAACATCAGGGATTTCCATGGTTATAGTACCCACAAGGGCACAACGTACAACGCGTATCTGGTCATTGGGGACAGAATAGCCCTGGTGGATACGGTCAAAGCCCCATTCTTCGCGGAGATGTTGGAAAGGGTAAACCACATAATAGCACCGGAGAGGATAGACTACCTCATCACAAATCACGTGGAGATGGATCACTCAGGATCCCTGCCCCTCATCAGGGAAATGCTGCCGAGGGTAGAGATATTCTGTAGCCCCAGGGCCGAGGATGAGCTGAAACGGCACTACGGTGAGGGATTACCCCTTAAGATCGTGAAAACGGGGGATGTGCTCGAACTGGGAGGAAAGACCCTGACCTTCGTAGAGGTCCCCATGGTCCACTGGCCTGATTCCATGGTGACGTATGTAAAAGAGGACAAAGTCCTTCTTCCCAACGACGCCTTCGGTCAGCACATAGCCTCCACTGAGCGATTCGACGACGAGCTCGGATGGGAGGTCATCCGACCTGAACTGGCCAAGTACTACGCCAACATCGTTATGCCGTACGGCCCACAGGTCTTGAAAGCCCTCGAGGCCTTAAAAGGGATAGAAATTGAGGTGATCGGGCCAAGTCACGGCCTTATCTGGAGAAAGCACATCCCGCAACTGGTGGGGACCTATGAAAAATGGGCCAAGGGGGAGACGGAGAAGAGATCCCTCATCGTATACGACACCATGTGGGGCAGCACGGAGAAAATGGCCAAGGCGATCTACAGGGGTTTAACAGAGGAAGGGATCTCAACCAAGATGTACCGATTGAGTAATTCCGACAAATCAGACATCGTTAAGGAACTGCTGGAAGCACGGGGTCTATTGCTCGGTTCCCCCACCCTTAACAACGGTATCTTCCCCACGGTGGCCGAATTTTCCACCTACATTAAGGGGCTCCGTCCCAAGGGGAGGATGGCTGCCGTATTCGGCTCCTATGGGTGGGGCGCCGGGGCAACAAAAACACTCATAGCAGACCTTCAGGCTGCGGGGATGGAGCTGGTGGAAGACCTTCAGGTGAAATTCGTTCCCATTGGGGAGGAGCTCGATAAATGCGAGGGTCTGGGCCGCAGGGTGGCCCAGAGGATAATGAAACAATAAGCGAGCGGCGGTATCATGGGCTGCTCCTTGCCTTGATGTGGTTTTCAATGGTATATCATAAGAAGTTTGTTAGCTAAAGGTCTCCCTTAAGAGGAGGAGGTTCAAATGGCAAAGAAAAAGGCTCCAGCAAAGAAAGCAACGAAGAAGGCTGCCCCAGCTCCGAAAAAGTACGTTTGTTCCACCTGTGGCGCCGTGACTACTTCGAAGGGACATCTGTGCACTCCCGTTGTATTGGACAAGGCGTATAAGTGCGAGTATTGCGGGATCGTGGTGGGTAATCCACGGCACGTGTGTCAGCCCAAGGCGGTAAAGCTCAGTTATGTCTGCGATGCTTGCGGGCGCGTCGCTGCTAAGAAGACCGAGCTCTGTAGGCCGGTAAAGATATAGCGAGGTCTTGGTTCCAACTCCACGGCGCGGCCAAGGAGATTGTAACGGGAAAAAGCGCCCAAGGTGGGGTTGCGCTTTACGTCGCATTCGCGCCTGGACCGGATAGTTTCGATAGGGATAATGCCCGCCATTTTGAGGACCTTCCTCCCCACGGCCCCTGATTCCATGTCCTTGGCCCGAGGAAGATACTCATTCGGCCCTTTCGCCGTCTCGCGGATGGAATTTCAGCCTGGATGAAGGAGGAGGCAAAATCGTATGAGTAGGAGACAGCACGAGGCAGGACTTCTCATGAAATATCTAGGGGGTTCCCTCCTGGCAATTCTCCTTTCCGCAGGCATGGCTTTTGGGGCAAGCGCTCCCTTCAGCCAGACAACCGAGGAATGTATCTCCTGCCACCTTTCGGTCTACCCAGGGATTTTGGCCGAGTGGGAGAGGAGCCGCCATGCAAAGACCAGCCTGAAGGAGGCTCTCAAAAAACCCAAGCTCGAGAGGAGGGTCTCGGCTGACAAGGTCCCCGAGGAACTTGCCCAAACCGCGGTCGGGTGTGCTGAGTGCCACACCCTGAATCCGGAGAAGCACAAGGACACCTTCGAGCACGAGGGTTACAGGGTTCACATTGTTGTCACACCGGAGGACTGCGCCGTCTGTCATCCGACTGAGGCCAAACAGTACGGGCAGAATATCATGTCCCACGCCTATGGGAACCTCAAGAACAATCCCGTCTATCAGGGTCTCGCCGATGCGGTGAACGGCATTCAGGTCCCCCAGGGTATGAAAACGACCTTGAGGGCCCCAGATGCAGAGACCGAGGCTGATTCCTGCTACCACTGCCATGGCACCGTCGTTGAGGTCAAGGGGGAAAAGGCGAGGAAAACGGCGATGGACGAAATGGTATTTCCCGTTCTGTCCGGATGGCCCAATCAGGGCGTTGGCCGACTGAACCCCGACGGGAGCATGGGCTCATGTGCCGCTTGTCATACCAGGCACGCCTTTTCCATCGAGATGGCCAGAAAACCCCATACCTGTGCCAAATGTCATAAGGGACCCGATGTCCCTGCGTACCCGGTCTATGAGGTGAGCAAGCACGGTAACGTCTATTCCTCCCTCGGAAAATCGTGGGATTTCAAGCCCGTTCCGTGGATGGTAGGCAGGGACTTCACCGCCCCGACCTGCGCATCGTGCCACGCCAGCCTGATCGTCACCGGGGAAGGCGAAGTCATTGCGGAGAGGACTCATCGGATGAATGACCGCCTCCCCTGGAGGATTATGGGATTAATCTATGCCCATCCCCATCCCAAATCCCCGGATACTACGATCATCAAGAATAAAGCGGGATTGCCCTTGCCCACGGAGCTCACGGGAGAGCCGGTGCCGGAGTACCTCATCAATGCAACGGAGCAGGAGGAGAGGCGGAGGACCTTGCAGAAGGTCTGCCTCTCGTGTCACGGCTATGGTTGGGTGGAAGGACATTGGACCCGTTTCGAAAATACCCTGAGGACAACCAACGAGATGACCCTGACCGCCACAAAAATCATGCGTGCCGCCTGGGAAAAAGGGGTTGCCCGGGGATTGGACCAGAACGATAGCATCTTCAACGAGGCCCTGGAGAAGAAGTGGGTCGAGCAGTGGCTCTTCTTCGCAAACTCCACCCGTTTCGCCTCTGCCATGGTCGGGGCCGACTACGGCGTCTTTGCCAACGGCCGCTGGTATATGGCAAAGAACATCCAGGAGATGGCCGACTGGCTTGAGTTTAAGATCAAAGGAGTGCGAGGAAAAGAGAAAAAGAAATAAGAAGGAGGTTAAGCCATGACTGAGAGATTACAGATTTATAAGTGCGAAGTTTGCGGCAACATCGTGGAGGTGCTTCACGAAGGGCAGGGTGAGCTCGTATGCTGCGGCCAGCCGATGAAGCTCTATGTCGAGAACACGGTGGACGCCGCTCGGGAAAAACACGTCCCGGTAATGGAAAAGACCACAACCGGGGCCAAGGTGAAGGTGGGAAGTGTCGCCCATCCCATGGAGGAAAAGCACTACATCGAATGGATAGAGGTCATCGTTGACGGAAAGGCATACCGCCAGTTTCTGAAGCCTGGAGACGCACCTGAAGCCACATTTGATGTAAAGGCGGAGAAAATCACGGCCCGTGAATACTGCAACCTTCACGGCCTCTGGAGGGGATGATTCCATGTTAGACGAGAAAATGTAAACCGCCCTGAATACACAAATGAACGCGGAGCTCTACTCCTCTTACCTCTATTTGTCGATGTCGGCCTATTTCCAGTCCATTAGCCTTCCCGGCTTTGCAAACTGGATGCGCATCCAGGCACAGGAGGAGCTCGTGCACGCGATGAAGTTCTACGACTTCATCAACGAGCACGGTGGTCGTGTTATGCTGCAGCCAGTGGAAGGCCCGCCAACGGAGTGGTCTTTGCCCCTTGATGTATTCGAGAACACGTACAAGCACGAGCAGAAGGTAACCGGCCTCATCAACGATTTGGTCAACCTGGCCGTCCAAGAAGGCGACCACGCCACCAACATCTTCCTCCAGTGGTTCGTCACCGAGCAGGTGGAGGAGGAGGCCTCTGCGGACGAAGTGGTGCAGAAGCTCAAGCTCATGGGCGATGCCAAGGGTGGACTATTCATGCTCGATCGCGAGATGGGCCAGCGCGTCTTTACGCCCCCAGCCGCCTCAGCTGAGACTTGATGGAGGAAATACCCATGAGCATCCCGTTCAACGCGGACGAGATCTTCGAAATGGCGGAACAGATCGAGAGAAACGGGGCACGCTTTTACCGCCGGGCAGCTGAGGGAACTGCGGAGCAAGGGAACCGGCAATTGTTGCTCGATCTCGCGGTCATGGAAGATGAACACGAAAGCACCTTCGCCTCCATGAGGGCAAATTTGCCGGACGCGAAACAAGGGGCAACGGTTTTCGATCCAGACGGTCAAGCAGCTCTCTATCTGAGGGCAATGGCCGACGGGTACGTCTTCGATGTAAAGACGGACCCGACTGAGCTCTTCACCGGGAAGGAGACGATGGAGGATATCCTCCAGAAGGCTATTGGGATGGAAAAGGATTCCATCGTTTTTTACCTGGGCATCAAGGAGCTGGTTCCCGAGAGGTTGGGCAAGGGCAGGATCGACGCTATCATCAGGGAGGAGATGAACCATATCACCTCCCTGAGCAAACGATTGGCAGCGCTGCGTCACGAGCTCAGTTGAAGGGCGAGTATGTGCGGACGCTAATCCCCGAATTAAAGGGGAATATTATAGATTCATTCAGGGCCTTCACCCGGTGGTGCAGGCCCTTTTGGCAACCTGTTTTACATGGGCAGTAACCGCCCTTGGATAGTCCCAAGGAGGGCTTGGAGCCGGGGTTATTCATGAGGTAATCCCCCGCAAACGGCCGCACAGGATTTCAGAATCATGGTTATTCCCGGCAATTTGCTCACCACCGCTATGGCAGTAATGCCCCATAAGGATGCAAGCCGAGCCCTGAAGTTAGCCCTGTCCGTGGATGTGCCTTTTTGGCCCCAGTTGCCTCACCTGAGCTACTACGAGGATATGTACGTCCAGGCCTCGGAAGGCTTTCCCGGGATTGTGCTCGACTTGGAAAAACGCACTCTGCGGTTTTCCATGGAGAAATTCATGGGCGAGTTCGAGGAAACCATGGCCCATTTTGATGATCCGGCATATTTCGACATCAGCGAGGCCTATTCACTCGTCTACCATCGATTTCTTGGCCTCGACCTCTCGAATCGGCCGGCTATCCGGGGTCAACTTGAAGGACCAATCAGCCTTGGGTTCAACGTCCTGGACCAAGATGACCGACCGATTCTCTTCAACGATACCATACGCCCATTCATGATAGAGTTCCTGGGAAAAAAGGCAAATGTGCAACTGAAACGCCTGAAAAACATCAATGCCAATGCCTTTCTGTTTATTGACGAACCAGGGCTACAATACCTATTCAGCGCTCTATCCGGCTATACAAACGTGGCTGCGAGGGCTGACATGGAGGTTTTCTTCTCCCAGATCGAGCGCCCTCGCGGTGTTCATCTCTGCGGTAATCCGGATTGGGATTTCTTGTTGCGCCTGGATCTTGACGTCCTATCCCTGGATGTGTATTCAAACGGGGAGGTCTTCGTTGCCTATGGCCGGTCCATTCGTGAGTTCCTGGATCGGGGAGGGAGAATTGTGTGGGGTATTGTACCTACCAATTTCGAACCATTTGAAAAGGAGGATATAGATTCCCTTGAAAATCGTCTGGAAGGGCTGTGGACCTCTCTCGCACATGAGGGCATTGACCGTGAATACCTCCTCTCTAGAAGCATGGTCTCCCCGGCAACGTGTTGTCTGGTCAACCCCGATGGTGAAAGGACGGTGGAAAAGGCCTTCAAAATGACTCAAGAGCTATCTTCGAGGCTTCGTGAAAAAAACGGATTGTCAAGCACGATGTAGGAGGCCCCTGAAAAACTGGAAAAACGAGCTCTGAGCGGGAAATTATACAGTGCGTCGGTTTTGCAGTGCCGCAGTGTTGCAGTCAGAAGGGGGAGAGAGGTTTGAGGGTAGAGGTTGGAGGCAGAAGGCAAAATTTCAAATGTCAAAGCTCAAATGTCAAATGGCTGATGAGTAATGACAAACGAACACCAGCACAACTCACGAACACGGACACGGACCACGGACACGCTTCACGAGCACGAACACGATTCTCTGACGCGGTCTGCCGTCTTCGGTCCTAATCATCACGAACACGAGAGTCAATGTCAAATTTCAAAGTTGGAAATCCCTGGAAAACTGGAAAAACGAGCTCTGAGGCCGAAAGGAGGAAAAAGATGCAAAAATGGCAATGTTCTGTGTGCGGATACATTTATGACCCGGAGCAGGGCGACCCCGACAATGGAATAAACCCCGGGACATCCTTTGAAGACCTTCCCGAGGACTGGACTTGTCCCGTATGTGGGGCCTCAAAGGACCAGTTTGAGAAGATGTAGCGAGAAAGGCAGGGAGGGAAACCCTAAGCCTCCAGGAGAATGAGATCGGGGTCCTCCAGGTGGTCGATAACGGTGTTGAGAAACCTGGCCGCCTCGGCTCCATCCACGACCCTGTGATCAAAGGACAGGGAGAGGGGAAGCATCGTCCGGACCTCAATTTTCCGCTCCACCACGACCGGCTTCTCCTGAATCCTCCCCAGGCCTAAAACGGCCACCTCGGGATAATTGATGATGGGGGAGCCGTAGATCCCTCCTACGGCACCGTAGTTGGTAATGGTGAAGGTTCCCCCCTTCAGGTCAGCCAGGTCGATGGTCCTAGAGCGGGCTTTCTCCGAAAGCTTCGTCAGCTCGTCGGCCAGTTGCAGGATGCTCTTCTCCTTGGCGTTTTTCACCACGGGCACCATGAGGCCATCCTCGGTGTCAACGGCCACGCCGATGTTGAAATACTTTTTCAGGATGATCTCCTCGTTTTCATCGTCGAGGGTTGCATTCACGTAGGGGTGGTCTTCAAGGCCGGCCACCACGGCCTTGATCACGAAGGGGAGGTAGGTGAGGTGGATCCCCTTTGCGGAGGCCCTTTCCTTCTCCCTCTCCCGTAAGGCCACCAGCCTCGTGACATCCGCTTCATCCATGGCCGTCACATGGGGGGCAGTATATTTTGACCGTACCATTGCGCGAGCAATGGTCTTTCGCATGCCGCGCAGCGGGATCCTTTCCACATAACCGTACATATCGTATTTCCGCGCCGCCTTGACCGCTGCTTCCCCGGGAGACTTCTCCTGCTTCTTCTCGGACGCCTTCTCGACGTCCTCCTTGGTGATTCGCCCCCCAGGTCCGGATCCCTTGACTGTCGTGAGATCAAGCTTGAGTTCCCTGGCCACTTTCCTCACCGCTGGCATCGCGAGGACCCCGGTCCCTCCCGCTGGAGGGCTTGGCATTGCTTCGGCAGGGGCTCCCTTTTCTTTTATCTCAGTCTCTTCCGGGGCTTCCTCCAGCACCCCAACCACGCCTACCGATGGGCGCTCCTCGGCTTCCTCGGGTTTTGCCGCGGGCTCTGGCTTCTCCCCCTCCTCCCCGATGACGAGGATGACTTGTCCCACCTGAACGGTTTGCCCCTCCGCCGGTCCTATCCGGAGAATCACGCCTTTCCGTGGGGATGGGATCTCGAGGACGGCTTTGTCCGTCTCTACCTTGACGAAGACCTGCCCCTCTTCGATGGAAACCCCTTCCTTTACCAACCACTGGACGATCTCCCCTTCGGTTAATCCCTCGCCCAAATCGGGAAGCTTGAATTCGAAAGCCATGGAAATCTCCTCAAAAAGCCATTACCTTCCGGATTCCCCTCAAAATCCTCTCAGGACTGGGCAGGTAATGGTGCTCCAATTTGTACAGTGGAAAGACCGTGTCGAACCCCGTTACCCTCTCAACGGGGGCCTCCAAAGACAGGATCGCCTTTTCGTTTATCCTCGCGATAATTTCCGCCCCGAGGCCGCACGTCTTCACTGCCTCGTGAACGATGACCGTCCTTCCGGTCTTCCTCACCGAAGTCACGATCGTTTCATCGTCCAGAGGGGAAACCGTCCTCAGGTCGATAACCTCCGCGTTGACACCTTCTTCTTTGACCATCTCAGCCGCATGGAGGGCCTCTCGAACCATTGACCCCCAACTAATCACCGTGATGTCGTCCCCCTCGCGAACCACCTTGGCTTCTCCAATAGGGACCGTGTATTCGCCATCGGGGACCTCCTCTTTGATAGCACGATAAACCCGCTTGGGCTCGCAAAAAAGCACTGGGTCCGGGTCCCTGATAGCCGAAACGATCAACCCCTTCGCATCATGCGGCGTGGAGGGAATCACCACCTTGATCCCGGGAATGTGGGCCAGCACGGCTTCGATGCTCTCGGAATGGTGTTCAGGCGCGTGGATCCCACCGCCATACGGCATCCGTACTACCATGGGGCAGGCGTACCTTCCCCTCGAGCGGTTCCGGATCCTGGAAATGTGCGAGATGATTTGATCCAGTGCAGGGGGAAGGAACCCCATGAATTGAAGCTCCGCCACGGGTTTAAACCCGTTAACCGCCAAACCCAAGGCGACCCCGATGATTCCCGATTCCGCAAGGGGGGTATCGACCACCCGCTGAGGTCCGAATTTGGATTGCAGTCCATCGGTAACGCGGAAGACCCCTCCCTCCTTGCCCACGTCCTCTCCCAGAACCATCACGGAGGGATCCCTTTCCATCTCTTCCATTAAACCCCTGTTGATGGCCTCCACCATATTCCTCTTCGCCATCCCTCACTCCCCCTTCTCCTTCAAGAAGGCCAAAAAGTCGTTCATCTGTTCCTTCAGGTTGGGCGTCATCTCCGCAAAGGCATAGTGGAAGAACTCTTCGGGCTGAGGTTCGGGAATACCCTCTGCCTCCTGGACGGCTTGGGTTATGGACTTCTCAGCCTCATCCTTGATTTGCGCCTCCCAATCCTCGCTCCAAAGCTTTTTCCCCTGGAGATATTTCTGCAAGCGCAGCAAGGGATCCAACGGTCTCCACTCCTCCAACTCCTCATCGCTCCGGTATTTGGCCGGATCGTCGGCCGTGGTATGGGGGCCGAAGCGGTAGGTGACCGCCTCGATCATGGTAGGCCCGCCACCCGATACGGCCTTCTCCCTGGCATCCTTCGTGGCCGCATAAACGGCGAAGAGGTCGTTTCCATCGACCTGAACCCCGCCAAACCCGTAGGCGATCGCCTTCTGGGCCAGCGTCTTTGCAGCAGTCTGGATCTTTCGGGGAACCGAGATAGCGTACTGGTTGTTCTGACAGAAGAAGATGGTTGGGGTTTGAAACACGCCCGCGAAGTTCATGGCCTCATGGAAATCCCCCTCGGAGGTTCCCCCATCGCCGAAATAGACCAGCGTACAGATCCCCTGCACCTGTAACTTCGCAGCCCACGCCGCGCCGACCGCGTGGAGCGGGTGACTCCCTACGGGAATGGACGCCGGAAAGACGTGGACATCCTCGGGAACCCGCTGCCCCCTCTCGTCTCCCATCCAGTAAAGGTAGATGTCCCTCAGGGGAACCCCTCTCATGTAGCAGGCGCCCGTTTCCCGGAAGGAGGGAAAGATCCAATCATTCTCGCCAAGGGCGTAGGCGCTCCCGACCTGTGCGGCCTCTTGTCCCTGAACGGGTGCATACGTCCCCATCCTCCCCTGCCGCTGGAGCGAGAGGGCCCGTTGGTCAGCTTGCCGGATGAAAACCATGTGCCGGTAGAGGGTTTGGACCGTATCATCGCTCAAATCCGGCTTCAGCTTCTCATCGCAGCGTCCATCCGGGCCGAGGATCCTCAGCATCTTTCCCTTGAGGGGATCGAATTTTTCAATCATGATACTCTCTCCTTGGGGGAAAAGACCGCTATGTGCCCAACGCCCAATCTCTCAGCTTCTCATAGTTCACCGATCCGCAGATCCACTTTCCCGTTTTCGTGTTGTAGAAAAAGGGAACGCCTCCACAGTAGCCCTTGTCATATTCCCGCATGAGCTTAGCGTTTTCCTCGTTGTGCCAGATCTCGAGCTTCTGAATAGTAATCCCCTCCTCATCCTGGAGCCTGGCAACTAAGGGTTCCATGGAATGACAATGAGAACACTCCGTCCCGAAGAACTGGATCAAATGAGATTCCTCCGCCATCCCTAACACCTCCTCAATGATGAGTTTCTAGGATATCCGGATTCCGGATTGTAATCTCAGACAATTTAGCGCAGTTCCAGTTAAACCCGTTCCCTCAAAGCGAAAAGACCTCATTCCGCAATATACCCAATCGCGTGATTTTTTTTCAACGAAGTACGAAGGGGTTATTGCCTTTTAAGGGGGGAAATTGCGGGGAGTTAAGACGGTCTATGGCAACCCACTATTCCCAAAAGTTTCTCGTTAAGGCGTCGCTCTCTCAGAAACCAAGGCAGCGTTAAAATGTCCGTGGCTTTGGGAGCTACCAACGAAGGCGCATTAGAAAGCCACCGCAGAAGGAGAAGAGTCGCGGGTCATAGTCCTCTTTCTGGCGGCCCGTCATACTCATGATCTTTTGTGTTAATTTGTCTCATGGGCCTCATTCTGGTCTGTTCCTCATAAACGTGCGCGACAAGTCCCGGTATCCGAGCCATAATGAAGAAACCGTTTGCCAGCCCGGGGGGGAACTCCATTTCGCACAGCAACGCGGCAAGTGCCCCATCCACATTGATGGGCAACCTTTTGCCACTGCTCTTCTCAATACCGTCTGCAATGGCCTGAGCCATCTCCACATGCTCCCCGGCTATTCCCAAATCCGATGCAATCTGAAAGAGCCTGGGCGTCCGTGGATCCTTTGTGTGGATTCGATGCCCGAAACCCGGCAACCGTTTTTCCCTTGCCCTATATTCCCGTATAACGATTGAAGCCATCTCCTCTGATGTGTTGTTCATCTCGCCTTTTCGCCTCACGGCTTCTTGGAGAACTCTCATGGACTCCTCAATGGCGCCCCCATGGTGTCTTGATATTGCGAGAATTCCCCCTGCAAGGGCGGCATTCAAGGGAGCCCCTGTTGAGGCAACGGTCCTGGCTGCAAGACAGGAAGGTGGAGTCGCCCCGTGATCAATGGAGGAGACGAGCATCGCATCCAGCATCTTGGCCTGCTCCTCCCTCGGCAATTCCCCCTTGAGGGCCAGGAAAACCCCCTGAGCATACGTGATGCGCCCCATCAATTCGTCAATACGATATCCCCTTAAACACACCTTATTGGGTTCAACCTTGGTAATTGCCGTTTTCCACGTTTCCTCTTCCACCGTTCTCCTCCATTAAAGTTTTTTGAGAACATCCACAGTCACTCTCGGGATATCGTTAAAATCGTCGACTACATGAGCCCCAACTTCCCTCAGCCTTTTCACCTTCCCCTCATGAGTGCCACGGCCTCCCTCGATGATTGCACCTGCGTGGGAGAACCGGGTTCCCGACTTGGCTGCAGCGCCGCTTATGAACGCAATCAACGGTTTCGTAAATTCCCCCTTCTCGATCAGATCGGCAACCCGCTCCTCCTGTGAGGTTCCAATCTCGCCGAACAGGACCACTGCCCTCGTATCCTCATCCTTTTCAAGGAGCTGAACCACATCGGGATGAGGGGTCCCCACAACAGCATCCCCCCCAACGTGAATGATGGTGCTCTGTCCTACCCCTGCTTTCCCCAGATAATACGATATGGCCGATGTGATCCCGCCGCTCCGGGAGGTTACGCCTACCACACCCGGCTTGAACCAATCCCTGGCGGACTCCGCTCGTCCCCCGATCATTCCGAGAACTGCTTTACCAGGGCTTATCAGGCCCAAAGTGTTGGGACCAACGAACCGCGCTCCTTTCCCCTGGGCGACCTTGGCTATTTCCAAAACATCGAAGACGGGAACCCTATCGGGAACAATCACCGCAAGCCCTACGCCTGCGGCAAAGGCCTCAAGGGCAGCTTCCTTGACAAAAGCAGCGGGAATGAAAATAACGCTCACCTCCAGGGGGCCTTCCTTTTCGTTTGCCTCTTCCACCGTATCATAAACGGGAATTCCATGGACGATTTCCCCCTTTCTCCCGGGGGTTACCCCGGCTACGACATTGGTTCCATACTCCTTCATCAACTTTGCCCGTGCCGTGCCCTCTCGTCCCGTTATCCCTTGGATAACCACTCTCATCTCTGCATCGATAAGGATTGACATCGCTCAGGCCCCCATTCTCATGGCATCGTCTAACCCGGGAATTGGGAGGTCGATGAAGATCGCCTTGTTCCCGTGAAACTCACACGCCAGCTCACACGCCAGGCATTCCGTACACCTTCCCCGTTTGGCCTCCTCGGGAGGAATAGAGAGGATTGGTCTTCCGGCATCGAATTTCAAGATCCCCGCCGCGCAGGAACTCGTGCAGGGCTTTTCCGCGCAGGTATCGCATCTCTCATGACGAATGTGCAGCGTTCCAGTTAGGGTATCAAAACGGTAAGAAGAGGGGGCCGGCCTTTCCCGAATCTTCCTGGCCGGGCCTTTTTGCCTGTAATCCCACTGCTCAACCAATTCCCATAATCTCTGCGCGCAGAAGACGGCGGATGTGTCCCTCCCATAGGCCTCCACCTTGCCCCGAAGGTCCTTCGTATAGGCGTGCAGGATCTCCATGGCGAGCTCTTCCGAATTCCCCCCGATCCGAATCACGGCGGGGATGCTCAGGTCCTCCTCCCTGAAGGCCTTGACCAATCCCCTGGCGGAATGAAACTGTTCTTGACTTGCCACACCGGAGCCCGATGCGAAATAGCCATCGATATTCTCCTGAGAGAGGATGATTTTGGCTGCCCGGTAAACCTTCGAAGCAGAGGGGTTCCCGCTGGTATCACAGTAATTTGCGATCTTAAACCCCTGGGTTAACAGCGCATCCATGGACATCATCGATCCCCCTCCCCCAGCTCCATGGAAGCCGATGTATCCAGACCTCGGTTTAATGTTCCGTTCCATCTGAAAGAAGTAGAACGTGCCCCGATGATCCGTGGCCTCCACCTGATAGGCGGCCTTCTCCAGTGGGGTTGCCGGCCTGTCGAATTCCCGCGCTATCTCGATGCCCAATTCGGGATGCCGGAACACGGCGTAGTCGTCGATGACAATATGGCTATCGGCCGCAACGATTTTTCCTCCTTTCGTCACCACCAAGGGGTTGATCTCAGCAGATCGGGCCTCATTTTTTTTGGCGACCCGGTAGAACTTGACCAAGAGGTCGCTCAACCCTTTCTGGAGGTCGCCCCGGATTTCCAATTTCCTCAACATCTCCCTAGCCTCAAAGCCCCTCAATCCGGCGGTGGTATCGATGGGAAAGGTAACGACCTTCGTCGGGTACTTCCTCACAATCTCCTCTATCCCCGTTCCCCCCACTGAGCTGAATATCAGGGCCGGGAGCTTGGCTATGTCGTCGATGATCATCCCGACGTAGAACTCCCCCTCGATATCCAACTTCTCCTCAACGAGAACCTCCCTCACCGTAAATCCCTTTATATCCATTCCCAAGATCTGGCCCGCTACCTTCCCCGCCTCTGCGGGATCTCGAGCGAACCTCACCCCACCGGCTTCGGCCCTCCCCGTCACCCAGGCCTGCGCCTTTATGGCCACGGGACCCCCGATATCCCGGGCGATTTTCCCCGCCTCCTCCGCCGTTTTTGCTATGGCCCCCCTGGGGATCGGTATCCCACCTTCCTTAAGCAACCCCTTCCCCTGGTACTCATAGAGCTTCGCCATCCTTATCCCCTTGACCTCTCATCCAAACCCTCATCCGAGGACCACCGACGACTTTCTCGGCTCGAAGCAACAACCCGGTCTCATGCTCACAACCCGGATGCCGCTCGCCCTCAATGGGCCAATTTTGATAAACGTTCCCAGTGCCGTGGTGTCACCCCCCAGCCCCAGGGGACCAACGTTCGTCTCGTTGATCAATTCCGTTACCTTTTTCTCCCACGAGTTCTGCCGACTGAGGCTACCATCCTTCATCGCCTCTACCATGAGGACAGACGCCTCCACGTGGGTTCTCCCGATTCCAATCGCCGGCACGCATGGGGTACAACCGAGATTTCTCACCTCGGAGGAAGCCCACTCTGCTGCCTCCCCCAGCACCACGTCAATACTCCTTTTGTGAAAAACCCGGTACGTCTTTGCCCTTATCTCGGGCCCGCCTCCCAGGAGCAAGACCGTGATCTTCAGCTTGTCCCCGGGCACTGATTTGACGATCACCGGGGCAGGCGATACCTTACCGGGGTCGACGAACAAACCCCTCGATTGCTCAACCCTCTCGACAGGATTACCCCGCACGGCCATTGGCCTTCCGGGCATGGCCCGGAGCCCCTGGACCACGCCGTTGCTGATCGCCGAAAGCCAGTCCCTGGGCAGACTTACACCCCCGCCTATGTCGAGGAAGACGTGGGGAATCCCCGTATCGTCACACAGGGGGAACGCATTCTTGCGGGCTATCTCCGCATTCTCCAGAATCTTCTCGAGAACCCATCTCGCGTTCTCGTTCTTCTCCCTCCTGATGGCATTTCGATAGGCCCTCAATTGATCCGGTCGGAACGTCGTTCCCGCCCTCACCAAACAGTTCTTAACCTCAACTTCTATCCTCGCTCGGGTTAGCATCCCCAATACCTCAGCCGCCCCGCTGCCGTGGCCCGAAAATAGTCTTCCCATGGGCTATGGCGATGATGGCGGGAAACCCCCTCACCTCCAGCTGATAGAGCGCTTCCATCCCCTCCTCTCTGAACGCCGCTACCCGCCGGGATACTATCTTATCCGAAAAGAGAGCGGACACCGGGGGCGTAACGGCGAAGACGGAATGATATTTCCTCAGTTCCTCGACGGTCTCTGAACCCAAGGCCCCCTTCCCGATGTGGATCCTCACCCCCGCCTTGGACAACGCCGGAATACTTCCTTCGATCTCAACCTTGTTGCTCGATGTAGGCCCAATCCCAGCGGGGCTGACCGCCGTATGGAAGATAACACCCCCCTCCACGTTTACCCCTACCCTATTCAAATCACCGCTCTCGATGAGCCGCACGAGTTTCGGTAAGACCGCGTCCCTTCCACAATAGATCACCCCGCTGATCTCTATTTGGTCGCCGATCTGTAGCTTCTCGACCTCGTGCTCCCCGATGGGAGTCTGAATGCAAATCATTCCTTACCCCTCGCAAGTTCCACCGCCGCCTCCCCCTTGGTGGATTGGAAATTCTTAAACCTCTCCATCAGCTCGGCTTCACTGGCTTTCTTCAATCGCCCTATCTCCTGCCTGAATTCTCCTCCACTGATCTCGTTTAGCCTCTTCTCCAGTTGGGGCGACGGTGCAATGAAGTACCTTCCGTACATCCTCCTAATGAGGAGTGCGATATTGAACGGGGACAGATCAGCAGGACACCGTGCTGCACACATCCCGCACATCACGCACTCCATGGAGAGCTCGACCACCCTCTCCAAATCCCCCCGCATGGCCGCGGCAACATAGCCCATCACGTCCAATTCCATAGGACAGGACTTTGTACACGTATTGCACTGTAAGCATCGCATCAGTTCCGGATAGAACCTGGTAATGTCCGAATCGTTGGCCCGCACGTTTTTGATCGTATAGATCGCCTTATGAGCCGGTATAAACGGAAGCTGCATGAGGTACATGTGGGACTCTATCACGGTCTGGCATGCCAGCCCCACATTGAGCCGGTAGTTGTCCTTCAGCCGATACATGGTCACACAGGCGCCGCACACCCCTCCCCGGCACCCGCATCCCCTTTTTAGGGTGTAACCGGCAAACTCCATTGCCTTCAGAATGGTCAGCCCTTGGGGAACTCGGTACTTCCTCCCCATAATGTAAATGGGGATCATCGTGATGATATCGGGGAGCACAACCAACCTCCCTAGGATCATTTGACGTGCTGCACCGTGGAAAGGGCCCTTTCGAAACGGTAGTCCGGTAGGAGCATCGGAGAGGATGTCCTCGGGGTAATTGCCGCCTTCCTCAACGCCTCACCATATGCCCTGACGTGCTCCAGCGATAATTTCTCAATCTCTATCCCTCTGACCTTTTGGGCTGCGTGCATCCCCGAGCGACGACCAAAGACGAAGATGTCAACCAATGAGTTGGCCCCCAAACGATTGTGACCGTGGACACCTCCCGCCACCTCGCCGGCCGCATAGAGGTTGGGAATATCCGTCTCACCGTTCACATTCACCTGTACCCCCCCGTTTTGGTAGTGTTGCGTGGGATAGATCAATATGGGTTCACGGATGGGGTCAATGCCATACTTCTTCAATCGGCCCTGGATTCCCGCAAACCTCCTCATGAAGGTCCCCTCCCCTCCCATCATATCAACAAGGGGAGTATCCAGCCAAGTCCCCACCATTCCCGTGGGGGTCAGAACCCCTTTTCGCCTCTCCCCGCATTCCCGGATGATTGCAGCGGATAGGGCATCCCTCGTCTCCAGGCGATCCACGAACATCTCCCCATCGACGTTCACCACCTGTGCACCCTGGGCCCGCACTGCCTCGGAAACGAGAAGGCCCAACATCTGCTCTGGCCAGGCGACTCCTGTGGGGTGGTACTGCACGAAATCGATGTAGAGTAACTGCGCTCCCGCCCGATAGGCCATTACCAATCCGTCGGCAGTGGCGCCGTAGTGGTTGGAGGTAGGAAATCCCTGCGGGTGTAGCCTTCCCATTCCTCCCGTGGCGAGTATGGTGGCCTTGGCCTCAACGGGGAAATACTCCTCCGTGTCGAAATTGAAGAACACTGCTCCGGCACACTGCCCCCGATCGTCCAAGATGAGCTCAACGGCGGGGCTAAACTCCAGGACATCGATTTCTCGGTTACGCACTTCGTCGCACAGAACCCGCATGAACTCCAAACCCGTGATGTCCTTCACCGAGTGGGACCTCCTCCGGGAGTGTCCAGCTGGCATGTGGGCATAATACGCGCCATCCGAGAGCCTGTCGAAGTTGACACCCAGGCTCGTTAGCCACTCTACGATGAAGGGGGCATCGTTCACCAATGCCTCAACCAACTCGGGAATATTCTTCCCCCTCCCTCCCACCATGGTGTCGACATAGTGAATGACAGGGGAATCCTCGGGCAACGTTGCAGCAGCTATCCCGCCCTCGGCCATAATTGTGTTGGAATCGCCTAATCTCAATTTCGTCGTTAACAGAACTTCGGCCCCGTTCTCTTGTGCGGTAAGGGCAGCAGTCACCCCAGCCCCGCCGCTCCCGATGACGAGCACATCGGTCTTATGCGCTACCTTGGTTAGATCAATGGCCCCGGGATCCAAACGGCTCGGGGATTCCAACAGGTCAACCAATTCCCTGGGGGCTATACCCCCCTTGTTGGGCCCGACGCGGATTTCCCTCTTCTCGTCAGCTCGGAAGTCAGGGTGGTAGGTCTCGAGCACGGCGGCCTTTTCCGCCAACGTGAGCTTCGGAAAGTTCCCTCCTAATCGGGAATTTCTCGAAGCCTCTACCCTCTTCAAGGATTCCTGCATCTCAGGCGGATAGGCCATGACAGTGCTTCTCGATACGTGTGGGGAACATCGTTAGTGGAGGAGACTCATGAGCTCCCTTACCGAGGCAGTTTCGATATGCAATATCATCTCGAGCAGGTCGGTTGCCTTTCCGGCCGGCAAGACCTTCCCGGCATTGTGGAAAAATTTCTCATTCAGCTCATCGTCAGAAGCCGGATTCTCGGGTTCGCCCTTAGGGATATTAACCTCAGCGGAATAGGCCCCTTGTGAGGTCTCTATGTCAACCCGCGCCCCCCTCTCCCTCGGGTAGACATCGTCCCTTTTCTTGTCAATGATAACATCCACTTTTTTGGCCAATTCCTGGACGACTGGATTTGCTATGTGCTCCGGAGTATATTGATCAACTCCTGCCGTCCCGCAGCAGAGCATCAATCCGATTGATACTGGAAGGCTGAATTTTGCTGCCAGCTCGGTCTTTGCCTCCCTATTACCGCCCGCTAATTGGTATGCAACCGAGTACGTGTGAACCTCGATTTTCCGGACTCCATTGATGTCAACCTCATTCGCATCCATTATCTCCCTCACCGCATCCAACGCCGAGTGTACGTGTCGGCATGCAGCGTGCAATTTGAAATACGTGTTCCTAATTTCAAAATTTCTCCCGAGATCGCTGCCGATGTCTCCCATGGTGCTCACATCCGAAAAAGCCCGGAAAAACCCCTTTTCCCCCTCGAATAGTAACTCAGGACCCTCAGCCCCCTCTTGAGCCAGAAGTGCCGCCATGAGCCCTGCCTGCGCGGCCCTTCCAGCGTGCAGGGGCTTCATCATTTGTCCGCTGGTCAAGACTTCCAGTAAACCAGCGCCCTGCAAACCGGCTATCGCCAGCGCACTGGCAATTTCCCTCCCGTTCAAGCCCAACAACTTACTGCACGATGCAGCAGCCGCCAATGGCCCTACGGTACCCGTCGTGTGAAACCCCCTCTTCAGGTGTGAAGGGTTGATCGCCGTTGCAACCCGGATAAAGATCTCATACCCGACGACAACTGCCTCGATCATCTCCCTTCCCCTGCTATCCTCCCTTTCCCCGAGAGCGGCTACCGCCGGGATGGTAACCACTCCCGGATGACCATTTGCATACCTGTGCCCGTCGTCCATATCCAATGTGTGTCCCCTCACGCCGTTCACAAGTGCCGCATGTAATGCTGGCATTCTCCTCCCGTCTCCAATGATCGTTGCTTCCTTCTTCCCCCCAGTGGGGGACAGGATATCCGTTATCACCGGCGCTAATCCCACGCTGCTCCCTGCAAGGGCAACACCCATGAAGTCGAGAATGCACCTTTTGGCCTGATGCACTACCTCCTTGGACAGCTCCCCGTAATTCGTTTCCAGGATGAATTCTGCAAAGCGTCCCTGCATAGTCCCCTCACCCTTCCTCAGCACGACCCCATCCCTTCCTTGGATTCAATGATGCCCAAGCTCATTCTTCCCTTCTTGGCATCCTTTATGTGGTTGGTATTGACGCTCCTTCAAGAGCTCTCTCTCGCCCAATGAACTTCTGGGCCAACATAACTGCACCGAAGATAACCATTCCGATTATGTAGGAATATAGGTGGGCATAGAACAGGAAGCCGATTGCGAAAACAAGCACCAAGCGCTCCAGGGGATACGTCCTCCTGATGAAAAACCCCTCCCAAACGATGTTGAAGGAGAGAATCCCCAACAGCGCCGGAATTGCGACGATCAGGACCTCGGTAATGGTCCCCGTAAGCAGCTTTGTATAGGCCATGAGGGCGGGAATGATATAGAGCCCCTTCGCCATTTTCCACGCTGCAATCCCTGTCTTGAAGGGATGTCCCCCCGCAATACCCGAGGCGGCATAAGCGCTAATACAGACAGGGGGTGTTATGGTCGAATCCATGCTGAACCAGAACACGACCATATGGGCGGTAATCAAGGGAAGTCCGATGGTCTTGAGAGCCGGAACTGCCAGCACGGCACACATGATATAAGCTGCTGTAATGGGTAGCTCCATACCCAAGAAGAGGGACGCAAGGGCAACGAGAAATAACGCCGCTCCCAAATTTCCGCCGGAGACCTTGAGAACGATGGCGGAAAATTTCAACCCCACCCCCGTGAGCCCGATAACACACATGATGATCCCTGCACAGGTAAGGGAAGCGGATACCAGGATCGCATTGAAGGCACCATTGCCGAGGGCATCGAGGATCTCCCCTATGCTCATCCTCGTATCCCTCCTCAGATAGCTCGATCCGACCATGGTCACTATGGCAAAGATGGCCGCCATCATGGGGGTGTAACCCATAAGCAATGCCGCTATCAGGACGAAGAGGGGAATGAGATAGTGGAAGCCCCTCCTAATGATCGGCCATGCTCTCGGAATCTCCTTCTTCGGTAGGGGATTCATCCCCAACTTGCAGGCCAGGATGTGAGCGTAGAAACCAACCGAGAAGTAGTACATGATTGCCGGGATGGCTGCGATGGAGATGATTTTGATGTACGGGATGCCGGTCCACTCTGCCATGATAAAGGCGCCAGCCCCCATAATGGGAGGGGTCAGCTGTCCACCGACGGAGGAGGCCACCTCTATGCCTCCTGCCGTTTCGGGCTTGTACCCCAACCTCTTCATCAGTGGGATGGTGAAGGCACCGGTTGTAACTACGTTAGCCGTGGCGCTCCCCGAGATGGTCCCCATCATGCCGCTGGCAACGATGGCAGTTTTCGCCGGTCCCCCCCGAAATCTCCCCGTGACCGCATATGCGAGTCGGATAAAGAAATCACCGGCCCCGCTCTTGTGAAGAAAGGTCGCAAAGAGGATGAAGAGAAATACGTAGTTGGTCATAACCCCGAGCGGTAACCCGTAGATTCCCTCGGTCGTCGTATAGAGCTGGCTTACCAGCCGCTCACTGGGAAACCCAACATGGGAAAGTTCCCCCGGAAAATAGGGCCCGAAGTATGCATAGACCAGGAATCCCGCGGCGACCAAGGCCAAAGGCCACCCGGTGGTTCTCCTCGCGATTTCCAACGTGAGGAGCGTGGCGATAATGCCAAAGTAAATGTCAAATCGGGTGGGGCTTCCCTGCCGCAACACGATCTCGGTCCATTCGGACATGATGTAAAAACCAACAACCAGGGCGAGACCTGATAAGAGGATATCGAAGAGCGTCATCCTGTCACCCGGCGATCCCTTCCTGGAGGGATATACGGCAAAGATGAGCACCATGGCAAACATCAAGTGCCCGCTTCGAAAGGTCATGGTGTTGATGATCCCGAAGGTGCTGTAATAGAGCTGGAATACCGACATGAGTATGGCAATGGCAAAGACAATCCTGCCGTGAGCACCGGTTAACCGTCGTCGTTTCCCCCCCACTTCAGCCTGCTCGGCCTTTTGCCCTCTCATGGCCCCTTCTCCCATCCTCCGATGATCGAGGCAATCCTCCGCACACAGAGGGCCCTCACCTCGATCAAATCTCCTGCCTGACCGCACTGTTGTAGGTCGAAAACACGCTTCCCGAAGCAGAGTTCCATGGGCTGATGAAAACTGATCCGGATCAGGAGCGTTCCAATGGGTCTATTCATGTCTCTGATGATCAGGAATTCTTTCTCCAAGAGGTAGTGATCTTCTGGGGTCGGCGCTGGAAGCCCATAGCCAAGGGATTTCACCCGCGTCTCCCGTAGAACAACAGCCCCCCTTTCGTCGATGCTGAAGATCTCATAAACAGGGGTCTTTTGAACGGAGTGGACATATTTGAGGGTGAAGCGGTCTCCCGGGGAGACCTCTTTGGAGAAGAAGGTCTCGCCCCTGGTTCTGTTCGTGAATCGAATGACACAGGTTTTACGAAATAGGAAAAAGACAAGGCTGAAAAAGGCAAAAATCAGAAGCAGCCAAACCAGCCTTCTCCATAGGGACGACCGCAAACTGTGTTTCCCCAACCTTGCTCGCCAGGGTGAAGTCCCGTGGCCGGAAAAAACCCGTGCTCCTCAACGCTCACCCTTGCCATGGTATCAACTGGGCAAGAGGATGGCAGCCCGGGAGGTATTCCTCCGGCCTGCCGTCCCCTTGTCACGTGTTACAGCTTCCCCATCTCCTTGTAGAACTTTTCGGCGCCGGGGTGTAAGGGCGCAAGGCGTTTGATATCGGGCCTGAATTCCCATCTCTTGAACCCTTGGTGGATGGTCTCAATGAGCCATGGCATCTTCTTGTAAACCGCCTTCGTCACCTTATAGACCAGGTCATCGGAAAGGTCCGCAGAGCAACTGAAGGTGGCAGGGCTCGTCAACACCTTGAGATCTTTGTCGACACCCCTGTAGGTCCCCGCGGGAATGACGAACTTGTCATAGATGGGGTACTTGTCAATCACCTTATCCATCATCGCATCCGGGATGGTGATGAGGTTGATCGCCTTAACGATTGCCAGATCCATCACCGAGGCGACGGGAATGCCGGCATTAACCACCCCTACGTCGATCCGCCCATCCTTGAGGGCATTGACAGCCTCCGAGTAGGAGAGGAAATGGACCTTGAAGTCCTTGTACGTGAGTCCGTAGATCTCCAAGATCCGCTTCATCTCGACTTCAGCCCCGGAACCCGGTGCCCCAACGGAAAACCTTTTGCCCTTGATAGCCTCAAAAGTATCAATTCCCGAGCCCTTCAAGCTGACGATGTGCAGGTCGCTTCCATGTCCCCAGCAGATGGTCCTCAGCTTATCCAGCTTCTCCTTGAAGGGCTTGTTTCCCCTGTACCCGTCGTAAATCGAAGCCGCATTGGTGATGGCAAACTGGATATACCCTTTCTGTAAGAGCCTGACGTTCTCGAAAGATGCGGCTGTCACCTGAGCAGTGGCGTTCTTAACCTCCTTCACGTCATTGGTGACGACCTCTGCAACCGCCGCCATCATAGGATAGTAGGTACCGCCTGTCCCCCCTGACCCTATGCTGATGATGAGGGGCTTTTTGGCAACGGCGTTGCCCGCCCCCAGGAAAACGAGCAAAAACATTACTGCGATAACTACCGGTAACACAGTCGTTCTTCTCATCATGGTTCCCCCCTTCGTGAAAATAATTTTGTGTATGAGGATGTCACCTCATTGGGATCACCTCCACCTCGATTTTCCTCGGAATCTCGTAGTAAAACATCGGGTAAATCTCGGCCTTCTCCTTGCCGGGCTCGATTACCGCCGGGCCCGTCTTCTTGGTGACCTTATCCTTCACACCCTTTACCGGGATGTACCCCCCCACGGATTTCCCCTCTTTCGGGAGGGTAATCCTCGAGATGAATCTCAACGGCTCATTGGAGATATTCTTAACGGTCATCTTAAAGGTGAGGCAGGGTTTCTCGGCAATTTTGCACTTCTCATCGAGATAGTATTCGAAATTCGTTACCTGCGCTTCCGGAGCCACATTGTATGTAATCTTCGGTGTCGCCGGTTTTCTCCCGAAATGCGAACACGATGCTATGCCGAGAACGATAGAGAGCACTATGAAACAGGTTAAGAGGCTATGTTTTTTCGCCACCATGATCATCCCTCCTTTGCTAGAAATTCCCGAACATTTGAAACCTGCTACCCGTTCACCTCCTTTCATGTCATCTCCTCGGATGGAACGGCATGCCCGTTCCAGGAAAATCAGTGAACGATACCGAGTATAATCCCCTCCACTTCATCTTCCGATAAGGCATCGAAGGTGTTCATCCTCTCCCTCATGATGTTAACAACGTCATGTATCTGTTTTTCACTGAGGGCTATCCCCATTTCACGCCCCTTCAATTCGATGCTCTTCCCCCCCAGCGCGGCCGGGCCGAAAAGAAGGGATGATTCCCCTCCGATGGTCTCAGGCTCTATGAACCCCCTTGTCTTCACCTTGTGTATCCGTGCCCGCAATATGCCCTCAAGGTGGGTATCCGGGGTTTCCAAGAAAACGGATTTACCCACGAGCGGTTTATAGGGTTGTACTTCAATGCCGGTAATCGTTTGCACTAAGCGAGAGAGCTCCATGATTCGTTCGATTTTGATTCCCAGATCCAAACCGTACATTACGGTAAGGGCCATGACTACTTCCTCAAAGGCAGCCAACCCAGCGCCATCGCCCAAACCGTTGACGGATGTCTCTACATTTGACGCCCCCGCCTCGACTCCCGCTAATGCGCATGCCGTGCCCGTACCGTAGTTGTTGTGGGCGTGAATTCCGACCTCGGCATCCCCGGCAATTCCCTTCAAGAGCCTCACCATTCGTCTGTAGGCAGGAACGGTCAACACTCCTGCCCCTGCCGTCTTGATTCTGTCCGCCCCGGCGTCGATCGCGGCCCTATACATGTCGAGGGCATATCTCTCCTCCCATCGCGTACAGGTTATCCAGAAAGAGGTGAACACGCCCCTCCTCTTGCCGTGGGCAATTGCATCCTTCACCCTCCGGCAGTAATCCGACCACCCATATCCGGGTATGGGTGTCGGATAGAGGGCACACAGGAGAATATCCGCACCTCCTTCTATGACCCGATCAATCCCCTTCTGGAATTCAGGCAGATCGATCCTCGCGATGGCGCTCTTCTTGATTTTCAGATCTTCCGTTGCCAAGGCCTTCAGGAAATCGAGGTGGCCCGTGTTTATCGAGGCAAAGCCGCAGTCAATCTCATGGACGCCCATTTCTTCGAGGACCCTGGCAATCCTGAGCTTATCCTCCAGGCTGTAAACCACGTGCGGGGCTTCTTCCCCCTCCCGTATGGTGCTGTCGGTGATAGTCACTCGCTCAGGCAAATCATACTGGGCCAACACGTCCCCGTGGAGGTTCCACCTGCTGTTCCAGAACCTCCCCTCGGGGTCGTATTCAACGTCCAGTGCGGCTTCCCTGATGTTAAACGTCTTCTGGGATGACGAAGGGGGAATCATCTGATCGTCCTATTGTATTCAGCTCCGGGGGTGAGCACGATATTCCAGTACTCTCCGGAACCTCGTATGAACCGGTAGGTATGACTGAGTCCGGGGGGAATTCTGACCGCCGTGGGAGATTCAATTCTGTGCCACTCCTCCCCCAGCAAAACCTCAGCTTCTAACCCCGAAAAATCGGGGTTGTTCCCCTTGAAGATAAACAAACTCTCGTACTCGTGACTGTGGGGCTCAACGTGCTGTTCGGGGCGATCGAGATCTTCAACGACCCTCACAATAGTATAGATGTTACCCTCAGGGTTGTTGTTGTGGTCCGAAAAGACGTACCTTGTTCCGGGCCCTGCAGCATGCTTGATTAACTCCTCGGCGCTTCTCGCCTCGACTCCCAAGATGAGCTTCTCCATCATGATTGCTCCCTCCTTTTAGCAACGCCGAGTCTACTGTAAAGCATCGTATGTGTCAAGACGATTTATGACGGAAAATCCCGGTTTTTCGCATTTCTCTCTTTGAACCGAACCCCTGGAAATTTTCCCGGTACTCGGGTAAAATCCCTCAGGCTCATCAAAGGCAAAGTGATCGAAAAACACGTGAGATAAAGGGGTGACGGAGGGTTTATGACAAAGTATCATATCGCCGTGTTGCCCGGCGACGGCGTGGGCAAGGACGTAATGGATGCCGCAATGATCGTGTTAAAAAAGCTAAAGCTGGACGTGGATTACCGGTTCGGTGATATTGGCTGGGAATTCTGGTGTAGGGAGGGAAATCCCCTGCCCGATCGTACTATCCAATTGTTGAGGGAAACGGATGTCTCCCTTTTTGGGGCCATCACCTCTAAAGCAAAGGAGGAGACGGAGAAAGAACTTGCGCCCGAATTACGGGGAAAGGGTCTCTCCTACAGCAGCCCCATCGTGGCCCTGCGTCAGATGTTCGACTTGCATACCAATTTGCGACCCTGCAAGGCCTTTCCCGGAAACCCCTTGAACTATCGGGATGATATCGATCTGGTGGTCTTTCGGGAAAACACTGAGGGTTTGTACGCTGGAATTGAATATCATCCCTTGCCGGAAGAGGTGATGGATGTCTTGGTAAAGACTCATCCGAGGATGAACCGCTTTGCCGGTATTCCCCTGGAAGATATCGCCATATCCCTGAGGCTTGTGACGAGAAGGGCCTGCCAAAACATCGTGCGGCAGGCTTTCACGTATGCAAAGAGCCACGGGTATGGATCGGTCACGGTGGTGGAAAAGCCAAACATCCTGCGGGAGACGAGCGGTTTAATGGTACGAGAGGCCCGCACGGTGGCAAGCCAATTTCCGGGAATTGAACTCCGGGAAGCAAATATCGATGCCATGGCCATGTGGTTGGTCAAGAACCCTCAGGATTATGGCGTGTTGGTCGCCACCAATATGTTCGGGGATATCATCTCCGATCTCTGTGCCCAGCTTGTGGGGGGACTCGGCTTTGCAAGCAGCGGTAACATCGGCGATAGGTACGCCATCTTCGAACCAACCCACGGTTCTGCCCCTAAGTACGCGGGCACCCATAAGGTTAATCCCATGGCCATGCTCTTGACCACCAAGTTGATGCTGGATTACTTGGGCGAAGAAGGGTTGGCAAGCCGGCTTGAGGCAGCCATTGCCCGAGTCATCCGGGAGGGCAAGGTCCGTACCTACGACATGGGCGGGACCAACTCCACCCTGGAAGTTGCCGAAGCCGTATCAGGCTATGTGTAGTCAGGGATCGGGAACCAACTGAAAGATCTCAGTTTTTCTCCCGATCGACTGCCCGATCCTTGGTGATCCAACTCATCATCGCTCGGAGTCGCTCCCCTACCTGCTCTATGGGGTGCTCGGCCCACTGACGGCGCATTGCCGTGAACATGGGCCTTCCGGCCTTGTTCTCCAGGATCCACTGCCTGGCCCACTCGCCGTTCTGAACCGCTTTGAGGAGTTCCCTCATCGCCTTCTTGGTCTCTTCGGCAATGACTTTCGGGCCAGACGTGTAATCCCCTACTTCGGCGCTGTCGCCTAACTTTCCCCACGGGAGTAAGCCAAAATTGAACCGATACCTTGTCTTCCGCATTTGATTCAACCCCAAAACGAAAAATGATGAAAGGCCCAACTCGCCTTTGCATCATCGTCACTTATTTCAATCAACCATTGAAGATTTCGATAAAAAATGCCTCATATTCGTCTAATACCTCTAAAAATCAACAAAAAAAATTATAGACCTGTTTGGAATGATAATTTTTCGGTCATTTTGCGCGGTATTTCTCGATAATTAGCCTTGACATGTGAAATTTAACAATGGTAGGGTGTAGTTACTATGGAGAACGAGATTCCGCAGAATAGAATTAGCTCGGGTATACTTTTCGAAGATGAGACGCTTCGTGACGGCTTGCAGATGGAATCCCGTCTTTTCAATCTGGAGGAAAAAATAAGAATCTTTAACCTGTTGGTGGAGGCGGGCCTAAAACGCATCCAGGTAGGTTCTTTTGTTCATCCCAAAGTCGTTCCACAAATGGCGGATACTGATGAGTTGGTGCGAACACTCCTTACGACACCTGGGGTGCTCTTGACCGGTCTCATCCTCAATGAAAGGGGCCTCGAGCGAGCGCTCGCATGCGGACTGACCCATGTAAGTATGTCCGTCTCAGCCAGCGATACCCACAGCCGTAAGAATGCCAACCGATCTGCCGAAGAGGCGCTCACCTCCATGACATCTCTCATTTCCAAAGCAAGGGATGCGGGTTTGAGTATCAGGGCTGGAGTTCAGTGTGCTTTCGGCTGCGTTTACGAAGGGAAGGTGCCCCAGGAAAAAGTGGTTGCTGCAGCCGAGGCCATGGCTACGGAAGGAGCGAAGGAAATAAACCTGGCCGATACGACGGGAATGGGGAACCCGGTACAAGTCCGCCGTCTCGTTGGAAGGATTCGGGAAAACCTTCCCAAACAGGCGCTTTCCCTTCATTTGCACGACACACGAGGTCTCGGGCTTACAAACATGCTCGCCGGATATGAAGAGGGGGTCAGGATTTTTGATGTCTGTTCGGGTGGCCTGGGTGGGTGTCCTTTTGTTAAAGGTGCGGCTGGAAATGTTCCCACAGAAGATGCGGTACATATGTTTGAAGCCATAGACCTCGATACGGGAATAGATCTTCAAAAGATGGGTAAAGTAGTTGAGGAGTTGGAAGCCATCTTAGGACGGCAACTTCCCGGACGGATGACTCGAGTGCTGAAGGCAACTGGAGCGCATGGTTAAATGAAACAAGAACGTAAAGAATCCAGACGACATGTAGATGCCCTACTCAAAGCGTTGGACATTCTCGACTGCTTTCAGGTTCAACCCAGTCTTCAATTAAAACAGATCAGCGAAATGACAAAGCTGAATAAAAGCCGAATATTGCGGCTATGCGGCACAATGGAGTCTGCGGGATACCTGGTGCATGACCGAGAGACCGGTCTATACAGCCTCGGTCCAAAGCTGTTATCCCTTGGGAAGGTTTATGAGCGAAATAACACATTGATTGCGCTCGCTCGTCCTATTTTACGGGATCTGGCCCGACTTACTGGCGAATCTGCTTCCCTTTTCGTAGTTGATGGGAATAAACGCCTATGCCTGGCCAGGGAGGAAGGTACCCACAGCATCCGTTATTCCGTCTCCGAGGGACAGCACATGGAGTTGTATGCTGGATCTGGGGGTAAAGTCCTCCTTGCGTTCGGTCCGGCAGAATTCAGACGCCAACTCTTAAAAAAAGGCATGCTCAAGAGGCTGACGCCGAATACCATCGTCGATCCAAAAAAATTGCAAAAGGAGCTCGAGTTGATTGACAGACAAGGATATGGGTTCAGCGCAGGAGAACGAGACTCGGATGCCGCTTCACTGGCTGCGCCCGTCTACAATCACGAAAAAGAGGTGTGTGCTGCTCTTGCGATTGCCGGCCCAATCAATCGGTTTTTGCCTGAACACAACGCTGAGCATTTGAAAATGCTTTTGGCCGTTGCACAGCGGTTATCCTGGAGGCTTGGATACGATTCTGGTGATAAAAGATGAAATGGTCATGCTCGTGAAAATCTCTCCGAAGTTTTTCCTCTACGTAAAAAACAATACTCAGCGTAGAAATTGCACCCTTTGATTATCCGATTATCCATAGGTATCGGAAACATGAACGGATAAGGAGGCTGACTAATGATAAGAACCGACAGCTCGCTACCTCTGAACGGAATCCGTGTTCTGGAATTGGGCCATGCCGTCATGGGCCCTACATGCGGCCTTATCCTAGCGGACATGGGTGCTGAAGTCATAAAGGTAGAACGGGCCCCGGACGGTGATGACACCCGTAGGCTTATCGGTTTCGGCAGCGGCTTTTTCCCATTTTTCAACCGGAACAAGAAAAGCATCACCATCGATCTCAAATCCGAGAAGGGGAAAGCGGTTTTAAGAAAGCTCGTCAGGAGCGCGGATGTGTTCATTGAGAACTTTGCCCCGGGAACCGTTGATCGGCTGGGGTTTGGTTATGATGAAGTCTCCAGGATAAACCCACGGCTCATTTATTGCTCTTTAAAGGGCTTCATGAAGGGACCCTACGAGAAGCGACCGGCATTGGATGAAGTGGTACAAATGATGGGAGGACTCGCCTATATGACTGGGCCTTTGGGACAGCCCCTTAGATGCGGTGCTTCGGTAATCGACATTATGGGGGGCAGTTACGGCGTGATCGGTATCCTTGTCGGTCTTTACAATAGGGAAAAGACCGGGAGGGGCGAGTACATAATTGCAAGCCTTTACGAGTCTACTGCCTTTTTGGTAGGCCAGCATATGACCTATTCAGCCGTTTCTGGAAAGCCCGCCCCACCCATGCCTAACCGAGTGAGCGCGTGGTCTATTTATGACCGTTTTGAGTCGAAGGAGGGAGAAATGGTCTTTGTGGGCGTCACGAGCGATATGCAGTGGAAGCGCTTTTGCGAGACCTTTGGCCTGTCTTCGCTCAGTGCTGACAAGAGGCTGACCACGAACAATGATAGGATTGCTCAACGGGAATGGCTCATACCCGAATTGCAACAAGTGTTCAAGAAGTTGGAAAAGTCGGAAATTCTGGAACAGTGTGAAAAGGCAGGGATTCCCTTTGCACCCATCGCTAAGCCTGAAGATTTGTTTGAAGATCCGCACCTTAACCAAAGCGGAAGCCTGGTTGATACAACCCTGCCAGGTGGAGTTAAGGCCAAACTTCCCAAAATCCCCGTCCGGATAGGTTCTCACGATTTTGGCCTACGCAACAACCCTCCCCGGGTAGGAGAGGGAAGCCGCGAAGTACTAAAATCAATCGGGATCTCGGACGAGGAGATCGACGAATTGCAAAAAGCTGGAACGCTCGCATTCTCGTCATAGGTAATCCCTAAAAGGGCAACGGTGATTTTGAGATGGGCAAGAGCTTAAGCTATAAGATTTTGGAGAGTCATTACGGGGGAGGCCGGATAACATGGGGAGCTGAGATCCCCTTAGCTGTTGATCAGGTATTAACCACGGATACCTTGGGAATCATATCTTTCCTTTATTTTGAATCCATGAACATCCCCAGAATAAGGACAAAATTGGCTGTCTGTTATGTGGACCACAATACCATGCAAATGGGACCCGAAAGTGCAAACGACCACCTATTTCTCAAGACCTTTGCTTCGAAATTTGGCCTCTATTTTTCAAAGCCTGGAAACGGTATATGCCATCAATTGCATTTGGAGAGATTTGGAATTCCAGGCGAAACTCTCATCGGTACCGACAGTCATACTCCTACAGCGGGGGGATTGGGAATGCTCGGCGTCGGCGTAGGAGGATTGGATGTCACAGCAGTGATGGCGGGAAGCCCCTTTTACCTCACTGTTCCTGAGATTATGCTCGTAAAATTGAATGGGAGACTTCCTCAATGGACCTCGGCCAAGGATGTTGCCCTTGAGGTCTTGAGGAGATTGGATGTAAGGGGTGGTTTCGGGAGGATCCTTGAGTACGATGGCCCGGGCGTTGGAAGTCTATCTGTTCCTGAAAGAGGGACAATAGCCAACTTGGGCACAGAAACTGGAGCTACATCCTCCCTCTTTCCCAGCGATTCATTAACGCGGGACTACCTCCACGCTCAGGGGAGAGGCGAGGCATGGAGGGAGCTGAAAGCTGACCCGGGTGTCCCATATGATGAAGTGATGGAAATAGATTTAAATGAAATAGAACCGTTGGTTGCTAAACCTCATTCACCGGGAAATGTCGTGCCTGTTAAGGAACTGGAAGGGCTGAAAATTGATCAGGTGATCATTGGAAGTTGCACCAACTCTTCTCTTCGAGACCTGACGACCGTAGCCCATATCTTGAAATCGAGAGAAATACACCCGGGAGTATCCGTTGCCATCTCCCCTGGCTCGAGACTGGGATTACATCATTTATCGAAAACTGGATTACTTTCCGAGATAATCAAGTCCGGGGTTCGAATCCTCGAGCCCGTATGTGGTCCTTGCGTTGGTTTAGGACAGGCGCCTCCTTCCGGAGGCATTTCCCTGAGGACGTTCAATAGAAATTTTAAGGGTCGAAGTGGTACACCGGATGCCCACGTGTACTTGGTGAGCCCTGAGACGGCAGCGGCTTCCGCTTTGACGGGCGAACTGACGGATCCGAGAAATCTCACTGTCTCCCCAACAATCAGTGAGCCCGACTATACTGTTGAAGCCGATGATATGATCTTGCCTCCTTCCGAACACCCAGAACGTGTCACGATTATCAGGGGATCGAATATACAACCCATAGGTACCTTCGGATCAATGGAAGACGGATTCGAGATCAAGGTGTTGCTCAAGCTAGGAGATGATGTCACCACAGACCTTATCGTCCCCGCCGGCTCCAAAGCACTGCCATTGAGATCCAATATTCCAGCCCTTTCAGAGTATATCTTTGAGGCCGTTGATCCAACGTTTGCAAGGAGAGCTCAGAAAGAAAAAGGAGGAGTGATTGTTGCAGGAGAGAATTATGGGCAAGGCTCCAGCAGGGAGCATGCTGCTCTCTGTCCAAGATATTTAGGTGTCAGGGTAATCCTGGCCAAATCCTTTGCCAGGATCCATATGAATAATCTCATTAACTTTGGAATTCTGCCTTTGACCATCGTTGAACAGGAAGAATATGAGAAACTGGATCGGGGGGACGTATTGATATTCCAAGAGGTGAGAAAGGCCCTGGAAAAAGGAGATGTCTTGAAGGTGGAGAATTTCACGAAGGGCCGTAGATTCTTTGCAGCGTTCAATTTTACCCGCCGTCAACGAAAAATTCTCTTGGAAGGGGGACTCATTAATTTTGCCAGAGGGGTCCACGCATGAAGAGCGGAGTCAAGACAAAATCTCCCTAATACCATCACCCGGGAGGTTTTTGACTTCACAGGACAGCCGCTGTTCGGTGTCGAGAGGGTTAAAGAGTGAAGACGATCAGGTCCACACAATTCACACATTGACGAATGAGAATCACAAATCGTGATATTATTGGGCTGCAGGCATCCATAAATCTTGTCAGAAATGTAGACGCAACCCCAATTCTCGGGGGAGGGACTATGCCCCCGAACATTTCAGGGGTGACATTTTCCTGTTGCAGTAACACATATGGGAGGTTCTTAAGTGAAGGGGTATAATGGAAAAATTCTCCGCGTTAATCTCACAAACGGTAAATTTTCGAAAGAGGAACCCTCGGAGGACTATTATAGGCACTACGTGGGTGGTCGAGGGTTTATCATTCACACACTCCTAACAGAACTACAGAGAGGAATCGATCCTCTAGGACCTGATAACAAACTTATTTTTGCCTTAGGTCCTATGACCGGACATCCTCTTATGGGGAGTGCAAAAAGTAGCGTTGGATCTAAATCGCCCCTTTCAGGTGGATTTGGCGAAAGTGAGGCCGGAGGTTTTTGGGGTGCAGAGTTAAAAAGATCCGGGTACGATGCCATCATCGTTGAAGGGGCTTCGCCCACGCCGGTGTTCCTTTGGATCGAAAACGGAGATCCTGAAATTCGGGATGCGCGGAATTTATGGGGATTGGAGATTGCAGAAACCGAGAGGTCAATTCAAGAAGAGATCGGCGACGAGAAAATTCGTACCGCAGCCATCGGTCCCGCAGGAGAAAAACTGGTCCGCTACGCCTGTATCGCATATGATGTTTCTTCCATAGCTGGACGAACAGGGATGGGAGCGGTTATGGGTTCAAAGAAGTTGAAGGCGATTGCGGTGAAGGGTAAAAATCCACCCGAGATGGCCAATAGGGAAAAGATCAGTGAGTTGTCTCGATGGATGGCCCGGAATTTTAAGGAAAAAGCCCCTTATTGGCGTTATGGAACGGGATCCAATATGTTAGGATATGAGGCTTCTGGAAACCTTCCCATAAGAAACTTCAACGGAGGTCCCTTCCCTGGTGTCAAAGAAATAACGCCTCAGGTCATGTTTGAGAAATCATATGTTGAAAGGATGCATGGGTGTTTCAGGTGCCCCATGCGATGCAAGAGAAGAGTCAAGATTGAAACCCCATGGAAAATAGATCCTGTCTATAGTGGACCAGAATACGAGACCTTGGCCGCTTTTGGCACCAACTGCGGTATTGATAATTTAGAGGCTATCATCAAAGCTAATGAGCTTTGTAACCGTTTTGGGCTCGATACTATTTCAACGGGTGTGTCTATATCGTTTGCAATGGAATGTTTTGAGAGGGGATTGCTTACGGTTGAGGATACTGACGGCTTAGAACTTACTTTTGGCAATGCCGAATCTATGATTGCAATGGTTGAACGTATTGCATTACGGGAAGGGCTCGGGGACCTTTTGGCGGAGGGAACAAAAAGGGCTGTACAAAAGATTGGAAAAGGCTCCGCTGAATTTGCCATGCATGTGAAGGGTGAGGAAATCCCCATGCATGAGCCGCGCTATAAGCAGGGAATGGGATTGCATTATAGTGTACATGCAACAGGAGCAGACCATTGCACCGGTATCCACGATGATGTTGTTATCAAGAACTTGACCGGCTGGAGCAGTATAGACCTGGCAGAATCGATGCCGAGTACCGAATTAAGCCCACGAAAGGCCCGAATGTTGTATCATCTAGGTCTATGGCGTCATCTCGCTAATTATTTGGGGCTGTGTATTTTTATACCCTGGAGCTACCAGCAGATAAGCGTTGCAATGGAGGCCATAACTGGGTGGCCGATGAGTTACTGGAGGCTTATGAAAGCCGCGGAGCGGGGGATAGCGCTTGCACGCATATTTAATATTCGCGAAGGATTCTCAGCGGAAGATGATAGATTACCACGGAGGTTTAGCGCTTCTCCTCAAGACGGCCCCCTGAAAGGTATATGTGTTGACCCGGAAAAATTTGCCGAGGTGCAGAAAATTTACTATCAGATGCTCGGTTGGGATGAACGAGGCATCCCAACCTATTCGAGGCTAGCGGAACTTGATATTGAATGGGCTTCCGAATACTTAGCGTGAATGGTGGCTGATGGGGGACGTCCTTAAATATTTCAATATCCGGCGCTATGGACATAAAAGTATACCCTTCCCGCACTCGATTGAGTCTACGGGGCCGAGGCCGTGTGGACCACCCTGTATAGTTACGGCCGAAATTCCGGTACCAAAAAGAATGAATATCGATAGATCGGCCGTTTCATTGAATTCTTGAAGGACGTATCGCTTTTTTCATTGTAACGTCCAATAACCGTTACCAAAGGAGGACATAATGGGAGCTACTGAAGAGCTCGCAAGGTTCGCATGTGAGCTTGAATTTGAGCACGTTCCTAGGGAAGCAGTTGACTGGGCCAAGGACGCCATACTTGACTGCACCGGGGTTACGCTTGCTGGCGCAAAGGAGGACGCCGGGAGGATTATCGCGAATTATGTTAAGGAAGGTGCTGGGGGACCAGAGGCCAGTGTTCTTGCTTCTGGGTTCAAGACCACTGCGGCCAGCGCTGCCCTCGCCAACGGAACGATGGCCCATGCTCTGGACTACGATGACTACGCACTCCCTAACTGGATGGGGCACCCTACGGCTCCACTGTTGCCCGCGATATTCGCGCTGGGGGAACGGCAGAGGATATCAGGCAAAGACACCTTGTTGGCCTATGTCATTGGCTTCGAGGTCGGTGGGAGGGTTGGAGCCGGGGTCGGGCGGGGACATTACGAGCATTGTAGCTGGCATCCCACAGCTACCCTCGGGACCATGGGCGCAACAGCGGCATGCTGCAGGATACTGAGGCTGGATGTGGCGCAGACCCGTATGGCATTGGGCATTGCCAGCTCTGAAGCATCCGGCGTGAGGCAAAACTTCGGCACCATGACCAAACCACTTCATGCTGGTCTGGCAACCCGCAACGGCGTGATAGCTGCCCTCCTTGCCCAGAAGGGGTTCACAGGGGATGAGTACGCCATCGAGGGACCACTGGGTTTTAGCAGCGCGTTCACCACCGGCGGCGAGTATGACCTGACCAAGATGACTGAGGGCCTGGGTAAGTCTTTCCTTATCGTCGAGAGCGGCGTGAGCATAAAGCCATATCCATGCTGCGCCGATGGCCACCGCTGTCTCGATGCCATACTCTCCTTGGTTAAGCAGCATGACATAAAAGCGGATGATGTAGCCTCGGTTGAATGCCGCACCAGCGACATGGTGCCGCAAATAATGCTACGGCATCGCCCGAAAACCGGGGCAGAGGCTAAGTTCAGCATGGAGTTTGGCATGGCGGTTGCCCTGCTTGACCGAAAGGCGGGGTTGCAGCAATACACGACGGAGCGAGTCGTAGATCCGAGGGTGCAGGAGCTCCTCACCCGGGTGAGTTTCGTCCATCCACCGGAATCAAGTGGCTATCTGGGCATGGAAACCTACCCAGAGCAGGTCACGGTCAAGCTGCACGATGGGACGGTGTACTCCCATGAGGTTCTTGACAGCAAAGGAAGACCAGGTAACCGCCTGAGCGAAGCAGAGCTCATCAAGAAGTACAGCGAATGTGCCGCCCGAGCCATCTCCCCTGAACGCATCGACCGCTCCCTCGGTATGCTCCAGGGATTGGAAGAGCTTGGAGACATCAGTGAACTGATGGATGTGCTTTGCGCCTAGCTTTGGAGGGGAGGTTCTCCATGGACTACCCGAAAGTCTTGACATTCTTTTCTCCAACCAAGCTGTATTTGGGAATCAACTCGCATAGGAAACTGAGTGAAATAGCCGCCGATTTGGGGGTCAAGAACCTCTTTCTCTTGACCGATAATGTGATTGCCTCCACGGAAATGTACAAACTGGTAGAAGACACCCTCAGAGAGATCCATGTCACGTTTGAAGTCTTTGCTGACATTGAGCCTGAGCCCAGCGCAACGACTGTGGAAAAGGCATATCAGCTCTATCGGACCACCAATGCCTCGGCCTTATTAGCTCTTGGGGGTGGAAGCACAATAGATGTGGCGAAAGCCGTTGGAATTTTGGCAACAAATGGGGGCAGCATTTATGATTACCAGGGTGTAGACAAGTTCTCGAAGCCCCCGCTGCCGCTCATCGCTATTCCAACAACAGCAGGCACTGGTTCGGAAGTCTCCAGTTCATGTGTGATTACCGATACTGCTCGGGGTGTGAAGATGTCGATTCAGAGTCCAGCCTGGAATCCGGCCAGGGTTGCGATCCTGGATCCTCTCGCATTGAGGTCGCTGCCCGCTTCTGTTGCTGCTCATGCCGGCATGGACGCCTTTGTCCATGCTTTTGAGTCCTATGTTTCATTAACTGCCAGCCCATTAAGCGATGCGATAGACCTCTATGCCATCGAATTGATTGCCCATAACATCAGGCCGTTTGTGTCAAACAGGAATAATCTTGACGCCGGATTAAAGATGCTCTGCGCTGCGAGCCTTGCTGGCATCGGGTTCACGAACACGCGAACCGGGAACGTTCATTGCATGGCGAGGCTGGTCGGCGCTGCTTTCCATGTTTCCCATGGCCTTAGCAATGCAGTGTGCCTCCCCTACGTCGCTGAGTTCAACCTTATTGCGGCTCCCCATAAATTTGCACGGGTAGCCATGGCCATGGGGGAGAATGTTCAGGGTCTAACGACACTGGAGGCAGGTAGGAAAGCCGTTGAAGCGATCAAACAGCTGAACAAAGATCTCGGTATACCGGAGAGATTGAGGGATATCGGGGTAACGGAAGACAAGATACCCGAGATGGCAACCCTTGCTTTTGAGTCCAACTATAATAGATGGAACCCCCGGTACACGACGGTTGAAGATTTCCTCTTACTCTTCAAGAAGGCTTTGTAGAAACTCACCGGTCTGAGAAAAGAATTATACGGTGGATTGTCTGCCTGAGATAGAGATGTGACACATAGCAAGAAACATATATGATATTTTTTCTCTTACACGAAAAGGAATTCATGCATATATTTCGGCATACAACAGGGAACTCTGTCATCTCAACAGGAGGGGTGCAAAATGTCACCTGAAGGTACAAAGGAGGAGATCTTAGAACGTGTGGCAAAGAAGGCAGGGGACTACGAGGAAGTCTCCATCAGTTGTTCTCAGGGTACCCTCGCTGCGCTCCAGGAAGAATTCAACCTGGCTGGGGGGAGGGATGTTATAAAGGCGGCAACATTCATGCCAGGAATAGCGAGCCGAAAAGAGACGTGTGGCGCGGTCACGGGCGGCCTCATGGCATTGGGTTTAGCCTTTGGCCGGGATAAGGTTAATGATCCTGATCCGAATACGCCTGAAGCAAAGGAGCAACTGTTGAAGCTCAGGGAGAAGGCGTGGCGGTTTTGTGAGGAGTTTAAGAAGGAATTCGGCAGCACAATGTGCGGCGATATCCGGCCAAAAATAATGGGGAGAGATTACAACAGCATGGATCCAAAAGAGAGGCAACAGTTCTTGGATGATGATGGACCAAAGAAGTGCCGTGTGCCACCCGAAATAGCTGCCCGTATTGCAGCCTCAATACTCTTAGAGACGTGATCAAGGACGTTCTGCGCAGGAGGTTCAAACCCACACACCGAGCAGTCGCGCTCAGTTTTTCAATCCTTTTAATCCAGCCTGAGGGCATTATTGGCCCGATACCTGCCCCACTCGTAATTTTCTACGGTCCCATGAGTAATCTTGGCAGGAACAGACAAAAATCAGGCCAATAGGTAACGATGGCAAGCTGTATAAAGCCCAAACAAGTGAAGGGGAAGGTCCCCTTTATGGTCTCCCATAGGGGGGCCTTAGCCACGCCGGAGATGACGAAGAGGTTGAGCCCTACCGGAGGCGTTTCCAGGGCGAGTTCCATGTTTACGGTCATAAGGATACCGAAATGAATCGGGTCGATCCCCATAACTCTGACGAGCGGGATAAGAATGGGCAGGGTGATCAGCATGATGGATGCCACTTCGAGAAACATGCCCATGAAGAGCAGAAAGAGATTGACAAAAAGCAGGAAAAGAAAAGGGGATAATTTGAGATCGGTAACCAGGGCAACCATCCGCGCTGGGACACCCGACTCGGTTAGCCAGTTGCCGAATACGATGGCCGTGGAGATGATAAACATGATCATCCCCGCCGACCTCATGGCCTCTGCGCTTATCGGGATTATTTCCCGGGGTTTCACCCCCCGGTAAACAAAAACGCTGATGATGATGGATACGACGGCTGCCAGAGCCGCGGCTTCGCTTACGGTGACGAACCCTCCGTAAATTCCACCGAGGACGATGAAGGGCATGCATAAGGCAGGAACGGCTTTGCCGGTGGCACGCAGGGTCTCACCCAAAGTAGCCCGCGGTCCTCCCCCATATCCCTTGCGTCTGGAATAATAGGCAATCCAAGCGATGTAAAGGGCCCCCTCCAAGAGGCCCGGCGTTACCCCAGCCAGAAACAACCTTGGGATGGATTCTTCCGCAATGATCCCGTAAAGGATCAGGGCGACGCTGGGAGGAATCATGATTCCCATGGTCCCAGAGGCGGCGACGACTCCCGAGGCAAAACCTCGGCTGTAACCGAAATCTATCATGGCGGAGATAACGATTATGCCAATAGCCAGGGCAGACGCTACGCTGGAGCCGCAAATAGCGGCAAAGAACATGCAAGAGACCACAGCGACAATGGCCAGCCCCCCCCGCAGGTGGCCAACGTAGCAATTAGCAGCTTCGACGAGATACCGGGAAGTTCCTCCCCGGACCATGAACTGGGCGGCAGTCACGAAGAAGGGAATGGCCACCAAGGGAAAGGTGTCCAGGGCATTGTACATGACTTCCGGGAGCATCATAATGGGGGTGGGAGAATAAAGGGCGATCATGACCATGGCGGTGATGCCCAGCGTGAAGGCGATGGGAACTCCCAGGCAGAGTAACCCCCCAAAAACGAGAACGAAGACCGTAATCATGGATGGATTTCCTCCTGGCTCATTTCGTGACTTTCCAAAATCTCGGATGTTTGGAATCGAAAGAGCAGGCGGTAAATGCGCAGTCCGTATCTTATGCCGACCAAGAGACAGCCGGCAGCCACCGAAAGATAAGCGATCCAGAGCGGGAAACGAACCGCTGTTGAAGACTTTTGGGCGCACGCATAGGTTTGCAAGACGATCTGGAATCCATACCAGCTGATGATCGCACAGAATCCTATGCACACGATCCCGTTGAAGACTGCCAGGATGCGCCTGATCTGCACGGGGAAGCGTTCTACGAGTAAAGTAGCCGCCACGTGCCCCCTTTCCTCCGCCAGACTACTGGCGGCAATGAAGACGGCCCAGATGATCATGTAAAGACAGATTTCCTCAGTCCAATAGGGAGGCGCTCGGAAGAGATACCGCATGATGACACCGTAGATAGCAGATGCTAAAGCGGCTAAGTTGAGGAACCCGAAAAGAAATCCCTCCACCCGGTTCCATCGCTCCACAATCTTATTCACAACCAAAACCTCATGTAATTGAAGAGGGGAAGCACCTTCACACGTGTTCGAAAGGCTTCCCCTCCTCCGGATGGATGATGATTGAGGTGAATGCTACATGCCCGCGGCTTTCGTACATCTTTCGACGAGTCCGCGATCGTACCCCAGGTCTTTTATGAGTCCGTCTTGAATAGGCATGATATGCTCGCGCCATTTGGACAATTTTTCGACACTGGGTTCATAAAAATCCATTCCCTTACCTTCCAGGAAATCTTTGGCCCATATTTGCTCGTCTCTGGCGATCTTCCGCTGTTTGGGAGTTGTTTCTTCCCACACATCCATAAAGATCTTTTGAAGGTCCGCCGGGAGGCTGTTCCAGAACTTTCTATTCACCAGGGGGTAGTAGTACGAAACGTGGTTCCGGCATTCGAGGCCATATTTGAGCCCGGACTCATGAAGCTTGGCGCTCTCTGCACTCTTGGTCGTCGTACAGACACCGTCTACCGTGCCTCGTGCCAGAGCCATGGGCACATCCGGCCACGAGATAACTACGCCCTCCGCACCCAAAGCCTTAAGCCGTGCCGTAGAGATGGCGCCTCCGGCATGGCGGATCCTTAAACCCTTAAAATGTTCCAACTCCGTGATTTTTTTCTTGAGGCTGTAAACATTATCAAACCCCATCTCCCACACCCGGCCTATCACCTCCACATTCAGTTTCTCTTCCAGCCTCTTACCCACGAATTCGTCAATTCCACCATCGATCAGCTTTGTAGTAAGTTCATGAGGCTGTCCAAAAAACAAGGGCAGATGGGTAATAGTAGCATTGATGTCAAACCCATCCAGCAAATAATTCCCCACAACCGCCATATGCACCCCGCCCGTGTTCACGGCCTTGGTTACGTGGATGTCCTTGTAAAGCTGGGCACTATGATAAAGGTGGGGTTTCAGCTGGCCCTTCGACCTCTTGATCAATTCTTCCATGAATATATTTAACCCCTTCGTTTTCGGGTGGGTCAGAGCATTCTCTATCGAGATTTTGAATTCATACGGCTGGGCCTCCACCAGTGGCACCACCCCAAGCGGCACCGATAGAATGGCTACGGCCGCAAAAACCAACATGATTTTGCATCCTCTTCTCATATCCAATCCCTCCTTTTAGAAATGTATTGAAAATTAATGGTTTGCGATGGAGCACCTCCCTTCTTCTAAGTCTGGCGAAAAAACCATTCAAGGTGGTCCAACCGGCAAAGGAACCACCAAAGAAAATTCTTCGCCCCCTTTTTGGGCCTAGCCCAGTCACTACAATGAACCTTTAGTGGATCCTATATTTTCTCTGCAGAGGGCTATAATTCTACTCTGCGAAATCTTGTTCTCCGTAGTGACTTCACACTAACATTGTTGAATTTCAAATGTCAAGGCTCGTTATCGCGAAATACCTCGTAAAATAAGCAAAAAATCATGATTCAAAAGAGATCTATAATTTTTTTGTTGATTTTTAGAGGTATTCGACGAATATTAGGCTATTTTTATCGAAAGCTTTAATGGGTGCTCGTAAAGATGTCGGGATGGGATCAAAAAAGATAGGATCGCTCATTAAGAGGCGGTATTCCCCTGGAGGATATCGCCATATCCCTGAGGTTCTTGACGAGAAAGGCCTGCCAAAACATCGTGCGGCAGGCTTTCACGTATGCAAAGAGGCATGGGTATGGATCGGTTACGGTGGTGGAAAAGCCCAATATCTTGCGGGAGACAAGCGGTTTAATGGTACGGGAGGCTCGCAAGGTGGCACGGGAATTTCCGCAAATTCAACTCTGGGAAGCAAATATCGATGCCATGGCCATGCTCTTGACCACCAAGTTGATGCTGGATTACCTCGGCGAAGAAGAGTTGGCGAGCCGGCTTGACGCAGCATTGCCCGAGTCATCCGGGAAGGCGAAGTTCGCACCTACGACATGGCTGGTGGCAACACAACTCTGGAAGTTGCCGGAGCTGGAAAGAGCAACCCGGAAGATCTCAGTTCTTCTCCATATCAACTGCCCGATCCTTGGTGATCCAGCTCATCATCGATCGAAGTTTTTTCCCCACCTGCTCTATGGGATGCTCGGCCCATTGACGACGTATAGCCGTGAACATCGGTCTTCCAGCCTTATTTTCCAGAATCCACTGCCTGGCCCACTCGCCACTCTGAACATCCTTGAGGATTTTCCTCATTACGCGTTTGGTGTCCTCGGTGATGATTTTCGGGCCGGCGGTGTAATCCCCGTATTCGGCCGTGTCGCTCACCGAATAGCGCATGGTGGAAAGACCACCCTCGTAGATCAAATCAACGATGAGCTTGAGCTCATTGAGGCACTCGAAGTAGGCCATCTCCGGAGCGTAACCAGCCTCAGTAAGGATCTCGAACCCCGCAGCGATCAGGTGGGTCACCCCCCCACACAGGACGACCTGCTCCCCAAAAAGGTCCGTCTCCGTCTCCTCCTTGAAGGTAGTCTCTATCACCCCTGCCCTTGTTCCGCCGAGGCCCTTGGCGTATGCGAGGGCGATCTCCTTGGCCTTGCCGCTCACATTCTGATAAACGGCAACGAGGCAAGGAACGCCGGCTCCCGCGACGAACTCCCGGCGCATCACGTGCCCGGGGGACTTGGGGGCCACCATGGCAACATCAACATCCTTCGGAGGAAGAACCTGATTGTAATGGATGTTGAATCCATGCGCAAACATGAGCACCTTTCCCTTTTTGAGTCCGGGGAGTATGTCCCTCTCAAAGATCTCCGGCTGACGGTCATCCTGTATGAGAATGGTGATGATATCCCCCATTTGGGCAGCCTCGGCTGTGGATACCACCTCAACCCCCGCCTTTTCCGCCTTTTTCCAGGAC